>MTKY01053522.1_pt1 | contig 12486 bp, 7 predicted proteins | sample 1042731 | NCBI WGS metagenome assembly MTKY01 (sample SAMN06212206, study PRJNA360538) | anaerobic digester metagenome | biome: Wastewater treatment plant; material: sludge; isolation source: anaerobic digester fed with sludge from wastewater treatment plant | place: Denmark: WWTP Soeholt ... | reverse complement strand
ACCCGGCCGCGCCGAAATTGCCGCCCAGGCTGTTCTTGCAAAGGAACGCCCCGTCGCCGGGGGGCTGGGGCGTGAATTTTTCCTTGGCGAAGAGATCATCCCAGCCGACGACCGCGACGGCGTGGACGTCGGGCGTCTCCACCGTCGTGTAATAAGAATCGTAGGTGTCGTTGAGCCATTGCCGGCTGAAGCGCATCTCGACCGCGACCGCCCCCAGGTCGATGACGGCCCTCTTGATCCGGTCGTTGTCCAGGGCGTCGGCCCGGGTCGGCAGGAAGACGACCTTCTGGACATGCTTGACCGCCGGCCGGGCCGGATCGTAGGGCGTCCCGCCCTCCCACGGATCGTCATCCTCCAGAATAGGATCGGCCCATCGGGCCATCGCCCCGACATTGGCCTCGAGGGCGTCGCTTTCCTCGGAGCCTCCGTCCAAGTGTCTTTCGGAAAAATCGCAGGTTTCGTAGGGCTTCAAAGTCGATTCGAGCGAGGCGAAAAGGCCGAAAATCGTGCAGGTGACGACGGGAGACTGGCCGCGGACGCCGGTGACCCGGTAATAATCCCTCAGATCGTAGGCGGACGGCAGGGTTGGATCCACAAACGGGATCAATCCCTGAAGAGGGGAGATGTCCTGGGGGCTGGGATGGCGGGCGTCGCCCCTTTCCAGGGCCCGGACAAAGGCCGGGTTCAAGGGGGAAAGAACCGCCCTGAGCGGATCGGCCGGACCGGCCGGGCCGGCCGCCGAAAAGCCCAGGCTCCCGATGACCGCGAAACCGGCGAGGGCCGCCGAAATCCGGACACGCATAACCGCCTCCGCTTTTCTGAAATAGATTCCTTATTCTATATCACAACCGGGCCGGGATCAAAATCCCCAAACGCCCGTCAACGGAGCCGCTCGAGAAGCGCCTCGGCGAGGGTCGCCGCCCGGGGGGAGACGACCAGGCCGATCTTGTCCCCGGCCGCCCGGGCCACGATCCGATTCCCCCTGGAATCGGCCGCCTCGAGCCGGCCGTCGGGGAAGGCCTGGAACTCCCCGTACCCGCCGTCCGGGGCGGACATCGCCGCCCGGACTCCGGCCAGCCGGCTTTCGGCCTCGGCCGCATCGCGGTACCCGCAGACAAACAGCCAGCCGCCCTCGACGGGGACGGCCGCCGCCTCCCGGAACCTCAAGACGTCGCGCGGAAAAAGACGGCATATGTTATTAAAACCCAACACGCCCCGCAGGTACTTAAGGCCGGGTCCCGTCCATTCCGGAGGAAGCGCCTCGACGAAGGCCGGCCGGCCGCCGGACTCCCGGATCCGGGCGTCCGCGGCCCGGGCGACGGCGATCACGCCCGCCCGGAGGCGTCCGGGGTCCCGGCCGTGCGGATCGTACCCGGTGACGACGGCCAGATAGGGGCCTTTCCAGAAGCGGAGATAATAATCCTCGATCTCCCCCTCGGTCCCCAGGCCGGCCGCCTGTCCTTGGCCGCTCCTTTGAAACGAATAGATGCCGAAAGCCGCGGCCGGATCGGCCATCTCGTAAATCTCGAGGGTGACGCCGGCTCCTTCCGCGTTTTCGAAATCCCGGGCGATGACCCGTCGGAAGCCGTACTCGTTGAAGATCTCCGCTCCGCCGTTGATATAGACATAAAGGTCTTCGCCGTCGAAGCGCTGAATTTCGCCCCGGGGCGTCCAGCCGGGAACCTCGCCGGCCGCGGGAATGAGCGCGGCCGGGTCGGAATCCGGAACCGGCCTTGGCGCCGTCCAGCCGCCCTGGAAAAATCCCGCCAAGAGAACGGCGGCGAGCGGGACGGCCGGGGCCTTTTTCATCGGGCTTCCCTTAGATTTCAACTTCAAGCACGCCGGCTTTCCGGAGGTCGATCTCGCCGAGCTTCCGCTCGGAGGCGTGCTTGATGGCCGTAATCTCCGCTCCTTGGAATCCGAGAAGGGTCGCGCAGTAGGCGTCGACCGCGACCCGGTCGCTCCCGGCCACGATCCGGCCCGGCTTGATCAGCTCGCCGGGGCCCATCGGGCCGTTGGTCCGGATGATCTCGGTCGCGTCGACGATGTTGAGCGCCGGCCGGACGGCGAAGTTGAGGTCGACGATGCAGTCTTCCAGATGGGCGATGTCCGCCGGGTCCGTCTTCCAGTTGGGCTTGTGAAACTGGGCGCGGTTGGAAGACGGGGCGTTGAGGCCCATCAGGTTCTTCATCGTCCCGGTGAATTTGTTCCCGGCGTGGTCCTTGGTGATCGGCATGTTGATCCAAAGGTCGTACTCGAACAAGGCGTTCATGATCCGGGCCTCGGGCAGGGCGACGGCTCCGGGGATGGGAACGGGCTTGAAGTTTTCATCCTCCCGGGGAATCAAGCGAAGGGCGGCGCCTTCCTCCTCGATGACCCGGCTCAAGCCGGTGCCGTCCCAGTTCGGCGGACCGAGCCAGCTGAGACAGGCGATGTCGGCCGCCCCGGCTTGCTTGCACATCCGGAGGACGGAGCGGAGGATATCAGGCTTGGTGAATGTCCCGGGATGCCGGCTCTGGACGTTCGGCAGAAGAGCGACCTTGGCCCCCTTGGAGACGTAGGCGCCGAGGCCGCCGGCCAAATCGACGGCCTTGGCCGTCATCGCCGCCGCGTCCGTCCCCTTGACGACGAAGACCGAAGGCCCGGCTTCCCCGGAAGGGGGATTCCCGGGCCGTTTCCCGAACAGCCTTCCGCCGACGATGACCGAGGCGCCGAGCGCGGCCCCGGAGCGGATGAATTCCCGGCGTCCGATTTTTCGAGCCATGGGCGGTCCTCCTTGAGTGATCCGTTTTGACGATCGAAGGATAAAGTACTCGAAGAGAGCCCGGAGTTCAACCGGCCGAACGGTTCCTTCGGGTGAACGCCCCCCCCGGATTCGCGCCGCCGCCCGCTCGGCCCTCGCGGGACGTTTCCCCGGATCTCCGAAATTGACGCGGCCGGGGCCTTGACTTATATTGATGTTTCGACCCAGGGAGGCCGATATGACCCGCTCCACGACAATCGTCTGCGTCCGCCGCGATGGACGAACGGCCGTCGCCGGCGACGGCCAAGTCTCGCTCGGGGAAACCATCCTGAAATCGTCGGCCAGCAAGGTCCGTCGCCTGCACAAGGGCCAGGTGGCGGCCGGGTTCGCCGGCTCGACGTCCGACGCCTTCGCCCTTTTCGCCCGGTTCGAGACGAAGCTGGAGGAGTACAAGGGCAACCTGTACCGGGCGGCCATCGAGCTGGCCAAGGATTGGCGCTTGGACAAGGCCCTCCGCCAGCTCCAAGCCCTCATGATCGTGGCCGACAAGGACTCGGCCCTCATGATCTCCGGGACGGGCGATGTCCTCGAATCCGACGACGGCGTGCTGGCGATCGGCTCGGGCGGCCCCTACGCCTTGGCCGCGGCCCGCGTCCTGTTGAAACACACGACGCTATCCGCCCGGGACATCGCCGAGGAAGCCCTCCGGACGGCCGCCGCCATCTGCGTTTACACCAACGACACCATCACGATCGAGGAAATCTGAATGACCATTCATCTGCCGAAAAGCCTGGCCGGCCCGTTGGACAAGCTCCGGGAGAAAGATCGCGAGGCCGAGCTGACGCCCCGGGAGATCACGGCCGAGCTGGACAAGTACATCATCGGCCAAAACGCGGCCAAGAAAGCCGTGGCCGTCGCCCTCCGCAACCGCTACCGCCGGCGCCGCGTGCCGGCCGATCTGGCCGATGAAATCACCCCGAAAAACATCCTGATGATCGGGCCGACCGGCGTGGGGAAAACCGAGATCTCCCGGCGCCTGGCCAAGCTGACCGTCTCGCCTTTCCTGAAAATCGAGGCCAGCAAGTTCACCGAAGTCGGGTACGTGGGCCGAGACGTCGAATCGATCGTCCGGGATCTCGTCCGCATGGCCGTGGACATGATCCGCCAGGAGAAAACCTTGGAAATCCGGGACAAGGCCTCGGCCGGGGCTGAGGAAAAGATCCTGGATCTTCTCCTCCCGCCGGTCCGCCGCCGCGACGGCGTCGTCTCCGACGAGGACCACCAGCGGTATCTGGAGTCGCGGGAGAAGATCCGACGGCAGCTGCGCGACGGGCTGGTGGAGGACCGGGTCGTCGAAATCGAGGTGCGGGACCGCTCCACGCCTCCCTTGGAAATTTTTTCCAACCAGGGGGTCGAGGAAATCGGCCTCCAAATCCAAGAAATCCTGCCGGGGTTCATGGGCGGGCGGACGAAAAAACGCAAAGTCAAGGTTTCGGAGGCCCGGGAATATTTTCTCGACGAGGAGGAGCGGCGGTTGATTGACATGGACCTGGTCGCCCGCCTCGCCGTCGAGAGGGTGGAGCGCTCCGGCATCGTGTTCTTGGACGAATTGGACAAGATCGCCGGCCGGGAATCGGGCCGCGGGCCCGACGTCAGCCGCGAGGGCGTCCAGCGCGATCTCCTGCCGATCGTCGAGGGGACCACGGTCCACACGCGCTACGGCCTCGTCCGCACGGATCACATCCTGTTCATCGGGGCCGGGGCCTTCAACGTGGCCAAGCCGTCCGACCTCATCCCCGAGCTCCAAGGCCGCTTCCCCATCCGGGTGGAGCTCACCTCGCTCAACAAGGCGGACTTCGTCCGCATTTTGACCGAGCCCGAAAACGCCCTGATCAAGCAGTACAAGGCGCTCCTGGAGACCGAGGGCGTCGAGATCACGATCACGGCCGACGCGATCGACGAAATCGCCCAGACGGCCGAGGAGGTCAATCGCGAGGCGGAGGACATCGGGGCCCGCCGTCTGCACACCATCATGGAGAAAGTCCTCGAGGAGATCTCCTTCCAGGCGCCGGACATCGCCGCGAAGAAGATCACCGTGGACCGGGCATACGTCCGGAACGCCCTCCAGGACATTGTCAAAAACGCCGACCTCCGGCGGTTCATTCTCTGATGGGCAAAATCCGGCCGGCGGCGCTCCTGGGCTTGGCGCTTTTGGCGTCCGCCGCCTGCGGGCGCAAAGGACCCATCCTCGAGCCCCTGACCCGCATCCCTCAACCTGTCGCCTCGCTCGCCGCCGGCCAGCGGGGGGAGACGCTGCGGCTCCGGTGGACCGCCCCCGCCGCTTACATCGACGGCCGGGCCCTGCCTCCGGACGCGCGGACGGAAATCTGGCTGATGCGGAACGCGGCCGCCGAAGCGGCCCTTCCCATGGCCTGGGAGGATGAAGACGAATTCACGGCCAAGGCCGTTCTCCTGTCCGTCCTCGACTCTTACGGCCGCCCCCTTCAAGCCGGGACGGCGGCGGTTCCGCCGCCGGCGGCCCCGCCGCTCAAGGAATTCGCCTGGGAAAGAGAAATGTCTCCGGAGGACGGGGCCGCGGCTCGTCTGGTCTTCGGCGTGAGAGTGGCCGCCGGACGGCGGGGCGCGTCGAAATTCACTTACGCGGGCTGGCGGCCCCTCCAGGCGCCGGCCCCTCCCGCCGGCCTCAAAGCCCGGGTGTTCGAGGACCGGATCGAGCTCGGTTGGAACGTTCCGGCGGCCGCCGCCGGAACGCCGCCGCGGCAAGGCTATCATGTGTACCGGAGCTCGGCCGGCGGTCCGGCGGTCCGGTTGAACGAAACCCCGGTGCCGGCGCCGCCGTTCGCCGACCGGGCGTTCCGCTTCGGCGTTTCCTATGCCTACCGCGTTTCGGCCGTCGCGGGGGAGAAGGAGCCGTTCATCGAGAGCCGCGATTCCGCGGCCCTCGAAGTGACTCCGGCCGACTCGTTTCCGCCCGCCCGGCCGAAAGGCCTCATCTCGGTGACGGCCGTCGGCTTGATCACCTTGTCTTGGGATCCTGGGCCGGAGACCGATCTCGCCGGCTACCGGGTCTGGCGGAAAGGGCCCCGGGAGACCGGTTTTTCCCTCATGACGCCCGCCCCGATCAGCGAGAACACGTTCACCGACGACCAGGTCGAGGCCGGCGGGCGGTACCAGTACGCCGTCACCGCCCTCGACCGGACGGGCAATGAAAGCGGCCGGTCCGAAGCCTTGACCGAGACGGGAAAGGGAGCCGGATCATGAAAATCGCCCGCGCCCGGTTCAAAGATCGCGTTCTGCACGGGGCCGTCGATGGCGACCGCCTGATTCCCATCGAGGGATCGATTTTTGCCGATTTCGCCGTCGGCGGGGAACCGGTTCCCCTGGCCGGAGTCCAGCTTCTCGCGCCCGTCGGGCCGTCCAAGATCGTGGCCGTCGGGCTCAATTACCGGGACCATGCCGCGGAGAGGGGCAAGCCGCTGCCGGAAGAGCCGTTGCTGTTCCTTAAGCCGTCCACGGCGGTCATCGGCCCGGGAGAGGCGATCGTCTATCCCCGGATGTCCCGGCGCGTCGACTACGAGGGAGAGCTGGCCGTGGTGATGAAAAAACGGGCTTTCCGGCTTTCCGCCCTCGATCCGGTCGAACCCTTCATCCTCGGATACGCCTGTTTCAACGACGTGACGGCCCGCGATCTCCAGGACAAGGAGAAGCAGTTCACCCGGGCCAAGTCCTTCGACACGTTCGCCGCGATCGGCCCATGGATCGCCGCCGGCCTCGATCCCTCGGCCCTGCAGATTCGGACGCGTCTCAACGGAAAGCTGCGGCAATCCTCCAACACCCGAAACCTGATTTTCAGCGTGCCGGACCTCGTCCGCTTCATTTCGAACGTCATGACCCTCCTTCCCGGGGACGTGATCGCGACCGGGACCCCCGCCGGGATCGGCCCGATGGTTCCCGGAGACGAGGTCGAGGTCGAGATCGAGGGGGTCGGGACGCTCCGGAACCGCGTCCTCCGGATCCACGGCGAGGCGTGAGCCGCGGCCGGCGGGCGTCCGGGCGTTTTTCCTTTTTCCCTATGAACATGATATATTTTCTTGCGCGGTAACTCGGGCAGAGACCGATGAAAATTGGCCGGAAGCTGAAATCCTTGATCGCCCTCCTGGCCGTCGCGGGAGGCTTGGCGGGCGGAGGCGTCGTCGTCCGCAAGGTCATCCTCTCCCAGATCCGCAAGCAGATCGACCCGGTGATGCGTTACGACCGTCTCCGTCTGACCCTTCTGCCGCCCACGGCCGTCCTCGAAAACGTCCACTCGCTGAAATCGGACCCCTTCTTTTCCATCGACCGCATCGTTCTCCAGATCCCCTTCCGGTCGATTCTCCGAAACAACCGGGCTTTCAACGTCTTTGTCCGCGGGCTGACCGCCCGGATTTATGAAAAACCGGGGCGGGAAGCCAAGCCTCCCGCTTTGACTCTCCGGCTTCCGTTTTTCGTCGAAAACGGCGTTCTCGAGGAGGGGGAAATCAGCTTCTGGGGACGGGATGTCAGCGTGATCACCCGGAACGTCCGGGCGTATTTCCGCCAATCCAAGGACGCGTTCGTCGTCCGGGCCGAGGCGGCCTCCCATTCCATCAGCGTCCCGGCGATCGCCCATCCCCTCGAAGGGAGCTCGGACGTGTACCTTGAGGCGCGAGGCGATGAATTGATCCTCCGGCGGCTGACGGTGCATCATCCGGACCTTCTCGTCAAGGCTCGGGGGACGCTGACTCATCCGCAGAATCCCGTCGTCGACATCCAGGCGACCGTCCGGGGACCCGTCGCCCTCGTCGCCGACGCCTTCAATCTGCCGTTCGACTGGACGGGCGCGGTCGCCGGGACGGCCCGATTCGTCCGCGGCGAAACGGGACAATCGCGCTTGACCGCGGATTTTGAAAGCCGGGACATGACCTTCACCGGAGAGCCGGTCGGACGCGTCTCGGGCGATCTCGCTCTTTCCGAGCGGGCTGGAAAAATCAACCTCGAGATTTCCAAGCCCTGGCTGCCGGTGGAGTCCTTGGATCTCACGTTCGGCGGCGGCCGGCTCGACGGCCGGGTCCGGGGCGTTCACGTCGATCCCTTGATCAAGGAGATCAGAATCCCGTGGCCGGTCCTCTCCCCGGTCTGGGGGGAGTTCACGCTGCTTCCGGAGGCCCTCGAGGTCCAAGGCGAATTCCGGGACGAGCCCGGGGCTGAACGGAACGGCCGATTCCCGTTCCGGGGGCCGTTCCGCCTNNNTTGGGACCATGCCAAGAAGGTCGTGTTTTCCTCGGAGAGAATGGAGTCGAATTTCGCCGTGATGCGGGTCGACGGCAGCCTGGATATCGGCCGCGAGGCTCAGGTCGAAATCAGCGGGGAGGTGACGGACATCCCGCGCGGCCGGGCCTTCACGTCCTTGGCCCTCCGGATGCCCTTCACCTTTCCCGAGATCCGCGGCCGGGGGAGAGCGGACGTCAAGATCCTCGGCGCCTGGCACGAGCCGGAAGTGAAGATCGACTTCGCCCTGGCCCCGGGCTCTTTCGGCCGGTTCGAGGCGGCCGAGGGCGCGGGGATCGTCGAGATCGCCCGCGGAGAGACGACGGGAATCGTCCGGGTCCGGGACCCGGAGCTTGCCGGCCTTCTCCGGTTCACGGTCCGCAAGGGCGGCTGGGCCTGCCGGGTCGAGGACGGCGAAGGCGCGCTCGAAAAAATCTTTCCTTCCCTGGGCCTTGATCTGCCGTTCGCCGGCCGGGTCTCCGGCGCCCTCGAATTCCATGACGACGGCGCCGGCATCGAGGCCGAGGGGGATTTCGCCTCTCCCCGGGCCGTGCTGTACGGCCAATCGGTCGAGAGGGTGAAAGGCCGGTTCGGCTGGTCGACGGCCGACTACCGCCTGACTCTTTCCGGCCTTACCGGAACGTATTACGGCGGCGCGGTCTCGGGCTCGATGGCCATGGGATTCCACAGCGAGGATTTCGCCATCGACGCCGCCTTCCGCGGGATCGACCTTTCGGGGCCGGCCCCGGCCGTGCGCGGCCGGCTGGATTTCGACCTGAAAGGCGGGGGGAACTTCGCCCGCGACGAGGCCTCCGGCCCGGTGAAAATCACCGGGTTCGGCGTAGGCCCCGTCGAGAATATCGAAATCACCGGAACGGCCGCGGCCGGGATGAAGAACAAGGCGTTTGGAGCCCGCTTCACGGGCGAGGTCAATCCCGGCCGGAACAAGATCGAGGCTTCCTTCCGCTACCCGGAGACCGACGGCGGATTTTTCGTCGGCGCTTCCGGGACGATCTACAACTTCGATCTCTTCCTGCCCTGGTCGGGGGCCAAGGGCGAGATCCGCTGCCTGGCCGAAGTCCGGGGCGGCCGCTTGACGCCGGCCCGGTGGAACGGCGTTCTCGACCTCAAGGGAGCGGTCTTTCCTTTCCCCAAGTTCGCCCACGCCTTGACCGATTATTCCGGGCTGATCCGGGTCGACAACAATGTCGCGACCATCCGCTCGCTTCAGGGGAAGCTCGGCGGCGGAGACGTCTTCGGGTCGGGCGAGGTCCGCTTCGGACCCGGCGGGATTTCCCTGATCGACCTCCGGGCCGAGGGCAGGGACATGACCCTGTCCGTCTTTGAGAGAACGCGGGGCTTGGCCGACGGATCGTTCCGTTTCCTGAAAAATCCCCGGGAGTACGTCCTCGCCGGGGACGTCGACGTCAAGCGGCTTCTCTGGCGGCGGGAAGTCAACGAGAAGTTCACCTTTTCGGCCTCGCCGTATCCCGAAGCCCGGAAAGGCCCGGGGCTTTTCGACGACCTGGCCCTCGACGTCCGGATCCACGCCGACGACGGGGCCATGCTCGAAAACGCCCTGGGGAAAATGGAAGGCCGGTTCGACCTGACTCTCAGCGGAACGGTGGCTTCGCCGGTCGTCCTGGGGGACTTGGAGGCCGTGAAGGGCGACGTCTACTTCCAAGACCGGAGCTTCCGCGTTCTCAAAGCCCGCCTCAGCTTCTTCAACCCGACGACGATCGAGCCCTACATCGATTTTCGCGGGGAAACGTACTTGAAGGATTACCGGGTGACGTTGTCGATCGCCGGCCTTCTGCGAAGTCTCCGGCCGGAGTTTACGTCCTCGCCGCCGCTGCCGGCCGAGGACGTCCTGGCCCTTCTCTCCATGGGCGAATCGTTTAAGCGGACTTATTCCTACGACGCCACGAGCCAGGTCGGGACGGGATCGTTGATGTCCTTCCAGCTCGCCGACTCGGCGGCCCGGGGGGCCGAACGGCTGTTCCGCCTGGACCGCTTCCGGATCGATCCGTTCGTCCTGGGCTCCTCGACGGAAATGACGGCCCGGCTGACCGTCGGCAAGAAGCTGTCGCGGAACTTGATGCTCTTGTATTCGACCAACCTCACGTCCCAGCGCGAGGAGATCGTCCGGCTGGAGTGGGAATTCCTGGAAAATTTTTCGCTCGTCGGGATGCGCGACGAGCGGGGACGGTTGAGCCTCGATGCCAAGGTTCGGAAAAGGTTTTAGGGCGGTCCCGGCGATGCTGGCCGTCCTGGCGGCCGCGGGAAGCGCGGCGGCGTTTGCGGCCGCGTCCGGGCCGCGCGTTTCCGCCGTCCTTGTCCGGGTCGAGGGCGAGGAGGCCCGGCCCGACCTTCGCAGCCTCGTTCCGATCGCCGACGGCGATCCCTATCTCCCCGGCCGGATCGACGCGGCGGTCAAGCGGATCAACGAAACCGGCTTGTTCTCCGATATCGAGGTCCGGGCCGAAGGGGAAGAGGACGTCCGGCTGACGTTTCTTTTGACGCGGAAGCTGTTCACCCGGCGGATTTCCTTCGCCGGGGAAGTCCCCATCCCGCGGAAAAGCCTCCTCTCCGGCCTTTACGCCCTCCGGCCGGAGACGGAATTTTCCGAGCCGCGCCTGCGGCGGGCGGAAGAGGAGTTGCGGGAGAATCTCCGCCGGGAGGGATTTTTCAACGCCCGGGTGACCGGGCGGACCGTGCCGGATCCGACTCGGCGGTTCGTCGACCTCGAGTTCGCCGTGGATTCAGGGCCCCGGTTCACTGTCCGGAGCATCGAATTCCGCGGCGGGCTGGGGGAAGTCCAGGCCAAGGCGGAAAAGACTCTGGCGACGCGCCCCGGGAGGCCCTATCGTCCCGCCGCCTTGGAATCCGACCTGGAAGTGATCAGGACGGCCTACCGCGCCGCCGGCTATCCCCGGACCGACGTCGCGGTCCAAACCCGCTTTTTCCGGGCGGCCGACGCGTCCGTCGGCTTTGTCCTCGGGATCGATCCCCGGGAGCGCATCCGCATCACGATCCTGGGCGCCGATGTCCCCGAATCTCTCGTCCGGCCGCTTTGGGAAGAACGGATTTTCGAGGAGTGGGGGGTGAAGCAGGCCGAGGCGGCCATCCTGACTTCCCTTCGTAGAAAAGGGCATGTCTTTGCCGCCGTCCGCTCGTCCATCGAGCGGGACGCGGGCGAGCTGCATATCATCCACCAGGTCGAGCCCGGGCCGAAAATCCGGATCGGCGGCGTCGCTTTCGAGGGAATGACGGCCTTTTCCGAGGCCGAGATCCGGCGGAGAATCGGCTTGGCCCCGCGCCTCCCCCTTTTCGGCAGCGTTTCCGGCGACCAGTTGTTCGCCGCCCCCGAGGAGGTGGAGACTCTTTATGAAAAGGAAGGGTATCCCGAAGCCTCGGTCACGCTTCAATTCCGGGAGCGGGGAGACTCGTACCAGGCGGTGTTCGTCATCGACGAGGGGCCGGTCCGGACCATCCGGTCGATCGTCTTCCGGAACGTCTCGCTTGTCCCGGAAAGCGATCTCCGGCGGGATTTGGAATGCCGCGAAGGCGGCCCCTATGAATCCGGCCGCGTCCGCCGCGACGCCGAGCGCCTCGAATCCCGGTATCTTAACGGAGGGATCCGCGGGACCGCGGTCGCCGGCCGGGCCGAAGCCCTGGATGACGGACGCTTCGATGTCTTTTTCGATGTCCAGGAGGGCACGGCCGTCCGCATCGACAAGATCGTCGTCTCCGGAAACGCCGTGACCCGGCGCGATGTGATCGACCGGGCCCTTCTCCTGCGCGAGGGGGACCCGGCCCGGGCGGACCTGATCCTCGAATCCAAGCGCCGGCTGGAGAAGCTGGGTGTTTTCGTCGAGGTCAAGATCGAGGAAATCCTCTCGACCGAACTCGGGAGCGAAACGCTGGTCGTCAGCCTCCGCGAGGGGGCGCGCAACTACGCCGGGCTGGGCTTGGGCCTGGAGACGAAAAACGAGCCGATGACCTTCGAGATCTGGAACAATGTCATCCGCCCCCGGTTTTCCGCCGAATTCATCCGCGGCAACATGCTCGGCCGGGCGGCCCAGCTCAGCCTCATCGGACAGTTCAGCTTGAAGGAAAAACGGGCCGTCGTCTCCTGGGAATCGCCGACCTTTTTCGGCCTGCCTTTTCAATCCTCGGTCAACGCCTGGCTCGAACGGGAGGAGCGGGTGAGCTACGGTTTCGACCGCCGCGGCTTCAGCCTCTCCGGCTTCCGGTCGATCGGACCCAATTGGACGTCCCTGACGACGCTCCGGTTCGCCCGCACGACGCTGTATTTCCTGGAAGTCGAGGAATCCGAGATCGACCGCCAGCATTATCCGTACTCGGCCACTTCTCTTTCGGAAAGCCTGATCTGGGACGCCCGGGACGACAGCTTCAATCCCACCCGGGGCCTT
>MTKY01051477.1_pt1 | contig 12487 bp, 2 predicted proteins | sample 1042731 | NCBI WGS metagenome assembly MTKY01 (sample SAMN06212206, study PRJNA360538) | anaerobic digester metagenome | biome: Wastewater treatment plant; material: sludge; isolation source: anaerobic digester fed with sludge from wastewater treatment plant | place: Denmark: WWTP Soeholt ... | reverse complement strand
TTCCACCCTTTATAATTCGTGTTAATTCGTGTAATTCGTGGATGATTTTAAAAGACTGGATCCCGGCTCCCAAGGTATTGCCACAGATGATGTTCTCTCGGAGGCGAAAAAAGGACTTGACAGAAATATAGTCTTACTCTTTTAATAAAATCAGAGAGATTGCTTGCTATCCAGTTTTACCCTTAGGGCTATACTGGTGAAAATAACAGCATGGTAGCATATCAGCTATACTTTGCAGGTTTCAAAGTATCAAAGCAAGGAGATGTGATGCCGCGAAATTTGGTTTTTTACTTTGTTTCGTATGGGATCCAGGGTTTGATTCCTGTAATGCGTCGCATCCAAAATCCGCACCTTTCCCTTGTCAGAAAGACAGATCAACAATCACAGACATTCATCAAGGAATACCCTACCGGCGTTTGCGAGCCCGTTTGCATGATAACATCGCACATTACCTCAGACCGGCTGCCGCGGGTAAGGTTACGGAAAAAATGTATAACATCTCAACTTCAAAACCAAATCGGGGGCCAGGATATGGCCGGGAGATTCGTTTCCCGGGCTGAGTCCGATCCCTTTCTAAGTAAAAGATTCTTCAAGTAAACTTCAGAACTCTATCTTAAGGAGAGACGATTTATGAAGAAATTAGTACTATTATTCATAACCACCTTGATATTGGGTGGTTTGTTTGCGGTTCCGCTATACGAAGGATTTGAAAGTACCACATGCCCCGCTACCGGTTGGACCATAACATACGCCAATCAGTCATTCCCGTCCGGCAATACCATGACGCATAGCACGACATACTCTTATGCAGGCGCTCGGTCTTTCCGTTTCTCTTCGTATAGCTCCGGAGCCCCCTATGACCAGTACCTGATAACTCCAGAGCTGGATGTTACAGCAGGTGACCAGACTGTCAGCTTCTGGTACAGAAAACATACCTATGGTTCAGAGGTCTTCAGAGTTGGATGGTCATCGACCGGTACAGGAGATGCTGACTTCACCTGGTCAACAGATATAACAGACGCATCGACCACCTGGCAACAATACATCAAAACCGACTTGCCCGTTGGTACAAAATATGTTGCCATACATTACAAATCAAGCTACGCATACTACCTCTACATTGATGAATTTGTGGGGCCTAATGTTAATGTTGCCCCCGAGCCAAGCAGCCACGTGACGGGTTTTACCGCCACACCTGGCTACTTCGATGTTAAGCTTGACTGGACAGGCTCCACCGGCACACAACTGCCCCATAGATATCTAATCCAAGCGATTAAGGTTGGCGCTGGTTCCTACGCCGCGGTCGCGGACGGAACTCCGGTTGCCGATGACACTGACTGGTCAGACGGCAACGCCGCGGTCAATGTGGCCCACGTGGTGGGTGCCAACACCTACACTTTCACGGGATTGAACCCCATCACTGCCTATGAATTCAAGATCTGGCCCTACACCAACAGCGGGACCGACATCGACTTCAAGGTTGACACTCCCATCCCGACAATAAGCGCCACCACGCTGGATCCCACCATCTACGCCGCAGATTTGCCCTATCTGCAGAATTTCGACGCTGTGACCGCCCCGGCGCTGCCAGCAGGTTGGTCCAAGCAGGTGTCTTCAACCTCTTCCTACGCTGCTGTAGAAACCTACACCTCTGGCACGCCCAACAGCGCTCCCAATCATGCTCGATTGGCCAATTCCGGCGATTCGGCGGCAGACTTGGTGCTGATCTCACCGCTCATCGATCCCAACCTGTCAAGCCTGAAGGTGAAATTTTGGGCCAAAGGTGGCACTAACTATACCCTGCAGGTTGGCACTATGGATGGAGCTGGCAGCAGGGCTGTGTTCACAAATGTGGAGACAATCAACCTCACTTCCACCTACACAGAGTACAGCGTGAGCTTTATCGGCTATACCGGCACTGACCAGCATATTGCCTTCAAACACGGCTTGGGCAGTACCTACCGCACTATCTACATCGATGATGTGACGATCGAGTTGCTACCCACCTCTGGTGTGTTGCAGGTTACCCCCGATCCGGTGGAATGCGGAAACGGTTACGTAGGTTTTGAGAAAGATGTAACGGTGACTCTCGCCAATATCGGCGGAGCCCCCTTCGACATCTCCGCTGGCGGCATTACCCTCAGTGACTATACCAACTTCCAACTTGACAACCTGCCGACTCTGCCCTATACTCTGCAGCCAAATACCTCAGTACAGATAACTGTGGTGTTCACCCCCACAGTGACCGGCGACCTCACCACCAACCTGCTGATCAACGACACCCGTCAGGCCAGCAGCATAGTGGTGAACGGCACCGGAGTTCAGCCCTTGGTCGGCGAAATCTGCGAGAACCCCTATCTGGCTACCCTGCCGCTGGTTAACTATGCCGGCACTACCGCCGGATACGCCAACGACTACACCTCGGAGATGTTCACCGAATTGGGCAACACCAACTATGTGAGAGGGCAAGACTGGGTCGCCAAGATAACCATTCCCGGAAACGGGTTGCTGGATATCAGCCTGGCAGACCAGACGGGATACAACTACCAATACATGGGCGTCTTCCTGGTCAACACCATTCCCAGCATAGCCAACCCCGCCGCTGTGCTGGCCCAGGCTTACGGTACCTCAACTCCTCTCAACATCGCCGACGCAGTGGTTTCTGCCGGCGATTACTATGTGATCGTGGACAACTGGCCATCTCCCTATGACGTCTATTTCGTGCTGAACATATCCTTCGAACCTGTCACCAGCGCGCCCAACCCCGTCACTCTTGTGAGTCCGGCAAACGGCGCGACCGACGTGCCCCTGACGCAGACCCTGAACTGGAGCAGCGGTGGCGGCTTCGTGGAAGGCTACCGTCTTTCCTTCGGTACCGTAACACCCTATACCACAATAGTCAACAACGTGGATTTGGGTATGGATACCACCTATACTCCAACCTTGAACTACAGCACCGAATACTGGTGGACAGTGACTCCTTACAACACAGATTTCGGCGATGCCTCACCCATCACCGAGTGGACCTTCACCACCAGAGACGATCCCACCATCTACGCGCCCTGGCTGGAAGACTTCGGCACCACCGGCGCCACCTTCCCGCCCGCGAATTGGACTCGCGGAAACGGACTGCTGGCGGATCCAAGCAATATTACGTCCGGCTCATACTGGGTTCGGGGCGACTGGCTGAATGACACTCCAGTGGATCCAGTTAACTATGCTGCTAAGATGAACGTTTACAGCACCAACAGGGGAGGTTGGCTGATCACTCCTCCCATCCAGATGCCCGGAACCGGTTATCAACTGGAACTAGATATAGGCCTAACCGATTACGGCGCTCACGCAGCACCTGATACTCCGACAGATGACCGCTTCATCATTCTGATCGGCGATGGCAGTTCCTGGGCGCCCGCAAACATTCTCCGGGAATGGAATAACACTGGTTCAGACTATGTTTATGACGAAATTCCCTATACAGGGGAACACGTTATAATTCCTATAGACTCCTACACAGGCATCCAGTACATTGCTTTCTATGGAGAATCGATTGCATCTGGTGGAGACAATGACTTGTTTGTGGATAATGTCAGTATCCGCCTGGCCGGACAGGCTCCGGATCATGTGACCCTTCTGGCTCCCGCGGATCTTTCCAACACAGTGGATCCCGGCAACTGCGTGCTTAGCTGGCAAGATGCTGTCAGCGGCGGATATCCCGAATGGTATGAGATCTTCGTTGGTTCGGATCTGATCGATCCTACCAATGACTACTATGGTGAATACAGCTATGAAAGCACAAGCAACTCCCTGGATCTCGTTGCCCAAGGCAATATCGATCTGGGATTCAACACTACCTGGTATTGGGCGGTACTGCCTTACAACACGGCTGGCAGCCCTGATCCCACCGGGATGACCGTGTTCCGTTTCACCACCCTGCCCGATCCTACCATCGTGGCCCTGCCACATGAAGAGTACTTCGACGACGTCACTGCTCCGGCTTTGCCCTATGGCTGGTCGGCCTATGTCAACTCAAGCACTACCGGCGCTCTCGTAGCCACCTACAACTCCAGCACCTACGCCCAAAGCGCTCCCAACAGCGTGAGGCTGTACAATTCTACGGATGCCTCCGCAGACCTGCGCCTGATTACTCCTCCCATCGATGCCAGCATCCCGCTGAACACGATCAAACTGAAATTCTATGCGCGCAGCAGCTCAGCCGGGTATCCGCTCCTGATCGGAACGGTGAATACTCCGGACAGCACGGGAACATTCACCCAAATAGCCTCCATCGACCTGACCACCACCAAAACCGAGTATATCTACTCCCTGGAAGATTATGTCGGCACCGACCAGTACATCTGCTTCAAGCATGGCATGGGCGGTACCTACCGAGGCCTCTACGTGGATAACGTGCAGTTAATCGAACTGCTGGCCAACGACCTGGCAGCGACGGCGATCACCGGCCCCTCCTATCTGGAAGCGGGAGAAACCTACGAATTCACGATTACGGTCTCTAATGAAGGAACTGCTGATCAGAACAGTTACGCGGTCAACCTGAAGGAAGGGACGAACACTGTGTCCACGCTAAATGTGAGTACCCCATTGGCTTCCGGAGTTTCAGCCCAGCATACGCTCTCCTGGACGCCCACCAACGGCGGCGCTTACACCCTGTCTGGCCAGGTTGTCCTGACTGGCGACATGAACAACACCAACGACGTGACCACCAGCAACAGAGTCTATGTGATTGACAATACCGTGGACCTGGTTTACGTGGGTGATGATGCCACCACTTCCTCCAGCAATTACCTGCCTGTGGACATGTATTACAGAAACGGCGTTACCGAAGAACTGTATTTCACAGATGAAATGCACCTGCAATCCGGAACAATCACAGCCATCGTGTACAAAAACAACTTCCAGAACGACAGGCAGGACAAAGCCATCAAAATTTGGATGGCTCACACAGATGTCGCCGACCTTGCAGGCGGCTGGCTCCCCGCGGACAACTACACACTGGTCTTTGACGGTCTGGTGGATTTCCCCTCTGGAGAGAACTACATCGCGATCCCGCTGGATACGCCTTTCGCCTATACTGGCGGAACGCTTGCCACCAGAGTCCATCGTGTGTTTGACAGTGGCTCCCTGTCCAGCAGCGACAAGTTCTTCTACACCACCAACGCGGACCACAGCACCCGTTCCCGCTATACACGTAGTGACACTGAATACGGAGATCAGATACCGCCTTCAGCGACAAGCTATACACTTAACTACTTCCCGAACACCATATTCGTGACGCAGAATGCGGTCTTCGATCCGCAGGCTGTCCTTTCCGGACATGTGTACGATAGCGTAACGTCCGCACCGATCGAAGGCGCCATGATCAGCCTCACGGAACGCGCGGTTGCCTACACCGATGTAAACGGATACTATGAATTCACTTACTGGGACAGCACCTTCGTGGATCTGACCTGCTCCGCCACCGACTACTACAGCAGCACGGTCACCGGTATCTCCTTCGAGCCCGGAACCCCCGTGACCCAGAACTTCAACCTGCAGCCACTGCCCAGCCTAACGGTCAGCGGCGTGGTCACCGCCAACGACTATCCCGCCGGTTTAGCAGGCGCCTTGGTCGAGATCTTCGGATACCACGACTACAGCACCATCACCGACGCGAATGGCGCGTTCAGCATTGCGGACGTGAAAGGCAGAGCAGACACCCTGTCTTACTCCTGGGTAGTTTCCAAGGAAGGTTATCAGAGCGAGATCGGCGCCTTTGATGCCATCACCACCGACATCAACCTCGGCACCATCAACCTCACCGAATACCTCTGGACCCCATACAACCTGGTTGCCAGCCACGAAGGCAACGACGCCAGGCTGAACTGGGATCCCGCCGAACAACCCGACTTCCTGTTCTTCGATTTCGAGCAAAACGACGGCGGCTTCACTGTCGATAATAACCCGAGCCCCGGCTGGGAATGGGGAACCTCCTCCTACTCCGGAGCCCATAGCGGCACCAAGGTCTGGGGTACGGTGCTGGAAGGCAACTATGCCAACAACGCGACCTATGACCTGATCTCGCCGCTGTCATATCCGATAATGAGTGGAGGCTACCTGACCTTCTGGCATCGCTATAACTTCGAATTCTACACAACGCCTACCTATTATGATGGCGGTATTGTGCAGATATCCACAGATGACGGCGCCACTTGGGAAACCATCACGCCTGTGGGCGGTTATCCATGCACCTCCGCTTCCTCCCTGGGATACATCCCGATGTATGGTGGAGAACAGTTGGAATGGACCCAAGCCAGCTTTGACCTCTCCGAATATGTCGGACAAACGGTCAGGTTCAAATGGAGGTTGTTGTCTGAGGGTTCCGTTAACAAAGAAGGCTGGTATGTCGATGACGTCTTAATCGGCGTCCCCACCGCCAAAACAACTCTGATGAGGTTCGCCTCGCGCGACGGCGACCGCAGCCTCCAGAACTACAGCGTCTATCGCTTCCCTGTTGCCGAGGAAGGAACTCCTGCCAACTGGACCCTGCTGAGCAACAACTGCGCCACCGAAACCTATCTTGACACCGGCTTCGCGGCCCTGTCAAGTGGCGCTTACAAATGGGCAGTGAAAGCCAACTACAGCGGCGCCCTGGAATCAGAATCCATCATCTCCAACGCCCTCGGCATCTTTGGCATTCCGCAGAACGTGGTTGCCACCACCACCGCCGACGGCAACGTGAACCTGAGCTGGACAGCGGAACCCGGCGCCAGCTACTACGTCATCTACGGCTCCCACGATCCCTACGGCACCTACACCGTTGTGGGCTACAGCGCCACCAACAGCTATGATTACGTAGTTGGCACCGATCCCTTCCACTTCTTCAAGATCGCCGCGGCTGATGGTGTAATGCCAACACCTGCACCTCCAGCCAAAACCAAGTAACCCGCGCGGAGATGCCACGGCATCTTCACGCATAGATATGGGCGGGATTTCGATCCCGCCCTCTTTTTGTTTACGAATTATGAGGGCATAAAAAGCGGTACGGCGACCGCCTGGAGATCAACGGGATATCAACAACTGATCCTGCCTTGTTTGAAAAACGGGGAATTTGAAAAGCGAAAAACATCTTGACAGAAATGTTGCCCCCTTACGTTTTCAACAAAATCTGAGAGGTTGCTTGCTATTCTTTTTACCTTCAATCTACACTGGTGTTATCATAACCATCAGGGTGGCATAGCAGCAATACCCGATTATGTTAAAATATCGAAGCAAGGAAATGTGATGCCACGAAATATGGTATTTTGCTTAATTTCGTACAGGATCCAGGGATTGATTCCTGTAAGGTGTTACATCCAAAATCCGCACCTTTCCCTTGTCAGTAAGACAGATCTACAATCACAAATAATCAAGGAATACCTTACCAGCGTTTGCGAGCCCGTTTGCATGATAACATCGCACATTACCTTAGACCGGCTGCCGCGGGTAAGGTTACGGAAAAAATGTATAACATCTCAACTTCAAAACCAAATCGGGGGCCAGGATATGGCCGGGAGATTCGTTTCCCATACTGAATCAGGTCCCTATCTGACTGACTCTTAAAGATTCTTCACGCTAACTTCAGAACTCTATCTTAAGGAGAGACGATTTATGAAGAAATTAGTACTATTATTCATAACCACCTTGATATTGGGTGGTTTGTTTGCTGCTCCGCTGAACGAGGGATTTGAAAGCCCCACATGCCCCGCTGCCGGTTGGACCATAACATACGCCAATCAGTCATTCCCGTCCGGCAACGCCATGACGCATAGCACGGCTCAATTCTATGCAGGCGCTCGGTCTTTCCGTTTCTCTTCGTATAGCTCCGGATCCCCCTATGACCAGTACCTGATAACTCCAGAGCTGGATGTTACAGCAGGCGACCAAACTGTAAGCTTCTGGTACGGAAAATTTAACTACAGTACTGAAACCTTCAGAGTTGGATGGTCATCGACCGGTACGGAAGTTACTGACTTCACCTGGACGGCAGATATAACAGACGCATCGTCCACTTGGCAGCAATACACCAAGACCGACCTGCCTGTCGGCACAAAATATGTTGCCATACATTACAAATCAAGCTATAAATACTACCTTTACATTGATGAATTTGTGGGGCCTGAGGTTAACATAGCCCCCGAGCCAAGCAGCCACGTTACGGGTTTTACCGCCACACCTGACTATTTCAATGTTAAGCTTGACTGGACAGGCTCCACCGGCACGCAACTGCCCACAGGATACCTGATCCAGGCGATCAAGGTTGGTGCTGGCTCCTATGCCCCAGTCGCGGATGGAACTCCGGTTGCCTATGACACAGACTGGTCAGACGGCAACGCCGCGGTCACTGTACCCCATGCAACGGGTGCCAACACATACACCTTCTCTGGATTGATCTCCAACGCAGCCTATGAATTCAAAATCTGGCCCTACACCAACAGCGGGACCGACATCGACTTCAAGGTTGACACTCCCATCCCGACAGTAAACACTTCCACGCTGGATCCCACCATCTACGCCGCCGATCTGCCCTATCTGCAGAATTTCGACAGCGTGACTGCCCCGGCGCTGCCCACAGGTTGGTCCAAGCAGGTGTCTTCAACCTCTTCCTCCGCTGCTGTTGATACTTACTCTACCGGTACGCCCTACAGCGCTCCCAATCATGCTCGATTGGCCAATGGCAACGATTCGACGGCTGATTTGGTGCTGATCTCCCCTCCCATCGATCCCAACCTGTCAAGCCTGAAGGTGAAATTCTGGGCCAAAGGTGCCGCTAACTACACCTTGCAGGTTGGCACCATGGATGGAGCTGGAAGCAGGGCTGTGTTCACCAATGTGGAGACAATCAACCTCACTTCCACCTATACTGAGTACAGTGTGAGCTTTATTGGCTATGCCGGTACTGACCAGCATATTGCCTTCAAACACGGCTTGGGTTATACCTACCGCACTATCTACATCGATGATGTGACAATCGAGTTGCTACCCACCTTTGGTGTGTTGCAGGTTACTCCCGATCCGGTGGAATGCGGAACTATTTACGTTGGTACTGAAAAAGAGGTCACAGTGACCCTCGCTAATATCGGCGGAGCCCCCTTCGACATCTCCGCTGGCGGCATCACCCTCAGTGACTACACCAACTTCCAACTTGACAACCTGCCGGCGCTACCCTATACTCTGCAGCCAAATACCTCGGTTCAGATTACCGTAGTGTTTAATCCCACCGCGGCTGGCGCCCTGACCGCCAACCTGCTGATCAACGACACCCGCCAGACCAGCAGCATCGTGGTGAACGGCACCGGAGTTCAGCCCTTGGTCGGCGAAATCTGCGAGAACCCCTATCTGGCCACCCTGCCGCTGGTTGACTATTCCGGCACCACCAACGGATACGCCAACGACTATACCGCGGCGATGTTCACCGGATTGGGCAGCAACTACTATGTACAAGGCCCTGACTGGGTTGCCAAGGTAAGCATTCCCGGAAACGGCTGGTTGGATATCAGCCTGGCAAATCCCAGCGGAGACACAGCCAGCTACTATCCCGGTATATTCCTGGTCAACACCATTCCCAGCCTGGCCAACCCCGCCGCTGTGCTGGCCCAGGCTTACGGTAATGTCACTTCTCTCAATATTACCGACGAGGTGGTTTCTGCCGGAGATTACTATGTGATCGTGGACAACTGGGCACCCAACCCCGATTTCATCAACTTCGTGCTGAACATATCCTTCGAGCCTGTCTCCACCCCCCCCAACCCCGCCACTTTGGTTAGCCCGGCCGACGACGCGACCAACGTGCTCCTGACTCAGACCCTGAACTGGAGCAGCGGCGGCGGCTTCGTGGAAGGCTACCGTCTTTCCCTCGGTACCGTCAATCCCTATACCACTGTCGTCAACAACATAGATTTGGGCATGGATACCACCTATACTCCAACCTTGAACTACAGCACCGAATACTGGTGGACAGTGACCCCCTACAACAGCATTGGCGATGCTTCGCCCGTAACCGAATGGTCTTTCACCACCAGAGACGATCCCACCAGACCACTGCCTTATGTGCAGAACTTCGACAGTGGCACATCGCTGACTGACATAGACTGGACCGGAGACATGGGCATTTCCTCCACGCATGGTAAAGACGGCACCAACGGCCTGTACAGGAACCTGTACAGCTATGTCACCACATGCAACGCTATAACTCCCCCCATCGGGCCGATGACCAACGGGGTGGAGCTTAAATTCGATTACCGCATTGTTAACTATACTGGCTATCCTAACAACGCAACTGTTTTGGGAGCAAATGATAATATTCAGGTGCTAATCTCCACAGACAGCGGCACCACTTACAGCACCATCCACACGATTAACCAGGCCAACCATGTTACCAGCACCAGTTTCGCCACGGTAACTGTGCCCCTAACAGCCTATACCACCGGCAATATCATGCTGAAGTTCCAGGGTAACCGGGGCGAGGGAGACTATTACGTGGATTTCGACAACGTGATCGTGAGAGTGGCACCCACTGCTCCGGAAGCACCGATCCTGGTATATCCTGCAGATGGAGCTACAGACCTGCCCAAGACCGGCTTTAACCTGACCTGGCAAAACAACCCGATGGGTATGATACCGGATTACTTCAAAGTATTCCTGTGGACCGACGAACAAGGCGAATATGGCGGACCTTACTGGGAAACCGCTGACGCGACAGTGACTTCCCTGAACCCGACTGTGGTCATCCCGGAAGGTGCAACGGAACCTCTCAGCTTCGCCTATGACGAGCACTGGAACTGGACCGTCGCCGCAGTGGTCGGATCAGTTGAGGAAGTTGCTGTTTCCCGCCAGTTTACGATCCAAAGCGATCCCACCATCACCAACTTCCCTTGGGATGAAGATTTCGAAGACGGAGTCTTCCCGCCCATCGGCTGGACAGTGGTGGACGTGGATGGAGGCGGCACCTGCTGGGAAGCCAGTACCACCCAAAACCATACCACCGGTGGCACCACTTCCGCCAGGCATGTCTGGAGTTCATTGGTTCCCGCTCCCGGACAAAACGGCTGGCTGATCACTCCGCCCGCCGCCATTCCTAACTCCACTAATAATGTGTTCCTCTCTTGGTGGAATTACAATCAATACGCGAGCGATATGCAATACAACGGCGTGAAAGTGAATACCACCAACGATCCCGCCGATCCCAACTGGGTCGAACTATGGAGCCAGGACTCCGCTGCTGCCTCTTGGGGCAACGAAGTGCTCGACATCAACGCCTATAAGGGCCAGACGGTTTACTTCGCCTTCAACTACCAAGGCTACAACGCCGATGCCTGGCATGTGGATGACGTGAGCATTTACGAAGTCGCGGCGACTCTCGACGCCCCTGTGGTGACGATCGCCCTCAGTGCCGGACAGCCCACCCTCAGTTGGGATGCCGTCACCGGCGCAAACTCCTATCTGGTGTATGGCGCCACCGATCCCTACGCGGCAGATCCCTGGACCCTGCTGGATATCGTGTACACCCCTGGTTACACCTACACCGGCACCGCCCCCATGGAATTCTTCAAAGTGGTCGCTTCTGACGCTACCGCTCCCGGCCCCGTCAACAAACAGGCAACTCCCGCGAAGAACACCCAGATTCTCAACGCGCCCAAAGGCTTCTTTAAGGCCGATCTGCGCAAGTAACCAACAAACCTGACGCGGGACCTTCCGCGCCTCTGATATCGAACCCCCGCAGCGCCGCGGGGGTTTTTCGTTTCATCCTCTGTGCAAAAATAGAACGCGGATAACAGGATCGACAGGATCTGCAGGATATTTGAAGGTGGAAAGGTGTTTTTGAAGTGGAAAAGTGAAATGGTGGAAAGGAGCCCAAAAACAAGTCCACCAGGCTATATACTGTGTCACCTTGAGGGGGTGGCAAAGTCCGTTTGCCACAGAGACCGAAGGTCTCTCCCCAACAGGCAACTCTATCGCCTCTGCCGAACAGACTTCGGCAGCCCGACCATGAAACAAACCAGGCTATATACTGCGTCATCCCGGGCAAGCCGGGGTCCTCTCCAAAGCGCGCAGCGGTTTGGTGGGGTGGTTTGACCCGGGATCCAGTCTTATGGGAATGTCCATGGAAAGGTATAGAGGTGCCATGAACACAAGGCAAAATGATTTATCCGTTAATCCGTGTAATCCGTTTCATCCGTATGATGCCTGGCATGCCAATCTTATACGGATTGACTGATTAAACTGATTTACGGATTACTATGGTAAAAGAAGAAGGCTTCCCCACCAGCCCCGAAACAAAACATCACCAGACCTACAATCCGCGTTAATCCGCGTTTATCTGCGTGAACCCAACGCCTCCACACCGACCCTGAAACAAGCACCCAATCAAAAAACAACTGGCATCAATTACTTGACATTCGCATAAATAATCCTATATAATCCGCAATATGCTTCATAGCGCCGTCCCTTGCTG
>MTKY01052466.1_pt1 | contig 12492 bp, 11 predicted proteins | sample 1042731 | NCBI WGS metagenome assembly MTKY01 (sample SAMN06212206, study PRJNA360538) | anaerobic digester metagenome | biome: Wastewater treatment plant; material: sludge; isolation source: anaerobic digester fed with sludge from wastewater treatment plant | place: Denmark: WWTP Soeholt ... | reverse complement strand
GGCAAGCCCGCGCCCAAGCAGTCGGCGGCGCGCAAGCCGGCCCCAGCAGGGCGTTGCGGCTGCTCATCGCCAGCCCATCCGCTTCGCGCACGATCGGGCAGACGACCACCTCCAGGGGGAAGGCCAGGTCGCGCGCCATCTGGCGGATGACGGCGACCTGTTGGGCGTCCTTCTGTCCGAAATAGGCGCGCGTGGGCTGGAAGACGTTGAACAGCTTGGCGACCACCGTCGTCACGCCGCGAAAGTGCCCCGGACGCGCCGCGCCTTCCAGCGGTTGGGTCACCTCTTCGACGGTGACGTAGGTCTGGTAACCGGGGGGGTACATGTCCTCTTCGGCGGGCGTCCAGATGAGGTTCACGCCCTCGGCGGCGAGCAGCTCGCAGTCGTGCGCGACCTGGCGCGGATAGGCGGTCAGGTCTTCGCGGCGGTTGAACTGGATCGGGTTGACGAAGATGCTGACGCCGACGCGGTCGTTCTCGGCGCGCGCGCGGCGCACAAGCGCCAGATGGCCCTCATGCAGAGCGCCCATCGTCGGGACCAGTCCCCAGGTCAGGCCGGGGTTCGCCCAGCGAGCCGCGCGGACTTCGTCAAGAGCAGGTGTTGTGAGCATACATACTCCTGGAGAAGCAACTAGCACATTCGGCCACCAGCGATCGGCGAGACCGGCCCCCGATCACTGACTGGCCCCGCACCGCGCCGAAACCGTCTCGTCCAGCGCCTTGACCAGCGCGTAGAGCAGCCGGTTGGCTGGCACGTCCACACCGGCAGACTCGGCGGCGCGCATGACCGCGCCGTTGATCGCCTCGATCTCACTCTCAGCACCGCGCAGCACGTCCTGGAGCATCGAGGAACGGTTGAGCGCGGTCTGGCGCGCGACCTGCTCGGCCTGCGCCCCCGCGTCGTCAAACGGCAGGCGGATGCCGCGCGCCGCTGCTACGGCGGCCACTTCGCCCGCCGCCCGGCACATAACCTCGCGCGCCCAGGGGGACTCCAACAGAGCGCCATTGGGCACGCGCAGCAAAGCCGTCAGCGGGTTGATCGCCGCGTTGACGGCAAGCTTGCCCCACAGCAGGGCGTCCACATCCTCTGCCACGCGCACATCCACACCCGCGAGGGCGCACAGTGCGGCGAAGCGGCGCACCTGCTCGTCAATGGCGGGCCGCGTCGCCAGTGTAGTCGGCCCGCCCCCTGCGGCAACCAATCGCCCCGCTCCGGCCAACGCCGCCCCCTGGGTGGTGATGCCCAGCGTGGCGCGCTCCGGCCCCACATGGCGGGCGAGGACTTCCAGGTTGCCCAGCCCATTCTGCAGCGTGATCGCCAGGCCGCTGGGGGCCAACACACGCGCCGCGCCCTGGGCAGCGGCCTCGGTCTTGGGGGCCTTGGTCAGGATCAGGGCAATATCCGCTGGGCCAGCCGCGCTCACGTCAGCGGTTGCGCGCAGCCAGACATCCCGCTCGCCGCCCCCCGCCTCGGTGAAGTGCAGCGGCCCACGCCCCAGCGCGGCGATCTGTTCCGGCCAGCGGCCAACCAGTGTCACCTCTGCGTGAGGGCTTAGCCGCGCGCCAAAGAGACAACCTAGCGCGCCCACGCCGAAAATGGCAATGCGCACCTGGCACCTCCTCTGCATCCGGGCCAGCCGGTCAGTCCGTCCGGTCGCGCGAAAGCTCGCTTACCAGCGTCTCCCACACATCGTTGGAGATGGAAAACTCGTGCTCCGGCGCGGGAAACGCGCGGGCGCGGACATCCTCCGCGAAAGCAGAGAGCGCCTGGCGTATCGCTTCCGACAGATCGGCATACTTCCGGGCGAACTTGGGGGTCAGGCGGTCGTACAGCCCCAGCACATCGTGGGTGACAAGCACCTGCCCATCACAGCCGGCCCCCGCGCCGATGCCGATGGTGGGCACGCGCACCGTCTCGGTGATCAGCGTCGCCAGGCGAGCGGGCACCGCTTCCAGCACCAGGCTGAAGGCACCGGCTGCTTCGAGCGCGCGCGCATCGTCCAGCAGCCGGTGCGCGTCCTCGATGGAGCCGCCCTGCACCTTGAACCCCCCCAACGCGCTGACGCTCTGCGGCGTCAGGCCGATGTGCCCCATCACCGCGATACCCGTCTCCACCAGCGCGCGCACCGTCGCCGCAACGGACTGGCCGCCCTCCAGCTTGACGGCGTCGGCCCCGCCTTCGGCCAGCAGACGCGCCGCGTTGCGCAGGGCGTCGGACACGCTGGCCTGGTAGCTCATGAACGGCATATCGGCGACTAGCAGCGCCCGCCGCGCCCCCCGGCGCACGGCCTGGCAGTGCATGACCATCATGTCCATCGTGACCGGAAGCGTGTTCTCAAACCCGTGCACGACCATGCCGACTGAATCACCGACCAGGATCACGTCAATCCCGGCCTGATCCATCAGGGTTGCCGTCGGGTAGTCATACGCGGTGAGCATAGTGATCGGCTCGCGGCGATCTTTCATGGCCTGCAACCGGTGCAGTGTCATCTTTTCCACAGCGCGTCCCTCCGCTAGCATAGTGTGAGCCGAGCATACTGAGTCCCCGGCTCAATTGCTAATTCACGGCATGAAAGCACACGCCCCTCGCTGCGAGGGCGAGGGGCGCGCGGGTCACGGTAAGTATAGCGGGTGCGGCGCAATCACGACAGGGGCAGGATCACCGATGGGCCACGAACAAGCCGCCAGACAGTTGTCGGAAGGCCCCTATCCCCCAGCCAAGCTAGGGGAAGGGGAAAACGTCCCATCCGGCGGTCAAAGTCCCCCTCTCTAGCTCGGCTGGAGAAGGGGATTTAGGGGGAGAGGCTGTAGTACGTCCGGACTCAGAAGCCTACTCCGCGACTATGTTCTTGCCTGGCTTCTCCAGCTCAGGGAAGCAGCCGAGCAGCGTCCAGTAGATCACGTTCGTCTTGGCTTCCTTGAGCTGCTCCCACTCCTTGGGAATCTCGAAGTCCTCAAGCTGCTCTTTGGGCACCGTGAGGTAGAGATACATGGTGGCCCCCATGTAGGGGTCGTCATCGAGCGCCACGCACAGCGAGAACTTGCTCTCCTTGTCAATCTTCAGGTTCTCCGGCTCGGCGAGGTCTTCTTCCTCCAGCCCGGTCAGCGCGCCGTAGACATAGGGCAGCAGATAGCTGATGTCCTCTTCGACAAGCTCGAAATCGCGGTCGAACAGCACGGCGTCGTCAACGAACTTGCTCATGGTCTCCACCGAAGTCTTCAGGTCTTCGGTGGTGTCCGGGTAGACCTCCACCAGCCAGTCCTCGATGTCAGCCAGCGGCACCTGGTAATAGGCAAGAGCATCCTTGTCCTTCTTGCCGTCGCCTGCAGCCCCGAACAGCGAATCGCTCAAGTCCCCGCTGGCACCCATCAGAACCATGCCGGTTAACAGCCCAATGACAAACCCTGCCAGCAACATGATCATGCCGCGACGGTTCATGGTACGTCTCCCCTTTCCCCGCATAGAGCGTCTATGCGCCTGTGTCTTTTTAATATGTTACGACATATGTCGTCGAGAAATCAACTCAAGATACTTCTGGCAAGTCTTGAGTCTGGAGTAATGGCCGTGCCCCTTGCTCCAGACTCAAGGCATCTGGCCCAGAGACCGTTTGAAAACCTCATCCCCGGCCCGCTCTCCGCGTGTGGAGAGGAGATTTAGGGTGAGGTAACCCCCACAGAGATCAGACCATCTCCAATGGTCTCGCAGAGCTCCCTCGCGGTCAGTGGCGGCGGCTGAGCCAGGCGATCAGCACCGCCCCCACCAAGCCCACCACAGCAGCGGCCACCCACGTCACCGAGCCGAGCGCCGCGCCCTGCAAATCACCGCCCGCGCCGTCCCAGGCCGTGCCAACGAGCGCGGCGATGAACAGCCCCAACGCGACGCCCGCCGCCAGCCACAGCACGCGCCGAGGCCCGCGCCGCTGGGTCTGCATCGCCCACTCTACCCCAAGCCGCTGGCGCAGCCGCTCTTGAAACGCGCTTTCCGGATACAAAGCCGGGCCAGCCAGATCGCGCAGATGGCGCACCAGGGGAGCCAGGTCGTCCAGGGCGGGCGGCTGCGCGACATCCCGACCAGCGAGCAGATCATCGGTGTAGGCCGCCAGGGTCTCGTCCAGCCAGGTTTCGTCGGGCATACTACTCACCTACCTCGCTGCGAAGAGCCTCCATCGCCCGCCGATAGAGGGACTTGGCCGCTTCGGGCGACTGCCCGCGCAGCCTGGCAATTTCGGCGAACGTCAATCCATCGGCAAAGCGCATCAGGATGATCTCCTGGTAATGCTCCGGCAGAAGGCCAAAAGCACGCTGGATCAGGGCACGCTCGTCACTGCGCTCGTGCGTTTCCGGCGAGGCGACAAGCTGGCTTTCAAGGTCGGCCAGCGGGACAGTCATGGAGGCATAGACCCCGCTGCCCCGCCGGTAGAAATCTGCGATGTGCCGGTTGACGATGGTGTACAGCCAGGTGCTAAACCTGGCGTTGTGTTGGAACTGGCGGATGGACTGGATGACAGCGATGAAGATCTCCTGGGTCACATCCTCGGCGAACTGCGGCGGCACCCGGCTCCTCACTCGCCGGTAGACACGGGTCATGTAGCGGTCATAGAGCGCCAGGAATGCGTCGCGATCCCCTTGTTGCGCGCGCCGGGCTAATGACTCGTCGGTGCGATCCGCAGCCATCACAGACTTCTTACCTTATTTTGTCGCCGGAATTGGCCAAAGAGTGCCGGATCATTTCCGGATATCCAGCCTTCGCTGAGCCGAATGCTGCGCCCGTCCGAGGACAAACGCGCCAGAATCACAGGGCGGGACTTTATGAGACTTCGGAAGTTCCCCAAAACTTCCGAAGTCTATCATTGCGGAGTGTAAAGACAGCGACCCTCTCCCAGGGGCGCTCACATGCCAGTCAGCGCGGCCTCAACCGTCTCATAGTGATCGAAGAAGCGGTCGAAGCCGATGATCTTGAAGACGCGCTCGACCTTTGGCGCGAGCGCCACCAGGCGCAGGTCGCCATCGCCAGCACGGTTGCGCGTGAGGATGTCGGCCAACGTGCGCAGCCCTGCGCTGTTGATGTAGGTGACGCCCGCCATATCGAGCACGATCTTGTGCTTGCCCTCGCTGACGGCGGCCTGGAGCGCGGCGTCCATCTCGCCGGCCCCTACGCTGTCCACGCGCCCTTCGAGGACGAAGACCATAATGCCGTCGTGATCGTATTCCGTGATCTGCATCAGCCCGCCTCCCTGACCTTCGCCAGTCTGCTCGCTCGTTACCCGGTCGCGCGGCACCGGTGGCGATCAGTCGCGGCCCGCCACCAAGCGCCGGTCAATCTCCTCCTGCGCCACCAACTGCCCGTCGCGCACCTCTTCGACGCGCGGAATCTGCCCGGCCAGGTCGCGGTCGTGCGTGACCATGACGATGGTCGTGCCCTGGGCGACCAGGTCTTCGAACATGGCGAAGACCAGGCCCGCCGAGACCGCGTCGAGGTTGCCCGTCGGCTCGTCACCGACCAGCACCTTCGGGTTGTTAGCCAGGGCGCGGGCAATGGCGGCGCGCTGCTGCTGCCCGCCCGAAATCTGGCTGGGATACTTGTGGGCCACGTCGGGCAAGTCCACCATCTCCAGCAGCTCCATCGCCCGCTCCTTGCGCTTGCCGCGAAAGGTGCCCGTGTAGTGCATGGGCATCATCACGTTTTCCAGCACGGTGAGCGTGGGCAAAAGCTGGAAGAACTGGAAGACGACGCCAACATTGCGCCCGCGCCACTTGGCGACCCGGTTTTCGCTCAGGTTCGTCAGGCGCTGCCCGGCAACAAAGACCTCACCCGAAGTGGGGCGGTCAATGCCGGTGATCATGTTGATCAGCGTGCTCTTGCCGCTGCCCGACGGCCCGACAATGGCGACGAACTCGCCCTCTTTGATTTCCAGGTTCACACCCTTGAGCACTTTGAGCGGGCCGGCCTTGGTCTTGTAGACCTTCTCGACGCTTTGCAGCGAGATGACGGATCCGTTATGCGCGTTGCCCATGATCTGTTTTCTCCCACACGCTGACTGTTCGCGTGCTTATTGGTAGCGTAGAATGTCTGATACGGTGCGCCGGGCAGCGGCGATGGATGGCCACAGGCTGGCTACCGTCGCTACGACAATCATACCAACCAACCCCATGCCCAGCACCCAGATCGGATAGCTGAACTCGATGAAGTCGGCGAAGCCCAGCCCGTTCAGCAGGCTGACGGCCAGCAGATAGCTCAGCGGAACGGCGAGCACCCAGGCCAGCAGGCCGATCAGAATGCCCTCCACCAGGAACTGGGTGACGATCGTCCCCGACCCCGCGCCAATCGAGCGCATCACGCCGATTTCCTTCTGGCGCTCGTAGACGGCCATCGAAAGGGTCGTCAGCAGGCCGATGGCCCCCACAGCGGCCATCACCGCCGAGGTGATCTGGAAGATCATGTTGAAGACCATGAGGCCGTCGGCCATATTCTGCTGTTCCTTCACCTGGTTGGTGAAGCTGGCCGTCATGCCACCAGCGAGCAGCGTGTCGGAGATGTCGGCGATCACGTCATCCACCTCTGCCGGGCTGGGGTCTTCGGCGGTCACCGCCACCAGGTACCCGGTGGGCACCGGCGGGTCGTCGGACGGATCATCGGGGGTGCCGGCATCACCCAACACAAAACCGGCCTGGCGGGACAGGTCTTCCCAGTTCATGAAGACGAGGGGGAATGGGTACGAGGCGACGCCGATGATCTCATATTCGGCTGTGCGCCCGCCCGCCGATACTACGATGCGGTCGCCCGCCGTCTTGCCAACAGATTTGGCTGCCGCCGAGGTCAGCACCACACCGGGGCGCGCCGGATCGTCTTCCCAGCCGGTGCCGCTGTCGTAGGTCAGGTCAGCCGCAGGCGTCCGTGGGTCGTAGCCAAGCGCCTGTAGCTCGTCGCTGCCCTCCATGCCGGCCCCAATGCTGATCTCGGTGCCGCTCAGGTCAAACAAGCGCACCAGGAAGCCCGCCCCCGGGTAGGCACCCGCGACACCCTCCACGCTGTTGATGCGCTGCCTGACCTGGTCGAAGTCCTGCGCCTCACTGGGAAGGACCATGATCTGGTAGTTGATCGTGTCGAACAGGTCGCTGATCTCAGCGGTGATCAGGGTAAACATGGCAAACACGCCCATGAAAGCAGCGGCAGCCAGCGTCAGCGTGATCACCGTCAGGGCCAGGCGGCCCTTCTTCTGCACGACGTTGCTCAGCGCCTGGCGGATGGTGATCGGCACCGGCAGCGCCTTGATCACGCGAGCGGAGAGGCCCCGCCCCCACGTGCCCGCAATGCCCAGATCGGTCATGGCGTCCCTGATCGTCACACGCGTCCCGTTGAAGACGGGCACAAACGCCGCAGCGACCGGCACGAAAAGGCCCATCGCCACCCCGACGATCACGCCCATCGGCGAGACCTTGAAGCCCTCAATCAGTGTGAAGGCGAACGGAGCCACGCTCTGGGCCATCAGCCCGCCGACGATGATGCCCAGGATCACGCCGGGGATCGTCCCCAGGATGCCATAGGCCAGGGCGATGCCAGCGTAGATGATGAAGTTGTCCAGCCGTGTCGCGCCCAGCGATTTCATCACGCCGATCTGTCGCTTCTGCTCGACGACGATGGTGTTGACCACGTTCATGACCAGGAAGCCGGATACAACCAGGGCCACCACAGCCAGCATGTTGAGGACGCCGGTGACCTCAGCCACTTCGCCAATGAGGAAGTAGTCATCCGGATTGTCCAGCCAATAGGTGGTCGGGATGTAGTTGGTTCGCTCGGCGACTACTTCCATCAGCCGTTCGGCCTGGCTCTCGCTGACGCCGGTATCAATGTAGCGCAGGTAGAAGGAGTTGAAGCCGGAGAACGGCACGATCTGCTGCGCATCGTCCAGGTTGGCGTAGAGACGGCGCTCAGGCTGGTTCTGGTTGCCGCCGATCACCACCCAGTAGGGATGGAAGACAATGGCCGAGACTGTCCAGGGCTCGCTGGCCTGCTCGGAGCCGAGGATGCGGAAGGCGATGGTATCGCCCACCCCCAGGCCGTATTCGTCAGCCATACGCCGTTCCAGCGCGATCTGGTGCTGGCCGGGCTGGGGCCACTCACCCTCGACCAGGCGCATCGGCTCAAGCTGAATCTCGCCGAACGGCTCGGAGAAGGCCATCAGGTCAGCTTCGCGGAAGCGTTCCCCCGCGCTGCGCTGCCAGAAGACCGGCACTGTCACCTGCCCCTCGATGCGCGTCACGCCGGGGATCGCCTTGCGGTTACGGATCAGGTCGAGCACCTGGTCTTCGCCGGTCTCGGTCGTGACATTGGTGCCAGCGGCAGGGACGGTCACGTACAGGCGGGTCATGGCGACTTCGTCGGGATTGACATCGGCGCGGATTTGCCGCACCAGCAGGTCGTTGGCGGAGATGAGCGTCACCGCGCCGAACACGCCGATCAGAATGCTGATGGCGACCAGTGCGGTGCGCCCCTTACGCGACAGAACGTCACGGATGATTTTCTTGCCACGAGTCTTGATCATGATTCCCCCGCTCCTCCACAGCCTGCTAACCGCGCGTCGCCAACCGCGTGCGCGTAGCGCGCAGCTCCGCCGTGCGACGGCGTGCTGCCGCTTCCAGCGTCGTCTGGCCGATGGTGCCGTCTACCAGCTCGAAGACTTTGGGCACGCTACGGATCAGCTCACGGTCGTGCGTCACGATGATCACCGTCGTGCCGCGATCGGCAAGCTGCTGGAAAAGGTTGAACACGTTGCCGGCGCTCATGCGGTCGAGGTTGCCGGTCGGCTCGTCGCCGACCACAAGCGGCGGATTGTTCGCCAGGGCACGCGCCAGCGCCACGCGCTGCTGCTGCCCGCCAGAGAGCATGTCCGGCGTCTTGAACGCCTGATCCTTGATCCCAAAGCGGTCGAGCAGCTTGAGGGCGATCTCCTTGCGCTCGCGCGACTTCCACACGGCGGCGAAGTCCATCGGGGCGACCACGTTTTCCAGGACGGAGAGCGTAGGCAGAAGCTGGAAGAACTGGAAGACAATGCCCACGTTGCGCGCGCGCCATTTGGTCAGCTTGCGCTGCGGCACCTGGGTGATGGGCACACCGCCCACCAGAATATCGCCGGAGGTCGGCGTATCCACCGCCGTGAGCATGTTGAGGAAGGTGGTCTTGCCGCTACCTGACGGGCCGAGCAGAGCCACAAAGTCGCCCTTGTGAATCTCTATGTCAATGCCGCGCAGAACGTTCAGCGGCCCGGCTGGCGTGTCGAAGGTCTTGACCAGATTATTGATCTGGATGAATGCTTCGGCCATCGAGCGGTTCTCCTTTATCCCTGCCCGGCAGACTGCCAGGGCAGCTTTCAGTGTGCACGTGGAAGCTAGAATTCGCCAGCGACCCAGATCAAATACGTCGCGACGGCGAGAAGGTTGCGCGCACACTGCAACACCGAGTAGGCGCTGCGGCGCAGGTTGGCGACAAGTCCGTCATGCCTTTCCCGCCAACCGATCACATTCTGCGGGGGACGGTACGCGACTGGCTCACAGTGAGCGCATACCATTCGAGAATGCTCGCAGATAATACATGCTTGCCCTGGCAATGACAAGGACTTGGGTATAGGAGTGTGAACACAACCTGCCAGGCAGTAGGGGCGCTGAGCGCCGCCTCTACGTAGCCTCACCCCCGCTCGGCGCTAACGCGCCTCGCCGCCCCCTCTCCACGTCGTGGAGAGGGGGAGTCAGTGTGCGGTTAAGTCCCCTCTCCGCGTGTGGAGAAGGGATTGAGGGGTGAGGTAAACCCGCACGTCTCCCGTGTCGGGTTGGCATAATCCTACGGCGTCTCCTGTTAGTATAACCCTACAGCAGGTGACACTCTGCCGCGCCCAGGGCGGGACTGAGCGTCGCCTCTACGTAGCCTCACCCCCGCTCGGCGCTAACGCGCCTCGCCGCCCCCTCTCCACGTCGTGGAGAGGGGGCAAGCCGAGCGCAGCGAGGCTGGGGGTGAGGCTCCAGGCAAAGCCACTGGCAGCCTTTGCCCGGCTCTATTCAGCGGGCCGGGCCGGTTCTTTCCGGCGTATCTGCAAGGGGAACAGCACGGGGCCGTGCTTGTGCACGTCCACATAGTGGCCGGAGCCGTAGAAGTCTACACCGGGGATGCGAATGGTCGCGGCGCGGTCAATCTCGACCAGCTTGCCAATGTTGGGCATGGCCAGCCATACGCTGACCACATAATCGCCCGCCGCCAGCAAGCGATCAAGGGCGCTGCATTCCAGCAGAAAGTGATTGCTGCCCGGCTCCATGTCGAACACGAAGTCGGTCAGGCGCTCGTCGAGATGCACGACCCGCGCGCCGGTGTCGGTCATCAGCCCGAAGCCGATGCCGATGCGCGGCAGGGCCGCTTCCGCGTGCACGTCTAGCTCCGCGCGCAAATCGAGCGCGCCGCTGACCGGATCAGCCGTCAGCGCCAGGCGCAAGTCCTCGATGCCAATGCCGTGATGCGCGTCCATGATCGGGAAAATGGCCGCACCCCGGTCGAGCGCGGTATCGGACAGGTACGCTTTGATCACGTCACCGACCGGGCCGAGCGTCTGGAGATGGCCGCGCTCCAGCCACAGCGCCGACTGGCAAAGCTGGCGCACCGCGTCCATATTGTGGCTGACGAACAGCACCGTGCGCCCTTCTCCGGCCACGTCACCCATCTTGCCCAGGCATTTCTTCTGGAACTCGGCGTCGCCGACGGCCAGCACCTCGTCCACCAGCAGAATCTCCGGCTCCAGGTGCGCGGCGACCGAGAAGGCCAGGCGCAGGTACATGCCGCTGGAATAGCGTTTGACGGGCGTATCAATGAAGCGGGCGACGCCGGCGAAGTCCACGATCTCGTCGAACTTGCGGTCAATCTCGTAGCGGTGCATACCGAGGATGGCACCGTTGAGGTAGATGTTCTCGCGCCCGGTTAGCTCGCCGTGAAAGCCCGTGCCGACTTCCAGCAGCGACCCGACGCGCCCGCGAATGCACGCGTGGCCTTCGTCGGGGGGCATGATGCGCGTCAGCACCTTGAGCAGCGTGCTCTTGCCCGCGCCGTTGCGCCCGATGACGCCCAGCACCTCGCCGCGCTCGACCTCAAAAGACACGTCGCGCAGCGCCCAGAACGTGCTATCCTTGCGGCGGGCGCGCGTCCTCCCGCGCTGCCAGGTGCGCAGCTCTCGCACCTTGCTGTGGGCGATGGCGCTAAGGCTGTCGCGCAGCGTCTTGTTGCGGTCAATAACGCCGCCGATGCGGTATTTCTTGCCCAGGCCGGTGACCTGAATCGCGGTGTTGGGCTTCAGCGCGGGAAGGGCCATGCTCTCGCTCCTAGACCACGTCCGCGAAGCGGCGTTCCATGCGGCGGAAGAAGAAGGCTCCGCTGACCAGCAGGGCGAGCGAAGCAACCGCCGACAGCACGAACATCAGGGGAACCGTCTGGCCCTGGCCCAGCAGCGACCAGCGGAAGCCCTCGACTACGCTGACCATCGGGTTCAGCCCGTACAGCGTGCGCCAAGGCTCGTCGAGCAGGCTCGACGGGTAGACGACGGGCGTAGCGTACATCCAGAACTGGGTGAGGAAGGGCACCACATAGCGCACGTCGCGGTACTCCGCGTTCAGCGCCGACAGCCACAGCCCGACGCCCATCGAGGTCATCAGCGCCAGCAGCAAGCACAGCGGCAGCAACAGCAGCGAGGCCGCCGTCGGGAACAGGCCGTAGTAGACCATCATCCCGATCAGCACCAGGAAGGCCAGGAAGAAGTCGGGCAGCCCGCCGACAACCGCTGAGATGGGCGTGATCAGCCGGGGGAAGTAGACGCGCTTGACCAGGTTGGCGTCGCGCACGACGCTGTTAGCCCCGTTGGTCAGGCCGGTGGCGAAGAACGTCCAGGGCAGCAGCCCGGCGTAGCTGAAAATGGGATAGGGGATGCCGTCGGAGGGGATTTTAGCCAGCCGCCCAAAGAACACGCTGAAGACGATCATCGTGAAGACCGGCTGCAAAATGGCCCAGGCCGCGCCGAGCAGCGTCTGCTTGTAGCGCACTTTGATGTCGCGCCAGATGAAGAAGAACAGCAGCTCGCGGTAGCGCCAGACTTCGCCCAGCCCCAGCGACACCCACCCGCGCAGCGGCTTGATCAGCGTGATCTGCTCGCCGGGGGCGATCTCCGCGCCCGGAGCGGACGTGTGCTCACTCACAGACATAGCCTTCCACTGCGCGCCCGGCGCACACACAAAACGCCCCGCCGCTCACCCCGCTCGGCGGGCGTGCTCTGCTATCGAATGAAGCGGGGATGCCGGGGGACTGTACCAGCAGCGGCTATTGTAACCTGCGCCCCTTGACTGTCAACCGCTGGCGGACCACCGAAGTCCTCAAGACCCCGGGAATCTGGTGCGGCGGGCCTGCTCCCCTTCCCTCCGCGCAGCGTGGGGGAAGGGGCTGGGGGATGGGGGGGCACACGGCAGCCAG
>MTKY01049243.1_pt1 | contig 12494 bp, 10 predicted proteins | sample 1042731 | NCBI WGS metagenome assembly MTKY01 (sample SAMN06212206, study PRJNA360538) | anaerobic digester metagenome | biome: Wastewater treatment plant; material: sludge; isolation source: anaerobic digester fed with sludge from wastewater treatment plant | place: Denmark: WWTP Soeholt ... | reverse complement strand
GACGGATCAGCGATATCGAAGCCAGGCTTTCGGCGGCCCAGATCATCGATATCAAGTCGATCACTTACTCGGGGCGAGTGATCTTTGGCGCGACCGTCGCGATCCTGAATCTCGAGACCGACGAAAAGTTGCGCTACCAGATCGTGGGTGAGGACGAGGCATCGGTCAAAGACAACAAGATTTCCGTGACCTCGCCCATGTCACGCGCGCTGGTCGGCAAGGAAGTCGGCGATATCGTGGTGGTGCGTACGCCGGCCGGTGAAACCGAGTACGAGATCGTCGAGGTGCTTCACCTGTAACCACCTGGTGGCCGGCCGGCTTGCAGGCCGGCAATCAGCGATTACAGACGCAGATTGCTAAGCTTGGGATGTGCCTTCGGGTTGCGGCGATAGATCAGGATCACCTTGCCGATCTCCTGCACCAGTTCTGCGCCGAGCTTGTCGATCAACTCGGCTGCCAGTGCGCGACGCGCGTTGCGATCGGGTAGCGCGAAGCGGATCTTGATCAACTCGTGGTCATGCAATGCGCGCTCGGCCTCCAGGCACACCGACTCGCTCAGACCCTTTCCGGCCACGGTAACCAGCGGGTGCAGCGCGTGGCCGATACCACGCAGGCGTTTCTTGTTTTCCGGATCCAGCGCCATGGTATGGTGTGATGCTCCCGTTGCAGATGGCGCGATTGTAGCCGAACGAACGGAATCCATGGGTGCGCGTTGAGCGTACATTGTTTGCGGTAATCGATTGATGGCGCGTTCGAAAAGCAGCAGCCGCTGGCTGCAGGAGCACCACAAGGATGCCTACGTGCAGCGTTCGCGCATTGACGGTTACCGTTCGCGCGCCAGTTACAAGTTGCTGGAGCTGCAGCGCAGCGACCGGCTGATCCGCCGTGGCGACCTGGTAGTCGATCTCGGCGCGGCGCCGGGGGGCTGGAGCCAGGTGGCGGCGCAACTGGTGGGACCCGAAGGCCGGGTGGTGGCCTCCGATATCCTGCCGATGGATGCGCTCGCGGACGTGGCCTTTGTCGAGGGCGATTTCACCGAAGACGAGGTGCTGGGGCGGGTGCTCGGCGAGTTGTGCGAGCGGCGTGCCGACCTTGTAATTTCGGACATGGCCCCCAATATGAGTGGCATCAGGGATGTGGATCAGCCGCGCGCCATGCATCTCGCCGAGATTGCCCTCGATTTTGCCTCCAAGGTATTGAAACCCGGAGGAAAATTCGTCTGCAAGGTGTTTCACGGCGAGGGTTTCGATGATTATATCCGGGCGCTGCGCAGCGCCTTTGGCAGCGTGCTGACGCGCAAACCCGATGCCTCGCGTGGCCGCTCGCGGGAAGTATATGTAGTGGCGAAGGATTTTCGCGGCTGAGTCCGATCAAATGACCGGGACCTCGGCATCTGTAGTAAAGTGGGTGAGTACGCCCGCGTGTCGGGCAGCGAGGACATTGTCTTGAACGATATGGCGAAAAACCTGTTGTTGTGGCTGATCATCGCGGCGGTGCTGCTGATGGTTTTCCAGAACTTCAACATGCAGCCGCAGCGCGAGCAACTCAATTACACCGATTTTTTGCACGAGGTGCAGCAGGAGCGGGTGCGCAAGGTCGTTATCGACGGGCTGTTGATCGTGGGCGAGCGTCAGGACGGACGCGCCTTCGAAACCGTGCGTCCCCAGGTCAATGACTCCGGCCTGATGGGCGATCTGCTCGACAACAACGTGGTGGTCGAGGGTCGCAAGCCGGAGCAGCAGAGCCTGTGGTCACAGTTGCTGGTGGCCTCGTTCCCGATCCTGATCATCATCGCGGTGTTCATGTTCTTCATGCGCCAGATGCAGGGCGGTGCGGGCGGTCGCGGTGGCCCGATGAGTTTTGGCAAGAGCAAGGCCCGGCTGCTGAGCGAAGACCAGATCAAGACCACCTTCGCCGATGTGGCGGGAGTGGAAGAGGCCAAGGAAGACGTGCAGGAACTGGTCGAATTCCTGCGTGATCCAACCAGGTTCCAGAAGCTCGGCGGTCGGATCCCGCGCGGCGTATTGATGGTGGGTCCGCCTGGCACCGGCAAGACGTTGCTGGCCAAGGCCATTGCGGGTGAGGCCAAGGTGCCGTTCTTTTCGATTTCCGGTTCCGATTTTGTCGAGATGTTTGTCGGTGTGGGCGCCTCGCGGGTGCGCGACATGTTCGAGCAGGCCAAGAAGCAGGCGCCGTGCATCATCTTCATCGACGAGATCGATGCCGTGGGGCGCCATCGTGGCGCCGGTCTGGGTGGTGGACACGATGAACGCGAACAGACACTGAACCAGTTGCTGGTCGAGATGGACGGTTTCGAGCCCAACGATGGTGTGATAGTGATCGCCGCGACCAACCGTCCCGACGTGCTCGATCCCGCGCTGTTGCGCCCGGGCCGGTTCGATCGCCAGGTGGTGGTCGGACTACCGGATATCCGCGGTCGCGAGCAGATCCTGAAGGTGCACATGCGCAAGGTGCCGCTGGCCGACGATGTGAATCCGTCCGTGATTGCGCGTGGCTCTCCCGGCTTTTCGGGGGCGGATCTCGCCAACCTGGTGAACGAAGCCGCGTTGTTTGCCGCCCGCTCAAATCGTCGCACCGTGTCGATGCATGAGTTCGATCTCGCCAAGGACAAGATCATGATGGGCGCGGAGCGCAAATCGATGGTCATGTCGGAAAAAGAGAAGCGCAACACGGCTTACCATGAAGCCGGACACACTATCGTCGGGCGCCTGGTGCCCGAGCATGACCCGGTCTACAAGGTCAGCATCATCCCGCGCGGACGTGCGCTCGGCGTGACCATGTTCCTGCCGGTGGAGGATCGTTACTCGCACAGCCGTCGCTCGCTCTCGAGCCATATCTGCAGCCTGTTCGGAGGGCGCATCGCGGAGGAACTGATTCTTGGTCCGGACGGCATCACCACGGGCGCTACCAACGATATCCAGCGTGCTACCGAGATCGCCCGCAACATGGTCACCAAGTGGGGTCTGTCGGAGCGGCTCGGCCCGCTGATGTACGACGAGGGGCAGGAGGAGGTGTTTCTCGGTCGCTCCGCGGCAATGAGCGCCAGGCACCGCTCCGACGAAACCGCGAAAAAAATCGATGAGGAAGTCCGCCGCATCATCGACGAGAGTTACGGGACCGCCCGCAAGCTGCTGGTAGACAACATCGACAAGTTGCATGCGATGGCCGAGGCGCTGATCCAGTACGAAACCCTGGACATCGGCCAGATCGATCAGATCATGGCGGGACGCCAGCCTGATCCGCCCGCGGACTGGAGCGACAGCGGTGGACGTCCACCCGGTGCGCCGCAAGGTGGCAAGAGCGGCGATATCGCCGATGGTGATGCGCATGGCGGGACCATTGGCGGACCTGCGGGAGAGCATTGAAGTATTGGCATGAGCGCTCGGTCTCCAGCGCACATGGCGAGCGCGGTGCTGCGTTGCGGTAGCCGCGAACTCGATCTGTCTCGACCCGCGGTCATGGGCATTCTCAATATCACGCCCGATTCCTTTTCCGATGGCGGGCGTCTTTTTTGCGCCAGCAAACCCGATCTGGAGCGCGTACTGCGCAAGGCATGCGCGATGCGCAGGCAGGGCGCACTGATCGTCGATGTGGGAGGGGAATCTACCCGCCCCGGGGCAACTGCGGTCGATGAGCAGCAGGAACTCGAGCGCGTGGCGCCGGTGGTCGAGGCTATCGCCGCACGCGTCGATATCGTCATCTCGGTCGATACCAGTTCACCGCGCGTGATGCGCGAAGTCGCGGCGCTCGGTGCCGGGATGATCAACGACGTGCGGGCGCTGAGGCGCCCCGGTGCGCTGCAGGTCGTGGCTGCGGGTGGGCTGGCGGTGTGCCTGATGCACATGCAGGGCGAGCCGCGCACCATGCAGCAAGCACCCGAGTATGGCGATGTGCTCGCCGAGGTGCGCGATTTCCTGCTCGATCGCGTCGCCGCATGCGCCGGAGCGGGCATTGCGCATGAGCGCCTGGTGCTCGACCCGGGCTTCGGGTTCGGCAAGACGCTTGACCACAACCTGAGCTTGTTTCGGGGCCTGAAAACTCTGCTCGAACCCGGTTATCCCCTGCTGATCGGGGTTTCGCGGAAATCCGTGATCGGCGATGTACTGCGGCGCCCGGTGGCGCGGCGCCTGGCAGGCGGGCTGGCACTGGCTACACTTGCTGCAGCAGCCGGGGCAAGACTGGTGCGCACCCACGATGTGGCAGCGACCTGCGATGCACTGGCGATGGTTGCGGCAACCAGGGACGGCTGGAGCGGGGCATGAGCAGAAAATTTTTTGGTACGGACGGTATCCGCGGCAAGGTCGGCGTGGAACCGATCACACCGGATTTCATTCTGAAGCTCGGCTGGGCAGCGGGGCGGGTGCTGGCGCGCAGCGGTACCAGCAAGAAAACACGCAACCTCGTGATCATAGGCAAGGACACCCGCATTTCGGGCTATATGTTCGAGTCGGCGCTGGAGGCGGGCCTGGTGGCGGCGGGGCTGGACGTATCGCTGCTCGGGCCGATGCCGACGCCCGCCGTGGCTTATCTGACCCGCACCTTTCATGCGGCCGCGGGCATAGTGATAAGCGCCTCGCACAATCCCTTCGACGATAACGGCATCAAGTTCTTTTCCTCGCGCGGCACCAAGCTTGCGGACGACATCGAGAGACAGATCGAAGACGAGATGCAGAGCCCGATGCGGACCAATGATTCCAGCAGGCTCGGCAAGGTGACACGCATGGCGGATGCCGCAGGGCGTTATATCGAATATTGCAAGAGTACATTTCCGCTCGAGTCCAACCTGGACGGGCTGCGCATCGTGGTGGACTGTGGTCATGGCGCGACCTACCAGGTGGCACCGGCGGTGCTCGCGGAGCTGGGGGCAACGGTCATCGAGTTCGGTGTCGAGCCAAACGGGTTCAATATCAACCTCGGCTGTGGTTCGACCTCGCCCGGCACGATGGCCGCAGCGGTACTCGAGCACGGTGCCGATCTCGGCATCGCGCTCGACGGCGATGGCGACCGCCTGATCTGTGTCGATGACCGTGGCGAGGTGGTCGATGGCGATGAATTGCTGTTTATCATTGCGGCCGAACAACTACGCCGCAGCGGCGCATGCACCGGAGTGGTGGGCACGCTCATGAGCAATCTCGGCATGGAAATCGCGCTGCGTGATCTCGGGATTCCGTTTGCGCGTGCACGCGTCGGTGACCGCTACGTGCTCGAGATGATGGAACAGAAGGGCTGGCGCCTGGGGGGTGAGTCGTCGGGTCATATCATATGCGCCGATGTGACCACGACCGGCGATGGGATCGTCTCCGCGCTGAAAGTCCTGGCCGCGATGCTGGCCAGTGGAGCGAGTCTGCGGGCATTGCGCACCCGGGTCAGGAAGTTTCCCCAGACGATGATCAACGTGGAGGTTGGACGCGCACTGGAGCTCGCCACGGATTCCCGGATCGCCAGCGCACTGCAGGCTGCCGAGATCGCGCTCGGCAGCCGTGGGCGGGTGTTGTTGCGTGCGTCGGGCACCGAACCGGTGATACGGGTCATGGTGGAAGGCGAGGACGCCGCGCTGGTCGAGCAGCAGGCCCGGACACTCGCCGAAGTGGTGCGCTCGTCGGCCGCATGAATAAAAACCGGCGCGCTTCCTTGTATGTGTGGAAGGTCTTGGTTAAGATCGGCGCCCGTTTTTGCATGGAGTAGCCGTGCGACGACCGCTGGTGGCCGGTAACTGGAAGATGAACGGGTCGCGTGCCATGGCAGGCGATCTGTTCGCTGCGCTGCGCCGTTACCATATCGGCGGGGACGCCGAAGTCGTTGTCTGCCCGCCCTACCCATACCTGGATCTGGTGGCCGGACTGCTGCGGGGCTCGACGATCTGTCTCGGTGCCCAGGATATTCACCCGGCGGTGGAGGGAGCGTTCACCGGCGATGTCGCGGGAGCGATGTTGCGCGATTGCGGATGTACCTACGTGATCGTGGGCCATTCGGAGCGCCGCCAGCTTTGCGGCGAGAGCGATCTGCTCGTTGCGGACAAAGCCGTTGCGGCGCTGCGTGAAGGATTGCAGCCCATCGTGTGCGTGGGCGAGACCGAGGCCGAGCGCGAGGCGGGAGACGCCGTTGCGGTGGTTGGACGACAACTCGGACAGGTGCTCGGGAAGATCGAGCGTGAGGAAATGCTGCGCGTGGTGCTGGCTTACGAGCCGGTGTGGGCCATTGGCACGGGTCGTACTGCGACGCCGGAGCTTGCGCAGGAAATGCATGCGCACCTGCGAGCGCTGCTGCGGGATGCGGATCCTGTGCTGGCGGATGCGGTCAGGATTCTGTACGGCGGCAGTGTAAACGGCGCCAATGCGCGCGCGCTGTTTGCGGCCCCGGATATCGACGGCGGACTGATTGGTGGAGCTGCCCTCAAGGCAGAAGAATTTGCAGCCATCTGCGTGGCGGCGGAAGGAAAGTGATGGAACAGATACTGCTGGTTGCTTATGTGCTGTTGTCGGTCGGGATGATCGGCCTGATTCTGCTGCAACAGGGTAAAGGTGCCGACGCGGGAGCCTCTTTCGGTGCCGGCGCGTCGCAGACCGTGTTTGGATCGGGAGGCAGCAGCAATGCGCTGACGCGCGGGACCGCGATACTCGCAACCCTGTTCTTCATCGCCAGCGTGAGCATGGCGGTGATTGCCAGGCACAAGGCCGAAGCGGCGCGCGATGGCGATATCCCGATTCCGGCGGCGGTCGAGTCGCGTGATTTGCCCGTGGTGCCGGCGCCCGCTGCGCAGACGATACCGTCGCTTGCGGCAGATGTGCCAACTGCGGCGCCTGCAGGAGCAGAGCCGGCGGCTGCGGGTGTGGTGGAGGATATTCCGGCAGGGAAGTGATTGCAGAGTGTTTCGGGAAAGAGCCCAAGTGGTGGAATTGGTAGACACGCTATCTTGAGGGGGTAGTGGCGTAAGCCGTGCCGGTTCAAGTCCGGCCTTGGGCACCATCCTGGATATTTGCAGGGTGATTTAGCGGCAGTTTTGGCATTCTGCAGGGTTGACCACCCAAAGCGTATGTCAATATACTTGCGGTCCTTTTTGAAGGGACCGGGTCAAAGCGGTTTGTTGTTGCGGGGTGGAGCAGTCTGGTAGCTCGTCGGGCTCATAACCCGAAGGTCGTTGGTTCAAATCCGGCCCCCGCTACCATTTTTGTGTCCTGGTTTGAGCGGTTGAGCCTTGAGGGCGTACACCGCGGGCGCAGGATCAAGGAAAGCCCCCTCGTGGGGCTTTTTGTTAGATGGGCTATGTGCCCATTTTTTGTTTTTGGAGCGGGACAAAGCGACGTGTCGGCGCGGGTGGTTGAACTGCAGCAGCTGCTGGCGCCGGTAATCGAAGCGCTGGGTTACGAGCTGTGGGGTGTCGAGCTGGTGGCGCACGGACGCCATTCGCTGTTGCGGATCTATATCGACCACGATGAAGGCATCACGGTCGAAGACTGCGCAACTGCAAGCCGGCAGGCGAGCGCGGCGCTCGATGTGGCGGATCCGTTTCACGGCGCCTACACGCTGGAGGTGTCATCACCGGGCTGGGACCGGCCATTGTTCAGCGAAGCGCAGTTCCGCCGTTACATCGGCGAGCGCGTCAAGGTGAAGCTTGCCTACCCGGTGCAGGGCAAGCGCAATTGCAGCGGTCGCCTGCTGGCGGCAGATGCGGAAGGACTGGAAATCGAAGTCTCCGCGGAGACGTGCTTGAGGCTGCCGCTTGCGGCGATCAAGAAAGCGAACCTGGCAATCGAGAGCGATTGAGCCGAAAGCGGCGAGCGCTGTATTGTTTTTGGAGTAATGGATGAACAAGGAAATCCTGCAAGTGGCTGCGGTGGTCTCGAATGAGAAGGGCGTTTCGCCCGAGATCATTTTCGAGGCAATCGAACTTGCCCTGGCAACCGCCACTAAAAAGCGTTACGACGAGGAGTCCGAGATCCGGGTTGTAATCGACCGCGAATCGGGTGACTACACCACCTTCCGTCGCTGGAAAGTCGTTGGTGATGACGAGCTTGCGCTGCTTGGCACGGAGTTCACGACCGAAGAGGCGGCCGAGAAGGATCCCGCACTTCAGGTAGGTGACGTCTACGAGGAGCAGGTCGAAAACGTCGAGTTCGGGCGTATTGCGGCGCAGACCGCCAAGCAGGTCATCGTACAGAAGGTGCGCGAGGCCGAACGGGCGCAGATCGTCGACCAGTACCGTGACCGCGTTGGCGAACTGCTCGGGGGCAGTGTCAAGAAAGTCACTCGTGACGTGGTGATCGTTGACCTGGGCAACAACGCCGAAGGCGTGCTGGCGCGCGACAATCTGGTCGGGCGCGAGACTTTCCGTGTCGGGGACCGTATTCGTGCGGTACTCAAGGAAATTCAGCCCGATGCGCGCGGACCGCAGTTGATCATGAGCCGAACCTGTCCTGAAATGCTGATCGAATTGTTCAAGATCGAGGTTCCCGAAATCGCCGAACAGGTGATCGAGATTCGCGGCGCGGCGCGCGATCCGGGGCTGCGTGCCAAGATCGCGGTAAAGACCAATGACGGACGCATCGATCCGGTCGGGGCCTGCGTCGGCATGCGCGGCTCGCGTGTGCAGGCGGTATCCAACGAGCTCGACGGCGAGCGTGTCGACATCATCCTGTGGGACGACAATCCTGCGCAGCTGGTGATCAATGCGATGGCGCCGGCGGAGGTCGAGTCGATCGTCGTCGATGAAGACACCAGTACCATGGACGTGGCGGTCGCCGAAGACAATCTGGCGCAGGCGATTGGCCGCAGCGGACAGAACGTGCGTCTCGCCAGTCAGCTGACCGGCTGGAATATCAACGTGATGAGCCTCGAGGACGCGCAGGCCAAGCAGGAGCAGGAGTCCGGAACCACGATTGCCCGTTTCATGGAAGCGCTGGACGTCGATGAGGACGTGGCATTCGTGCTGGTCGAGGAAGGATTCACGACGCTCGAGGAAATTGCCTACGTTCCGCTCGAGGAAATGATGTCGATCGAGGGTTTCGACAAGGAAACCGCCGAGGAATTACGGGCGCGGGCAAAGGACGCGCTGCTTACGCAGGCAATTGCCTCCGAGGAGCGTCTCGATGCGAGCGAGCCGGCCGAGGATCTGCTCAACATGGAAGGCATGGACAAGCACCTGGCATTCCAGCTGGCGAGCATCGGGGTTGTCACGATGGAGGATCTCGCCGAGCAGGCGGTCGAGGATTTGATGGGTATCGAGGGCATGGATGCCAAGCGGGCCGGAGAGTTGATCCTCACGGCGCGCGCGCCCTGGTTCGAGTCCATGGAATGAGCGAGCAGCGGAGCCTGGTATTTTGAGCGGGTCCACGCGGGAGAAGTTTTGATGGCTGAAGTAACGGTTGCGGAGCTTGCGAAGTCGGTCAACGTCTCCGTCGAGCATTTGCTGCAGCAGATGAAAGAAGCAGGCCTCGTGCACAAGAAGGCAGAGCAGGTCGTGTCCGACGAGGACAAACAGGTGCTGCTGTCACATCTGCGTACCAGCCATGGCGAGGAGTCGGACGCGCCGCAACGCATCACGCTCAAGCGACGCACTATCACCAAGCTCAAGACCGCCTCGGCCGGGCGGCGCACGGTCAATGTCGAAATCCGCAAGAAGCGCACTTATGTCAAGCGTGACGCCGACGACCAGGGCGAGCAGATCGAGGAAGAGCAGGAACTTGTCGATGTCCCCGAATTAGAGGCTGAAGAGGCCCGGCTGGAAGTACAGGCCGATGCGCCGCTCGAGGAGACCGCAGGCGAAGAGCCGGAACTGCCAGAGCCCGAACCGCAGGTCGACGAACCGGCGCCGCTGGAGGCACCGCGCCGCGACGACAAGAAATATATCGATCCCGAATTGCTGCGCCAGGCTGCGGCCACCCGCCGCAAGGAAAAGGAAGCCGAGGAGCGTAGCCGGCGCGAAGCGCTCGCCAAGGCCAAGAAACAGAAGGAAGAAGATGAGGCGCGCAAGCGAACCGAGCCTCCGGCGCGTGCGCGTACCGATGAACCGGCGGCCAAGCCTGCCGGTCCGCTTGGCCCGAAATCCGCGAAGGACGGCAAACCCGCCAAAGGCCGTCGCCGCGGTGAGCCCGCGTTGGATGACGACAAGCCGCGCAAGAAAGGCGTCAAGACTTCCTGGGACCGTGATGGTGCACTGCTCAAGCCGCGTGCGATCCCGCTGTCCGAATCGGATGCCGAAGCCGCGGAAGCCGCGGCATTGCGTCGTGAGCGCAAGAACCGTGATTTACGACCCAATCATGCCGAACATCTCAAACACGGCTTCGAGTTGCCGACGGACAAAATGGTATACGAAGTAGCGATATCCGAATCGATAACCGTCGGAGAGTTGGCCCAGAAGATGTCGGTCAAGGCGTCTTCCGTAATCCGCGAGTTGATGAAGCTCGGGGTCATGGCGACCATCAATCAACCGCTCGACCAGGAAACGGCAACGCTGGTCGTCGAGGAACTCGGTCATACCGTCAAGCTGGTGCGCGAGGACGAGGCCGAAGGCCTGCTCGAGGCGCAGAGCGTCATCGAGGGTACGCCCGAGCCGCGCGCACCGGTGGTGACCGTGATGGGCCACGTCGATCATGGCAAGACCTCGCTGCTCGATTACATTCGCGAAACGCGCGTCGCCAGCGGAGAGGCGGGTGGCATCACCCAGCACATCGGCGCCTATCATGTCGAGACCGGCCATGGAATGGTCACATTCCTGGACACTCCGGGCCATGCCGCGTTTACCGCGATGCGTGCCCGTGGTGCCAGGAGTACCGATATCGTCGTATTGGTGGTGGCGGCTGATGACGGCGTGATGCCGCAGACCGAAGAGGCGATCCTGCACGCGCGCGCCGCCGGTGTGCCGCTGGTGGTTGCAATCAACAAGATGGACAAGGAAGGCGCCGACCCCGAGCGGGTCAAGAGCGAACTGTCCTCACGCGGTGTCATTTCCGAGAAATGGGGTGGCGATACGCAGTTTGCCGAGGTGTCGGCGCACAGCGGACAAGGCATCGACACCCTGCTCGACGCGATCCTGCTGCAGGCGGAGGTGCTGGAGCTCAAGGCGCCCAGAGACGTTGCTGCTGCCGGCTTGGTGATCGAATCGCGCCTCGACAAGGGCCGCGGATCGGTGGCTTCGCTGCTGGTCCAGCGTGGGGTGCTCAAGGCTGGCCAGATCGTGCTGGCGGGAACCTTTGTCGGACGGGTGCGGGCGATGCTCGACGAGAACGGCAAACCGATTGTGGAAGCCGGTCCGTCGATTCCGGTCGAGATCCTCGGCCTCGACGGCACTCCGGATGCGGGCGATACATTCGTGGTGCTGGAGACGGAGCGTCAGGCACGCGAGCTTGCTGCATCGCGCGAAATCAAGCGCCGCCAGTCGAAGCTTGCCCATCGCCAGGCCTCGCGGCTCGACACGATGTTCACCGATCTGGGAAAGGAAGTACGCGTCCTCAACGTCATGGTCAAGGCCGATGTGCGCGGTTCGCTCGAGGCGATCCAGTCGGCACTCGGAGATCTTGGCAACGAGGAAGTCAGCGTCAATGTGGTGGCCGGCGCGGTTGGAGGCATCACGGAAACGGATGTGAATCTCGCGATCACCACCAGTGCGGTGATATTCGGATTCAACGTGCGCGCCGACTCGGCGGCGCGGCGCGCCGTCGAGCGCGAGGGTGTCGATCTGCGCTACTACAGCGTGATCTACGACCTCATCGACGATGTGAAGAAAGCGCTTGGTGGCATGCTGCAGCCGGAGCGGCGCGAGGAGATCCTCGGTGTTGCCGAAGTCCGCGATACCTTCCGCTCACCGAAGTTCGGCACGGTTGCCGGCTGCATGGTGATCGAGGGTACGCTGTATCGGAACAAGCCGATCCGCGTGTTGCGCGATGATGTGGTGATATTCGAGGGCGAGCTCGAATCGCTGCGACGCTTCAAGGACGACGTGGCCGAAGTGCGCAACGGATTCGAGTGCGGTATCGGCGTGCGCAATTACAACGACGTGAAAGTTGGCGACAAGATCGAGGTCTACAGCGTTCGCGAGGTCGCCAGGACGCTGTGATGGCGTGGCTGGTGGAGTAGGGCATGGCACGCGAGTTTGGTCGCAAGGAACGGGTTGCGGATTATCTGCGCCAGGAGCTCGCGCGCTTCATCCAGAACGAGGTGCGCGATCCACGCATCGGCATGGTGAGCGTGAACGAGGTCGAGGTCAGCCGGGATCTGGCCTATGCGAAAGTGTTTGTCACCTTCATGGACAAGGACTCCGCACAGGACGCGAGCGAGGAACTGGAAGTCCTGAACAAGGCCGCGGGCTTTCTGCGCACGTTGCTGTCGCGCGAGGCGCGCATGCGGGCGGTACCGAAATTGCGGTTTGTCTATGACGTCGGCGTGGTCCAGGGGCGCAAGTTGTCGGATTTGATCGACCGTGCGCTGGCCGAAGATGCCGACAGGCACGCTGGCGATGATGAGCCGGATGGCACCGG
>MTKY01055778.1_pt1 | contig 12502 bp, 16 predicted proteins | sample 1042731 | NCBI WGS metagenome assembly MTKY01 (sample SAMN06212206, study PRJNA360538) | anaerobic digester metagenome | biome: Wastewater treatment plant; material: sludge; isolation source: anaerobic digester fed with sludge from wastewater treatment plant | place: Denmark: WWTP Soeholt ... | reverse complement strand
GCAAGGAGGCAGGGGGCAAGGGGAGTAGTTGGGTGTGTTTCAAATGAGTTGAAAATTCAACGCTGGCGCGGCCGGAGACCGGCCAGAGCGCGTTGGGGCCGGTCTCTGAGTGTGTCCCCCAACTTAGGAACGAGAACTATATACCTGTCCGAATTATGTCGCCTCTCAAGCACAGAGACCAGGCAGTTATTCAATCCGCGTTCCTTAAATGAAACACACTCAATTCAGAGATATGCCAGATTCGGATCGTCCCGAATATACGCGAGTTGTCGCCCCAAGTAGGGCGCGGCCGGCAATCCGTGCCAATCGCGCAACAGGTGATAGGCCGGTGAGGTGAGCAGTTGGCAGGCTTCCACGGCTTCCCGCCAGTGCGGACGGCGGATCTCCGCGACGGTTGCGGCGGTGGGCAAGATGCCGAAGTCCCAGGCGGCGCACAACCGCGCCAGAAAGTCCACGCGCATACTCAAGGTCTCGAGTTGCGCGGGGGCGCGCTCGTCGGGATAGAGCACGCCATCCAGCCAGGCGGGGGGCGACTCAGAGCGGAAGGGCATTGAGGAAAACCTCCTTGAACGTAGGGCGATACTCCAGGTAATGCAGCAAGCCCACGCCGCCTCCCAACGAGAGCTTGTCTCCCCATCCCTGCCGGGCCAACGCTTGCAAACAAGCCTCGGCGTAGGGCGACAGGTGCGCGGGGCGAGCCGGTAAACTGCTTGTATCCATCGCGTATCTCCTTCGTTTGACTCGCAGCAAAGACTCTGGCTCTTACTGCCAGTATAACATTCTCGCCTCGAACTGTCCAGAGCGCGCCGGGCTGAAGCGCGGGGCTGATGAAAGTTAAGAAAACAATCCGGTAACTAAAATTACCGAGGGAAACCGGCTGAAGGCCGGTGTGTACGTGTGCGCGCCGTGTGCGCGCCGGCTTCAGCCGGTTTTCCCTGGAGCTACGATGACCGGATGATGTTCTCAACTTTCATTAGCCCTGGGTCATTCGTCCCGAGTTGGAGGCGCACCAAAAGCGCGAGCGCCAACAGAAACGGCGCGAGCACGAGCAGGGCCGGGATCGTCACCAGCAGGTCGAAGAGGCGCTTAAGTGTCGGCGAGTACAATGGCCATTACCTGTTCCAAAGATGTTTCTTGCGAGGGTTCTACATTGTCTTGTTGCTCGATATGTTTGTGGTGTGGGAAATTAGTTATTTGGGCATGATGCGGTGCATTATCCCACCCGACTTTTGATTGGTTTTGCGCATCCAGCCAGTAATAGCTGTAACGCACCAGCGCTTTCTTGTGTCCCTGCATACGCCATCTCTCTGCTACCCGCAGGGTAGTCCCGTCATGCAACCACAGAACCAGGCGCAAAAATTCGTCGGTCAGGGTTAGCACCAGGATATCCCGGACCGAACGTACATACGTCCGCTCAATAGCGGCTATCCGGTCTTCAGTAAGGGACACGTACTTCCTCCGCTTTGGACAAAATCCGTTTTACGTTCTTAATCGTGTCCTCAGTTTCAGTGGCTACATCATGCCAGTATTCCCACTCGATGAAATCCTCATGCATCTGATAGTCGGCGCCATCAGGCAACCCTTGCGCCTCAAGTTCATCTAGGGTCGTTGCATAGGTTGTTTCGAAGCGGTTGACGCGCTCTTGCGCCATCTGCAGCCGCGCCTCGAGATGCGGCAAGCGCAATACAGACCCCTGTCGCAAAATGGAAACCATTTCTTGAGCCGGAAGCTCGGCAATATCCAATACATTGACGGTAGTTTTCATCATCAACCTCTTTTCCTCCTGCTTTCTCCTACAGGTCAGGATGCCTATAGTATACCCTGTTTTCGACAGGATGGACAGGGTTTTCAGGATAATTAAGCCCGCACGCTCGACATGCAAAGCCCTACGGGTTGCACTTCCAGCCTGTAGGACTTTGTTGCGTTTGGCCCGGTGGCTCTAGCCCTGGGCCGTCTCTGTGCCAGGTTGAAGCCGCCCCCCTTTAGTTCCCCCCAGAGGGGGGAAGATAGTGTCACGCGCCAATCTCTCCCCCCAGAAGGGGCCCCCATCGGGGGAAAGATAGCGTGCTTGGCCGGTCTCTCCCCCCCATCGGGGGGGATCAAGGGGGGGCTTTCACCTGCTCAAGGCGTCCTGCCTACATTGACGAACGGTTTATGGAACCTTATCCACGGCGCAGCGCTTTAGCGCAGCGACGACGGCGTCGATCTGTTGCTCGCTCAGGTTGTTGTGGAAGGGCAGGGCCAGGGTGCGGGGGGCGATGGCTTCGGTGACGGGGAGCGCGCCGGAGAGGTCGCCGAAACGCGCGCGGATGTAGGGCTGGGTGTGGATGGGGGCGAAGTAGCCGCGCGCCGGGATGCCCTGTTCGGCCAGCCGGCGGATGACGGCGTCGCGATCCAGTCCCTCGGCCAGGGTGACGACGTAGACGAACCAGCTCATCCGCGCGTGGGGCAGCGTTTGGGGCGGGCGCACCCAATCCAGCAGGGACAGCCGCTCGGTGTAGAGCTGCGCCACCTGGGCGCGCTTTTTCAGGAAGGTTTCCAGCCGCTTGAACTGGCTCACGCCCAGCGCCGCCGAGAGTTCGTCCAGGCGGTAGTTGTAGCCCAGGCGTTCGTGCTCGAGCCAGGCGCCCATCTCCGAACGGCCCTGGTTGCGCAGGCTGCGGCACACGCGGGCGATTGTGTCATCGTCGGTGACGATCATGCCGCCCTCGCCCACTGTCATCTGTTTGTTGGGGTAGAAGGCGAACGCCGCCGCGTCGCCGAAGCCGCCGAGTTTGCGCCAACGGGCCGCATCGCGCCCCGCGTACTCCGCGCCCAACGCCTCGCAGGCGTCGTCGATCACGCGCAGGTCGCGCGCCCCGGCCACGGCCTGGATCGCGTCCCAGTCCGCCGGATGGCCGAAGACGTCCACGGCCATAATCGCTTTGGTGCGCGGGGTGACCTTGCGGGCCAGGTCGGCGGGGTCGAGGTTGTACGTCTCCGGCTCTATATCGACGAAGACCGGCGTGACGCCCTCGTAGAGCAAGGCGTTGACGCTGGCCGCGAAGGTGAACGACGGGACGAGGGCTTCGTCACCCGGCCCCAACCCCAGGGCGCGCACCAGCAGATGCAGCGCCGCCGTCCCGGAGCTGACCGTCAGCGCGTGCTTGACACCCACGTATCCGGCCACCAACCGCTCGAATTCGACGGCTTGCGGGCCGAGGGCGAGCTGCCCGGACCGCAACGCGGCAGCGACGGCGCTGACGTCGTCGTCGTTGATATCGGGAAAGGACATAGGGATAGACAGGTTTTTTCCCTCAGTATCAACGTTCGTCATCACATTTCCCCTGACCATAACTGAGCGCCGCGCCGCGATATCCAAATTCGGCCCAGGCTGCCAATACACTATGCCACGATACGGCAATCGGGCCGGTGGACAGCGCTGGATCGTGAAGCCAAAACCGTACGCAAGCTGGTAAGCAATAGCCTTCGGCAGATTGCTGAAAGTGGGGAAGCTGTATCTTAACCTTCATTGTGCAAGCGTTTGGTTTGCCAACTGTTCTGCTTCAGCGGAGATCCGGGCTAACAAGGCATCGTCGTAATACACGTTGCCATACTGCGCATCCACGATGATTTCACCCACCTTACCGACACGCCCATAGGCAGGAAAGGTCAGGTCGATAGGCACACGCCAACGCCACTCGCCTTCGGAAGTATGTTCCAGCACCGGCTCGTCGGCAAGTAAAAGATTGCTCACCTGTTCCAACATCAATACATTGGCCTTCTGTCGCGCTACAAAGGCCGAGATTTGAACCTGGGCTGTGGTCTGAATGACAGGCACACGTTCTTCGAACCAGTCGATGAAGTCCTGGCTCGCTTGTTTACCCCAGGCCTGGACGACAGTTTCTGGTAAACCGATTGTATCCATCGTGCATCTCCTTCGTTTGACCCCGTTAACACTACTTCTCTCGTAACTATTCAGCTTTGAGGTGGGACGCACTTAGCTGAACCCAAAACGGCAATTTTTGCGCTTCCTACTGTGATTGCAGGCGTAAAAGTGCGTCCCACCTGAATAGTTACCTTCTCTCTTATATTGTCAGTATAGCATCTTGACCTGGACTGTCCAGAGCAGGGCTGAAGAAGCGCGGGGCCGGAGCTTGCGCGTTACAGATACAAAGCCCTTTGGGCTGCTCGCCGCTTCAGGCGGATGGCGTATCGAGCCTGGCGCGTTTGGCCCTGTGGCTTTAGCTTTGGGCCATTGTTGGGACGTTAACGGGTTCTGATGACATGGGCCGGGACGCCGACGACGGTGGCGCCCGGCGGGACGTCGCGGATGACGACGGCGCCGGCGCCGACCGTGGCCCACGCGCCGATGCTCACGCCGACGATGGCGACGCTGCCGATGCCTAAAAACGCGCCCTCGCCCACCGTAACCCCTCCGGCGAGATGGACGCCCGGCGCGATGTGGGCGTAGTCGCCGATGGTACAGTCGTGATCGACCGTCGCGCCGGTGTTGATGATGCAGTGTTGCCCTATCGCGGCCCCGGGCTGCACCACCGCGCCCGAAAATACCACCGTCCCCGCCCCCAATGTGACCGAAGGGTGTACGTCCGCGTTGGGATGGACAACGGTCTCCCAGCGCAGGGTGGGGTGTTGCTCCGCCACGACCTTGCGCGTGGCGTTGTCGCCCAGCGCAACGATCGCGCCGGCGCCGTCCGCTCCATCGACCTCTGCAATTGCGCCGGCGACAGGCGCGCCCAGAACAGTCTTTCCCCACTTTTGCGCATCGTCGTCGTAGAGCGCCCGCGCGCAGCGCCCGGCGGCCTGCACCGTCGCAACCACGACTTTGGCGTGCCCGCCTGCCCCAAGCACGTACACCGGTTTGGCATTTGTACTCATATCGTTGCTCACCCGCTCAAAGGGTTCTCTGGAAATATCCCTATTTCAACGTTTAAGGCGGATCACAATCGCCGCCCCACAGCGCCGGATTGTGATCCGGCGCAAGCGTTTTTGCTGTAAAGTTTTTACCAACCGCCGGTGAACGCCGGCTAACGTTGGACTCCCATAAACTCTGCCATTGTCGCTTCGCCCGGATGGCTGACGTTTTCGCGCGCGAGGAGTTTCCAGACCGTCAGGATGACGATCTTGAGGTCGAGCCACAGCGAGCGGTGATCGACGTACCACACGTCCAACGCGAACTTCTCTTCCCAGGTGAGGGCATTGCGGCCATTGACCTGCGCCCAGCCGGTGATCCCGGGCCGCACTTCGTGGCGGCGGGCCTGCTCCGGCGTGTAGCGGGGCAGGTACTGCATCAGCAGCGGGCGCGGGCCGACCAGGCTCATGTCACCTTTGAGCACGTTGAAAAACTCCGGCAGCTCATCGAGGCTAAGACTGCGCAAAAAGCGCCCGAATCTTGTGAGCCGCTCCGCGTCGGGGAGCAGGTTGCCCTGCGCGTCGCGGGCGTCGGTCATGGTGCGGAATTTGTAGAGGGTGAAGGGTTGGCCGTGCAGTCCGGGGCGCTGCTGGCGAAAGAGCACGGGCGCGCCGAGTTTGAGGCGCACCAGGAGGGCGATCACTAATAGAAACGGCGCGAGCACGAGCAGGGCCGGGAGCGTCACCAGCAGGTCGAAGAGGCGTTTAAGCGTCGGCGAGTACAATGGCTTATCACCCGGCTTTTACTCAGGCCAGCACCGTATAAACGTCAAACTCAAGCACCCGTCGCCAATCGCTATCTAATGTCACAACGGCCTTAACCCCCAACCTTTCGGTCTCGGCTAGAATGAAAGCATCTTGGGGAAGCAAATGATAGGTCGTAATGAAATGTCGTAACCGTTCAGGCAAAGGTTCATCAACGCCCGCTGCAGTGAGGTCTTCCGGCTGCACAGGTGTCAGGGGGATGGTCGCCAATAGGTCATCAAAACGTGCAATATCCGAGAAACCATCGCGCAAGAGTTCGGGTTGGCGTTTATATACCGCCAACCAATTCGGCAAACGGGAAGCGGAGTCCAGCGATTCCCAGACACGTCGCAAATGCCGCGTCAAGATAATGTGATAACATTCCTGCAAAACCGGTAACGGAATCCAGGCCACCATCTCCAACGCAGCTATGTATGGCCGCAGACGGCGTACAAACGCCTGCGCCGCCATAGCATGAGGATTATCATCGCCTGGGCGTAGGGCCAATAACAAGGAGCTATCAATGACGAGCTGTTGAGGCAAGGGAGCTGCCGGATCGGCAAGATCGTAACGCGCCATCAACTGATCTCTTGTATCTCTACCCAAAACGTATCATCCTCAGCAGGCAGCCCATCGAAAAGCGCAGCCAAACCCTTTACCGGATCGCCAAGACGCTGTTCGAGACGGAGCGCCCTGGCCACCAAGGCTTCCTGGCGTTGGCGTAATGCTGGCGGCAACTCGGATGTGGATGTTTCGGCTTGTAAGCGCCGGTACTCTTCGAAACCGATGAGGACAGCCATCGGCTCGCCGCGGCGTCTCAGGATATAGCGCTTGCCACTATATTTGGCCTGCCCCACCAACTCGGCCAGCTTACTCTTTGCTTCGACCATGCTGACATAACGGTCCATTTGTTTTCTCTTACAGGTCAGGATGACCATATTATACACTGTTTTCGACAGGATGGACAGGGTTTTCAGGATGAGGACTGGCCTGGGTAGGGCTGTCGATTGTGGGGCGCGCCGAGTTGGAGGCGCACCAGGAGGGCGATCACCAATAGAAACGGCGCGAGCACGAGCAGGGCCGGGAGCGTTACCAGCAGGTCGAAGAGGCGTTTAAGCGTCGGTGAGTACAACTGTTCGTCTCAAACTGTGTCGCGTGGTTCGATCACCGCGAGCATGTGCCGAGAGTATTGCCACGCATCTTTGAATTCGGCCCATAATATCTCGATGGGGCCTTCTGGCAACGCCGGATCATGAATCCATACAGAGGTCTCGGTCCAGCCTACTACGACAACAGCGTGTAAATAGTCGACTCCTGCCTTTTCAGCCCAGTAAGTCAGCGATCCGGTCCGCAGAAATGCGATAAGTGATATTCCACGATCAAGCCGTTGCTGCAAATCATCTACTGTGCCCTCAAAAGGCCAGCCCAGAAAGCCCAATTCGCTCAGGCGCAATAGATTTACAGGATGCGCGCCGGAATAAGGCTTCGTTTTGATGATGCGGCGCACCTCTGCTTCAGTGACCTTTACCTGCCAAGATGACAAAACCATCACGACACAGGCCGCCAGGCAACTGGCGCTATGCTCTTGTTGATGATGTTGTAAGCGAATGATAGGCGATTTCGGCATGGCGCTCCATCTCCTGTGGCGAAGAAGGATAGGACTGTTCCAGTAAAATAGCCCCGCTGTCAATATCTACGGCCAATTCACCGATCTTCTCACGATGCTTGAATTCTGGAAAGGCGCAAAACACAGGAACTTTCCAGTACGGCGGTTCGCCGAGGAACAGAATAGGATCGCCTGCCGAAAACATATTACCCACATTCATCAACAGGTAAACGTTCGCGTTCTGACGCGCTACAAAGGGCGTAATCGTACAACGAAAAGTGATTTCCATCCGGTACCGTACTTCAGCCTGCGCCGAAATTGGCGGCGCCGCGATCTCGCTTTCCAATACGGTTGTCTCTTCCATCTCAATCACCTCCTGATTTACCACCGGACGACTCGAGCTGTCCAAGAGCTTTCTCGGTTTCGACGGTTACATAAAGTGTGATAGCAGCTCAAGCTGCCTATAGTATACACTGTTTTCGACAGGATGGACAGGGTTTTCAGGATAGCGAATCGAGCAGCGCGATCCATTGTTGCACCACGACGGGCATACAGAAGCGTTGGCGGGCGGCGCGGTATGCGTTTGCCCGTTTCTCATCGATGCTTGCCGGATTTTGCGCGATGCGCCTGAGCGTCTCTGCCAGGGCGCCGGCGTCGCCAGGCTCGATGACCCACCCGCAGTCGTGATCGCGCACCACGGCGGCCAGGTCGGATCGATCCGGGCAGACGGCGAGGATGGCCTGTCCGGCGGCCAGGGCGCTGTACACTTTGCTGGGGACCGCCGAGTGGACGGCGGTTTCTTTGAGCAATACCAGGCCGACGGGCGCTGCGGCCATTGTTTGCAGCCATTGGTCGCCGTCCAGCGGCCCGCCGAAGGTAAACCACGGCGATAGCCCGTGCTCTTCGACTGATTTGTTCAGGTTTTGCGCGCCGGACCCTGACGCGCAAAAGCGAAAGTGGAATGAATTGCGCCCGGTCTCATTCAGGGCCATCAGGCCCCGAATTAGCGTCTCCGTTTCGTGCAGCATGCCGAGATTTCCGCAGTAAAGGATCTCGAGCGGGTACGCTATCCTCTTGCCGGGGGGCCGGGGGAAGCCCGCGCAATCGGCGCCAACCGGGATCACGCAACTTTTGTAGTCGCTCCCATAGGTCTCGACGAAATAGCGTTGAATTCGGGCGCCCAAAAAGACCGTAGCGTGAGAGTGGGCCAGGGCAGCACGGGTGAGAGCGGAGAGGAGGCGCGCCACGCCGCCGCGAGGTTCGATCTTACCGGCTGCCACGAGAGAATCAGGGTACACGTCGTAAACCAGATTGATCACACGACAGCGCCGTCCGGCAAATGCGGCGAGAAACCACGGCGCGTAGAAGGGGTTGGTGGTGACGATGAGCACGCTGCCTTTGGGCGCGAGCACGCCGGAGCGCAACAGGTGGAACAGCATCCCCACGTACATCCGCAAGCGCAATGCGAGCCGCGCCCATGCGCCGCGCGCGGAACGATAGGTGTCATTCGAGACCGCCGACACTTCTTCAACCGCGAATCCGGCCTTTTCCAGTTCTGCCAACCACGCCGTCCAGAAAGCCGACGCGCCTGCTCCGCCGACACAGCTAAAGACTCTGACCTGTTTTGTCATCGCTGTTGTTTCGAAACGTTTGTGTGTTACGCTTTCTCCACCAGGTAGTTGCCGATGGCCAGCGCGTCCATCCGCGTGCGCAAGAAGCACTCGATGGCCTCCTCCGGGGCGCAGACAATCGGTTCATTTTCGTTGAACGATGTGTTCAGCACCACCGGCACGCCAGTCTGCTGTTCGAACGCTTTGATCAGCTCCCAGTAGAGGGGATTGATTTCTCGATGCACGGTCTGCAACCGCCCGGTGCCGTCGACGTGGGTGACGGCCGGAATCTCGGCGCGCTTTTCGGGCAGGACGTTGTACACCTTGAGCATAAAGGGATCGGGGTACGATTGGTCGAAGTAGTTGCCAGCGGCCTCGTAGAGGATGGAGGGCGCGAAGGGGCGGAAGGGTTCGCGGTGTTTGATGCGCGCGTTGAGGATGTCTTTCATATCGTTGCGGCGCGGGTCGGCGATGATGCTGCGATTGCCCAACGCCCGCGGCCCCCATTCCATGCGGCCCTGGAACCAGCCCAACACATCGCCCCTGGCCACGATCTGCGCAGCCCGTTCGGCCAGGCGCGCATCGTCCATCTCTTCGTAGGCGAGGTCGTAGCGCGCCAGCGTCTCGGCAACGCGACCGTTGCCGAACTCCGGGCCGGTGTAGGCCTGGTTCATCTCGAAGGCGCGCGGCTGGCCGAGGACCTGGTGGTAGATGTAATACGCGGTACCCAAGGCGGTGCCGGCATCGCCGGCGGCCGGGTGGACATAGATGTCGTCGAAGTCCGTTTCGGGCAGTACCTTGCCGTTGAAGCAGCTATTGAGCGCCACGCCGCCGGCCAGACAGAGCGCCTTTTGCCCCGTGGTGCGCTGGAGCATGCGCACCAGGGCGAACTCGGCCTCTTCCAACATCGCCTGCAGTGAGGCCGCTACGTTCTGATGCTGCGCCGTGATCTCGGTGCGCGGCTCGCGGGGCGGGCCAAGCATCTCGACCAGCTTTTGGGAGTAGAGGTTGCCCAGCGTGGGTGCGCCCTCGTCCCACGTCATCGTCGCGCCTTCCGCGCCGTATGCAAAGTAATCCAGGTCCAACTCGAACGTGCCATCCCGCTGCAGGCGCACGATCCGGCGCATCTGGTCCAGATAGGTTGGCTCGCCGTAAGGAGCCAGGCCCATTACCTTGCCCTCGTCGCCGTATTTGGGGAATCCCAACCATTGGCTGATGGCCGTGTAAAAGTTACCGAGTGAATGGGGATAGTGGATGCTATCGGCTACGTCAATGTGGTTGCCATGGCCCACGCCCCACATCGTGGTGACAAAGTCGCCTGACCCATCGACCGACAGGACTGCCGCCTCCTGGAAGGGCGAGACAAAGAAGGCGCTGGCCAGGTGGGCGCGGTGGTGCTCGATCGTGTGGAATTGCGCCTTGAGCTTCCCCGCATCCAGCCCCAGCGCGTTGACCAGCGCCTGTTTGGGGTCTCTGGCCTTGACGCCGCGGGTGAGCCGGTCGCGCACCATCTCGAAGCTGGGTCGCTTGGATAAGGTGAAAAGGACCTTCTTGAGCAGATTGGCGCTCGGATTGGTGGAAATCCCGACGTGGTCGAGGTCATACGCGGTGATCCCGGCGGCTTCCAGACAGTACTGGATCGCCCGCGTAGGAAACCCGGCCCAGTATTTGACGCGCGTGAACCGTTCCTCTTCGACCGCCGCGATAAGCTGACCCTCCTCGATCAGACAGGCGGACGCCCCCCCGTGATATGCGTTGATGCCTAGAATGTACATGTGAACTTACTCCTTAGAAAATAAACCACGGAATACACAGAATACACGGAAAATCTTATTTTCGTCCTCGTTGGTGTGGAGTTCCACATGGAAACTCCTCTGGAAAGGTTTCATAGTCGTTAGTTTGGTAGTCGCTAGTCTAATCGTCGTTAGTCTGGCAGTCCGGCGATTGTTGTTATTACCCTGATTGGACAATTTGTGCATATAGGTGCTCGGTTTGGGTCAGTGGTTCCTCCCAGGAGAGCTTGGCCACAACATCATCTCGTAAACTTGTCAGCCGGGTGCGTTCACCTTCATCGTTGAGCATGAGCCGCAAGCCTTCTGCCAATGCCACTGTCTCCTGGGGGACGGCTAACCCTGCCCGCCCGTGGATCAGCGGGGCGATCCCACACCCCTGGGTCAAAAGCACCGGCACGCCGGCCGCCACGGCCTCGGCGGCGGCGTTGCCAAAGCTCTCTGAGATCGATGGCAGCACAAACAAATCGGCGGCGGCCAGCGCGCTCAGCTTGTCGTGATCGTACAGTGGTCCGGCCAACACGACCCGCTCGCTCAGATCGAGATCGGCAATCAACTTGAGCAGCCTGGCTTTGTAGGCCGGCTCCAGCGCCGGTCCCACCAGAACCAGCCGCGTATGGTCGAGCGCTGCGCAGTCAAACGCCTGCACCAGTTGTTCCAGGTTCTTGATCGGGCTGATGCGGCCGATAAAGAGCACCAGGCGCTCCTGTTCACGAATGTGGTAGCGCGCGCGAAACTCCGCCCCCGAGGGTAAGTTCTGAAAAAACGCCACATCGATCCCATTGCGGCGCAGCACCAAGCGCTCGGCATCGACCAGTCCGGAGAGCAGTTTTGTTTCTTCGGGCGAGGCTGCAATCACCCTGACGGCTCCATGCGCCATCGGCGCGGTAAACAGGCGATGATAGGCAGTCTTTATATGCACATTGCGGCCCTGGGCCGGGTACATGCCCAGCGGCTCCAGTACAAAAGGCCGTTGCATCCGGCGCGCCCAAAAAGCGGCGTCAGGGCAGAGGAAGTTGTACAATCCATAACCATGCACGATATCCGCCTGCCGGATAGCGCTTGCCAATTTATTTGCGCAAAACGGAACGCACCACCGCCCCACACCCACCCAGGGCATATATTGGACCTCGACCCCGTCCATCACCTGGCTGTGGCATGCCAGTGGATGGGTCGATTGTATCGTGATGACCCGTACCTGGTGTCCTCGTTCGACAAGCCCCCGGCTCAACGCGTGGATTTTCTGCGGCGGGCCGCCGAACTGCAGTTCGGGGTAGTACATCGGTGTGACTTGTAGAATTCGCATCGGCTACTTTTTCACAGGGTTCTTCTGTGGAACCAATTCCTCAAGATAAGACAGTAATCGCTGTTGAAAGTCTTCAAAACCAAAGTTCTGCGCGACGTGGCAAACGGCTGCTCTGCCTATACGCTGCCGCAGCGAAGCATCGCTCAACAAATATGAAACAGCTTCTATGATAGCATTGACCGAAGTAGGATCCACCAGGTACCCCGTTTCGCCATCCACGATGACTTCCGGCGCGGCGTCCAGCGTGCCACCGATGACGGGTATGCCATGGGCCATCGCCTCGATAAAGACAAAGCCGAAGCCCTCCCCGCGACTGGGCATCACAAAAACGGATGCCTCGTCATAGAGACGCGCAAGCTCCTGATCTGAGACGATGCCGCAAAAGCGCACCGCCTGGGCGACGTTTTCTGCGCGTGCCAGCGCCTCCAATGCTGGACGGGCATCTCCGTCGCCGACGATGGTATAGACCAGATCGGGAAATCGCTCCAGCAGAACCGGCAGTGCGCGAATCACGTAATCGTGCCCCTTGTACTCT
>MTKY01053632.1_pt1 | contig 12504 bp, 8 predicted proteins | sample 1042731 | NCBI WGS metagenome assembly MTKY01 (sample SAMN06212206, study PRJNA360538) | anaerobic digester metagenome | biome: Wastewater treatment plant; material: sludge; isolation source: anaerobic digester fed with sludge from wastewater treatment plant | place: Denmark: WWTP Soeholt ... | reverse complement strand
TACGCACGACCTGGCAACGGCCTACTATATGGGCGGCCCGATGCTGGTGCTGTGTTTCGGGCGCGTCGTCGAATCAGGGGATATCGAGCAGTTGCTGAACAACCCCTCGCATCCTTACACGCAACAACTTCTGGCAGCCATTCCTTCGCCTGATCCGACGCAACGTTGGGACACTAGAGCCAATGCCAAGATTACCGAGCGCCCACTAACCCATGAAACGAACAAATGCGTTTACGTTGCCCGTTGCCCGTATGCGATGCCGATATGTTCGCAGCAGCGTCCCCCAGACTATTTGATCGAGGAACAGCATTACACGGCCTGTTTTTTGCACCAGGATAAACCGACGCGGTGAATACGCTGAAGAACCTCGTAATTTTCAACCAACTTTTCGTGGACAGGAGGTCTAAAGTTATGAAACCCTTGAAAATGGGCTTGATCGGCGCAGGCGGTATCGCCCAAGCGCACATGCGCGCCCTCGCGGGCGTGGAGGAAATTCAGGTCGTAGCAGTGGCCGATATCGCCAAAGAGCGCGCCGAAGCGACGGCGAACCGCTTTGGCATTCCCAACGTCTTTGAGGATTACCGCAAGATTTTGGAGATGCCCGACGTGGAAGCCGTCAACATCACCACGTACAACCAGGCGCACTGTGCGCCCACCGTGGATGCGCTCCATGCGGGCAAGCACGTCTTGGTCGAAAAGCCGATGGCGGCCACGCTGGACGACGCTGCGGCTATGACCAAAGCTGCGCACGAGACCGGCAAAATCCTGATGGTCGCGCTCAAGACGCGCTACAGCCCGCACCGTCAGGCTGCCAAGGCTATCGTGGACTCTGGTGCGCTGGGCGACATCTACTATGCCGAAGCCGTCGCCGCGCGGCGCTGCGGCATTCCCGGCGGCAGCTTTATCCGCAAAGACACTGCCGGCATCGGCACAGTCGCCGACATCGGCGTCTATGCTCTCGACGAGGTGTTACACCTGATGGGGCATCCCAAACCGGTCTCTGTCTCCGGAATCGCCAACAATATCCTGGGCACGCAACACTGCAAACCGGTCGCTGGCTGTTGGCAGTGGGTTCCGGAAGATTTGGAGGTCGAAGACTTTGGCGTCGCTGCCGTGCGCTTCGAGAACGACGCGTTGATGATCTTCAAGACCTCGTGGATTATGCATATGGACTCGCTCGGCGGAAACATCCTGTTGGGGACCAAGGGCGGATTGAAAATGAACCCGCTTACTGTCTACCGCCACGAGTTCGGAATGTTATCAGATATGACTCCGCAGGTTTCGGGAGTGCAAGATATTGAGCTGTTCCGCCTGGAGAACCTGGGCTTTGCCGAGGCCATCCGCGCTGGTAAGCCCTCGCCCATCCCGCCGGAGGAAATGCTGCTCACCAACGTCATCATCCAGGGCTTGATTGATTCTGCTGCTGCTGGTGCTGAAGTTAAGGTGAGTATCCCGGCTGTTTGAGCCGGTTGTCCGGTATGAGATGAAGGAATGGCTGGCCCACGTACCCACGCTAAAACGGGCGCTGCCCTGTGGGAGCGCGCCTTGCCGCCAGCCCGCGTGCTGCGACAGGCAGGAAACTGCCAGAGGACAGATAAGCCTGTCGCAGCGCGTTCTACTGCGGCTGTATGCTTCCCGACCGGGGGTATGGGGGGGACGACGGTGCGAGCGTATGCTCAACTTATCTCTGATAGACCGATTGCCGCCCAACAGGCGCGTCGTGTTGCGACGGAAGAATCTCTCACCCTGCTGTGTCAGAATTTTGATGGGCCGGGACAACCTTGATTTCTTAAATTAACCTCACTAGATAAAAGGAGTTTCTCATGTTACGTGTCGCTATGCTTAGTTTTGCTCATGTTCATGCCAACGGCTACGCCCAGCATGTGGTCGACCATCCGGAGGCGCAGATTCACTGCATTTGGGACGACGATCCCGTGCGTGGAGCGGTGGCTTCCGAGAAGTTCGGTGTGCCTTACGAGGGCGACTTGGAAAAAGTGCTCGGCAGCCCTGACGTGGATGCGGTGGTGATCAATTCTTACACCTCGCAGCATCCCTGGTTGATGAAGGCTGCGCTCCAACACGGCAAGCACATCTTTACCGAAAAGGCGCTGACCATTACCACCGCCGATGCGGATGAGATCGTCAAGCTGGTCAATGCGAGCGGCGTCAAGTTTATGATTTCGTTGCCGAGCCGCACCCGCTCCGAAACGTTGTTTATGAAAGACGTGCTCGATAAGGGTTGGTTAGGCAAGATCACCCTGATGCGCGCGCGCGTCGCGCACTCGGCGGCGCTGGACGTTTGGTTTACCAAAGAGGCGCACAACGACTGGTTCGGCGATGCGGAACTGGCCGGCGGCGGCGCGCTCTTCGACCTGGGCTGCCATACTGTAGATGTGATGCGCTGGTTTATGGGCCGTCCCAAACGTATGGTCTCGCTCATCCAAAACTTCTCCGGGACATACAACATCGACGACAACACCGTTATCGCCGTTGAGTTTGAGAATGGCGCGCTTGGCATTCTGGACACCGCTTTCGTCCACCGCGCCGGGCCGAATCCGATGGAAATCTACGGCACGGACGGCTACATCGGACGCGATCCAATGGGCGGGTTGTTGCTCAACAGCACCCAACTTCAGCCTGAAGGCATTGCCGGCTACATCAGCCCCACCAAACTCCCTGCGGCCTTGCCTATGCCGATGGACCAGTGGATCAGCGCCATCTTGCACGACACGCCGATGACGATCACCGTCGAAGATGGCCGCAACCTTACGCAAATGCTCGAAGGCGCGTACAAAGCTGCCGCTGAAAAGCGCGAAATTGTGTTCTGAGTTCTGAGAGCGCGTTATGTCCAACCAAAAGTTTAGAGTGGCAATCATCGGGACAGGTATGATCGCTCATGCAGCGCATATCCCGGCCTGGAAGAACCTCGCCAACGATGTAGAGCTGGTCGCTGCCGCCGACGTTCTGGAAGATCGTGCGCAGAAAGTCGCGGCAATGCACGGTATCCCGCGCGCTTACGCCGACTGGCAGAAGATGCTGGACGAAGTCCACCCCGACATCGTCTCGGTCTGTACGCCCAACGTCTACCACAAAGCGCCAACGATAGCCGCGCTCAAGGCCGGCGCCCATGTTTTGTGCGAGAAACCGATCACAACGAGCGTGGCCGACGCCGAAGCTATGTTTGATGCAGCGGAGGCCGCCGGACGTGAGTTGTTCGTCACGCAAACCGCGCGCTTCACCAACAGCAGCATGGCCGCCAGGGAGTTTGCGGCATCGGGCAAGCTGGGTGAAATGTACTACGCCGAGACCACGGCGATGCGGAGACGTGGTGTGCCAACGTGGGGCGTCTTCCACATCAAGGAACACAACGCCGGCGGCCCTGTCTACGACCTGGGCGTGCATGCCATCGATCTGCTCTTCTGGATTATGGGCAACCCCCGAGTCGTCGCCGTGAGCGGCCAAACGTATCTCAAGTTTGGCAATCGCGATGAGAACCTGGCGACCTCGTTGGCCGACAGTGGCGCGCCTACCGGCGTCATCGCCCCGCGCCCCTACGACTACCGTGAATTTGACGTGGAGGACTTCGCATCTGGCTACATTCGTCTGGAGAACGGGGCGACTGTAGTGCTGCGCACATCGTGGGCGGCCAACGTCCCCGAGAACGCGGGCAAAACCTTTATCCTGGGAACCGAAGGGGGCCTGCAACTGCATCCCCTACAATACATCACTAACGTGGGCCGTTACCAGGCCGACATCAACCTCAAAGTTCCGGCTGAAGCGGAAGTAGCTTTTTCGGGACATTGGGCGTGTATGGCGCACGCGGTGCGCGTCTTGCGTGGGCAAGAAGAGAAGATCGTACAACGCGCAGAAGTGGTCAATGTAATGCGCGCTCTGGACGGGTTGTACCTGTCGGCGGAGCAGGGCCGCGAAGTGCGCTTTGACTAAAGAGCGCTGGCAGGGTGGAAAAGTAACTCCACCCTGCCAGCATTGAAAATCCGCAAAAGTATAACTCCCCGAAGACTGTATTCCGCCTCTGACTGCCCCACTGTAAACCTAGGTGTGGACGGGCCCCCCTCGGAGACCATCTTCTGGGAGAAGTTGTTTATTTAGACGGTTTGGAGGGAGGAAATTCTATGCGACACCATGAGCGCGTTGAAGAACGCACGGCTTTTCAAGAGGCTGCGCCTTACCTGCCGCAGATCGATAGCCGCGCGGACGTTGCTATTGTCTATGGCCTTGACCCGACATTTGAAGAACGTTTCGCCCGCTGGCGTGCGGCCGGCTATCGCTTGCACGTGATGACGGGGGTGGCTTGGGGGAGTTACCAGGACTATGTGCGCGGGGTGTGGGATGGCGCGCCGCATTATGACGATGCGCAAACCGCGGCTGGCGGCTTCAAGCTGGAGCACGGCATTTCGCAAGGCCACGATTGTTTCTACATGATGCCCAGTATGGCGTATGCGCGTTATCTGGGGGAACAATTACGGCGCGTTGTCGATGCCGGCGCAGTGGCGATCCATCTGGAGGAACCGGAGTTCTGGGTGCGCGCGGGCTACAGCGAAGGCTTCCAGCGCGAGTGGCAAGACTTCTACGGCGAACCCTGGCAAGATCCGGCTTCCTCGCCGGATGCTCGTTATCGCGCGGGAAAACTCAAGCAATATCTGTATACCCGTGCGCTGGACTACCTTTTCAACGATCTGAAAACCTATGCGATGGAACAGGGGATGCCGGACTTCAAATGCTACGTCCCCACCCATAGCCTTATCAATTACGCCCATTGGCGCATTGTCAGCCCGGAGAGCCAGTTGCTTACACTGCCAGGGTGCGACGGCCTGATAGCGCAAGTGTGGACGGGCACATCGCGCACGCCGACGGTCTATCGCGGTGTGCGCAAACAGCGCACCTTCGAGGCTGGATACTGCGAGTATGCCGCCTGCACCGCGTTGGTACGTGGGACCGAGAAACGCCTGTGGCAGTTGGCGGACCCCATTGAGGACAATCCGAGCTACTGTTGGGAAGACTATCGCGTCAACTGGGAATGTACGGTTGTTGGTTCGCTGCTCGTCGAAGACAGTGAACGGTTCGAGATTATGCCCTGGCCGCGCCGCATCTTCACGCGCAGCTATCCCACCGTCAACTTGCTGACTTTGCCGGTGCAACCGTTGCTGGAGGCTTACCTGGCGCGTCTGGAGGCCGCTGGGCAGAACGACTTGTTGCTCGCCACGCGCCGCGTTATGGATCTGCTGCTGGATTTTTATCATGAACACGGCGAGGCCAGCCGTGGCGAGACATTGGGATTTTCCGATTTGCCGGACCGCGCGACGGAGTTGCGATTTGGCGATATATGGGCTGTAATCAACGGCTTTTACAAGGTGCTGGCCTCTTGGGAGGATCAGGCCGATGCGCAAATACTGCGCAACGCGGTTTCCCGCTTTTACCACGATCCCACCGAGCACCGCGCCCCAATGCCGGCCTCGTATGCTACCGAACTGCAGATCGTCTTCAATGCGTTGCGCGATATGCATTGGCCGGACGAGACTGTGTGGCTGCATGGGCAAACGGGCATCGGGCTAGCCATCGCCGACACCCTGATGTTCCAACGCGGCGATCCGACGCCGAGTGACCCCGATATGGCTTCGGTATACGGCTTGGCGCTGCCATTGGTCAAACACGGGACGGCGTTGACGATGGTGCAGTTGGAGCGCGCGGCGACGCCGGGGTACCTCGATGCTGTGCGCGTGTTGTTGCTGACCTACGAAGGACAGAAGCCGCCCTCACCCGACACCCACGTGACGTTGACCGAGTGGGTGCGGCGCGGCAATGCCTTGGTGCTGTTCGGGCAGGGCGACGCTTACGACGGCGTCCGCGAGTGGTGGAACGAAGGCGACGCCGACTACGACCGTCCGCAGGACCATTTGACCGAGATGCTCGGCCTGGGCCGCGCGCCGTTGCCGGGGGCGCATCGCTGTATGCAGGGGTATGTTATTGTGGTTCCAGATTCCCCGGCGGCGTTGGCGCACGATCCCCAGGGCGCAGCGACTGTGCTGGCGCACGCGCAGCTCGCGCACACTTCGTTGGGACTGCCGTGGGCCACAGGGAACGTGCTGGCGCTGCGGCGCGGGCCTTACGTCGTTGCGGCCGGGATGGATGAATCCACCGAGGCTTCCAGCGAGCTGCCCGGCGCTTTCATCAACCTCTTCGCCGCCGACTTGCCGGTGTTGACCGATCCCGTTATCACGCCCGACACGCGCTGGCTGTTCTACGACCTGGCGCGTTGCCCGGAGCATCCGTGGGTCATCGCTGCGGCAGGCCGTGTCTGTGAGGAAGCCTACGACGACCACAGCCTCACCTTCACCGTCGAAGGCATGGCCGATACAGTCTGCGCTGTCCGCGCCCGTGTGCCGCAGCGCCCGGCGTCTGCCGTTGCGGCAGGCCAGGCCGTCGAGATAACGTGGGACGCTGCTTCTCGCACCGTTCTCATCCGTTTTCCCAACGCCCCGGCGGGCGTGACGGTAAGAGTGGAGTGGTAGCGCAAAGCCTTCAAAACCGTCATCCCCTTCTGAGAGCAGGGAAGCATGCGTTGCCCACAGACAACTTGCGGCAGGCTTCATCAGGGCGCGCAACCGCCGAACCCTTGAGTCAGGGTGATGCGCTGGCGAGGCTTTGAATGAACGGATCAAAACCCACCGTCTGCCGTCTACTTTTACTGCTAACGTTTATTTTGGCTCCGGGCTGTGCCCGAAAGGAGACCGTTACTGTGTCAACAGATAACCCGACCGCAAAAGGACGCTGGCAGGCAGCACTGGAACAGACGCTGCCGGCGCCGGCGCTGTTACCGTTGGATAACGTGCATTTAATCGGCCCCTTTGAGAATCGAGGCCATGTGGGATTGGCGACTGCGTACCCGCCGGAACAGGGCATCGATCTGACGGCCTCTTACTCCGGCAAAACGGGGATAGTGGCCTGGCGACCTACGCCCGGCCTGAGCGGCGTCCTGAAGCAGCCTGTTGATTTCGGTGCGTGGATACCGACCCAACCGTGGAGCGTGCTGTACCTGTACGCCGAAATTGAAGCGCCGGAGGCGCAGGTGGCTCAACTGGTCTTCGGCTCACAGGCGTGGGCGCATGCCTGGTTTAACGACCAGGCCGTCATCTCGCCGACGATGCCTTTCCCCGCGAATCCCCAGGACAGCCGGGCGTGGGTGGCGCTCCATCCGGGAACCAACCACCTGCTGCTCAAACTGCTCTTCGAAGGCAACGCCTGGGGCCTGGAATGGCGCGTTGAGAGCTACGGTGCGCCCCAATCCATCGACAAGGCGCTGAACAACCTGGTGAAACGCGCGCCGGACGCCGTGACCCGCCTGACTGCCCGTTTTGCCCTGGCAGAAATCCACGCTGCGCAAGGGGATGAGCCGGAGACCCGGCGCGCGCTGGACGCGTTGCGTCGCGACCCCCTTGCCACACAGTGGGATGCCGCTTGGGCCGATGCGGCGGAGCAGCAGTTTGCCGAGACCGGCAGCTTCCTGCCGCTGCACGACGTCGCGGTACGTTACACACCGGTGGACATCGAACCCTACGAAGATTTCTGGCCGCAATCCTCGCCGCCCGCACCGGAATTGCTGGTAGTGGATGCAAGCGCAGCGACGCCGCAGCTCGAATTTGCCTTGAGCGTCTTGCAGGGCCTTGTCAACCGAACGCAACCGCGTCTCTATCTGCTGCATACCCGCTATGGACGGCAGGACCGCCAATGGCTCGATGAGTTGCACTTCGCGGGCTACACATCGCGCCAGATTGTATTTACGGAAGCGTGGAAAACTTTCCGCGATGAGATCAAGGGCGCGATCCTCTACGATGGCGACATTATGGACGAAATCGGCGCCTTCCATTCCGACCAATTGAACCAGACCAACGTTCTGTTGATGATCGGCGCGCTGGAAAATGCCGTGCCGCTCACGCCGGAGATGAACGAGACGCTCCAATTGCCGGTCGTCTTCGATGCGCGCGGTAAGTGGCCCAACCAGTACGAGATGATGCGCTGGGCCTACGTGGAACTGTTCCCCAAGATGAACCACCGTATCCTGGCGACCAACTACCCGGGCATTTTCCTGCTCACGGATTATCTGGTCGCTTTCAAGATTTTTACATTCTGGTTCCCTGAGTACCGCACGCCGCCGGAAGAGAATCTGCTGCGCGGTATCCTCGCCTCAACGCCGCCCAACACGCCCATCGTCGGCTGGTGGTTCGACTGGATGCCCACGCCGAAAGACCCCGACCACCTCTCTGCCGACGCAGTGATGGAAGGGCCTGGCGTGTTGTACGGTTCGGCCTTCGGCAAAGTGCTGACGCCCTCCCACGAGGCCACCAACCTCTCCGTCCATTCTGGCGTCGCTGTCGGACCGTATCGCCACAAGACGCCGGCTATGCCGGCGCTCGACCCTACCAAAGTCTACTACGGGCACATCATCTCCGATGGCGACAACCTGGGCGAGGCGTTGATGATGCGCACCCGCGACTTACAATGGGATAAGCCGGAGCGCGGCAGCTTCCCGATGGGCTGGTCGTTCGCGCCCGCCGCAGCGAAGCTGGCGCCCACGGTGCTGAACTACTATCTGCGCACGGCCTCCCCTAACGACTTGCTGGTCGGCGGCTTGGGCGTCGGCTATACCCACCCGCAGATTTACCTGCGCGCCTATCCCCAACAGCGTGAGGCGCTCTACGCGGCCTACACGCGTAAGACCGATGAGGCGTTGGGGTGGATCGATACGTCATGCCTGTGGTTGATCGGTGGGGGGGAGGTAGAAGAAGACCGCTACGCACAAGGGTCGAGCGGGCGCTTGCAGGGCATCTTTACCGGCTATGGCGGTCCGGTGGCGGACGCCCAGGCGCGTCTCACGGTGAACAACGTTGTCGCCTTCCGCCCCGCGACCCATTTCGACACAAGCCCCGAAGAGGAGCTGATTCAGCATATGGTCGATGACATCCGCACGGCTGCTGGTGATACCCGCCCAGCTTTCATCGAGGCCTGGGTGCTCAACTGGGCATGGCGTATGGATATGCTACAAGAAGTCCAGCGACGCCTCGGTCCAGAGTTCGAGTGCGTCCGCCCGGACGTGCTGGTCAAGCTACGGCAAGAAGCGGAACGGTGACAGGACGACAAGAGAATCTAACGTGTTTGCTTTGAACTGTGAATTTTCAATTTTTACTGTGAGGACTGTATGATGGAGATGACTTACCAACAAAGGATTGACGCTTTACGCGAAACGAAACTGGAACATAACCGGGCCAAGATTGCCCGCGATGGATTCCACGACGTCGACGACCACGGCAATATCTACTGGCCGGAGCCGATTCCCTTCACACCGAAGCCTAACCACCCCTCCGGGGGATGTTACGGTGCGCGGTGCATCGGCGAAAACTTCCGCGCGTGGCTGGATGTGCATCCCGTGTACATCTTTCCCTTGAGCGCGCTGGCCGGCGCGTGGGCCGGCTACCTTAACGACCACGGCATCGGCGGGTGGAAGCCTGAAGATCGCCCGGTGCATCTGAAAGAGCTGCACGATAAGTACTACCTCTGGCACAACGGCATCGGCGCGATGAACCACCTCGGACCGGATATGCGCATCGGTCTGGCGCTGGGGTGGGGCGGCATACTCGACAAGATCCGCTACTATCGTGAATTCAACCGCCCTGCCGACACGTCGTTCTACGACGCCGAAGAGAACCTGGTTCTGGGCGTGCAGGACTGGATCCGGCGGCACGTGGTCAAGGCGCGAGCGATGGCGGAAGAGGAAGTGCGCCCCGAAATACGCGAAAACCTGCTCGTGCTCGCCGAGATGAACGAGTGGCTCGTGGAAAACCCGCCCCGCACACTGCGCGAGGCCTGCCAGTTCCTTGCCTGGTTCCAGTCCATCGACCGGATGTGGGTCGCGGGCGGGGCGCTGGGACAACTGGACGAGCTGTTGCGTCCTTACTACGAGGCAGACCGCGAGGCCGGGATCATTCAAGACGATGAGGAGGTAATGTGGTTCATCGCCAGCCTTTTCTATAACGACACGCACTATTCGCAGATTGGCGGCGAAGCCCCGGATGGGCGCGACCTCACCAGCAAGATGTCCTATCTGATCCTGGAAGCCGCGCACCGTTTGAAGATTCCGTACAACCTGGCATTGCGCGTCCACGAAAGGATGGACCCGCAACTGCTTCACACGGCGCTGGAATATCATCTGGAAGACGGAACCGGGGTCAGTTTTTCGTGTTCCAAAGGACTGAACGAAGGGTATATCAAAAACGGCGTCCCGATTCAGTTGGCCCGTATGCGCGCCAAGGTCGGCTGCAACTGGACGGCGTTGCCGGGCATCGAATATCCGCTGCAAGACGTGACGCGCCAGAGCCTCGTCGCGCCGTTCCTGCACGCATTTGAGGAAACGGTCGCCGACGCGCCCGAAGCGCGCACGATGGAGGCGTTGTGGGAACGCTACGTTCACCATCTCGCCATTTCGGTGGACACGATGAAACAAGGGTTGGACTGGCATATGGAGCATCACGCGCAGAACACCATCGAAATCGTGCTCAACCTCTTCTGCCACGGCACCATCGAGCGCGGGTTGGATGCCTCTGCGGGCGGCGTGGACATCTACAATCTGACGGTGGACGGCGTGGGATTGGCAACGGTGGCCGATTCTTTTGCCGCGATCGAGCAGCGCGTAGTCAACGAAAAGCGCCTGACATGGGAAGAGCTTAAGCAACACCTCGACAATGACTATGCGGGCGCGGAACACGTTCGCCTGATGCTGAAAAACATTCCGCGTTTTGGCAGCGGCAACTCGCGGGGCGATTTCTGGGCCAAACGAATCTCGCAGGCCTACGTACAGCTCTACGAGACGCCGACGCCGCGCGGCTACCGCATCATCCCCGGCCTGTTCTCCCACGGCGACATTGTGCGCTTGGGCGGCTACCTGCCCGCGACGCCGAACGGCCGTCACGCCCACGCGCCGATTTCCCACAGCTCCGAGCCGGATCCGGGCTTCGCGCCGCAGGGCGGCAGCAGCCCGACCGCCAAGGCCAACGCCGTCGCTGCTGTCCAGCCGGGACGCGGCAACTCCGCGCCGCTGCAAATGGACATCGACTTCAAGTTGATGGAGGAGCAGGGGGGGCTGGATATGGTCGCGTCGATGATTATGACGCACAACCGGCAAGGCGGCACGCTGGTCAACTTGAATATCATCTCCAAAGAGAAGATTTTGGCCGCGCACGCCGATCCCACGCTGTACCCCGACCTGGTCGTGCGGGTGACGGGATATAGCGCGTTCTTCAACTCGCTCTCTCCGGAGTACCGGCAGCAAGTGGTCGATCGCCTGCTGGCGTGACACATAGGAACGCGCTGGGATGGACGCCTTGTCCTTCCCAGCGCGTTCGCAACTTAATGCGCCTGGCAATTACTTCACTTGGATTTCGATGACGCCTTTGACCTGCGCCTTGTTGCTGAAGCCGGGCATCACCATAACGAACCCGCCCTCATCGCGGAAGCCCACGATGCAATCCGCGCAGGCTTTGACTTCGGCCAGGTCCACCTCTGACGTGAAACCGTCATCGGCGACGAAGACGAGGGCCGTTGCGCCGCTCTTGACCCCGGCCTTGTTGAGCAGGTCGTTGAGGGGCACACCCGTGTAGGTTTTCGTTTCGCCGTCTTTGTTGGTGAAATCGGCCTGCGCGGTGGTCATCGCGCGCACGTCTTTTTCGCTCCAACCGATTTCGCTGTTCACGTTGCCCGTGATCTTCAGCGCCGCGTCGGCGGGGATGCCGCCGGTCGTGCTTTTGCCGCCGCACGCCGCCAAGACCATCACCAGTACCAATGCCAATACTACAAGACTCTTCTTCATTTGATTTATCCTCCTGTTTGAATTACGAATCCCAATCCCTGATTACGGATTCACCTGAATCTTCTGAATCTGGAACACCCACCGGTTGGCCGGGGTCTCCGGGCAGACGAGGCGGATCGGCCCCTTGTCCGGCTCGGCCTTGGTGATCCATGCGCTGTCTTTCTTGAGGGCGATAATCGCGCCTTGCAGTTCGTCGCGGCTGATCTCGATGGCGTACCCGTCGGCAGCCGTCGCCGTCACCGAGCTGTAGTCCCCAACGCCGGCCTTTTTGAAGATCTCGTCGAGCGCCGGGCCGCTCCATGAAGCGACTTCATCCTCTCCGAGCGACTTCTGCATCAGAATGTCCTTCAAATCGACTTGCGGCATCTGAGCGAGTGTGCCGTAGTCCAGCTTCAACGGCGTGCTCACCGCCCCGCTGATTTCCAGCGTCCAGTCCACTTTCGGCGCGCCGCCGCCACATGCCGTCAGGACAAACAACAGTCCCAGGCTCAACGCCAACATCCAACACCAGTTCCGTTTCTTACACATAACCTCCTCCTGTTTAGAATTACGAATTGTGAACGGGTGAACCAACCTACTCCCTACTTGTCATACGCCATTAGATCGTTTCGCATGTAACTAAAGAA
>MTKY01053168.1_pt1 | contig 12510 bp, 4 predicted proteins | sample 1042731 | NCBI WGS metagenome assembly MTKY01 (sample SAMN06212206, study PRJNA360538) | anaerobic digester metagenome | biome: Wastewater treatment plant; material: sludge; isolation source: anaerobic digester fed with sludge from wastewater treatment plant | place: Denmark: WWTP Soeholt ... | reverse complement strand
TGCCGGGCGTCTCCGGCAGGGCAGGCAGGTCCGTGAGCGCGAGGGTGGTCCCGTCGGCGACGCCGCCGAGGCGGAACACGCCGGAGGCGGTCACCCGGGCCACCCCGGAGGTTGCCGAGGTGACGACGATGCCGCGGTTGTCTGCGCCCCAGCGAGCACCGACGAGGGGGTCCAGGTCTGGCCCGCCGGTCGGCGGGACGAGCACCGAGACCACCTCGGAGGCGGCCGACGGCTGACCGCGGACCGCTTGGACCGGCACGGTGTCGACGGGTTTGGCCACCACTCGCACCAGCCACGGGTCCCACGAGGCGGGCAAGGTGCCGGTCCAGGTCGCCTCATAGACCGGCGCCCCGGTGACCGGATCGGGTCCGCCGGCCGGGAGCACCACCGGGATGTCGGCCATCGGGGGGCCCATGCTCTCGTGGTCGCGGGCCGCGCTCTCCGAGCGGGTGGCATAGAGCAAGAACCGGGCCACCGGCACCCGGCTGGCCGAGAAGAGCCGTGCGGTGACGGTCCCGTCCGTGGCGACGCTGACCCGAGCCAGCGGCGGGGTGGGCCGACGCAGCCGGGGGGCAGTGGCCGCCTGCAGGTGGATGTGACCGGTCGCGGCCGGGCCGGGCCAGGGCGACTCGATCCCTGTCTCGGACTGGGTGGTCACGGTGAACAGGTGAATGTCGGTCGAGCCCTTGGGGAGGGTGACATCGGCATCCCGCGCAGCCCCAGGCAGGGTGAGCAGGCGTCGGAACGCCGCCCGCTGCTTGGTCGGGGTGAGCCCGTCGTATGCCGCCCACAGCGCCGCCAACCGCACTCCCGGGGAGTCGGTCTCGGGCGCCCGTGCGGGCAGCCCGGCGTGCTGTCGCAGGGCCGTTTCGGAGCACTCCCAGACGATGCAGCTGCGCACCCCGGCGCCACCGGCCGGCAGCGACCAGCGCACCCGCACGTGCGAACTCCCTTGGGCGTCAGGCGTGCTGCCCATCGGGACGCCCGGCGGGGCGGGCGGCGGCAACGGCACGATCGGCACCGGGCTCGCGGCCGTCGTCACCGCGGGATGGGCCGCATCCGGGGTGTATGCCGTGGGGCTAGCTCCCACGGCGAGGGTGCTGCGCAGCCACACCTGGACACCCCACCGTTGGGTGGAGGTGAAGTCGAGGGTGGGCAGGTCACTGACGAGGCGATAACGTCGCCCGCCGTCGCCCTGGCCCGGGCCGGGTGCCATCGGCGTCGATCCGTCCGGAGCCAGAGACACGACCGTGGCTCCGACGCCGGACGGCACATCTCCGGCGAACGTCATCCCGAGGTCGCGCCGGAAGCATCCGGCCGGCGTGGGGAGGCCGGGGCCCAGCCCAGCCGGAGGCGCCGAGCTGGCGGAGGCCATGGGGAAGAACAGCGCGACGACCTGCAGCGCCGTCGGCCGCCGTTCGGTCCAGTCCAGCGCCGTCTCCAGGGTGAGAGTCGCCGGGCAAGCGGGGCTCCCGGCATACCGAGACGTCAGGTCCAGCGAGATGAGGCGAGGGGGCAGCGGCCCCGGCTCGGTTCCGGTGTAGGCGACGTCCCGCCACGCCGACCAGAGGCCGTGGATGTCGACGAGGGAGACGGCATACCCGACCTGACGTCCGCCGCTGAGGATGGGGATGTCCGCGGCGCCGTCGACGAAGGCGACCCGTCCCGCGCCGGGCGTCCCGGCCAGGCCGTCCGGACTGAGGGTGAGTGGGCGGATGCCACCGGCGTCGCGTTCGGGCGCGAGGCTGGTGGCTTGGGTGTCCGCGACGTCGTAGCGCGCCAGCGTGCCTGCGCCTACCCGCCCCATGGCGGCCGTGTTCGGCAGCCGCGCCCACGAGACTCGGATGCTTTCACGCCACGGCGTGTCGGCCGGGTTGGGTGGGACCAAGCCGCTGCGCTCGGCGGTGAGGGCCGCGGCCGGCGGCGTGATCTCGTGCGGCCCGACCTGCGGCGCGTATGCCGCCACCGTCACCTTGTCCGGCAACGGCGCGGGCGTGCGCTCGTAGTCGGCCGTGACGAGGAAGTCGCGGCCACCGACCGGGACGCGATCGGGGTCGCCTTCCCGGGTATAGGTGGAGCCGAACCCGGTGGCGAGGTTGAGCAGTGGGTCGGTCTGCGCCGGCAGGGTGAGCATCGACCACGGGCGGATCTCTGCCGAGCTCTCCAACGCTGAGGTGCGCCCGTCCTGCGTGGGACCGGGGACCTTCCGGCTCTCCGACAGCGTGTATTGCAGCCGCTCGGGCATTCCGCCGTCATAGAGCTTCTCCAGCTCCGGCAGCAGGGTGGTCGCGACCTCCTTGACGACCATGCCCGGGTCGGCGTCGACCCATGGCGGAGCGGTCCGGCCGGTCTGGGTGATCGGTGCCCAGCCGATGGGCGGCATACCCCTGCGGAGCCGCTCGACCGCGGCGTCGACAGGCGGCATCGGCGCGGAGACGAGTCCCTGGTCAGAGGAGTCGTATGCCGTTGCGCCCCACGGCTGTTCGCACGGCAACCCGACAAGCTCGAGCCGCTCCCAGGTGTCGTCGTTGACGACGTCGGCAAGGGTCCGGATTCGGACGACAGCGTTGTCGCCGTTGACGAGGACGACCGACGTGGCCCCAGAACACTTGATGAACAGCTGAATCCGGTTGGCGCCAGGCGCCGGGCGGACGTCCGCCGCGACGACGTCGTCCATCGACGCGGCGGTCCGGTGGGCGAACACGGCCACCGACGCGGTCGGGTCGATCGGGTCGCACTCGACCAGGATGTGGGCCGCTTCGGCCCCTCCCCAGGTCATTGCGAGCCCGGCCGCGTGCGGCACCGTCGTGACCGGGACTTCCTTCACCCGCTTCGTCGACGGGTTGCCCACCCACACGGTGAAGGGGCCCCGCGGCACGCCGAGTGCTGCGGCGCACGCCCACCAGACGTGGACGTCCTGGTCCCGTCCGGCCGTCCGCCGCTTCATCTCATCGGCCCACTTGACGTCGACGTGCTGATCGGTGCGAAGGGCCCGATAGCCGATCTGGGCCCACGGCAACCGAGTTGCCTCTGCACGGAACAGCAGCGAGGCGCTCACCCTGGCCATCAGTCCTCCACCTCCCACGGCGCGCGCTGGAGCGACACTCGCACGACGGTCCGTCGTCGTTCGGCGACTGCCGCGAGGGGGTCGGCCGCGAGCACGAGATCCAAGCGAGCCTCGGTGCCGCGAGCCCCGGGAGCGAGCAGGACGACCGCCCTGGTGCGCCCTGGGCAGGCGATGATCCGGTTGACCGTGGCGCGGGGCAGGTCACCCGCGGCGACCGGCGCCGTGCTCGTCGCCAACGACAACCAGTCACCGGCCACCCCGGCCCACCAGTGGTGTAGCGGATCGGCCGCGTCGACCGGACCGGTGACCTGCGTGGGCATGACCCGCGAGCGCCAGAGCGGTTCGCTGCTCTCGACGACGATGGCGATCGGTTGCGGGACCGCGTCACCGGACCAGAGCACCTCGACCGCGGGGAACGCCGGGGTCGTCGGGACACCGAGTCCCGCGCCCTGGTATGCCGCGTCCACCTGGTCGCCGGTCGGCTGGCCGGGGAGGGCGGTGAGGGCAGCAGGGGTCGGGATCAGCCGGGCCCGCACCGAGGCCGGTGCGATGTAACTGACCAGATGATCGAGCGAGTCGAACCGCGACGTCGTGAACGGCACGCGGTGGACCAAACCGGTGGCCGAGGCCGGCGCCCCGGTCGGGACCGCGTGGACGTCGATGAGGTAGTCGGTCAGCGGCTCGAACGTGTAGGGGAGGGTCACCGTCACCGTGTGGTCGGAGCTGCCCGACGTGTCGATGCACGGCAGGTCGAGTTCGGCGAGCATGGTGGCAATGGCCTCCGACCACGGGGTCTTGATGGCGAGTCCCTTGCTCAGCAAGGCGCTCGGCCCAACGGGGATGGTCACGGGTGCGCCGGGCGCGCCGCCGCCGGGAGGCTCGGGATGCTTGCCCGACGCCGACCGCACGACGACCCGCAGTTCCTTCCCGTATGCCGCGAACAGGTCGGTCACCTGCTGGTGCGCCAAGGCGATCCGCACGGGTTCGGTGCAGAAGACACCGACGTCGCCCATGCCGGGGGCGCTGGCCAGCACCCACGGTCCCAGGTCGGTTGGCGACGCGCTCGCGGGCTCGGTGCCGAACTCATAAGACTGGGTCTGGTTCGGCTGCCAGGTGGGGGTGGTGCTCGCTGGCGGTTGGGTGTCCTGCTTGACCGACGCGGCGCGCCAGGTCACCGACACCGTGTAGGTCGTGCCGGGGCTCAACAGGGCGCGGTCGTCCGGGTCCTGGGTGAGGGCCGACTGCAGGGCGTCTCGGTCCTCCTCGATGGTCGTGGTGTCCCACGACTCGCGCCAGGCCTCGCTGGCCAGCACGCCGGTGACCGCGACGATGTAGAACGGCAGCAGACCCTTGCCGAAGGCGCCCTGGCCGTCGTCGCGCCAGCCGATGACGACCGAGCCGATCTCCTTGTCGAGCTTGCGCAGGGGCACCCACACCACGGCATACCCGCGCCCGCCCGAGGAGATGAGGGCGGCGATCCGGGCGGCGCGCAGCACGGGGTCCAGCCACGGACCGTTCGGGTCGGTGAGCTGGCTGGGGATGGGGTTGGTCGTGGTCACCCGGTCGGTCCCGGTGAGTGGGTGCTCCGTGATGACGTCACCGTCCGGGGTCTCGACGCGCAGGATGATCCCGCGTTCCAAGGCCCGCTCGGGCACCACCATGAGCACCGACAGCTCCAGCGCGGGCTCCGACGGGGTGAGTCGCACCGCGTCGCGCAGTTTGTCGGGCGTGAATCCCGCTGCGTCCCAAGCTTTCTTGACCAGTTCCTGGTCGGTCTGGTCTCCCCTGGGGGCGGGCGCGGGGAGATCGTCGACCGGCGAGCGCAGGATCGCACCGCGACACTGTGACTGCGTCGTCTCAGGTGACCATGCCGTGCTCACGTGGTGGCCGGCGAGGTCGCTGAGCGAGACGCCTGCGGTCATCGCCACCACGGCTTGCTGGTATGCCGCCTCGCCGAAGGCCGATCCGGCAGCGCTCGGGCCGGACGTGAGGTCCTTGGCCAAGCTGGTCGTCATCCGACGCAGGGCTGACCGGGTCGGGGAGTCCAGGTCGCGCTTGGAGCACGGGACGTGGTCGCCGACGACCCGCGCCGGGTCGGTGCCTTGCAGCAGGTCGACCTCGGGGTGCTTCGCGACCCGCCAGGGTTCGGTGACCTCCAGTTGTCCCTGCGCCGGCTCGGACCGCACGGTGTCCGGCGGGTCGGGCCACGGTATGCCGTCCAGCACCCACCCGGGGATGCTCGGCCCCCAGGGCGAGTCGGCGAAAGTCCACAAGAGTGGCGCCGAGGGCGCGGCCGGGTGACAGACGGTGCCCCACCGCTCGTGCACCGAACGGATGAGCTCCTCGCCGTAGGGGATGGCCCGGGAGAACGGAGTCGGCAGCCAGTTGAGCAGCGCGAGGGCCGTCGTCGGGACCGGCTGGCCCGGCGGGCGCCCGGTCCACCATGAGCTGGGTGTCTTGCCGCCGGTGGCCGGGATGAGTGCCCCCGAGAGGGTGACGCTCAGCACCTCATAGCGCCACCAACGCTCGCCGATCCGGGTCCACGGGTTGGCGCCCGCCCCAGTCTGGCCGAGAGCGTCGGCGCCCATGACCGCGTTCGGTGCGACGGTGGGTGCCGCGTCGAAGGTGATGACGGGGATCGCGTCAAGCGGGACCCGAAGCAACGGGGCGGCCGCGCCACCGGTGTCGCGGGCGTCGCCGAGCTTGCCGTCGATGGCCCGTCCGGTGCCCGAGCCTTCGACGAGGGCGGGGCTGCGCGACACCAGGCTGACCCCGGCAACGAGCGGCTTGGCGGCCGGGTCGTCGTCCGGCACCGAGCCGATGGTCAACGAGACGCAGCCCTTGATCTCGAAGAAGAACAGGTCGATCGAGCCACAGACCTCGCCATAGACATAGGGCTGGTCTTGGACGACGCCGCCCACCACGCGCTTGCCCACCATGACAGTGAGCTCGGCCGAGGCCCCGATCGAGATGATGAACAACCGCAGCTCGCCCCGGGCGTAGATCTTCCCGGCGATGAAGAACGGGTCGAAGCCGACGATGGCGTCGAAGCCGGCCGCCACCTCAAGGTAGAGCCCGATCGACTTGCTGCCCATAAGGACGGCCGAGATGTGGAAGCCGGTTGCGATCCCCAGGCCGCTGGATACGGCCGGCAGCCCTGGGATGGCCACCCCGTTGCCGTGGATCATGAGATAGCCGCTGCCGGTGATGACGTCGAGCACCGAGACGGTGACCCGGTCGGTGTAGGTCCCCAGGTCGACGAACCAGTTCTGCACCTGCTGGGTGGAGAAGAACGCGGTCACCGGCACCCGCACGGTGAGGATCGACTCGATCTCGTATGCCGCGACCACCCCGATGGTGATCGTCCCGCGCCCGAAGTCCAGGTCCAGGACCGCGAGGAAGGTCGCGCTCTGGTTTGACTTCAGAGCCGGCGGGGCCTTGATGAGGTCGGCCTTGAGGACGAACAGCAGCCTGGGGCCGGGGACCTCGATGAGGACGATGCCCTTGAGGTGGACGATGTAGCCGCCCTCAAGCGTCCCGAGCAGCACACCCGCCGCGAAGGCGTAGTGCCCGGGCTGCAGCGACCAGCCGGCCGGGTCCATGACGCCGCCGGGCCTGGCGAACTGGTCCTGCAACCACTTGAGCGCCGGCACGGGAGCACTGGCGTCCTCAACGCGGCCGTGGTTGATCCCGACCCCGGCGAGGATCCCAAACAGGCCCAGCCCCGAACTGCCGAGCACGAGCGGCACGGGGAACTCGACCTCGACCCCGAGCAGCACGCCGGTGACCCCGCCGGCCTGACGGACCGCGAGGCTAGCGCTGGCGCGCAGTTTGAGCGGGATGAGCTGCAGGTCGAACGACCCGGAGAAGCCCCCAGTCTCGAACGACAGGTAGCCGCGCCCGGTGAGGACGTTGGGGATGTCGACACTGGCGCCGAACTTGGTCAGCTGCAGGTCCAGCGGTGGACCGTCGACGCGCGCCCGGACCCGGACGGTCTCGATGGTGATGACGCCCAGGTCGAGTCCCATCCCGACCTCGACCTCAAGGTAGGTCGGGTTGTCGCGGCTGACCCGGACGCCGAGGATCCGCAAGATGTTGTCCAGCGGAGGACTGGCGGTGAGGCTGCCCGCAGGGATGTCCAAGGTGTATCCCCGGTCGGGGAAGAACACCGGAAGCGGGATGTAGTCGACGCCGCCGCCGCTCGCCGGGGCGGTGTCCCACGACGACCGCAGGCCGATCGCCTTGTAACGCGTGACGATCGGATGCGCCGGGTCGACCCGCACGAGGGTGAGGTCGAAGGAGAAGGCCGCCTCGATGTCAACGAGGACGGTGACCTGGGTGCCGCGCTGGGAGACGGTCGTGATGCCGTCCGAGCCGAGGATGCCCTGGGACACGATGATCTCGGCACCGCGCAGCGTCAACCGGTGGGTGTGTAACAGGTCCGATGCCCCGAGTGCCACCGACCCGAGGGCCACGACCGCCCCGGCCGCCGGAGACAGCTCGGTCGCGCTCGCGGTGAGCGGCGCGAGGATGGACAGCGCCCCGAGGACGTCCAGCGCGACCTGGTTGGCGTTGCTGTCCTTCATCTCGGCCAGACCGTCGAGGTCGCCCTCCTTGGCCCGGAACTCGCCGCTGACCTCCCACGCGCCCTGGTCCTCCGCGATGCGCAGCCGGACGAGGAACGTGCAGATCCCGTCGGCCGGGTTGCGTGGCCCGTTGCGCAGAGCCGGTTGTCCGCGGCGACGCAGTGACGCCTCGGTGGCGGTCTCGATGTCGAACTCGCCGTAGATCTCGCACCGGACGAAGGTGCTGCGCACCAGCTCGACCCGGACCCCGATCTTGTGGAAGCAGTCCGGTGGTGCGGCGCGGGTCGGCGTCGGGTCGGTCGTCACCGGGGTGGGCGGGGCTGGGCGGCTCAGCTCGCCGGTCACCGTGATCGAGGCCGGTGGGTCGGCGCTCACAGCCCGTGCCCGCCACCAGGATCCGGACCCGGCTGCCGGAGCGGGCTGCCCATCGATCGAGGTCCCTGCGCGCGCGGCGGCCGTCCCGTCGGCGCTGCCGGCGACAACGTTGGTGTAGCCCACCGAGCGCAAGGCGGCGATCATCCCGTCGCGCCGCCGAGCGGACAGCGCGCGGTTGCGTTCCTCCTGCGCAGTGCTCGAATCGCCCTCGTAGGACGCATAACCGCTCACCGTCAGCTGGGTCCCCGCGCCGATGATCGGCAGTCGGGCCCGGGCGTGGTCGATGAACAGCGCGGTGGCCGAGTGATGGGTCCGGTCGGTGGCCGGGCCGATGTGCGTGTTGGCGGGGTTGACGGCATACGCATCGCCGTCGGCGACCTTGGGGCGGTCGAAGAGGTAATAGGCGTCGAGGGTCTGCACCTGTCCGGCCGTCGTCACTGCGGTGACGGCGACGGTCGCGCCCTGCGCGACGGGCACCTCGGCCTCGGTGCCGGTGTGGGTGCCGCCCGTCCAGGTCCACGTCGCCGCGGCACCGGTGGACAGGCGCACCCGCGCGCTCGTCGGGGTGCTCGGCTCGACGAGCACGAGGTATGCCGTCTGGCTGGAGGTCGTCCGCACCCGCACCGGGGTGCCACTGGCCCCCGGCGTGACCGGGGTGGCGGCGCGGCTCACCGTGATGGTGCGGCTGGTGACGACCGGTCCGCCGCCGACGGCGGTGAGCTCGACGACGACGGAGATCGACCCGGTCGCCGGTGTCGTGACAGTCGCGCGGTCGTCGTCGGTGCGCACGCCGTTGACGGTGATCGCCACGTCGTAGGCGCCCAGACCGCCGGACGACTCGGCATACACCGTCGTCGTCTCCGGCAGCGACGCGGAGTCTCCGGTGAACCCGATCTGGCGCCCGGCGTCGGTGATGAAGCGGACGACGATCGACGGCGCGTGGCCGCGGTTGACCACCTCGGCCTCGAACAGCCCGGTGACGCCTTCGTGGACGCCGAAGCCGATCCAGAGGTTCTCGACGCCGGCCATGACCGACAGGCCGTCCAGGCCCTCAGGGGCGACGAACAGTCGGGCGTCGGGGAGGTAGAAGCCCTGCCAGTTCGCCGGCATCGCCCTGGCCCCGGCGGGGACACCGCTTGGTCCGGCGGTCCCCGACAGATCCAATACCGCTGTGCGGAAAGCGAATCCGACGGTGTCAGACGGCCCGACCAGCGCGTAGGGCGGCTCCATCCGGATGAACTCGTAGATCTGGTCGACCCCCGGACCGGCCGTGGCCGCCGACAACAGGTCGACCCCGACCGACCCGCCGGACAGTTGCTGCACCCGCACTCGCAGGGCAGGCAGGGTGAAGCCGACGACCGGGTTCGCCGGGTCGAAGCGCAAGTGCCCGAACGTGTCGAGCATCGCTCCGCGCAGGAACGGCATACGGATTCGCAAGGAGGGCGCATGGAGGATGACCCGCCACCCGCCGTCCTGGGTGCCGCCCGGACCGGTGAGGTGCAAGCCGAGCTCGACCGTGACGTGAGGGTCAGGGAACTCGATGGGCGTCCCCGACGACCCGCTCGACGTGCTGAACCCGCCCGTGCGCGGGTCGAGGGCAAGGGGGCCGGTGAGGTCCTCGGTCGCCGTGTAGGTCGACCAGGTGCCGTCCGACTCCGTCGTCTCCACCGGCCCGGTGGCGGTCAGGCCATCCAGCAGCGGGCGCAATCCGTCGAGTTCACCAGAGTCGCGCAGCCCAGCGGGCAGCTCGTCCCACAACGCCATGGCACTTCCTCGGGGGAGAGTCGGAAGTCGAGCCTGGTCGACGCGGGCGCGTCGTGGCCTCTAGTTGAGCACACCCGCGGCGTCCGCGGGACGGAATGCCGGAATTCGGCTCTGCTGGTTGGTTGCTGAGGCCGCCCCGGTCAATTGGGGCTGGGGGTCCGATGCTGGGTCGTGTCGGGGAGCGACGGGAGGTGGTCGAGCAGGGTGAGCTCGCGTCGGACCAGCCCGGCGACCAACCGCAGGCGCGCGGTCACGGTGGTCGCCGCGAGCACCTGCTGACGCTCGTCAGCGGCCAGGACGATCGCGTCGGCGGCGGCATACGAGAGGGGCAACGGCTCGTCCGGCACGGTGAGGGGCCGGACGCGCAGGCGGCTTCGGTATGCCGTCACATCTCGCCGCACGCGTGCGGCCCACCGCAGCGGATCCTCCCCTTCCGGTTCGTCGAGCCACTCGACGTCGCCGGTGTGGAACGGTGTCCCTGCGTCGGCGTCGAGCCGGTGGAGCCGGAAGCGGCGGGTCCCGACGGTCTCGATGGCGATGCCCCGGCTCGCCGGGAAGGCCCGCTCGACGTGGGTGATGCGGGCCGCGCAGCCGATGTCGTGCAGGTCGAGGGCCGCGTTGGGGCCGACCTCGTTTCCGCGGCGCAGCGCGATCACGCCGAAGACGCGGTCGGCGGCCGGCTGGTCGAGCAGCCGTCGCAACAGCTCCAGATAGCGGGGCTCGAACAACGTCAGCGGCAGGTCACCGCCCGGCAACAGGACCGTGCCCAGCGGGAACAGCGGAAGCGCCACCACCCCTGGATCGTATGCCGCCGCCACCGCAGCCGCCCCGCTCCCCCACCGCAGCCGCCCCGCTCCCCCACCGAACCTGACCCCGGCCACCCGAAGGGTCATCGACCTACGGTTGACTCGACGAAATTCCATCGAGCTGGCTGAAGGTCATCGACCTTTGGGCAGTCACGACCCAGCGGAACCGGACCTGCTGGCCCGGTCGGCACTGGGCCGCCCGGTCGATGTCCCGGTCTCGGACGACGGCGACGACCGGATAGCCCCCGGTGACCGGATGGTCGGCGAGGAAGACGATCGGGAACCCATCGGTCGGCACCTGGACCCCGCCGAGCACGACGCCCTCACTCGGCAACTCGACCTGGACCCGCGAGCCCGCGCGCGCGAGGCCTGGCCCTACGGGGCCTGGCCCGGGGTGACCCGGCCCGGTTCGACCCTGCCCATGCAGGCGCATCCCGACCCGATCGCTGCGCTCCGACACGGTCCATGTCGCGGCGGTCAGGGCGGACGGGTCGGCGAGCCAGTCGAGCCGCGGTCCCGGCAACAGCCCGAGCTCGACGATCCCGCCTCCCGGGGTCGCGACGGGCGCGACGTCGAGGGTCGGCCCATCGGGCCCGGGCTCACCGATCGGCAGGACCTGCCCGGCCATCACGACGCCCGGGCCGATCCCTGAGAGCGTGTCGGTCGACTTCGATCCCAGCACCGGCTCTACGTCGATCCCCCCGCGAACGGCGAGGTAGCTGCGCAGGCCGGTGGGCGGCATACCGAGCGCCAGGACCGACCCGTCGGGAAGGTGCACGGGCGCAGCGTGCCCGACCGGACGCCCGTCAATGGCGGCAGGCGCGGCAGCTCCCGTGACGACGACGGTGAACGACCCGTGGGCGCGCACCACCAGTCCGCCGAGGGTGACCTCCAGGGCGGCGCGGCCCTCCGGTTCCCCGAGCAGGCGCCCAGCCAGCCGGTATGCCGCCCGGTCGACTGCCCCCGAACGCCCCACTCCGACAGCGGCATACCCCGGGCGACCGAGGTCCTGGACGAGGGTGAGAGGACCGGTCGCCAGGACCTCCAGGCCGCGGATCACGACGGTCCTCCGGCATCGACGAACCGCACTCGCAGCCCTGGGCGCAGCAGCGCAGGAGGGTCGCGGTGCAGGTCCCACAGGACCGCGCCGGTGTGCCCGATGATCTGCCAGCCGCCGGGGGACTCGGTCGGGTAGATCCCGCTGTAGGGCCCGGCGAGTGCCACCGACCCCGCCACGACCCGAGGGCGTGGCTCGGCCCGGCGCGGCACGACGAGCCGCGGATCGCCGCCGACGAGGTAGCCGAAGCCGGGCGCGAACCCGGTGAAGCCGACGACCCAGTCAGTCCCGGTGTGAGCTGCGACCACCTCGTCGCGGGTCAGCCCCGTGTGGGCGGCGACCACGTCGAGGTCGGGTCCGGCATACCCGACCGGGATCTCGACCAGAGCCTGCTCGCCAGGCCACGCCGCTCGCGAATCGTCGGAAACCATTGGCGCCCAGATCAATTCAGTGACGGCTCGACGCAGGTCCGACAACACCGCAGCGCCGGGCGCCGTGACCAGAACGGTCCGTTGCGCGGCGACGATGTCTTCGACGAGTGGCCGCGCCGATGCCGGATGCGAGCGCAACACCTCGATCCGGCGGGCGAGGTCGATGGCCGCCGCGGTGTCTGTCACCTCGATGAGGACGGCCGATTCGCCACAGGGCAGGAGGCGTGGCCCGGCCCGTTCACCGTGAGTCGCCCCACCGACCGCGGGTTCGGGGGTGGCAGCGGCGGCGCTGTCGGCGTCAGGTCCGGAAGGCACGAACGGGCACCCCGGCCTGCTCCAGTCCGGCGCGGACGGCCCGGGCGATGGCCACCGCACCGGGGGTGTCCCCGTGGACGCACACAGAGTCGGCGCGAACGTCGACCAC
>MTKY01050928.1_pt1 | contig 12519 bp, 13 predicted proteins | sample 1042731 | NCBI WGS metagenome assembly MTKY01 (sample SAMN06212206, study PRJNA360538) | anaerobic digester metagenome | biome: Wastewater treatment plant; material: sludge; isolation source: anaerobic digester fed with sludge from wastewater treatment plant | place: Denmark: WWTP Soeholt ... | reverse complement strand
GCGACGCAGGGCAAAGCGCCCAGTTCGTTCTTCGCGGTGCTGTTGCACGCCGGGGAACCGGCGCTGCGCGGCACCAAGCAGAAGAGCCGTGCCACACCGATTGTACGTTCCAATGAGTTCGACCCGGACGTGGACTACGTCGGGGACGAACTGGCCGACCTCATCGAGGCCGAGTGGGAGCTGTACAAGCAGTGGGCGGCGGCCTGGGAGCACAACCCGGGTCCCAACGGTGACGGTGAACTGGCTGACGGCGATGTACCGGTCGAGGAAGAAGGCGCTGCGCCTACCGACGCTCCGGCGAAGGTTGGCAAAGCGGATGCTGCTCCGGCCACGGAGAGCACCAAACGGCTGCTCACGGCGTTGATGCGCGGCAAAGGCTTCACGCCGGACGCCATCGACAGCACGCTGGACGGGATCACCGCCGACGCCGCGCAAGCCTTGCTCGCCGAGCTGAAGCGCCAGGGGTAAGCGATGGACAACTATAACGCCGTTGCTCAACAACGCCGTGTCTATCGCCGTCACCCGGCGCAACCCGGTTCGGCGCGTCCGGCCCAGGTGCGTCCATCGCAGGAACCCCGCGAAGCGGAGAACCTGCACTGGCGTCCGCAGTCACAAGCTGCGGCTCCTGGTCCGGTTCAGCGCCAAGCGGAGGACGTGCACTGGCGGCCACAACGCCAACCAGCGCATACGCCGACGCCGCGTCGTTCTCGGTCCGTACCCCGGCGCAAGCCGCAAGGACGTGGCAGGTGGTGGCGACTGTTGCTCCTGCTGGCGCTGATCGTGCCTGGTCTGACGTGGCTGTATGTCCAAGCGCCGCGCCTGTTGCCCTTCACGGCCCGTCACGGTGCGCATCCCGGCTTGCTCTTGCTGGTCGTGGTCGCCCTGGTCGTGGCCGGTGGACTGAAGCAGGTGCTCTGGTTCAAGACCATGCAGCGCGTCGCGCCCACGTTGTCTGAGGAGTAGGTTTCTGTCCTACATCCGCGAAAGCGCCTGTGGATCTATCCCAGGCGCTTTTCTCCATTCTTGCCCTGTCGAGGAGGCCGTTGCGCCTCCCTGACAGGAGACGCCGGCCCCCTCGACACCTACGAGGAGGTACACAATGAGTTTTACCCCTGTCCTGAAGCTGCCAGCCTCGGCAGCCCCGTTTCACCCCGTCGCCTTCACCCCGGAACAACAACAGCGCCGCGCCAGGCTGATCCAACAGACCGGCACCGCGTTGCGTGCTGATTCCACGGTGACACGTCTACGGGGCACGATGACCCCCACGCCGCCGCGCGCGGTGTGGCTGGACTTCACGTTGTCGTATGACGCCACGCCCTATTGCCTGACGTTTCCCCACACGGCCCCCACCGTAACCTTGTGGATGCCGGGGCGCTTCGCGTCGTGGGAGACGTTGGCCTGCTGGACGCTGGCCGACTTTGAGACTGGCGCAGACCTGTGGCAGGCTGTGAAAGCCACCCTGGACGCGCCGGAACTGGACGTGCTCCACCGTTGGCTGGAAGACGCCGGAGGTGTGCTGTGAACGCTACACTCACCCGCGAACTCCAACAACGGTTGGGCTACCACTTCGCCAATCCTGACTTGCTGCGCCTGGCCCTGACCCACAGTTCCGCCGGTGTGCAGAACTACGAACGCCTGGAACATCTGGGCGATGCGGTGCTGGAACTGGCGGTGACCTACTGGCTCTACCGCGACTTCCCGCACTTCGGACCAGGGCAGATGAGCATCTTGCGCGCCGAGTTGGTGCGCGCCGAAAGCCTGGCGCGCTTCGCCCGGCAACTGGAACTGCCCTGGGCCGTGCGCCTGAGCCTACGCGCCGACAATCGCGGCTTGCGCCAGCGCACCTCGGTGCTCAGCGACGTCTTCGAGGCGGTGCTGGGTGCGGTGTTTGTGGATACGGCGCTCGACCGCGGCAACGCCGACCTGGCGACGGTGCAGACCGTGCTCCGTCCGTTGGTGCTGCCGCTGGCCGACACGGTGATCCACCGTAACCCCAGCTTCTACCGCGTGCCAACTACGGAACTCACGCTGCATCCCAGTTTGCCCTGATCTCGCTCCCCGCGAGGAACGGGCAAAGCGCCAACTTGTAACTTTCAACCTGTAACTTGTAACCTGAAACCATTCCCCAAGGAGGTAGCTCGTATGAACCCATTGTTGTCATCCGCTCTGGCCTACACCCGCGCGGGCCTCTCCGTGCTGCCCTGTGACCGGCGGCGCAAACAACCACGCCTGCACCGGTGGAAGCCATATCAAGACCGTCCGCCCTCGCCCTTGGAGGTGTGGCGCTGGTTTGGTCCCTGGTCAAAGGCCGACGCCCTCGCCGTGGTCACCGGTGGGGTCAGCGGCGATCTGGAAGTCATTGACTTCGACGCACCCGCGCTGTTCGCTCAATGGGCCACGGCGCTGATGCAGTACGACGCGATGCTGCTCGCGCAGCTGCCCCTGGTGCAGACGCAGAGCGGCGGCTACCACGTGTACTATCGCTGTGACGCGGCGATCAGCGGCAACCAGAAACTGGCCGTGGACCCGGCCAAGCCCGGCGGCAAGCTCACGCTCATCGAGACGCGCGGCGCGGGCGGTTACGTGCTGGCCCCGCCGAGCGCGGGCTACACTGTGCTGCAGGGCGACCTGACCGCAATCCCGTTTCTGAGCTGCGAAGAACGCGCGGCCTTGCTTGATACCGCGCGGCAGTTCAGCCGCGTGCCGTTGGTCTGCACCCCGCGCACGGCGATGACGCCTTGGCGTTATGCGACGCAGGCCCACCGGCCCGGCGACGACTACAACCGGCGCGGGGACGTGGTGGGCATCCTGGAACGCCACGGCTGGCGCTGTGTGCGCTACATCCACGAGGCATCGTACTGGCGACGACCGGGGAAGCGGCTAGGCCACTCGGCAACGTACAACTACCGCGACTCGCGCTGCTTCTACGTCTTCACCAGCAATGCTCCGCCGTTCGACCCCGCGCGGGCCTACAGCCCCTTCGCCGTGTTTGCGTTGTTGGAACACGGCGGCGATTACCACGCGGCGGCCACAGCTTTGCGGCGGTTGGGTTATGGGAATAGCGGTTAGCTCTCAGCCGTCAGCGATCAGCTTTACCGGCGCTGTGCGCTTCTGGGCTGAACGCTTACTGGCCCTGCTGGGGATACCACGTCTCAGCAGGGTCTTCCACGAAAACAAAGGAGAAGCCTATGCATCTGCAAATGGGCACGCTTGCGTGCCGGAAATGTCAACGACCTGTACTACTCGTCACCCACTGTGTCAACGGACGCAGCATCATCACCCTGTCTGACCCGGCACAACCGGGATTGGACACGATGGGTGTGCGCTGTCCGCATTGTGGGCACTACTACCGCCCCCGCGCGCGGCAACGGCTGGCCGATATGGCACAGCCCGCGCGCTTGACCCCCTTGAGTGCGTTGCACTGAAAGGAACCCTGAAATGAACCTGAATACCTTTGTGAGTCTTGTCTACGTCGAAACCTTGCGTGACTTTGCCCGCGAAGTGTCCCCTGACCGTCCGGTGCGGCTGCTGTTATCGCACCAGACACAAGGGCAGAGTCCCTTGTTCAGCCGCGTCTACACGCTGACGCTGGCCGGGTTCAACGCCGACCACGAACTGGTCATCCTGGCCGACAGCGTGCGGATCGACCTTGACCCGCAGGGGCAACAGCCCTGGACGGCGGCGGGGGAGGCCATTGCCGACCAGGTGGCAACCTGGCGTGCCCTGGTGCGTGAGCATCTGGAAGCGCGCGGGTACACCGTGTGGCCGGCGATGTACGCGCTCCCCAAGGACTACACCGTCTTGCGGGGCACGTTCGAATGTGTGCGCTGGCGCAAGACCGGGGAAACCTGGTCGGTCGAAGCGGCCACGCCGGAAGCGGAAGGTGCGCTATGCCCTACCGTCTGACCTACAACGACCGCCTGTACATCCAATGTGACGTCTGCGGAAGGGTATATCCGCAGCTCTTCGCCGACGACTTCGCCACACCTCTGCCATCCGGCTGGGGCGGCGGGCCGTCGCACGTGCGCTGTCCGCACTGTGAAGCCGACTGGCCGCAAGTGGACGCCCACGGTTACGGCTGGAAATCGGGAACGCCTGTGCCAATCATCGACCAGTGGACCGGAGCACGGTTAGGCCCGGTGTTCCCTGGCGAACCGCCAGAGCAGTATCCGCTGGGCTACTTCCGTAGCTTCGGCGCAGCGCAAGTGCCGTACTTCTCACGCAAAGCGAAGGCGCACCTGTTGGGGCACTGGATCACCAGCGCCGAACGGGTGTTGCCGACCTTGAGCCGCCACGACCGGCCCACGCAAGAACGCCGCATCGCCCGCTGGCGAGCGGAGTTTGACGCGCTGTTGACCGAGATCGCGGCGGATACACGCCCTTGAACTGAAAACCAAGCATCACCCTTGCAGGAGTTTCTGCCGCTCCTGCACAGGGAGCACGTGGGCAGAAACTCCTGCGACATCTCAAAACCAAGACTACGTAGGAGGAACTGAAATGGGAACTTTGCACACTTTGCCGTTACACGAACGCCCGGCGGCGCGTTTGAGCTATGTCGGCTCCGGTGGGGTTAGCCAGGTCGAACTCCTGGCGCTGCTCATCGGCGGCCCCGACCAACTCGACATCGCGCAAGCCGTGGTGCAACGCTTTGGGGACACGCTGCCCCAGGCTTTGACCGAAGAACTGCTCGCCATTCCCGGCATCGGGACGGCAACCGCAGCCCGCATTCGGGCGGCCCTGGAACTAGGGCGGCGTTTTGCCCACGGGCAAGACAACGACCGGCGACAGATTTCCAGTCCGAGCGACGCTGCCGACATCTTGATGGCCCTCATCGGCCACGCTGAACAGGAGTGCTTCGCCGTGCTGTATCTGGACATCCGCAACCGCGTGCAGGATCAGGAGATTCTGTATCGCGGCACGCTCAACACCACGCACATCCGCGTCGCCGAAATCTTCCGCGGTGCAGTGCGCCGCAATGCCGGCGCGGTGTTGGTAGGGCATAGCCACCCCAGTGGCGATACACGGCCTTCCCCGGAAGACCGCACCATGACCCGCACCTTGATCGAGGCCGGGCGGCTGGTGGAGGTGGACGTCGTCGATCACGTGATCGTGGGACGCAACCGCTGGGTGAGTCTACGCCAGAGCAGTGGTGAACTCTGGGAGGCATTGCCGGGGGTGAACCAATGAAAACCTCCACAGCCAGTGGTTGGCGCACGCGGCAGTCCACTGCGCTGGCTGATGAGACCCGCGCGGCGGTGGAAGCCTGTCTGGATAGCCTTGCCGCTACGGAGACAGAGACGCCGACACCGCCGACCACAGTGCCCTCCCAATGGGAAGACCTGTTGGCCGGACGGCTGGCACAATGCCACTTACCGGGCGGCGTCCTGGAACGCCTCATTGCCGAAGCCGTGGCCGACATCTTGCCGGCAATGGCCGCGACGTTGGAACGCCAGTTGCGCTTCCGCATCTACCGCGAGCAACGGGCGCACTTGCAGACTTGTGACGATTACTGAGTTACACCTGATTCGCATTGTGTTTTCCCCGCAGGGAGACGTAGCCCTCCCTGCACCCCAGGGGAAGTTCCGGCGCTACGTCTCCTTGCCTCAACCTCAAGACCCGCAAGGAGAGAAAATGTCTGTCATTACCCGTTTCCCCAAGTTATCTACTGTTGTTCGCCCGCGTGCCTGGTTCTGGCCACAGCTACACTGGTGGCAGTGGGGCAAGCTCGTTGGCGCGTTGTTGCCGCTGCTGTGTTGGTTGAGTGGCGTGCATCATCCGCTCGCCTGGGCCGTGGCGCTGCATCTGTTCTGTGACTTCACGGCGCAGAGTGCTGCGACCGTGACCGGCAAGGAACATCACGAATGGCGCATCCTGGCTTACCACGGCTTCATCGCCGGGGGCTGGCCGGGCTTGCTCGTGGCCGGTCTGCCAGGTTTGTTGATCGGGGCAGTGACACACAGCCTCATCGATGCCGCCAACAAGTTCGGCTTCGATGATTGGCGCGGCCCCGTCCTCGACCAACTGAGTCACGTGCTGTTGATTCTGTTGTTACATTTCTCCGCGTATTGGCCTACTCCGTGGTGATAGCCTTGCCCCGCAAGGTTATCCCTCTGCGACTCTATGTCGCGCATCCGCAAGGGAAGCGGATGGAGGATGCAAAACATCCTCCCCGCTTCCCCGGCCTTTTCCCTTGCATCTTTCCTCATCCACAGGACCGCGCTGCGTGCGGCTCTGCTTTTCGCAGAATATGTTTTTCCCCGGCAGGGGGCGCATCGTTTCCCCGCCTGGGGATGCTGTGTGCCGCCTTGCCACCATTCTATATGAGCAAAGGAGGCTCAACAATGCAACTGACCTGTTTGAACGAAACCTTGAGTGTTGGCCTGAGCCGGGTGGGACGCGCAACGTTCCCTCGTGCCAGCGCATTGCCCATTCTGGGCCACGTTTTGTTGGACGCCACGCCCAGCGCGCTGACCCTCGCGGCCAGCAACCTGGAATGGCACGTCGTCCAGCAGATTCCCGCCGAGGTCACTGACCCTGGGCGCGTCACCGTCCCTGCGGCGGCCTTCGCCGAGTGGGTCAAGATGCTGCCCGCCGGTGCAACCTCGGAACTGACGCTGGATACCACGTCTCTCACGTTGTCCGTAGCTTGTGAGCCGGTCAAGGCCAGCTTCCGCGGCCTGGACGCGACGGCGTTCCCGCTTCTGCCGGAACCCGACGCCGACAGTGTGGAAGTCGAGGCTACGGCCTTGCGCGCGGCGCTGACCCGCGTGGCGTTCGCCGCCTCGGAGGACGCTGCACGTCCGGTGTTGATGGCGGTGCTGGCGCACTTCGCGGGCCAGACCCTCACGCTGGCGGCTGCCGATGGCTACCGCCTGTCCGAGGCGCAAGTCCCGCTGGCTGCGCCGGTCGCCGCGCCCTTCGATGTGCTGCTCCCCGCGCCGGTCTTGGCCGAAGTGCAACGGTTGTTGGGCCGCGAAGGGACGGTGACGCTCACCATCACCGACCTGCGCGACCGCATCGCCTTGCACTTCGATGCAACCACGGTGGTCTCCCAAGTCGTGGCCGGGACCTACCCCAACTACAAGGCGGTGATCCCAACCAGTACGGCGACGGAGGCGACGGTGGAACGCGCGGCAGTGCTCCACGCTTGCCAACGGGCGCGCATCTTTGCCCGCGAGGTGGGCGGCATGGTGCGGCTGCACCTCGACGACGCCGGCCTGACGGTGACGGCGGAGTCCGCGACGGGCGGCGAGGGGAGCACGGTCGTCCCGCTGGTGGATCAGCAGGGACCGGCGCTCGACATCGCCTTCCAGGTGGGCTTCCTCATCGAAGCGTTGGCGTCGCTGGACACCTCACTGGTGGGCCTGCGCTTCAACAGCGCGCGTCAACCGGGTGTCATTGGCTTGACCAATGTAGACACCTTCGTCCACGCCGTGATGCCGATGGAGATGGGTAGACAGTAGGCGGTAGACGGTAGACAGGGGGGGAGAATTCTCCCCGTCTACTGTCGCTGACTATTGGCGACCTGATCTGACAAGGCAACTGAAAATCCAAGCAAATCATTGTGCAACATCAATCTGAAGACGGAAGACACCCGACTACCGACAGGGCAACACCCCTTTTCCCCTCTCCCTTCTCCCAATCCCGTCTACTGTCGCGCGAATCCTTCGCGCTCTGTCTACCGTCTACCACCCGCAAACAAGGAGCTTTCCAATGAATCCGATCCTGACCTTTCAAGAAGATGTGAACCCGTTGTTGACCGAGTTGGGCAGCTATATCGCCCAACACCCAGAGGTGACACTGCTGTGTCCTGTCGCGCGTCCGCTGCCCGGCCTGCCAATGATCCCGGAGAATGCCGAACACCTCTACCGCAACTACCGGCACTATCTCCAAACCCCGTGGGGCCTGGCGACGTACACCGACATTCGCTATCACCAGTATCCGCAGTTGAGTTACGCTGGTCTGTACACCCTGGTCGAACCAAAGCCGAACGTCGTGTGTCCCCGGCCTACTGTGCCCGAATCGGCGGTAGCCATCGTTCAGCCGTTGAACGGCTTAACGGCGGTCTACGCTGGCGACACCCTGACAGCGGAAGTGCTGGCAACGACGCCGGTGTGGGAAGGCAAGCTCACGCTGCCCGACCACTGGAACGAACTCGATGTGCTGGCACTGGTGCGCCGTGAGTTGGCCCAGGCGGGTGCGCCCTGGTATCCGGGGGCGCTTTATACCGAGCGCGTGGCTTACCCCTGGCTCACGCCGGAGGGCTTGCCTGCGCAGACCGCGTACATTGCCAACGGGGAAGTGCGCTTGCCCGTCAGCGGCTACGTCATCGAGCCGGACAGCAAGGAGGTGGTGTATCTGAGCCTGGTGGGGCACAAGACTGCCGCGCGCAGCATTTGGGGATCGCTGAACACAATGCACCAGCGCAAGTTGACGTTGGACGCACCGGGGTTGCACACCACGGTGGTGTCTTCGCACAACTACGCCACCTACACGGCTTCCGTGGATGCCGACACCGGCCTGCTGCGGATGCAGATCGTGGACCGCCGCGCGCTGGCCACCGACGTGGAAGACCGGGCCTACCTGGTCGTCCCGCGCGGCCTGAACGTGGCAGCCAGCGATTCAGCTTTCGCAGTGCGCCTGGGTGCAGTATTGCCTATCGGTGTGCCGGCGCAGTGGGGTAGCCAGTTGCGCGAGGTCGGCGACGACCTGGGCCTGGTGCGCCCGTGCTTGTGCGGTGGAGACGTAGGCGTGGCCTATGCCCTCACCGCTGATGCGCAATGGCTGGACTTGATCGCGGGCTTGTTGCGCGATGATCCGGCCTTTGTGATTCCTGAAACGTTGACCGTGTAAGACGTAGAGCGTAACCTTACGCTTTACGCCTTACGAGCCGGGGGAGGCACAGTGGCCTCCTCCGGGAGACCCTGTGCCGACCTCTTTCACTAATCTTACGCTTGGAGGTATACGAAATGGCACGTCTAATCAATGCAGAAGTGTTGGGGTTCTTCGCAACCCCACCGAGTGTCACCGCGCTCATCGCGGAATGGCTACAGGCCCCGCAAGGGGAGAAACTGTGGCGGCTCCTTGACCCGTGCTGTGGCGAAGGCGTCGCTGCCGCGCAACTGGCGACCACGCTCGGCGGCCCGGTAAACACCTGGGGCGTCGAACTCAGTCCCAAGCGCGCGGAACGCGCCGCGACGGTGCTGGACAAGGTCCACAACACCGCCTGGCAAGCTACGCGGGTGAGCAAGGAGTCCGTGTCGTTGCTTTGGATGAACCCGCCCTATGACACCGATTTGGACGGCGACCACAAGCGGCTGGAAATCGAATTCCTGCGCACGGCGTTGCCCACGTTGGTCCACGGCGGGGTCTTGGTCTACATCGTACCCCAACACCTGTTGGGCTACCGTGACGTGGCCCGGCTGTTGTCCGGCCACTTTGAGAACATTGTTGTCCGCCGTTTTCCCGACGGCGAGTACGAACGCTTCAAGCAAGTCGGGGTGCTGGCACGGCGCAAGCCCTACAGCACCCCGACCGAGGAAAGCCTGGATGTGCTGCGCGCGTTGCGCGACGCCGATCTGCCGCCGTTGGGCGCACCGCCTGAACATTGGCAGCGAGAACTGCCGCCCGCACCGCTGAAGGCCAAGTGTGTCCGTATCGACCTCAGCGACCGCGAGCAGGTGGCCCTGGGCTATGCCCTGGAATGGCCGGAGGCGCTGCGGCAAGCCTTGCAACCACAAGGGCACGTGCCGTTCTGCCCCCCGATCCCGCTCAAGAAGGGCCACGTGGCGATGCTGATGGCCTCTGGACTAATGGGCACGTTGCTCATCCGCAAGGACGGGCAGCGGCTCCTGGTCAAGGGCCGCGTGCGCAAGGTGCAGGACGTGTCCACCGAGGAGACGGAGAAGGGCGACGTGATCACCATCCGTCGCGACCGCTTCACCACCACGGTGGGCGTGGTGTCCGCCGACGGTGTGCAGGTGCTCGATGACGTGGCCGGGTTGACTGCCTTTATGGAAGACTACGGCGAGGAAATCGCTGCCGAAATCCTGAAGCATCCCCCGCGCTACGATCTGAAACCCACGCCCGCCGAGTGGCAGCACTTGAGCACGCTGGGCAAGAACCGCGCGGCGTTGCCGGGCCAGGCTGAAGCCGGGCTGTTACCGGTACAGAAGCACGTGACGATTGCGCTGACGCGCACATTAAAAGTGCAAAGACACGCACTTCTGCAAGGAGAAATGGGTGTCGGGAAAACTACGGTTGGCCTGGCGACCATCGACGCGCTCAACGCCTACCCCGCGCTGGTCATCGGTCCGCCGCACCTGGTGGAGAAATGGCTGCGCGAGGCCGCCGAGGTCATCCCCGGTGTGCAAGTGCGCGAGCTGCGCAAGGTGGGTCGCAATGGCGACCCGCACGACATCAACGATGCACGGGAGTTTGTCGAAGACTGGCAGGCCGGGCGCTTGGGCGACAAGGCCATCGCCGTCATCTCGGAGACCAGCGCCAAGCTGGGATCAGGGTGGCGCGGGGCCACGGCAACACGCTACACGCTGCTGCGGCCCCAGCCGCGCCGCGACGAACGCGAGGTCGATCCGGCGGTCGTGCAACGCGAGCAGTTCCGCAAGGCCGTGCAAGCCTACAAGGAGGCGCGGAAGACGTTGCTGGAACTTCGCACTGGCGACGATGCCACCACTCTGGCGCAACAACGCGCTACGGTGGAACGCCTTCGTAAAGCCGCGTTGCAGACGGCCACGCCCATCCCGGTGTGTCCTGACTGCGGGCAGGTGCAGCAGGAACGCAATGGCCTGCTCTTGACGGCCAAGCTGTTCGACAAGCAGCCGCGTCACTGCGACCGGCCCGGCCTTGGCTGGGCGCGGGATGCGCAAGGCAGCAAGCTGCGCGACGACGACGGCCACCCCACGTGGGTCTGGGACGTCGAACACGAACACGCCCCACGCTGTACCAATGCGCTGTTCGAGTTCGGGGATCAGTTCCGCCGCTGGCCCATCGCCGACTACCTGCGCCGCAAATGTCGTCACGTCTTCAAGCTGCTGATCGCCGACGAGGTGCATCAGTTCCGCAGCAAGGACAGCGACCGGGGCCGTGCCTTCCACCACCTGATCACGGCAACGCGCTATCACTTGGGAATGACCGGCACCGTCTACGGAGGAAAGTCCACTTCGGTCTTCTACCTCTTCTACCGCCTGTTCCCCCAGGTGCGCGCCGCGTTCCCCTTCAACGGGGAGAAACAGTGGGCGGCCAAGTACGGGGTGCTGGAAACGCGGCAATATGGGACCAAGGGCGCGACCGACGACGACGCGACTGAGTTCGGGAGCTTCAATGCCACCCGGCGCGGGCGCGTCACCGTCACCGAGAAGCCCGGTGTCTCGCCGGCGATCCTGTCCCAAATTGTCGATCACGCGATTTTCTTGTCCTTGAAAGACCTCGGTGTGGGCCTCCCGGCCTACCGCGAGGAAGCCTTGCCCCTGGTGATGACGCCGGAACAAGCCGGGCAGTACCACCGGATGGAAGGGGCGCTGCGCCTGCAAGCGCGGAAGTACCCCAGTTGGCTGTCCACGTGGCTGCAAATGGTCGCTCTCGCGGCCCAACTCCGCCTTCCGCCCGGAAATCGTGGAGAAGCAGCGCCGTGACGACGACGGCAATGTCATCGACGTCACGACGTTTATGGAGTTGCCGGAGATCGTCGCCGGCGTGGATGCCACATCCGGTTCCACGGGTGAAGTGGTGTATGTGCCCAACGGCAACGACGGCTTGCCCAAGGAAGCCTGGTTAGTGGACTTTGTGAAGGCCGAGAAAGCCGTGGGGCGCAAGGTGCTGGTCTTTGTGCGTCAGACGGCCACGCGCGACATCCAGCCGCGCTTGCAGGCGGTGCTCCGCCGTGGGCAGTTGCGTGCGCAGGTGCTCTACGCCAACGTAGACACCCGCAAGCGCGAAGCCTGGGTCAACCGCCACGCGCCGGGCTTGGATGCCTTGATCTGCAATCCCATTTTGGTGGAAACTGGCTTGGATCTGGTGCAATTTTCCACCGTGGTGTTCTTCGAGATGTCCTACGATCTCTTCGGTCTCTGGCAAGCGATGCGCCGCGTGTGGCGCTTGGGACAGACCAAGCCGGTCAAGATCGTCTTCACCTCATACAGCGGGACGCTGGAAGAACAAGCGTTGAAGTTGATGGGGGCAAAGATGAAAGCGGCGCAACTGCTCTATGGCGACGAGGTCGGCGGCGCGATTGTGCCCGATGATGGGGAGAACTTCCTCACCGAGTTGGCCCGCGCAGTGCTCGCTGACCAAGCCTTGCCCGACCTGAAGGCGCTCTTTGCCGAGGCGCGGCCCGAAACGGGCAGTCCCCTGGGGAGTCCAACGGCGGTCAGCCCGCGCTTGCCGGTCATCAATGCCGACCAGGTGCGCCACCTGTGGGAAGCGCAGCGCGCCCGTGAAGTCGCCAAGGCGCAACAGCGCCAGGAACGGCGGCAGCAGCGCGTCGTGCAGCAGTTGCACCAG
>MTKY01049924.1_pt1 | contig 12524 bp, 10 predicted proteins | sample 1042731 | NCBI WGS metagenome assembly MTKY01 (sample SAMN06212206, study PRJNA360538) | anaerobic digester metagenome | biome: Wastewater treatment plant; material: sludge; isolation source: anaerobic digester fed with sludge from wastewater treatment plant | place: Denmark: WWTP Soeholt ... | reverse complement strand
TTGCGGCGAGGATGGGGTTCCTCCCGGCTGCTGTGGGTTTCGACCGGTGTGGCGGCACTGGGGCATGCGGCTTGGATCGCGCTGGCTTGGTGGCTGTCCGGTTTGACGACGGCGCAGTTGAAGTCGCTTATGGAGACGTCGCTCCAGACGGCTTCCGGCATGTACGAGAGGGCAGGAGTCGATCAGGCGTCCATCGACGCCGCACTCGAATCCGCGCGCGCCATGTTGGCGGTATTGCCCTTCCTGTCGCCGGGCATCTTGCTCTCCTTGGGCTTGGTGCTGGCTGTGGCAACCGTGGGCCTGGCGGCGGCGATTTTTCCACGTCTGGAGAGGCGCTTGGCGCCCTCGCTGTCGTTCAGCAGCTTTCGCCTGCATTGGTCCACACCGTATGGGCTCGTTGTCGGGTTGGTGCTGGTGATGCTTGGGACGTGGCTGGGCCGGGATGGAAGGGCGCTGTGGCTGGTCGGGCTGAATGTGCTCGTGCTATGCGCAACGGTGTTCTTCGTGCAGGGCTTGGCGGTGACCAGTTGGTTTGCCAACACAGGAACGCGGGGCACCGGCACACGCGCTGGGTGGTACGTCCTGGCGGTTGTGGGCCAGGTCCTGTTCTTGTTGCTGACTTGGGTGGGGTTGATTGACGCATGGGTTGATTTCCGGAAGCGTTTCGATCGTCGCGAGCCCGGGACGCCGGACGGGATTTCGGCGGTGTCGGGGGGCGATGCTGATGAAGAGGAGACTGAATGGAAGTAATTCTGCTGAAAGACGTGGAGAAATTGGGGGCCAAAGGCGACGTGGCGAGTGTCTCCGACGGTTACGCCCGCAACTTCCTCTTCCCGCGAGGCCTGGCCGAGGTTGCCACTCCGGGTAAGATCGAGGCCGCCAAACAGGCCATGCAGGCCAAGTTGGATCAGGAGCGGCGCGAGGCCGAGCAGGCTTTTGACACTCGGGAGACCCTGGCGCGCACGGTGCTGACTATCCCGGCCGCCGCCGGCCAAGGCGAGAAGCTCTTCGGATCGGTAACCAACGCCGATGTGGCTGCTGCGCTGTGGTCTGCGCGCAAGATCCGCATAGACAAACGGAAGGTGCTTCTGGAGGACCCCATCAAGACACTGGGTACGCACATGGTGCTCGTAGATGTGCACCAGAGTGTGGAGCCCGTGGAGATGAAGGTCATCATAGTCCCCGCCGATTCGTAGTCTGTCTTCGCGGGGAGATACTGTTTGCCTGGTAGCCCCATCGAGGCGCGGGGGAGGTAGCCTCGTATGACGAGTGGAGCACGGCAGAAGTCCGTTGCGCCGGCCGGCGTTGCCGAGCCGGCGCAACTCCCACCCCAGAACCTGGAGGCGGAGACATCTGTTCTGGGATCGGTCATGGTGGCGCCCAACCTCATCGCGGGGGTCACCGAGGTTCTACGTCCCAAGCACTTCTATCGCTTATCGCATCAACGCATCTATGAGGCGGTAGAAGAGCTCTACGCACGGGGTGAGCCCATCGACCCCATCACCGTGTCGGAAGAGCTGACACGACGCGGCACGTTGGAGGCGGTCGGGGGGCGCGCCTACGTGCACAGCCTTGTATCGTCGGTGCCGGCGGTCACCAACGCGCGGCACTACGCGGAAATTGTCAAAGACAACTACCTGCTGCGCTCCCTCATCTCCGTGGGCTCAGACATAGCTGAGATGGGCTACCGGGGCCAAGGAGAGCCGCACGAACTCATCGATCGTGCCGAGCAACTCGTTTTCGAGATTTCACAGACCAAGGTGGGCGAGGATTTCAGCCCGTTGAGTGAACTCATCAACGAGAGCTTCATCGAGCTCGAGCGTGCGATGTCCGAGGGCCGACACACCGCCGGTGTGGAAACCGGTTTCCGCCGCCTCGATGAGATCATCACGGGTTTCCAACCGGCCAACCTCGTCATCCTGGCGGCAAGGCCGTCCATGGGCAAGACCGCCCTCGCGCTCAACATCGCCCGCAACGTAGCCGTGGATCAGGGCAAGGGCGTGGCGGTCTTCTCTCTGGAGATGTCCAAGATGGAGGTTGTGCAGCGCATGCTCTGTTCGGAGGCCAAGGTAGACAGTCACAAGTTGCGCCACGGGCAGTTGCAGACGGCCGATTGGAGCAAGCTCACATCAGCGTGCGCTCCGCTTTTCAAGGCACCCATCTTCATCGACGACACTCCATCATCCAACATGATGGAGATCAGGGCCAAAGCCCGGCGCCTCAAATCGCGCGAGCCGAATCTGGGGCTGGTCATCATCGACTACCTGCAGCTCATGATGGGGGACTCCAGCGCAGAGAACCGTCAGCAAGAAGTCTCGCTGATCTCGCGGTCGCTCAAGATCATGGCGCGTGAGCTGGGGGTGCCGGTGCTGGCACTGTCGCAGCTCTCACGCCAAGTGGAGCAGCGTTCCGGCAATCGCCCGGTACTTTCGGATTTGCGCGAGTCGGGTTCCATAGAGCAGGATTCGGATGTGGTCCTCTTCATCTACCGCGATGAGGTTTACAACAAAGACAGCCAAGACAAGGGCATCGCCGAGATCATAATCGGCAAGCAGCGCAATGGGCCCATTGGTAGTTGCCGCTTGGCTTTCGTTCAGAACTACACGCGTTTTGCCGATCTGCCTGAAGATCAGCGGGGCGACGGCTATGGGTAAGGATACGTACGACGTCGTGGTGGTGGGCTCAGGGCCCGCCGGCATTTTTGCGGCGCTGGAACTCTCTGCCGCACCCGGTCTCGACGTGTTGGTGGTAGAGAAGGGGTCAGATCTCCCTCAGCGATCCTGTCCGGCGCGACAAACGGGTCACTGCTCACACTGCCGGCCTTGCGCCATAACGTCGGGGTGGGGTGGCGCCGGTGCCTTCTCCGACGGCAAGCTGACGCTCAGCGCCAGCTTGGGAGGGTGGTTGAGCGAGTACGTGTCCCACGGCGAACTCGAACGGCTGCTGGCCGACGTGGACCGTATCTGGTGCGCACACGGGGCGCCCGACACCGTCTTCGGAGACGATGCCGAGCATGTGCAGGAATGGCAAACACGTGCCATGCGTGAGGAACTGCGTCTCCTGCACTCCCCCATTCGCCACATGGGTACGGAGCGATGTTTTGAAGTTCTGGGAAGTATGCGCCGTGCGTTGCGGGGCAAGGTGGATGTGGAGACGCGGACCAGCGTTGAGTCGTTGCTGACCCAAGCCGGGGTAGTGCGCGGGCTGACACTGGAGTCGGGACGGGAGGTGAGGGCGCGGGCCGTGATCTTGGCGCCGGGTCGCGAGGGCGCAGGTTGGCTCAAGTCCGAAGCGGAGCGACTGGGTCTTTCAGTAGTCAGCAATGCAGTGGATATCGGCGTCAGGGTAGAACTGCCGGCTCTTTTCATGGAGGACATCACCGCGGATCTGTACGAGCCCAAGCTCCTCTACACCACACCCAGCTTTGAGGATCGCGTGCGGACCTTCTGCTTCAATCCCCACGGTGTGGTTTGCAAAGAGAACTACGGTGACGTGGTGACGGTCAACGGTCACTCTTACGCTGATGCTGAGCGCAAGACCATGTATACCAATTTCGCTCTGCTGGTTTCCACGCGCTTCACGCAGCCTTTCAACGAGCCGATCGTCTATGGCAAATCCATCGCGCGGTTGGCGAATGTCCTGGGAGAAGACATCATCGTTCAGCGGCTGGGAGACCTACGTGCCGGCCGCAGGACCACGAGAGAGCGACTGGCTCGCGGTACCGTGGAACCCACGCTGGCCGACGCCACCCCCGGGGACCTCAGTTTCGCGCTTCCCTATCGTCATCTACAGGACATCATCGACATGTTGGGGGCTATGGACCGGCTCATGCCCGGGGTGGCAGGGCGAGACACTCTCTTGTACGGCGTGGAGGTCAAGTTCTACTCATCGCGCCTGGAGCTGGATGCCGGCCTACAGACCCACATCTCCGGCCTGTATGCGGTGGGAGATGGGGCTGGTGTCACACGGGGGCTCATGCAGGCCTCGGCATCTGGTCTACTGGCTGCACGGGCAGTTCTGGCGGAACATGGTATCTGTAGGAAAGGAGCCCGGTAGCTGGAGGATGGTGAGGTAGGGACGTTTCTGCGCACGCGCCCTTACCCGCGGCTACAGTGAGTGGGTTACACTATGCGAGTCGCGGCCCACGCGCGAAGGCGTGGCCGGCAGTATCACAATCCGCCGCCGTTGCGGCCTTCCCAGGAGGATAGTGGTGCCTGTTCGAGTGATCGTGGGCGCACAGTGGGGTGATGAGGGTAAGGGCAAAGTGGTGGACCTGCTTGCGGCAGGAGCGGACTACGTGGTTCGCTTTCAAGGCGGCAACAATGCAGGGCACACCATTGAGAATGTGCACGGTAAGTTCATGCTGCACCTCGTTCCCTCAGGCATATGCAGCCCCAACACCGTGGCGGCCATAGGCAACGGTGTGGTGATCGATCCGGTGGTGCTCCGCGGGGAGATCGACAGCCTGGAGGAGCGGGGCGTCTCCACCGCCAACCTGAAGCTCTCGGCCGGGGCCCATCTCATCATGCCCTACCATTTGCTGTTGGACCGTGTGGTGGAAGCGGCGCTGGGGCACGAACACATAGGGACCACCAAACGGGGTATCGGCCCGGCATATGCGGATAAGGCCGACCGTCGTGGGGTGCGTGTGCAGGACATCATGGACTCGGCGGCCTTTCGAACCAAGGTCTTTGGCGTGATGGAAGCCAAGGCTCATCTGGTGAAGCAGGTATTCGGGGAGGAGGTCGAAGGCCTCCGGGACGAGTGTGAGCGTTACGTGGAGGCGGCGGAGAGCCTGCGACCGTACGTGGCGGACGTGTCGCTCCTTGTGTGGCAGGCAATCAAGCAGGGGCGTTCGGTCTTGTTCGAAGGGGCCCAGGGCACCATGCTGGACCTCGATCACGGCACCTATCCTTTCGTCACATCATCCAACCCGGTGGCAGCGTACGCGGGGGTGGGCACAGGTATTGGGCCCACCGCCATCGACGAGGTGTGGGGCGTTTGCAAAGCATATGCCACGAGGGTGGGGGAGGGCCCATTCCCCACTGAGTTGCATGACGCGTTGGGTCTGGCCCTGCGCGAGAGGGGGTGTGAGTTTGGCACCACCACCGGGCGCCCTCGCCGTTGCGGGTGGCTCGATCTGGTGGCACTGCGGTTCGCTGCGCGTGTGAACGGGCTGACCGGGCTCGCCATCACCAAACTCGATGTTCTGAACGATTTGGACGAGATCAAGGTGTGTTGTTCCTACCGGGTGCGGGGGACCCTACAGCCGGAGCTTCCCGCGTTTCAGGCCGATTTCGTACAGGCTGAACCCGTATACGAGACACTGGCCGGGTGGAAAGCCGACATATCGGATGCTCGGTCATTTGGCGATCTACCACAGGCGGCCCAAGCCTATCTCAACTTCATTTCCTCGTTCGCCGAGGTTCCGCTGGCGTTGGTGTCGGTGGGGCCCCATCGCGAGCAGACCATTGTCATGAGCGAGCTATAGCGAGAGAGGAGCCTGCGTGGGCCTTCGCGTACTGGTTGTGGGGAGTGGCGGCCGGGAGCATGCATTGGCATGGGCCATGGCTCGCAGCCCACTGTTGGAGAAGCTGTTCTGCGCACCGGGCAACGCCGGTACCGCATCTGTGGCGCAGAACGTGGGCCTCAGGGCTGAAGATGTACCTGGCCTACGCGAATTGGCTCTGCGCGAACGGATCGATCTCACTGTTGTAGGACCAGAGGCGCCTTTGGTGGCCGGATTGGCCGATGATTTCCGGGCCCACGGGTTGATCGTTTTCGGGCCCGGTACCGCCGGCGCTCGTATTGAGGGGTCCAAGACCTTTGCCAAGGAGATCGTCAACGCCGCGGGTGTCCCTACCGGTGCGGCTGCCGAGTTCACGATGTTTCGTTCGGCCATGGCTTTCGTGGAGGAACAAGGCACACCCCTGGTGGTCAAGGCCGATGGCTTGGCTGCCGGGAAAGGCGTGTTTGTGGCGATGAATCGAAGTGAGGCTGAGGAAGCACTTCGGGCCTGCCTGGTCGAGCGCAGGTTTGGCGATGCCGGTAGCACCGTCCTGCTGGAGGAGTACCTGGAGGGAGAGGAGGCCAGCCTGTTGGCCCTAGTGAGCGACGGGCACGTGCTCCCGTTGGCACCGGCACAGGATTACAAGCGCGCTCTCGATGGTGATCGTGGTCCCAATACCGGCGGTATGGGGTCGTATTCGCCGGTGCCGGCGGTGGATGCGCAGACGGCGGACTTCATAGTGGAGCACATGATTCGCCCCACGGTGGCCGAGATGGAGCGCCGTGGTATCGCCTACCGCGGGGTGCTCTACGCGGGTGTGATACTGACGGCGGCGGGTCCCAAAGTGCTCGAGTTCAACTGCCGGTTTGGAGACCCCGAGACGCAGGTGCTCGTACCTCGGTTGCGGGACGATATCTTGGAATTGCTCTGGACGGTGGCGTGCGGTGAGACGTTGCCCAAGGAAGTGGTTTGGGAACCCGGGGCGTGCGTGGGCGTCGTCATGGCTTCCGCCGGCTACCCGGCCGGGAGTTCCAAGGGGGATGTCATCACGGGGGTGGAACAGGCCGAACGGGAAGAGGGAGTCAAAGTGTTTCACGCCGGCACCGCCCATCGCGACGCGACTCTGGTTACTGACGGAGGGCGGGTGCTGGTGGTCTCGGCTTTGGGTGCTGATTTCGCACAGGCGCGGGAACGGGCTTACGCCGGAGTGAACCGCATCAGCTTTCCCGGGGCGCTGTGGCGTACTGATATCGGAGCACGAGCCTTGGGGCGGGGATAGGAGGAGAAGACATGGGTGAGCCGCTCGTGGAGGCTGAAGCCCAGATTGAAGCGATGTTGGACGAGATCGGTGGGAACCCGCCATTGGTGGGTATCCTTATGGGTTCGCAATCCGATGCCGAGGTGATGGCGGCGGCTACGGCGGAACTTGCGGCGCGGGGCATCGGTTTCGAGGTGAACGTGCTCTCAGCCCACCGGGATCCAGATGCAGTGCGTGATTATGCACTCTCGGCCGAAGTACGTGGTCTCAAGGTCATCATAGCCGGAGCAGGGAAAGCGGCCGCGTTGCCGGGGGTGGTGGCGTCGTATACCGAGTTGCCGGTGATTGGGGTACCTATCAAGACGCCTGACTTGGGCGGCTTGGATTCGCTGCTCTCGATCGCGCAGATGCCATCCGGCGTTCCCGTGGCGTGTGTGGCCATTAATGGTGCGCGCAACGCGGCCATCTTGGCGGCCAAGATGCTCCGACTCTGCTGGATCTCACCAAGGGCGGTGGGTTTGGCGCCGCCTCCGGGGCCGGAAGAGGGGCCGGATGCGCGGGACGGCGTGGAGGACGCCCTGACTTAGCCGGTGGGGTTCCCGTACGAAAGGATGGCTGTGCCGTGATCGAGCGTTACTCCACTCCTGAGATGGCGGCGATCTGGACCGACGAAGCACGTATGCAGACGTGGTTGGATGTGGAGATCGCGGTCTGCGAGGCTTGGGCTGAGTTGGGCGAGATCCCCTTGGAGGCCGTCGCGGAGATCAAGAGCAAGGCGGCGTTCGATGTGGCGCGGGTATTGGAGATCGAAGAGGTCACCCATCACGACGTAATCGCCTTCCTGACCAACGTGGCTGAGTACGTGGGCGATGCTTCCAAGTACATCCACTTCGGCATGACCTCATCAGACATGCTTGATACGGCTCTGGCCCTGCAGATCAGGAAGGCGGGCGCGCTGCTGCTGGAGCAGGCGCGCCTGTTGGGCTCCGTTTGTCGCCGTAGAGCGTTGGAGCATCGCAACACGGTGATGATAGGGCGCAGTCACGGTGTGCACGCGGAGCCCATCACGTTCGGCATGGTGTTGGGGCTTTGGGCGTTTGAGGTCAAACGCGGCGTTGAACGCCTTGAGCGCGCCACGGACCAGGCCGCAGTGGGCAAAATCTCGGGTGCCGTGGGCACATACGCCAACATCGACCCACGGGTGGAGCAGATCGTCATGCGAAAGCTCGAGTTGAACGGCGAGCCCATCTCCACTCAGGTGGTACAACGCGACCGGCACGCCGAGTTCCTGGCCGCGCTGGCCCTTCTGGCCACAACTATCGAGAAGATCGCCGTGCAGGTGCGTCACTACCAGCGCACGGAAGTGTTGGAGGCAGAGGAGTACTTCGCCCCGGGCCAGAAGGGTTCCTCGGCCATGCCCCACAAGCGCAACCCCATCATTTCCGAGCGGTTGGCGGGGCAGGCGCGGGTCATTCGCGGCAACATGGTGGCCGCTTTCGAGAACGTGGCACTCTGGCACGAGCGAGACATCAGCCACTCCAGCGTGGAGCGGGTAATTCTGCCCGACAGCACCATCCTCCTCCACTACATGCTTAAGAAGGCTGTGTGGTTGGTGGAGAACTTATTGGTTTATCCTGAGACGATGCTGGCCAATCTGGATCGGAGCTTCGGCCTCATTCACAGTCAGCAGGTGCTTCTGGCGCTCATCCAGAGCGGTTGTCTGCGCGAAGAGGCTTACGCGCTTGTGCAGCGCAGCGCCATGCGTGCTTGGCAGGAGAAACGATCCTTCAAGGAACTGCTTTTGGCAGATCCCGAGGTAAGCGGGCGCCTTGCCAAAGAGGAGCTGGAAGCCGTGTTCGATCCGTCTCATGCGCTGCGCAACCTGAGTCCCGTCTTTGAGCGGGTGGAGGCTCTGCAGTTCTGAGGGGCGGGGCGCTTTGGACCGCGCGATGCAACGCTCGAAAGCAACTGGAAGCGCCGGTCTGCGCTCGAGGTGCGAGGCTTTCACCTGCTAAAATGACTGAGGCGGGACATCGGCCCCACAACCGTAACGCCGCCGGCTCTCGCTCTCCTTCCCGTCATCTGCGAGGCTGAGGTGTTGTTCTATGACTGGACTCCAAAAATTGCACGAAGGTAAGGCCAAGATCGTTTACGCTACCGACGATCCGGAGGTCTATCTGCAGGACTTCAAAGATGCGGCCACGGCCTTCGACGGCAAGAAGAAGGGCACCATTCGGCATAAGGGGCGCATGAACAACGCCATATCGGCACGGTTATTCAGCCTATTGGAGGAAGCCGGTGTGCCCACGCACTTCCTCTCCACTACGTCAGACACGGGCATGCTTATTCGTCGCTTGGATATGTTCCAAGTGGAGTTCGTGGTGCGTAACATAGCGGCCGGCTCGCTTTCGAAGCGGATCGGCTATCCGGAGGGTACACCGCTCAAGAACCCACCCGTCGTTGAGTACTATTACAAAGATGACGAGTTGGGCGATCCTCTGTTGTGCCAGGCTCACCTGGAAGAGCTTGCCGTGGTTGACCCGTTGGACTTGGCGGAGGCCACCAGGCTTTCACGCCTGGTCAACTCGGTGTTGGTTGAGTTCTTCGCGACCCGTGGGGTCACGCTGGTTGACTTCAAGCTGGAGTTCGGCAAGGACGCTGCTGGGGTTGTGCGCTTGGGCGACGAGATTTCGCCGGACACTTGCCGGTTCTGGGACAGTGCCACGGGTGAGAAACTGGACAAGGATCGCTTCCGCCGAGACATGGGCGGTGTGGAAGATGCGTATGAGGAGATACTGCGTCGCGTGTCATTCGATCCTGGAGATCGGTCGTAGGCGGGAGACCCACGGTTTCCTGATCGCTGGCTGCACACGGAGGTAGTGGGTAATGGCGAATGAGACGGTCTGTCCTCGCTGTGGTCACAAGAACAGCTTTCTCAAGGGGTTCTTGCCGGACACTTGTGTGTGCCGGGTGTGCCAGAGCCAGGTAGACTGGCGCGAAATACCAGGTGCAGGCCCCGATTGTCAGGCGATCGAGACAGGTGCGGCGGAAGGGGCGGCAGTATCTACTGGTGCCGGTGACGGCACGTCTGCCTCGGGCGACGAAGCGTGGGTTGAGTGATGGCCCTCGGTGATCGCCCACAGGATCAGTGCGGGGTGTTCGGCATTTTTGCCCCTGAAAGGGATGTGGCGCGGCTGACCTTCTTCGCGCTCTTCGCGCTCCAGCACCGGGGACAGGAATCCGCAGGCATAGCAGTCAACGACCACGACCAAATCACCGTGTACAAGGACGTGGGACTCGTGTCTCGGGTGTTCAGCGAAGCCATCTTGCGCAGTCTCACGGGCCAGATGGCCATAGGGCACACCAGGTACTCCACCACGGGTTCCACGGGTTGGCACAACGCCCAGCCGGCGATCTGCAGCCGCGCCGGCGGCGGTTCGCTGGCCTTGGCACACAACGGCAACCTGGTGAATACCGACAAGCTCCGTATGGAATTGCTGCATGACGGTGCTCGGTTGGAGTCCACCTCGGACACCGAGGTCATCGCTGCGCTCCTCGCTCGACACCCTGCCTCAGATGTCAAAGAGGCCGTGCGCGATGTTATCCCGCGGCTGCGGGGGGCTTTCTCTGCTGTGGTACTGACCGATCGTGAGGTCATAGGCTTCCGCGATCCGTACGGAATCCGCCCCTTGGTTCTCGGCCGGCTTGGTGATCGCTACTGTCTCGCGAGCGAGACCTGTGCGTTCGACATCATCGGCGCCACCGCCGTGCGCGAGATCATGCCCGGCGAAATGGTCTGGATAGACGGCGACGGGTACCACGCCGAGCGTGTGGCGCTTCCTGAGCGCGAGTCGCTGTGCATCTTCGAGTTCATCTACTTCGCCCGCCCCGACTCCATTATGAAGGGCAAGACCCTCCATGAGGTCCGCCGGCGCATGGGAAGGCGACTGGCACAGGAGTCGCCCGTGGACGCCGATTTGGTGGTGCCGGTACCCGATACAGGCAATGCGGCCGCCATCGGTTTTGCGGAGGAGAGTGGTATTCCCTTCGGCATAGGCTTGGTCAAGAATCGCTATGTGGGACGCACCTTCATTGAGCCGGATGACTCTTTGCGCAGGCTGGGGATCCGCGTGAAGCTCAACCCATTGGCAGCCGATATCCGGGGCAAGCGGTTGATTGCAGTGGATGACTCCATTGTTCGCGGCAATACCACCAGACAGCTCGTGCACATGCTATTCGATGCCGGGGCGGCTGAAGTGCATCTGCGCATATCCTCTCCTCCCATCATCTACCCTTGCTTCTACGGGATCGACATGGCCAGCCAGGAGGAGTTCATCGCCTTCCAGAAGACCCTGGAGGACATAGCAGACGAACTGGGAACCACCAGCTTGGCCTACCTCTCGCTTGAAGGACTGCATTGGGCAGCCGGTTTGGAGCAAGACTGCTTCTGTACGGCCTGTTTCTCGGGGTCATACCCCTGTGACGTGCCGGAGGAATTCAAGATGTCGAAGTTCAGGTTCGAGGAAGCGGGGCGGCGGCGTTAAGAACGACGCCGGATGGGGGCGTGGGTATTCGCGGTGGGCCGGCACCTGGGGGTCAACGGTCGGCAGCGTCTATGCGGATAACGCGGTCGTCGAGTGGCCTCGGGTTACCTCTCCCGTCGCGGTTGCTGGTGGCGATATAGAGGGCGCCGTCCGGCCCCTGAGCGATAGCTCGTAGGCGGCCGAATCGCCCGTCAACCAGGACTCTCTCCTCTACGATGGACTGGAAATCACCAGCCTCTGACGGAATAAGCACGCGCAGGTCGCTCTCCTTCAAAGTGACAAACAGGAAGGTACCAGACAAATCCGCAAGGACTGAACCCGTGTAGAAAATGCATGCGGCTGGGGCGATGGTGGGAGTCCACGCCGCCATGGGATCGGTGAATCCCGGGCGACCCGTCTTACCCCTCAGATCCGGCCAGCCGTAGTTGCCCCCCGGCTGCAGCCGATTCACTTCATCATCTGTATCAGGGCCGTGCTCGGTGATGTACGCGACACCCGTGAAGGGGTGAAAAGCGATCCCCTGTGGATTACGATGGCCCAGAGTGTAGATGAGGGAGAAGGGGTGGGGCAGGTCGAGAAAGGGGTTGTCCGGAGCTGGCTGCCCCTCCGTGGTCATCCGCAGGACCTTGCCGGAGAGAGAGTCCTTGCGTTGGGCCCGAGCCCCTTGGCCGGCATCGCCCATAGTCACCCATAGGTAGCCGTCGGGACCAAAGGCCACCCGGCTGCCGTCGTGGATGGTGCCGGCGGGTATGTCGTTCACCAGCACCCTTTCGCGGCCCAGGTTGAGAACCCCTCCATCGAGACCGGTGAGCTCGAACCTGCTCACCCGGTTTCGAATACCTCCGTCCCCGGTGTAGGTATAGGTCACGTAGATGGCGGGAACGCGTGGAAAGTCCGGGTCCAAAGCGAGCCCCAGCAGGCCTGCTTCTCCCTGTTCCGCTACCTCTATGCGCCCTACTTCGCTCACGGCGCCCGAATCAACGTCAGCGAGGACCACGCGGCCTCCTCGCTCGGTCATCAGCAGCCGGCCGTCCGGCAGAAAGCGCATCTCCCAGGGGACGCGCAGCCCTTGAACCACCGTCGTGGCGCGGTAAGGTCCCTCGATCAGGGTGGAGACGGTCGGCGGCAGGGCGGATGATGAGGTTGATGGCTGGGCGGCGGAGGCGGAAGTGGAGGGTGTGGGCTTGGCGGAGGTGGTCGTGGACGAGGCCAC
>MTKY01052471.1_pt1 | contig 12530 bp, 10 predicted proteins | sample 1042731 | NCBI WGS metagenome assembly MTKY01 (sample SAMN06212206, study PRJNA360538) | anaerobic digester metagenome | biome: Wastewater treatment plant; material: sludge; isolation source: anaerobic digester fed with sludge from wastewater treatment plant | place: Denmark: WWTP Soeholt ... | reverse complement strand
GATTCGACGACCGTCACGGGAGGCAAGGTCAATTGGTGTCCCGGGGTTCACATCACGGGTGGCGGCGAAGCCCGTCGCATCTTCGGCGACAAGGCGATCAATGCGGCCGCTTGTACGGCTGTCTCATTCGTCTTCGACAAACGTTATTCGAGACTCTCGATCCCGCGGCAGTCATACAAGCGGTCCGGTTTTGACTTCGTCCTGCCAGCCCTCAGCTCGACGACTGCCTCCAACGTCTACGTGCCTCGCATCGACTCGTTCGTTGCCAATCCTGGCAGCATCTCTGCGCGCGACGCCCTCGGTCTCGTACTGCTCCGCGGCCTCGGCAAGCAGGGCGGTCATACATCGGCCGGTGTCGGGCGTGTCTATTACGGCAGGGCATACACGACTGACGGCTATCGCGATCGTGCGACATGGGTGAACCCGACATGGTCCGACGTCTCGATCAGCGTCGACTGGTCCCAGGCTCAACCCCGCATCGCGGCCAGGCTCACCGCCCAGGCGTCAGCGCCGGTGTTCAACACAGTGGAGAAGCGCGACGATGTGCTGAAGGTTGCGACGACTGCCACCTACTACCTGAGGCACCGCAGCGGAACGCAGTGGTCGATTGACAGCTGGACCGTCACGACCAACACCCTCGGCTTCGCACCGCTGAACGTGAAGTAGCTCAACCTCTGCAGTCAGCGCAACTGAACCAGCTGGGTGACATCGTCGCGTGGGAGCTCGTCGACGACCGCGATCACCTGCATTGACGTCAGGTCGACTCGTGCACCGTGCTGGGACAGGAACGCCGTCTCCGATGCGTCTTGGCCGGTGGCGATGCGCAACAGGCTCTGACGTGGTGCAAGCGCGGTGGCATCGACAACCTGCCAAGCGCCCTCGACATATGCCTCGGTGACTGCGTGGAAGTCCATCGGGTAAAGACCTGGCGCGTACACAGACGCGATGCGCGCTGGCACATCCAGTCCGCGCAGCAGCGCCACGACGAGGTGCGCATAGTCACGACACACCCCCTCGCGAGCAAGCATTGTCGCGACCGCGCCGTCGGTGTGCAGGCTGGCGCCCGGTACGTACGAGAGGTGCGAGCCGACCCAGGAGGTCACTGCGTCGAGCAGATCCTTGCCACTGACACCGGCAAACTCTGCCTGCGCGGTCGAGAACAGAGTGTCCGACTCGCAGTAGCGGCTTGGGCGGCGATACTCGATCACGTCGAGCTCGCCGACCACTGCGGGCTCGGCTGCGCCGATCGCGACCGCCGCATAGTCGACCGTCATCTTGCCTGCAGGACCCGTCAGCCGATGCAACCTCGTGCCGTGACGTCCGATTATCTCGTGGGGTTCCACCTCAGTGCCGCCCGAGCGGATCGAGAACGCCTCGGACTCGAGATTGGCTCCTTGGGCGACTGCGATCGAGAAGATCAGATCTGCGGAGTCGTGAAGCTCCAGCTCGAGATGGGCAGAGACAGTTCGCTTCACCGCCTCAGCCTGTCACAGGCCCGGTTGAGCCGCCCAGAGTGAACGGTGAGTCTGACGCCCATCAGACCGACTGACAGGTGTCAAACTCACCGCCTCTAGGAGTCGTAGGCCTCAAGGATCTTGTCGGCCGCTGTTGCGGCTGGCATCTCGCCCGAGAGCACAGCCTCCCGTACCTCGGCGCGAACCTTCGCCACTGCCCCGTCGTTGCGGAGGCGTTGGTCGAGCTCATCGCGTACGAGTGCCCAGGTGAAGTCGAGCTGCTGGGCGGCGCGCTTGGCTGCCAGGCCGTCGTCGCCGAGGGACTCGCGGTGCTGGAGGACGCGAGCCCAGACCTTGTCGATGCCGATGCCTTCCAGCGCCGAGCACGTCAACACAGGCGGAACCCATTCCTTCGAACCGTCAAAGACGAGACGCATGGCGCCGGCGAGCTCCTTGGCCGCCGCATTGGCTTCCTGTTTGCGATCACCGTCGGCCTTGTTGACCGCGACGACGTCGACGATCTCGAGGATGCCCTTCTTGATGCCCTGGAGCTGATCGCCTGAACGGGCGAGGGTGAGGAACGTGAACGTGTCGACCATCCCGGCGACCGTGATCTCCGACTGTCCAACACCGACGGTCTCAATCAGCACGACATCAAATCCGGCGGCCTCGAGCACTGTCATGGCTTGGTTGGTAGCCCGAGCAACACCACCGAGCGTGCCGGCGCTGGGAGAGGCGCGAATGTATGCATCAGGGTTGACCGCGAGCTTGGCCATCCGGGTCTTGTCTCCGAGCACCGAGCCGCCGGTGCGTACGCTCGACGGGTCGACGGCAAGCACGCCGACGCGGTGACCTTGACCGACGAGGTACATGCCGAGGGCCTCGATGAACGTCGACTTGCCGACCCCGGGAACACCGGAGATACCGACTCGTACTGCACCTCCCGCGTCAGCGTTCAGCAGTCCCAGAAGCTCGCGGGCTTCGGCACGATGGTCGGGTCTGCTCGACTCTACGAGCGTGATGGCCCGCGAGATCGCTGCCCGCTTGCGCGCGCGCACGTCCTCGGCGAGCTGGGCGACATCGACCACGCGCTACGTGCCGCTCGTGAGGTTCTGGCGCAGCCGGTCGAGAAGATCGATCGCCGAGTCGGCGATGACCGTGCCGGGCAGGAACACCGCGGCCGCACCCATCTCCTTGAGGGTTTCGACATCGTCAGGCGGGATGACGCCACCGATCGAGACCATGATGTCGGGACGGCCGAGGTCAACCAGGGCCTGCTTCAGCGCTGGCAGCAGCGTCAGGTGACCCGCGGCGAGCGAGGAGACACCGACGATGTGGACGTCGGCATCGACGGCCTGCTGGGCGACCTCCTCGGGTGTGGAGAACAGCGGACCGACATCGACGTCGAACCCCATGTCGGCGAAGGCGGTCACCACAACCTTCTGGCCGCGATCGTGGCCGTCCTGTCCCATCTTGGCGACGAGAATGCGGGGGCGACGACCCTCGGCCTTCTCGAAGTCCTCGGTGGCCTTGACCACCGCGGCGACGTTGCCGGCCTTGCCGGCTTCTGCGCGGTACACACCTGAGATCGTACGGATCACAGCTTGGTGACGCCCGTAGACCTTCTCCAGCGCGTCGGAGATCTCCCCGACGGTCGCCTTGGCACGGGCCGCGTTGACCGCCAGCGTGAGCAGGTTGTCGTCGAGCGAACCGTCGCCCCCGCCCGAATGACGCTGTGAACCGCGTTCGGCGCTCGCGGTCAGTGCTGCGAGGGCTGCATCGACGTCTTCGCTGTTGCGCTCGGCGCGCAGGCGCTTCAGCTTGTCGATCTGCGAGGCGTACACCGCCTTGTTGTCGACCTTCAGCACATCGAGCGGGTCCTCGTCGGCAAGGCGATAGGTGTTGACGCCGATCACCGCCTGCTGGCCTGAGTCGATGCGCGCCTGCGTACGGGCGGCCGCCTCCTCGATGCGCATCTTGGGGATGCCGGCCTCGATCGCCTTGGACATGCCGCCGGCCTTCTCGACCTCCTGGATGTGTGCCCAGGCCCTGTTGGCGAGGTCGTGGGTCAGCTTTTCGACGTAGTAGGAGCCACCCCACGGATCGATGATGGCGGTCGTGCCCGACTCCTGCTGCAGCAGTAGTTGGGTGTTGCGAGCGATGCGGGCGCTGAAGTCGGTCGGCAGCGCGATGGCCTCGTCGAGGGCGTTGGTGTGCAGCGACTGCGTATGACCTTGTGTCGCCGCCATCGCCTCGATCGCCGTGCGGCCGACATTGTTGAACACGTCCTGCGCCGTCAGCGACCAGCCGGACGTCTGGCTGTGCGTACGAAGACTCAACGACTTTGGATTTGAGGGCTTGAAGTCTGAGACCAGTTTGGTCCAGAGCGCGCGAGCTGCACGCATCTTGGCGATCTCCATGTAGAAGTTCATGCCGATCGCCCAGAAGAAACTCAAACGGGGTGCGAACGCGTCAATGTCGAGGCCCACGTCGAGGCCAGCCCGGATGTACTCGACACCGTCGGCCAGCGTGTACGCGAGCTCGAGATCGTTCGTCGCGCCGGCTTCCTGGATGTGATAGCCCGAGATCGAGATTGAGTTGAAGCGCGGCATCTTCTGCGCCGTGTAGGCGAAGATGTCAGAGATGATCCGCATCGACGGTGTCGGCGGATAGATGTAGGTGTTGCGCACCATGAACTCTTTGAGGATGTCGTTCTGGATCGTGCCCGACAGCTTCTCGGGCGGCACGCCTTGCTCCTCGGCCGCGACGATGTAGAGCGCGAGGATCGGTAGCACCGCACCGTTCATCGTCATCGACACGCTCATCTCGTCGAGCGGGATGCCCTCGAAGAGCTTGCGGGTGTCATAGATCGAGTCAATGGCCACGCCGGCCATGCCGACATCGCCGATGACGCGCGGGTTGTCGGAGTCGTAGCCGCGATGGGTCGCCAGGTCGAAGGCGACGCTGAGACCCTTCTGCCCGGCGGCCAGGTTGCGGCGGTAGAACGCGTTGGACTCCTCCGCGGTCGAGAAGCCTGCGTACTGCCGGATCGTCCAGGGCTGAGTCGTGTACATCGCCGGGTAGGGGCCGCGCAGGAACGGCGTCAGGCCCGGCAGCGTGTCGAGTGCGTCGAGGCCGTCAAGGTCGTCGGCGGTGTAGAGCCCGTCGACGACGATACCTTCGGGAGCAGCCCACGGCTCCGCGCCGTCGGTTGCGCGTGCGTACGCATCGGCGTCGACCTCATACGGCTGCTCAGGATCGAGAGGCAGCCCCTTGAAGCTCTTGGGAATCATGCCTGCAGCTCCTGTCGGATCGTGCGGAGGAAGGCGAGCGCATCGTCCCCAACGGCAGCAGTCGCATCGACGTCGAGGTCTGGCCCTCCATCCGGCAAAGTGCCGGCGATGACGACGTGCTTCGCGCCAGCGGCACGCAGCGCGGTGATGAGATCAGCGCCCCATCCGTCATACGCGGCGGCATTGCCGATCAGGCATACGACAGCAACTTTGCCGGCGTCCTGGTAGGCGGCGACGACTTCTTCAACGTTCTCGGTCGGTCCGGCTGCCACGGTGTCCACGCCACCGGCGGCGAACAGGTTGGTGGCGAACGATGCACGAGACGTATGAGCAGCGACGGTGCCCATCGTGGCGAGGAACACCGGTGCTGCGGCACGATCATCCCGCATCGCCTCGAACTCTCCCGCATAGCGATGGACGTCAAGCTCCTCGGCGTATGGGCGCCGCTGCGGCAATGTCTCGTGCAAGTTGGGGAACTCCGAGACACCAGTGATCGGACGCGTGCGCTGGGCGATCGCCAGAGCACGCTCGGAGACTGTGGCTTCGACGGCCGTGCGCACAACCGCCAACGCAGCATCCAAGCTGTCGGCCGCGTCGATCTCGCCGAACAGGTCCCACGCAGCGTGTGTCATGTCGTCGGTCAGCTTCTCGACCGCGTATGACCCACCGGCCGGGTCGCTGACCTCGGCGACGTGTGCCTCGCTGATCAACACGCTCGAGGTGTTGCGGGCGATGCGTCGGCTGAAAGCGTCGGGGAGCCCCAGTCGCTCGTCAAACGGCAGCACCGTGACCGACGCAGCGCCTCCCGTGCCGGCCGCGAAGGCGGCAACCGTGGTGCGAAGCATGTTCACGTACGGGTCGTACTTCGCCATCATCGGGCGCGATGTCACGGCGTGCTGGAGCTGGCCGGCAGGTGAGCCGCCGCTGAGCTCGACTACGCGGTTCCACAGCCGTCGTGCGGCACGGAACTTGGCGATCGTCGGGAACTGCTCGTCAGTTGCTGCGTAGCGGAAGTCAATCAGCGCCGACGCCTCTTCGATCGCAAAGCCTGCATCGACGAGGATGCGGAGGTATTGGGCGCCGGTGGCGAGGGAGTAGGCGAGTTCTTGTACGTCGGACGCGCCGGCGTCGTGCACAGCCGTGGCGTCAACCGTGAATGCCCGGACGCCCAACGGCTGTGCGATGCGAGCGACCTCAACGGCCGGGTCGAAGTCGACCTCACCGCGACCACGAAACGCAGCGCCGATCGGGTCTACGCCGAAACTCGTACCGGGTGCGGGGGAGATGGAGCGATCCACGATGACAGCGGCGAGCGCTTTGGCGGCCGCAAGGGGTTGATGTGGAGCATCGAGCACCACGGGAGCGAGGTCGAGTAAGGCAGCCTCGAGGATCTCGGCGAGCGAGTCGATCGGAACGCCGCCGGTGCCGACTGAGATCCACAGCGAGTTGACGCCGTTCTCCAGATCGGTGATGACGTCCTGTTTCGTGCGTTCGACGTCGGGATCGGCGAACCAGGCGCGTACGTCCCAACCATCAAGCTCACGGGTTGCGGTGCTGCCCCGGGTGAAGGGTGCCTGCCCGGGCAGGCCGGGATCCGGAACGTCGGCGGCCAGCTCACGAGTGCCGAGCGCGCTGACACTGATGCCGTCGAGCGTGGTTGTGGCGAGCACCTTCCACACATCGGAGTCGGGTGAATCATCGGCGAGGCGGCGCGACTTGCGCAGCACCGCCGCTGTCTCCTTCTCCCACTCAGACGTCTCGTGGGAGATGCCGTCCGCCAGGGCGACTTCAATTGCTCGTGCGTCTGACATAAGGGGCATCGTACGAGTCGGCGCGCACACGCGGCCACCGGATGTGACCAATGTGACCCCTCGCTGCGAGACTTGGACTGTGAAGATCCCTGCGGAGCTGCTGCCCAAGGACGGGCGCTTTGGGTCCGGCCCCTCAAAGGTACGCACCGAAGCGCTCGATGCACTGGCCGCAACTGGCTCGGTACTCATGGGCACCTCACATCGACAGGCACCAGTCAAAGACCTAGTCGGTAGCGTCCGCGAGGGCATCGCCGACCTGTTCACACTGCCGGACGGCCATGAGGTTGTGCTTGGCGTGGGGGGATCACACGCATTCTTTGACGCCGCCACGTTCGGACTGATCCGCGAGCGAAGCCAGCACCTCGTGCACGGCGAGTTCACCGGCAAGTTCGCCAACGCAGTGGCCGCCGCGCCGTTCCTCACCCGGCCCGACGTACGAGAGAGCGAGTTCACCACCCACCCAGATCCCGTCGCGGGGTCAGGCATCGATACGTACGCGTGGGCCCACAACGAGACCTCGACGGGTGTCATGGTGCCGGTCCAACGCGTTGCGGGCGCTGACAAAGGCGCTTTGGTCATCATCGACGCGACGTCGGGCGCAGGAGGGCTGCCGGTCGACATCGCACAGACCGACGCCTACTACTTCGCCCCACAGAAGTCCTTCGGCTCAGACGGTGGGCTGTGGATCGCTGTGATGTCGCCGGCAGCGATGGAGCGCGCGGAGTCGATCAAGGCTGGTGGCCGTCACATCCCCGGATTCATCGATCTGCCGATCGCGATCGACAACTCTCGCAAGAATCAGACCTACAACACGCCAGCGCTCGCGACGTTGTACCTGCTCGACCAACAGGTGCGCTGGATGCTGGCGCAGGGAGGGCTCGACTGGGCCGTCAGCCGCACCACCGACTCCTCGACGCGCCTGTATGAGTGGGCCGAGGCGTCCACGTACGCTACCCCGTTCGTCACCAACCCGGCCGATCGCTCGCTCGTGGTCGGCACGATCGACCTCGAGGAAGTCGACGCATCAGCTGTGACCAAGGTGCTGCGCGACAACGGCATCGTCGACATCGACGGCTATCGCGGACTCAACCGCAACCAGCTGCGCATCGCAATGTTCCCGGCGATCGACCCCGACGACATCAGCGCCCTCACTGCCTGCATCGACTACGTGGTCGAGCGGCTCTAGTCAATCCCTCGCTGAGGGGAGACTTGCCGTCGCTGAGGGGAGACTTGCCGTCGCTGAGGGGAGACTTGTTCTCTCCCGTCAGCCACCGCAACTCTCCCCTCGCGCGCACTAAGTCTCCCGTCGCGCGCGTTAAGTCTCCCGTCATCGGATGGTGCCTTGTCGATGCAGGTCGCGGTGCTCTTCGTAGATCACCGCATTGTGGTGCAGCGCCTCCACCTCGTCGTCACTCAACTCGCGGCGGACCTTGCCCGGCACCCCTGCGACGAGCGATCGCGGCGGGATCACCGCGCCCTCCGAGACCAGGGCGCCAGCGGCGATCAGTGACTCGCTGCCGATCACCGCGCCGTTCATGATGATCGCCCCCATGCCGACCAGCACGTGATCCTCGACCGTGGCGCCGTGAATCACGGCACCGTGGCCGACAGACACACCTTCGCCGAGCTGGACCGGCTGACCCTTGTCGACGTGGAACACGCAGTTGTCCTGCACGTTCGACCTCGCACCGATCGAGATCGGCTCGTTGTCGGCGCGTAGGACGGCTCCGTACCAGACGCTGGCACCCTCACTGATCACGACTGATCCGGCAAGGGTTGCGTTGGGTGCCACCCACGCGCTGTCGGCCACCTGAGGAACTTTGTCTCCGAGCGCGATGTGCATGGCACCCAACATACGATCCCCCCGCTAGCTCACCCAGCGGCTGATCGGGTCGATCGCAAAGTAGACCACGAACAGCACCCCGATGATCCACAGCAGCGGATGAATCGAAGCCATCTTCCCCTTGACGAGCTTGATCAGGATGTACGTGATGAAGCCAGCGCCGATTCCAGCTGTGATCGAGTACGTGAACGGCATCAGGACGATCGTGAGAAACGCCGGGATCGCGATCTCGGCGTCATCCCACTCGATGTGCTTGACCTGGCTCATCATGAGGAATCCGACGAGGACGAGCGCGGGGACGGCTGCCTCGTTGGGGATGTGCTCGACCAGCGGTGCCGCGAACGTCGAAAGCAGGAACAGCACACCCGTCACGACCGAGGCGAGACCGGTACGCGCACCGTCACCGACACCTGACGCCGATTCGATATATGACGTGTTGCTGGAGATGCCCGCTGCTCCACCCGCGGCGGCGGCGATCGAGTCGACTACCAAGATCTTCTGCGCGCCCTCGGGCGTTCCGTCCTCGTCATTTAGTCCGGCCTCGGCGCCGATGGCCGTCATCGTGCCCATCGTGTCGAAGAAGTCCGCCAGGAGGAGCGTGAAGACCAACAGCATCGCCGTCACAAACCCGGCCCGCTCGAACCCGTCGAACAGGTTGAAGTCGCCCAGCAGCGAGAAGTCGGGCTTGGCAAAGACCTTGTCCGGCCACTCCGGCACGTTGAGGTTCCAACCCTTCGGGTTGACGATCTTGCCGCCAGCGACCGTCGAGCCTACATTCGCGATCGACTCGACAACCGCAGCAAGCACCGTCGTGGCCGCGATGCCGATCAGGATGGCGCCCGGCACGCCGCGTGCATACAGGGAGATCATCAGCAGCAGACCGATGACGAAGACCAACACGGGCCATCCGGATAGGTTGCCGCCAATGCCCAGCTGGACTGGGGGAGCGCCGATGCCGGTCGTCCGGACGAATCCCGCATCTACGAGGCCGATGAACGTGATGAACAGACCAATTCCCACTGCGATCGCAGTCTTGAGCTGCCGGGGCACCGCATCGAACACGGCCTTGCGGAAGCCGGTCAGCACCAGGACCAGGATGATCAGACCCTCAAGCACGACGAGGCCCATCGCATCGGCCCAGGTCATCTTCGAGGCGACGGAGTAGGCGACGAAGGCGTTCAGACCAAGACCTGTCGCCAGCGCCAGCGGGAAGTTCGCGACGACTCCCATGAGAATCGTCAACACACCGGCGACCAGCGCGGTGACCACGGCGATCGTGGCGAAACCAGAACCGGCAACCGTTCCGCCGCCGAGGAACTTGCCGTCCTTGTCCGCAACGCCGGCCAAGATGATCGGGTTGAGCACGATGATGTAGGCCATCGTCAAGAAGGTCACGACTCCGCCGCGTACCTCGCGGGCGATAGTCGACCCACGTTCGTCGATCTTGAAGTACTTCTCCAGCGCGCTCGTATCGCTGGGTTTGCTGGCCTTGCTGGTCGTGCTTGTCATGGCGCCCTCTGCTCTTGCTCAGTCGAGTGTCGTGATCTGTCGACAACGGAGCATGCCAGAGGTTGGCAGCGGGGCGATACAGGTTAGTGAGAACGTCTCACCCAGATCGCCACACCAGCAGCGATCATCCCTGCAGCAACGACAGCGCCGAACACGAACAGCATCGGGGCGATCGTCTGTTGGGCCTCGTTGGAGGCCTCGTGCGTGGCGGTTGGCGGAGGAGTCGGCTCCGGCGTCACCGACGGCAGCGGCACCCGCAGAAGCTCCGATGCGACGCCCTCGCTGCCGATCAGCAACGTGCCCTTCTCCGCCGTGATCGTCTCGCCCTGTTGCTGCGGCGGGGTTCGAGCCACACCAACCTGCGACCAGTTGGCCGGATCCAACACGAACAGAGACGTATAGCTCCGCACCACAGCGTGCGTGCCGTCGACCGTGAAGGTCGCATCCGTCACCATCGACGGGCCGGCGTCAGTGAGTGCGTGCGCATCATTCGCTCGGTCGGTCGACAGCTCCGAAGGAAGCGAATAGATCGTGCCGGACAGCAAGTTCTTGCTGATCAGGTACTTCGCACCGGTGACAGGATTCACGAGAAGTGCTTCGACGTTGGGAGAAGTCGAACCGTAGGTGACGCGATAGCGCTTGGCAGTCACGGTATGGTCGCCTCGACCCTGCTCGGGCACGGCGTACAGCGCGGCATCCGTACGCTGCTCGAGGTTGTCGCCGGTGTCCGCGATCCAGAGGATCCCGTCACGATCGATCGCGAGCGCCTCGGTGTCCAGCAACGTGCCGCCGTTGACACGCGTGGTGCCGACCGTACGCCCCGTTGCAACATCCACCGCAAAGATCAACGGCGCATTTCCGGAGTCATTGATCGTGTAGGCGATGCCCTCCTGCGAGTGGCTCAGCGCCAGTCCACTGGACTCGGTGATGCGCGGATCGGTCAACTTGCTCACGACCTGGGGCCCGGCCTCGGCGCCGTCGGCGCGATGAGCCAACGAGCTCACCAGCACGATCACGAGCAGGAGCAGCAGCAGACCGGGGATGAGCAGCCGGCGATAGCGCGGATTCATTGCTGCCAAGCATGACAGGACGCACCGGCGCGGCAGAGCGCGGCAGGTACTGTGAAGGTGTGAGCGAGCGCCAGCGAACGAACCATGAGGCCATCACACCGGACCCTCCGTACCGTGACTCTTCAACGGAGGTTGCGGTGTGAGTGACGACGCGTGGGTCATCCGTGAGGGTGACGGCCCCGAGACGATCGAGCGCAAGATGGGCCATCGTGAGATCGCCCGTCTCGACCGCGCGGCTCGTCGCCACGAGTTCGGCCGCCCCGGGATCACCGAGCTCGAGATCGGCAGCAAGACGCACCGCGTTGCCGAGGTTGAGCCGATGGACGTCGATGGCGTACGCACCATGACAGTCGGCACGATCATGTGGGGCGTCATCGCGGTGGCGCTGATTCCCTTCCTTGGCGCGCTCGAGAAGGATGGTCACACCTGGTGGCTGTGGACCGCTGTTGCAGGATTCGGTCTCGGTCTGATCGGCATCGAGTACTGCCGGCGCCGCCGCAATGCGCTTCGCATGCAGCCCGGCCGTCGCCGCCGGATCGACTGACGCCAGTCAGAACTCGTCGATATCGGTGCCCACGGTGTCGAACACCGTCGGCGGCAGCTCTTGAGGAGCGGCCGAGCGGCTCAACCGTGCACCCGAGTGCGCGCCGCAACCGTGGTCGAATGAGACCACGCGTCCGTCGTCATTGGCCATGCCGTTGGCGCACACGCCGAATCGCTGCGACATCGGTCCGGCCAGGCTCACCATGAACCCGCAGGACACGCACGAGCCGGCCGCTTGCTGGGCGATCGCGGCCTCCGGCCCCTGCTCACCGCTCTGCCAACGGTCGGCCGCCATCTCGCGGCCCTCGAAGGAGAGTGTCCACTCGCGACCAAGTCCGACCTCGCGAGCAAAAAATCGATCGGCTGTCTGCTCGTCGCCGTCGCCGGCCGTCCAGGTCGGGACGAGTCGTACGTCGTCCTCGTCGGGAGGCAACACATCACCAGGGCTGAGGTCACCGGGGCGGATGCGCTCGCGGTAGGGCGTCCATACCGGCGCTACGATCGCCTCGTCGCCGGGCAGGAGCACGACATCGTTGACGGTGATGTCCTCGCTGTCAGGCACGCGAGAGAGACTGACCGACCAGTACCAGCCGACGTAGCCAGGCTTGGTGCAACCAAAATGGTGCGAGACCATGCCACCGTCGTCCTGCACAACACGCAAGTGGTCGCCGACCGTCCCGGCGTCAGCGAAGTCACTCGTGGCCGCACGCGCAACATCGATCGCAGCATTCAGCAACTCGTCGACAGGCATGTGTCGATTGTCCCATGTCCAGAGTTCGCGCCGTCCCTGCGGTGAGGCAGGATGAAGGTATGGAGGAGCAGGACGAGCCACAGGCGCCCGGCCAGCCCGCCGTGTCCACTGATCCACCACCTTCGCGGCTGGCCCGATCGGCGCGGGTCGCCGGTAGGGTCTCCACCCGTACGGCTCGCGCCGTCGCCACCGGCAGCAACGTCGCATACACGGGCGCTCGCCGCTTCACCCACGCGGGCGGCGCCGGTGAGAGCGG
>MTKY01053637.1_pt1 | contig 12532 bp, 10 predicted proteins | sample 1042731 | NCBI WGS metagenome assembly MTKY01 (sample SAMN06212206, study PRJNA360538) | anaerobic digester metagenome | biome: Wastewater treatment plant; material: sludge; isolation source: anaerobic digester fed with sludge from wastewater treatment plant | place: Denmark: WWTP Soeholt ... | reverse complement strand
CGGGGCCGTGTACGGAGTGCTTCACGCCTTCGCGATCTCGGCGAACTTCACCACGCGGGCGCGCGGCGTGGGCACGGTGCCGCTGGCGAGCAGGAAACGCCAGTACATGATGCCGCTCACGCGCCCCTCGGTATCCAGCCAGTTGGGCAGGCCGGGGTCGCGGTGCGCCAGCACCAGCGTGTAATGCCCGTTGGCATCGAACGCCATCTGTGCGCGGTTCAGCGAGACCTGGCGCCGCGTGTAGTCGAAGGTCTGCATGTAGCGGTTCCACAGCACCAGGTTCGCGAAGCGGCACTGTGGCAGTTCGCCCTCGATGAGCAGCGCCTCGTCGGGCATCAGCACGAAGGGAGCGGCGGCATAGTGCGCGTGCAGGTTGCCGTAACCGGTTTCGCTGACCCACTTGCCGGGCGCGTTGAAGCTGTTGGGCACCTTCGAGAACCAGGAAGGCGCCGCATTTCCCGCCGCGGAGCTCGCCACGGTCATCGCCAGCATCGCACCGACGAATCGGCTCACGGTGTCTATGCGCCGCGCGATCTCCGCATCGCCAGGCGCCGGCGCCAGCGGCAACGCGTCGATCGCCTCGATGCGCAGCGGCACCTGGAAGGCGGTCTGGTTCACGATGTTGTTGCGGGTCTCGTAGTAGTGCCGCGTGGTGATCTGCCCCGAATCGCCCGCCAGTGGCAGCCAGTTGCCGCTGGCCGGGCGCGTCGTGCTGGCGATGATCTCGTAGTTGCCGTCCTGGTCCACCTGCATGTCCATGTCGTCGAGTGCCGCGGTTGACTTTCCCGCCGCGTTGCCCGCGCCGCTGCCGCCCTCGACGGTGAACGAGGTGAAAGTCGCGCCGGCCAGGTTGCCGCGGATGCGATAGCTGCGATCGCCGCGCACCGCTGCGAAGTAATACAGCGCGTCCGGGTTGTCGCCGAGCAGTTTGCGCGATGGCTGGGTATAAGACGTCCACACCGGATGCTCCGGGTCGGCCTCGAGCCAGAAGTTCAGTGCGGTGTTCAGCAGGTGCAGCACCAGGCGCTGGCCCTCGGCGATATCCGCGGCCGACGTGATGCCGTAGGCAGGACTCAGGTACTGCGCCTGCAATTCGCCGATGTTGCGCAGCAGAGCCTGCATCGCCGTGGTGCTGGCCGTCGCGGCCGCGGCGGGTACGGCCGGCGATGCTACCGCCGCTTGCCCCATCAGCGCGGAGGCCCCGCCGATTGCCGCCGCGCCGAGCATGAAGTCCCTGCGATCCATTTGTTATTCTCCATCGGACGGTTGGGTTTGCCCGGTCACTATAAGGCGACGTGAGGGCCAGGCGGCATTACAGGCTTGTCAGGTATACGGGTTCCATGACTTTGACGAACGCTGATGTGATTCGTGCATTGCGCGACGTGTCAGGCGCGGCTCACGTGCTCGAGGACGACGAGGCGCGCGCACGCTATGGCATCGACCGCACCACGCTGGTGCCGCCAGCGCCGTGCTGCGTGGTGCGCCCGGGCAGCACGGCGCAGGTCCAGGCGATCGTGCGCCTCGCGCGCGAGCACCGAATCGCGCTGGTGCCCTCGGGTGGGCGCACCGGTCTCAGCGGCGGCGCGGTGGCGGCGCGGGGCGAAGTCGTGGTCTCGCTGGAGCGGATGAACCGGCTGCTGCAATTCAACCCCGAAGAACGTTCGATCACCGTCGAGGCCGGCATGATCACGGCCGCGCTGCAGCAGCACGCGGCGGCGCAAGGCCTGCTGTACGCGGTCGATTTCGCCTCGGCGGGATCCAGCCATATCGGCGGCAACATCGCGACCAACGCCGGCGGCATCAAGGTCATCCGCTACGGCATGACGCGCGACCAGGTGCTGGGCCTCGAGGTGGTCGACGGACGGGGAGAGGTGCTCGAACTGAACCGCGGCCTGGTGAAGAACAACACCGGCCCGGACCTGCGTCACCTGTTCATCGGCTCCGAAGGCATACTCGGCATCATCACCAGCGCGACGCTGGCGCTGCGCAACGCCCCGGGTCCGCTCGACGTGATGCTGCTCGCGGTGCGCGACTTCGCCTCGATCATGGACGTGCTGCGCGTGTTCACGCGCGCCATCAGGTTGGACGCCTTCGAGTTCTTCGGCCACAACGGCCTGGAGCGGGTGCTGGAGCGCCTGCAGCGCAAGGCGCCGCTCGGTGCTGAGGCGCCGTTCTACGTACTGCTCGAATTCGAGCACCAGGGCGCGGACGCGCCCGATCAGGTCATGCGGCTGTTCGAACAGTGCGTGCAGGCGGGCTGGGTGCTCGACGGCGTGCTCAGCCAGACCCTCGCGCAGGCGCGCGAACTGTGGCTGCTGCGCGAATCGATGTCCGAAACGCTGGCGCGCTGGCTGCCCTACAAGAACGACATCGGGCTGCGCATCCCGGTGCTTCGCGCATTCATCGAACGCGCCCAGGCGCTGGTCGAGCGCGAGTACCGCGGGCTGGAGGTGGTGTGGTACGGCCACGTCGGCGACGGCAACCTGCATCTCAACGTGCTCAAGCCCGAGACCATGGCCGGCGCGGACTTCGCAGCGCTCTGCGAGCGCGTCACGCACGGGATCGCCGCCCTGGTGCGCGACTGCGGCGGCAGCATCTCCGCCGAGCACGGCGTAGGCCTGCTGAAGAAGCACATCCTGCACTACACGCGCAGCCCGGCGGAAATCGAGGCACTGCGGCAGATCAAGCGCGTGTTCGATCCAGCGGCGATCATGAACCCGGGTAAGGTCTTCGACCCGTGACGGTGCGCCGGCTGCACGTCGCGGCGCCCCGGGCGATCAGGCGAAGCTCAGGATCCGGTTCGCACGGTCCTTTTTCTCCATCACGACGCGGCCGTTGATCCGCACGATGCCGTCCAGCGTCGGCTCGTTGTCGATGCCGCGATGGACGAGGCACGGTGTGCAGACGTTGAGGATGCCGCCACCTTCCATGAACAGGCGCATGCGCGTCGCCAGGTCGTGGGTCTCGAAAGGCGGGCCGATACTGAAGCCGTCGGCAGCGCCGTTGAGAGCGAGCGGTGCGGCATCGAACATCAGCACCACTTCGACCCGCTTGCTCCGGTCCTCGATCTCGATGTTGGCGAGCACGAAGGGAATCGTCGCCTTCTCGCCGTTGTTCCTGCCGTAACCGGCGATGATGAGAGTGTCGATGGCCTCGCTCATGGAATGTCTCCGGGTAGTGTCGTTGCGGGTGCGAGTTTACGCGCCACGGGCACCCTGCGTCATCGACGGGTGCTGGTTGACACCGGCCATGAGCGATATATGTTACATCGCAAAGCGAGGCCGTGGATTTCTCCTCGAGCGACGTCGAAACTGGACCCACGAGCTTACGGAACGGAATCTGGGGAGGGTGCATGAGCGGATTTGACGAGATGGTGGATCTTGTCGTGGTGGGCAGTGGTGGCGGCTCCATGTGTGCCGGCTTGCTGATGCGCTCGGCGGGCAAGAGTGTCCTCATCCTGGAAAAGACCGATCTGGTCGGGGGCACGACGGCCCGCTCCGGCGGTGTGATGTGGATTCCCGACAATCCGTTCATGCGCCGCGACGGCGTGGACGACAGTTACGAGAAGGCTGCCACCTACCTCGATACGCTTGTCGGCGACCGCGAGGATACGCCCGGCGCGACGCGCGCGCGGCGTCACGCCTATCTGCGCGAGGCACCGCGAATGGTCGACTTCCTGATGGACCAGGGCATCAAGCTCAGGCGCGTGGCGTATTGGCCGGATTACTACGACGAGTTGCCCGGGGGCTCCGCGCCCGGGCGCACCGTGGTTGCCGAACTGTTCGATCTGAACCAGCTCGGCCCGTGGAAGGCGAAATTACGCCCGGGCTTCCTGATGATGCCGGCGACACTGGAAGAGGCGATGCTGATGCCGCGCATCAGGTTCATGGGCCGGGCGCGCCGGGTCATGTTCAAGGTGGCGTTGCGCGTCATTGCCGGATCGGTCACGCGCAAGCGGCTGGTGGCCGCAGGGATGGCATTGCAGGGGTGGATGCTCCAGGCGTCGTTGCGCGCGGGCGTCGATATTCGCACGGACGCACCAGTGAGCGAGCTTATCGTCGAGAACCAGGAGGTCAAGGGCGTGCTGACGGTCAAGGACGGCAAGCCCTGGCGCGTCGGCGCGCGTCTCGGTGTGCTGGTCAATGCCGGTGGCTTTGCCCACAACCAGCGCATGCGCGACCAGTACATCCCCGGCACGTCGACGGCCTGGAGTGGCGCAGCACCCGGTGACACGGGCGAGATGATCGAGGAGATGATGCGCCACGGTGCCGCCATCGCGCAGATGGACGAGCGCGTGGGGAACCAGAACACCTTGTCGCCTGGCAGCGAGACGGCATTCATCCGGCCGGGGGCACAGGGCATGACGGCGGCGCCGCACGCCATCCTGGTCGATCAGGGCGGTGTGCGTTACATGAACGAAGGCGGCTCCTACGTGGCCTACTGCAAGGGCATGCTGGAACGGAACAAGGTGGTTCCGGCGGTGCCGAGCTGGATGATTTTCGACAGCCAGTACACCCGCAGGTACATGCTGGCCGGAGCGATGCCGAGCCGGAAGAAGCTCCAGCGCTGGCACGAGGCGGGCTATCTCAAGCGCGGGGACAGCATCGCGGCACTGGCCGCGGAAACCGGAATCGATCCGCAAGTCCTGGCGGCGACGGTCGCGCGCTTCAACGGCTTTGTCGCGCAGAATCACGACGCGGATTTTCACCGCGGCGAGCGTGCGTATGATCGATGGCTCGGCGACCCTACCCATCGCCCCTCGGAAACACTCGGCACCATCGAGAAAGGACCGTTCTATGCGGTGCCCGTCTATCCGGGCGATGTCGGAACCTACGGCGGCGTCGTGACCGATGAGCACGCGCGCGTGCTGCGCGAGGATGGTTCGGTGATCCCGGGACTCTACGCCACCGGCGTCTCGACGGCCTCGGTCATGGGACGGGTCTATCCGGGCGCGGGATCAAGCGTGGGGCCATCTTTCGTCTGGGGTTATGTCGCCGCGAAGCACGCGCTTCACCGCTGCGCGGGGTTGACGGTATAGTGGGACATCGAACGCGGAGATTCCCATGAGCATTGCAACTTCGAAAAGCCCAACGCAATCCGCCGGTCCCGGCGCGCAGTGGCCGCCGGGGTGGCACACCATGGCGCACGGCATCAGCGTAGGGCGCTACATAGATCCGGCCTTCCAGCAGCTGGAGTACGAACGCCTCTGGAGTCGCGTTTGGCAGGTCGCGGCCCGGGTCGACGAGATCCCGGCGGTGAACGACTACACGACCTATGAAATCGGGGATCAATCGGTCCTGCTCGTCAGGGTCGACGAGGGCACGGTCAAGGCCTATCACAATGTCTGTCCGCATCGGGGCACGGCGCTCGGCGAAGGCGCTGGGACGTTCCAGGGCGGGCGCATCATCTGTCCGTTCCACGGCTGGCGCTGGGATCTCAGTGGCAGGAACGAGTATGTGCTGGAGCGCCAGGAGTTTCGCGACGGCAAGCTATGCGACAGCGATGTGGCGTTGAAGGAGCTGAAGTCTGTCGTATTCGCGGGCTTCGTGTTCATCAACTTCGATCGCGATCCGGTGCCATTCGATGAGTTCATCGCGCCCATACGCGCATTCCTCGAGGATCTCGCGATCGGTGAAATGCGCCACTACTGGTGGAAGTCGATTCCCATCCCGTCGAACTGGAAGGTGGCCCAGGAAGCCTTCTTCGAGACCTATCACGTCCCCGCCACGCACCCGCAGCTGGAGAAGCCAGCGGCGGCGGTGATCTACGGCAGCGATCGACCGACGGACTTCCCGTTCAGCCATCGCCATGTCGCCTACGATGCATTCGCGTACGGTCACGGACGTTTCTATGCCGGTGAGAAGACGCCGATGGCCGGGAACGTCCAGGCGCAAGGGGGTGATCCGGTGGAGGCAATGGCGGCTCGGCTGAAGCTGCTCGCCGATGGCATGGATGCGCAGGTGCTGCAGGGTGATATCGACGTGCTGCTGACACTGCGCGGAAAGCCGATACCAACCGGTTCGAGCCTGGGTGCCGAGTACATCAAGGCGCTGTACGCGCGAGCTGCCGGCGAACAGCGACCGATGCCCAAGGCAACACCCGAGATACTTGGCATGTGGGGTGGCGAGATCTTCATTTTTCCGAATGTCATGATCCTGCCGCATGCCGGCAATGCCATGATCTACCGGGTGCGACCCGCAGGCAACGATCCCGATCGTTGTACTTTCGAGATCTTTTCGACAAGAAGCTATCCCACTGCCGTGAAGCCGCCGCGCGCGACCTTGCAGCGGGTGACCGACCTCGATGACCCCGAGCAGGTGCTGGAGATACCGCGCCAGGATCTCGGCAACATTCCGCGCATGCAGAAAGGGTTGCACTCTCGCGCCATGCGCCAGACGTGGCTCGCGAGTCACCACGAAAAGATGATCCTCAACATGCACCAGGAAATGGACCGGTATCTGCAGGCCTGAACGGATATTGCCCCGGCCCTGCGGGATTGCATTTCTGGTGATTGAGCGGGATGTTGAATGGAACTCGTGGTCTTCGATCTGGACGGGACGCTGCTGAACCGTGACTCGGCGCTGTCCGCTCGCACCGCCGAAACACTGCGCCGGCTCGCCGATCGGGGCATCGCCTACACGGTGGCGACGGGCAGGATGTTGCACGGCTCGCGCGAGATACTGCAAGGGCACGGTTTCAGGCTGCCCCACGTCCTGAAGAACGGCGTGATGATCTGGCACCCCGACTCCGGGCGCTACAGCCATGTGAGCATCCTGACGCAGGGCGAGATCCAGCACGTGCTCGAGGCGGTGATGGCCCAGCGCATCACGCCGTTCATCTTCACGCTGGAGCCGGGCAACAGGCACGCTGTCTATCACGCGCCGCTGCAGGGTTCTGCCGAAGAGGGGCTGGTGAAGCACTACGCAAAGCAAGCCGGGCTGGATGTCAGGCCGGTTGCCGAGTTGCCCGGGACAGCCGACATCACCAACATCAGCGCTATCGGCGCCATGGCCACTATCCAGAAGATCGAACGGCTGATCGATGCGGAGGAACACCTGGTCGCTTATGCTGGCGCCGCGCTCGAGGGCGAACACCTGGGCTGGATCGACATACATCACAGCGAGGCCAGCAAGGGTGGCGCAATCCTCCAACTCAAGCGCGATCTCGGGGCCAGCCGCGTTATCTGCTTTGGCGACGGCGACAACGACCTCAGCATGTTCGCCATGGCAGACGAGAGTTATGCGCCCGTCAATGCCAAGCCCCGGGTTAAAGCTGCCGCCACCGCGGTCATCGGGCATCACGACGAGAACGGGATAGCGGAATTTCTGCGCGAGCGGTTCGAGCTGTGACAGCGCCGGGCCGGTTTCCGGCTCGAGTCGCATCGGCTCGCTCAACATTGCACACCGGATCGCGGTCCGTGTGCGCCGTCTGGATAGACTCTCATCGGGGGATGGAAAATGACCGACACCAACAATAACGGATCGCCTCGACTCGACCTGAGCGATGTCGAGCACCGGGTCGGCAAGCTGGTCGGCGGGGGACAACTGTGGGAGCCCTGCGCGAAGTCGGACATCCGGCGCTGGGTGATGGCGATGGATTACGTCAATCCTATCCACTGGGACCAGAAATTCGCCAGCCAGACGAAATTTGGCGATATCGTCGCGCCGCAATCGATGGCGGTGGCGCTGGATTATGGCCACGGCTGCCAGCCGGCGTGCGTTGGCCGCATTCCCGGCTCGCATCTGATCTTCGGCGGCGAGGAATGGTGGTGGTATGGCACCCACATCAGACCGGGCGACAGGCTGGTCCAGGAGCGGCGCTTCGCCGGCTACAAGGTGACCGACACCAAATTCGCCGGCCCGACGATGTTCTCCAACGGCGACACGATCCATCGTAACCAGCACGGCAACCTCGTTGCCAAGGCGCGCTCGACGGCGATTCGCTACCTTGCGGCCGAAGCCGAGAAGCGCGGCATGTACGACAACCTGGTGGGCGAGGTGAAGCGCTGGAGCAGGGAGGAACTCGCCGAGATCGACCGGATCCGCCATGCCTGGCTCATGTCGAACCGCGACGGCTTATCGCCGCATTTCGAGCAGGTGCAGGTGGGCGACAAGCTGCCGCGCCGCGTGATCGGGCCGCACAGCATCGCGAGCTTCACCACCGAGTATCGCGCTTTCCTGTTCAGCATCTGGGGCACGATGTACTGGTATGCGCCGCCGGGGATCAAGGATCCCTGGATCAACCAGGATCCCGGCTGGGTCGAGGGCTTCGGCTTCGACGAGGAACTCGCACTGATCGACCCGCGCGCACGCGATGGCCTCTATCTCGGGCCCTCGCGCGGCCATATCGACGACAGCAAGGCGAGCGAGGTCGGCATGTCGCGCGCCTATGGCTATGGCGCGACCATGGCGGCGTGGAACACGGATTACCTCGCTTTCTGGGCCGGCCACGACGGCATGGTGCGTCACGCCAAGTCCGATTTCCGCGGCCCGGCCTTCGAAAGCGACGTGACCTTCATCGACGGTGAAGTCGTCGACAAGATCGAGAACTCGCGATGGGGTTTCCCGGTCGTCCAGGTTAATGTCAGGATGAGCAACCAGGCGGGTACGACAGTGGTGACTTCGCTCAACGAGGTCGAACTGCCGTACTGAGGGCCCTGACCGGGTCAGGCGGGCGCAGCGTTCAGGCAGTTTTTCAGTGGCGCCAGCCACGCAGGCGGTTGCCAGCATCGCAGAGCACGATCTCATTGTTGATGAAGCGCCCCTGTTTCGACGCCAGGAACACATGGAGATTGGCGATGTCGTCGGCAGTGCCGTGCAGCGGCAGCAATTGCATACCCTGTACGCGCTTATAGGTCTCGTCGGGCAGTCCAGCCTTGTTGGCGGGTGTTTCCATGATGCCAGGCTCGACCGCGTTCACGCGGATGCCATCGGCGCCGAACTGGCTGGCCATGCCAAAGGTGATCGAATTCAGCGTCGCCTTGGTGACGCCGTAGGCCGTGGCGGGCACGTTGGCCGCCATGGAGGACTGGTTGATGATGATCCCCCTGGCCCTGGAGAGGGCGGGGCGGAGCGCTTGCCCCAGGATCAGGGGCGCGATGCTGTTGATGGTGAGGAAGGACAGCCACTTTTCGAGACTCAGATGCTCAAAGCCCTGGGCGATCTCGCCGTACGCGAGGCCCGCATTGTTGATGAGCACGTCGAGGGTGTCATGCTCGGCGCAAATCTTCGCGCCGAACGCCTTTATGTCATTTTCGACGGACAGATCTAGCTTGTGGGTTTCGCAGCTCACACCCAGATTGCTGATCTCCCCCGACGTATCGGCGAGGCCCTGTTCGTTGATGTCGACAAGGATCAGATTTGCGCCTTGCTCCGCGAAGGCAAGCGCGATCGCACGGCCCAGTCCGGCTGCTCCGCCGGTCACCAGCACCAGTTTTCCTTTCAGGCCTGTGTCCATTCTCCGCTCCTCGAAGGCAAATTGAGGGTGATCGCGTTGTTGATGACCATCCAGCGTAGACGATATTCTCACCCAGACGGGTTGCAACCGCCACGTCGGCAGGCCGGCCAGGCGCACCATCAGACAGAATTTCCGCGTTGTAACCGGACCATCCATGGCTGATCAGATCGTCATCACCGAAAAGAGCAGCCAGGCGAAAGATGTCCGCATCGCGGTCGGCTCTCGCTACGGTGACATTCTTTCGGCCGAAGGTCATTTGTTCGAGCTGCTCGAACCCGAGGATGTCGTGCCGGCCTGGAAGCGCTGGTCGCCGATCCTGCTGCGGCCCGAAGGCCTCTACGGCACGCGCCCGGCACGGGGGGGCAACAAGGCCGCCAGGCTCAAGGCCATTCGCGAGGCCCTGCGCACGGCGCGGCGGGTGTGGCTCGCGACCGATTGCGATCGCGAGGGACAGCTCATCGGCCAGGAGATTCTCGAGCACTACAACTACCGCGGGCAGGTCATGCGGGTGCTGTTCACTGCCCAGGACACGCAGACCATCCGCGATGCGTTCGCCCGGGCAAAACCCAACAGCGAATATGCCCACCTGTACGCCGCCGCCGTGGCGCGCCGGCAGGCCGATCAGATCTATAACCTGTCACTGACCCGCACCGCGACTGTCATCCTGGGCCGTGGTGCGCGCGGTGTGATAGGGGTCGGTCGCGTGAAGACGCCGACCCTTGCCATCGTGTGCCGTCGCGAGCTGGAAATCCGCGATTTCGTGCCCGTTGCCTATTTCGAGATTGTCGCGCGCGCAAGAGTGGAGGGTGGTGAATTCCAGATTCGGCACGCGCCGCCCGAGCGCATCGTGCGACGGGAGATGGCCGAGGAGGTTGTCAACGCCGCCCGGGGTTTTGCGGGCCCGCTTGGCGTGCGCGTCGAGGACAAGCGGCAGGGGCCGCCCAGGCTGCACGATCTGCCGTCACTGCAGAAATTCTGCGGCTCGCGTTTCGGCTGGCCGGCAGCCAAAACGCTCGACGTGGCGCAGCAGCTCTACGACGGCCCGGGCAAGAAGATCATCACCTATCCGCGTGCCGAGGTGCGCTATCTGCCCGAAAGCCTGATCGCGGATGTGCCGCGGATCGTGGCCGGTCTGCAGGCGGGCCAGTCGTTCAGCAAGATCCCCGTGCCTTCACCGGCGGTGATCCGCAAGGGCGCTAGCGGCAGTTTCCATGACAAGGGCCTGCAGGGCGCGAGCCACCACGCCGTGATTCCGAACATCAACACGGTTGATGAACTGCGGGAGATCTGGCCGCGCCTTTCGCCGGACGAGAAGAAGCTGTTCGACCTCATTGCGCGGGCGTACCTGGCCGCCGTGATGCCCGATTTCCAATACCGCCAGACCAGCGTCGTGCTCGACGTCCGCGGCTTCGCATTTCGCGCCTCCGGCCGCCAACCCATCGTTCCCGGATGGCGCGCCGCTTTCCCGCAATGGCGGCCCGCAGAGGAGAAGGGCGACGAGGCGCAGTTGCTTCCGGCCCTTTGCAATGGCGAGACCGCACAACTGCAGGATCCTGTCATAGAGGACAAGGAAACACGGCCGCCGCCGCGTTACAACGAAGGCACCCTGATCGAGGCGATGCAAAACGCCTGGCGCTTCGTCGACGACGAACTGCTGCGCGAACGTCTCCAGCAAGCGAAGGGTATCGGAACCCCGGCAACCCGAGCCGAGATCATCGGCGGTCTGAAGAAGCAGGGGTTCCTCGTGGTCGAGGGGAAACACATCATTCCCAGCGCGAGCGGCCTGAATCTGTTCGGAGTTCTCGACCGGGCCGATCGGGCGCTGGTCGACCCGGGAGTTACGGCGCAACTCGAATGTCTGCTAGACGATGTCCTGACCGGCAAACAGGAGATGGTCGATGCGATCGATGCCGTGTGCGATGTCGCCCGGCGCATCATAGGCAAGCTCAAGGAAGGCGCCGTCGCGGGAGGACCGTCCTTCTTGCTCGGCGCCGCAACCGGTGGCGCGGCGAGTGAACGTGCGCCAACACCCGCGATGAAACGTCTTGCCGCCAGCATCGCTCGCCAGAAGCACATCAAGCCCCCGCGTGGCTACACGAGGTCCCCAACCATCTGCCGCTCGTTTCTCGATCAACATGCGCCCGGGAAAGCGGCAACAGCCGTGTCGAACCGGATCGAATCGAGCCAAGTCGCGAAACGTGGCAAACGGGCACGCAACAGCACGCGCAAGTCGTGAGCTCAAAGGCACGCCAAGCTGCCATCACTGATCCAGCCAATATCATATTTACCATAATATACATTATGCGCACTTCGACGTCGGAGGTGGCACCGTGACGATACGGGAACTGATCAACGCCGCCGCCATGAGCCCCGCCGACACCGCGCGGTATCTCGGCGTCAGCCGGCGCACCCTGCGCCGGTATCTGGCCACCAACCGAGCACCCCGCGCCAGCCTTGAAGCCCTGCGCCGAGCGCGCTGGATAGCCCCCGAAACCGTCAACTATCTGGAATACCTGGGCGTGCTGCGCGGGATCGAGCACGCGCGGCGCTGCGCGCCGGACATTCAACCGGGCTGCGCCCGGCCTAAAGAGCGCCGAAAGGCGCGAATCACCGGGCTGCGCCCGGACTCCAGACGCGCCAGCGGCGCGAAATCATCCGTGGTGCCGTTGCGCATGCCGGCGGTGTGATCTGCTGTTTGGAGCCGCTCGCCTCCAGGACACTCGACGGGCTACCCCGAAAGCAAGATTTCACGCCAATTCTGTCGTTGCGCTGCGCGCCCCGTCAGAACCGCGCCGCCGGCGCTTTGTCATGAAATCTTGCAGTCGGGGCTTAACGCCCGTCGCCCTTCGGGGCGTGTCCTTCCGGCTCAGAGTGCAGCGGCTCCAAACAGCAGACCCCACCACCGGAGGAAATGACATGCGCAACACCGACACCACCAATCAAGACAAGGGGCTCTGCCCCTTGACCCCGGCAGCTCACCAAACAGCAGGAGGACGAATCATGCAATTCGATAGCGCGGAACTCGCAGAGATCGTAGGGGCGCTTCAGATCGCAGAGTGGGAATGGCTAGAGTCGG
>MTKY01054704.1_pt1 | contig 12536 bp, 7 predicted proteins | sample 1042731 | NCBI WGS metagenome assembly MTKY01 (sample SAMN06212206, study PRJNA360538) | anaerobic digester metagenome | biome: Wastewater treatment plant; material: sludge; isolation source: anaerobic digester fed with sludge from wastewater treatment plant | place: Denmark: WWTP Soeholt ... | reverse complement strand
GTTCGTCATGCGGGATGGGAAGTCACCCATGGTGCAGATCGCCACGCCCGACTGCCTGGGCATCGAACTGATCGGGAATCTGTTCTACGGCGGCAACGGCAAGTTCTCCGACGGAGCCATCGCCCCGGTCATCGATGAGAGCAACCAGGCACTCCCGCTCGCCGACGCCGACCGCCCCACATCGCCGGTGCCGTCGATCTACCTCTGGCAGCAGGAACATGCAGCAGACGGCTGACGCCGGACGGCAACGACCAAGAACCGCGAAAGACGCGAAAGGACGCGAAAGGAACGGCAACGACGGGCACTCACGGAACACGCGACACCAGAGGCAATGCCGGATGGACCGCCAGAGTGTTGTGGTCTGCCTTTCCTTTCGCGTCCTTTCGCGTCATTCGCGGTTCAGAAGAGCCGTTCAGCCGTTCTTTCGTGGCCTACCTGTCGAGCGCACGGGTCAGCGGGAGCAGGTAGCCGTCGCCCGGGTTCACCAGGTAGGTATGGCCCGCGGCGAAGTCCTTCTGATCCACGAAGCCCCGGATGATCGTGATGTCTCCGGTTGAGATGCCATCGTCAGTCCGCGCCTTGACGTCGAAGCTCGTATCCAGCGGCAGACCGTTGCCGAAGTGGATGACCGTGCCGACCAGGCTCTCGTCGCCCGGCAGCGGCGGGTCGAGGCTGATGGTGTTATTCATCGGGTCGGTGGTGTCGATGGCGGTGACCGTCCCCTCGTGTGCGGCCACCGGCGCGCTCAGCGTCAGCGCGCCGTGGCGCAGCAGCGTGGCGTTGCTCATCCGCATGAGCTTGACCTCACCCTCGACGAGCCTGATCAGGCCGAGTTGGCCATTGAACTCGATGCCACCCTCGACCTGCACTGCCGTGGGCTGCTCACATTGGATCACGATATCCACCGTGCCGTCGGCCAGCTCGACGGCCAGCGCCGCGACGGAGTTGGCGTCTGCGTCATGGCTCACCTGCAGGGCGCGGACGCGTCTGATGAAGGGCGTGGTGTCATAGGGCTCGAGAATGTTGAGGAACTGGCTCTCGACGTCGTCGCCGAGCCGGCTCTGGATCAGGTAGCGCAGGCTCCTGGGGTTGCCGCCCTTATTCTGCGGCGGGTCGCCGCTGGCCAGCGCCACCTCATCCGACGTGGTGAGCGAGTGTAGCCGCAGGTGTGGCTCGCTGCCTTCCTTGATGCGCTTGCGCAGGTCCTCACCCTTCCAGTCCACTGTGTAGGCGGATGACACCGGCCCTCCACTGCGCTGCACATCATATAGGTAGGAGAAGCCGCTGGTGTTGGAGGTCGTCTCTCCCTCACCCGGCAGCTCGGTGAAGCCCACTTCAGGGCCGGCGAAGGTGCCGGTGGGCTGCGGCTGCAGCGTGAGGCCCTCGACCGTGGCGGCGCCGGACGGCCCATTGTACGACAGCCGGTGATTGCTGCCCCCCCGCGCGCGGAAGATATCCACCACGTAGCTGTCGGTCGGCGGTACATCCACCATGACCAGGCTGCGGCGGTAGGTGCGCATCCCGGGGTAGGCAGTGAGGGAGGAGACGTCGATGGCGCGCAGCGGTGGCGAAATCGCAAACAGCTCGATCCGCCCGCCGGGGCTATAGCCAGATGCCGTATCATTGACCAGCAGCGTGTTGTGGCTCACCGTGTTCGATGTCCACGCGCCCCGCTTGGGCCAGGAGCCCGTGTACTCCGGGTAGCCGAGGTCCGGTAGCATGTCGATGTTCTTGGCATACAGGCCGATAGTCATGCAGTCCCGGTGGGAGTGGTTCTTCCCGAAGCCGTGGTGTATCCACAGCGCGCGACCATCCTGTGCCGACTGCGTCTGCAGCACAGCCTGGCCGTAGCGTCCCAGGTGGTCTGAGACCAATCCCAGTTCGGCCTCCCCGACGCTCGCGGCGATTTCGCCGGCCAGTGCCTCCGGGGCCTCCCGGAAGATGTCATCGAACGGTAGCCGCAGCGCCTCCGGCTTCCGGCCGCTGTAGTGCCATGCCAGGGCCGCCATGCGCGGGTCCTTGTACAGCTTGTACCCCCGCAGGAAGACATGGTGTCCGGGCGGGACACCCCAGTTGCCCGTGCTGCCACTGTCACCGATCGGCGGCATCACGTGGTTCAGGCAGCGCAGCCGGTGATCGATCAGGAACGCCTGCTTGAGCTTGGGGTAGTCGGCCACCAGGTTGTGCGCGGTGTACTCAGGATAGGCCGCCATCACTTCGGCGAGATCGATCAGCGAGTCCTTCTGCATGGTGCCATAGCCGCCGCACATGCTGCCCATGCCGTCGCGGTCGAGACCCTCCATGGCCAGGAACGGCACGGGGTTCTGGTACTTCTCATGCGGGTAGCCGGGGTCGAACAGATAGTCCAGCCACTGGGCCGTCTCATCCGCGCGATCCAGGGCGATTGCGGCCGCTGCCGGGTTGCGGATGCGCGCGGTGTTGCCATCGATGCGGCCGTCCTTATAGGAGTTGAGCATCTCCACGATCAGATCGTCCTCGATATGTCGGCAGATGGCCTCCATGCTGCTCTTATCGCCGAGCCCGAACTGCTGTGCCTTCGCCGAGCAGTACCGTACCAGTGCTTCATCGCCCTGGATGCCGTCGAAGATGACGTCATACGCGCGTGTGAAGTGCCAGACGTGGTCGTTCTCCCATAGACACCCGATGATCCGGCCAATCCCCCACCCACCGTGGGAGTGCTCAAAGCCCAGCGCATGGAATGGTGCGAAGTCCATGTCGGGATAGAGGTCGGCGATGCGGTCGAGCAAGACCGCGCACTTGTGGGCGTAGGCAGGCTCAGAGGTCAAAGCGTACGCGCGCATGAGCTCGATGAGCGCATACCGTACCCTGATCCATTGCACCCAGGAGTTGTAGTAGGCGATGAAGCGGTGCCGGTTCCCCTTCTCGTCCGGAAGCCCATAGCCGTCATCGACGTAGAGCTTGTGCAGCGGATCGTTAGGGTCGGGATGCTCGGCATTGAACAGCAGTGCCTTGTCTCCCAGCTCGCGGCGGAAGCAGCCGTGCTCATCCAGCGCGCTCTCGTAGAAGGCGCGGAAGTCGTTCTTCGGGTAGACCGCTCCGCAGTTGGGACACTCCAGCTTCCAGTCGGCCCCGGCGCGCCAGGGGTAGTTGCCGAACCGCGCTATGCCGCTGCCGCAGTTGGGGCAACCGACATCCTTGTTGGTGTGAATGTCGCGGGGCAGCTCCTGGCTGGTGACCATGGCCCACAATTCGTCATCACTCATGGCAACCCAGCGCGCGGCCGCGTCGACGGCTGCCTTCTGCTCCGCCGCCGCCCATTCGTATGCGCCGACGTTTGCCAGTGCGTTCGCGCGCATCTGCGCGGTGACGAAGCGGCCGGCATCCTTTGCCCCGGCACAGGAGCAGGCCAGGAGTACAACGATCGCGGCAAGGCACATATCAATCCTGAGGTCCATCGAACCGCCTCCATCAGGTTTCGAGCCGGACTGTGGTACTTGCGCGATGATCCGGCGGGCACATCCGAAACCATACTTCGCCCCGGCGTCGGAGATGACCTCGGGCCGGTCTGTGCGGTGCTCCTGTCCGCTGCGCTCGGCTGCTGCCTGCATCTGCCGCCAGATCGCCGTTGAATTGGGCACGTAGCAGGGCAAACGACAGCAAACTACGAAACACGCGAAAGACGCGAAAAGAACGGCAACGCCAGAGAGATCGCTCGGTTGTTGCCGTCCGCCGTTTCTTCCGCGTCTTCCGTGTGTTTCGTGGTAGATGATGCCGTTCCGCCGTTGCCGTCCGTCGTTCCATTCGCGCCATTCGCGTCATTCGCGGTTGAAAAGCGCCGTTCCGCCGTTGTCTTTCCTTTCGCGTCCTTCGCGTCATTCGCGGTTGATAGTCCGTTCAGACTCAGATCGGAGCACCGAATGAGAACCATACTCGCCGCACTCGTGGCATTGACGTTGACCGGCATCGCTTCCGCGCAGGAGGAGGTCAACCTGGCGCTGGTTGCCAACGGTGGCATGCCCACTGCGCTGGCATCCGCGCCGAACATGGCCTTCTCCGCACAGAAGGCCGCCGACGCCAACCCCGCTACCGGATGGGTCTCCGAGGCCGGTGTCTACCCCGTCTGGCTGCGCATCGAGTGGCGCAAGCCCGAGCGGATCGACCGCATCGGCCTCTCTCAGTTTCCAGGCTCCCCGTACCAGGATGTCGGCGCCATCGGCGAGTACTCGCTCGAGGTCCTCCGGGCCGGCGAGTGGGTGCGCGTGGCGACCGGGCAGGCAGGCCCGGCCGACCAGCCACAGGTTGTGCTGCTCGCGCAGCCGGTCGAGACGACCGCGGTGCGGCTGATTGTCAACTCCGGCGCCGCGGCGCGCGTTGCCGTCAGCGAGTTCGAGGTCTTCGGGCCAAAGCCGATCCTGCCGATGGACTATGCGCCAAAGTGGAAGGGCGGGTTCATCTGGGCCGAGCCCTCGCTCATCGTCCCCCGCCGCGAGCCGACGACGTGCTATCTGCGTCGCAGCTTCACCATCGAGGACCCGGCGACGATCAGGGAGGCCTGGCTGGCCGTCTGCGCCTTCGACCGGCTCAATGCTCTCTGGATCAACGCACACCCGGTCGCGGATCACATCAGCTACGCCGGCGGGGCGCTGCGCGTGCCGGAGATAAGGCAGTTACCCCCGGATCTATTCGTCGCGGGGGAGAACGTCATCTGTGCCGCGGCGGAGGACCTCTACGAGGTCGGCAGCCGCGGGTTGCTGGCGGAGCTGGTGATCGCCCATGCTGACGGCACACGCACAGTCATCGCCACCGATACTGAGTGGAAGGGCCATCACGACCAGGGCGTGGTGCCCGACTGGCGCAAGCCCGGCTTCAACGAACGTGGGTGGGCCGACTGCACGGTCGTCGGCGGCCCGAACGGCTCCTGGCACTGGGGTTGGAACACGCTTCATCCGGTGATGGCGCCCGAGGAGACCCTGACCGTCACCGGCATTACACTCGACCCCGCGCACCCGGCGCCGGGCGCCACCGCACGGTGCACGATCAGCTTCGAGTGCGAGCGCCAACTCAGCACGGACTATGCCGTCATCCTGCGCCTCGGGCAGCACTCCTTCATACGCAACCACGATTTCGAGCTGTGGGGCAATCTCATCACGCCCGAGCAGGCGCGGACCAGCACCTGGGGACCCGGCGCTCATAGCGTCACGATTGAGCTGGAGGTCCCAGCCGAGGCGCCGCGGGAGACTCCCGCCACGCTGCTTGTGAGTATTCCCGAGAAGGCCGCGGGGCTTCAGTGCAATCTGGGCGGCTGCCGGGCCGACGCCTACGGCGTACACTTTTCGATCCCGGTCAACCGTGGCCCGGTAACCGACCGGCCGCGCGCGACCGACTTCCCGGGCGCCGAAATCCGCTCCCTCAACGGCAACCCCACCCTCCACGTCGCCGGGAGGCCGACCTCGCCTGTACTCTGGGCGAGCAGCTACGGCAACTACCGCCGCTTTGCCGAGTACGCATCCACGGGAGTGAAGCTCTACCGGCTCAACATCGAGGGCGATGTGATCGTCCCGGACGATGAAGCGGACCGCTACTACCCGTGGTGGTTTGAGCAGATTGACCGCATCTTCGAGTCCGCGCTGGATATCGACCCGGACCTTCTGCTGCTGCCGGCGGTGCAGATGGACCCCAGCCCGCAGGTGCTTTTCGACGACCCCTCCGAGCAGATGCTCAGCGGGCGCGGGCAGTTGGTCATCCCGCTGGCCTACTATGTGCCGGATCGCGGGCAGGTGCGGCCCACGTTCATGTCGCAGGACTGGCGGCGGCGCGGGGCCGAGGGCCTCAAGCGGCTGGTCGAGCACATGCGCGCACAACCCTATGCGGGCAACATCGTCGGCGTGTGCCTGTTTGCCGGGCGCGCGGGAGAGAACTACTGGGGCGGCAATGAGTTCAATGTCTTCATGAATGAGCAGGGCGCCTATGACGCCAAGTCGCGCGCGGAGTGGACAATCGGCGACTTCTCGATGGCGGCTCGCCGCACGTTCCGCGACTTTCTGATCAGCAAGTACGCAACTGATGAGCGCCTGCAGGCGGCATGGCGCGATGACAACGCGCGCTTCGATGATGTCCTCGACCCGGCGAGGTTCCGGCGTGAGGCCGTCTGCAACGTGCTCACGGGGGCGGACAGGCCAGCGGATGCCGGCGCGATGCGTGACCCGCTCGAGCCGGGCGTCGGCGCCATGCCGATGGACTACCTCCAGTGCTACTCGGAAGCGATGATCGACACCTTCTCAGCATGGGGGCAGGGCGTCAAGGAGGCCTCCGACAACAAGCTGATTGCCGGATGCTTCTACGGCTATGCAATCCCCGAGGTCTTCACCTCCGTACCGGGCTTCGGCGGCCACGGCGCGATAGCACGGGCTTGCGAGACGCCCTATCTGGATTTCTACGCCGCGCCCGCGGAGTATGACGGCTCCCGCCGCGCCGGCGGCCACTACTGGCACCACAACATCATCGATAGCCTGCGACTGCACAACAAGCTGCCCATCTACGAGCAGGATACCCGCACGTACCTCGCCGACATGATGCCGAAGACCTTCAGCCTGCAGGAGACGCTGTCGGTGCTCAAGCGCGACTGCGCGAAGTGCATCACCGACGGCGCGGGCTGGTGGTGGCTCGAGTTCGCCTCCGAGCAGCGCGGCGCGGCGGCCAGGGAGTGGTTCATCGACGAGAGCATTCAGCAGTTTGCCGGGCATATCAAGCGGGTGAACGACTTCGCGATGACGCTGCCGGATCGCGGTCCCGCCGCGCAGGTGGCGGTGTTCTATCATGGGCCCACCGTGACCGCACAGGACATCTTCGACCCGGCGCGCGCGCTCAATATCGACCTCGCGCGGCTGACGCTGGTCAACAACATGCAGAACACCGGCGTCCCCTATGACCTCTACAACCTCGCCGACATCCCCCTGCTCGAGCAATCCGGCCTGCTCAACCAGTACAGGCTCTGCATCTTCCTGAACCCGTTCTACCTGACTCCCGATGAGCGCCAATCGCTCGAGTTGTGCAAGAGCGATGGTCGCGTGCTGGTGTGGCTCTGGGCGCCGGGCATCGCGCAGGTCGGCAAGGCCCTGTCGCCTGAACTCGTCACCGATGTCACCGGCATCAGCGGCATTAACTGGAGGAAGCAGCGCATGGCCCCCGTGTGCCGCGTCAGCGCCCCGGAGCATCCGCTCCTGGCGGGGATGCCGGAGGGGGAGGATATCGCCCCGGTACCCTACCCGCCCGGCTCGACCTGGGAGCGCTACGGCAATGAGATCGGCCCGGTGCTCTACGTCGACCCCGCCGCGGCGGGTGACGCGGTGGTTCTCGGCTCGTATGTGGTCGACGGGGCCCTGCGCGAGGACATGGGCGCGCTCTGCCTGCGGGAGGTCAAGCAGGGCGACAGGCTGCAGTGGGCCTCATTCTACAGCGCGGTACCGTACCTCTCCCGCACGATGCTGCGCAACCTCGCGCGCTACGCGGGCGCCCACGTCTACCGCGACTCCGAGGATATCCTGTACGCGGACCGGCACTTCGTGTGCATCCACACCGGGGCGCAGCCGGCGACCGACACCCTGCACCTGCCGCGCACGACGCCGGTGTATGACATCTTCGCGCGCGAGATCATCTCCGATAGCACCGACACCGTGCAACTCGACGTCCCGCCCTACAGCACCGCACTGTACTACCTGGGCGACCCGGCGGCGTTCAAGGCGGCGGTGGAGTGAGAGGCGACGGGGACTGACCCCCATTGCGCCAACCCGAGCCGGCAGAAGCCCAGCCGCGCGCAACGCAATAGGGCTCTGTCCCCGATTCCTCTCGCCTCAGCACGGACGGATGCAGCCGCCGGTTGACGTGCCTGCACAAGGCCCGCGACCCCCGGGAGCAACCTCGTTCCTGTGCCCGGCCCAGACGCAGGCCCGCACAGCCTGTACACCCTTCGGCCCCCAGCCTTGACACATAATGAATATTGCCAATATACTTGACCCTGAGGGGGATGGAACTCCATCCCATGTGGATTGGCGTGGCAGTGTCCCTCGACGTTTGACAGCTCAACACAGTCCGACATACCACCTTGCAGCGCCCTGAGCGGGTGTTTTTTTCATGGATGGATTCGTGATTGCCGGCCTCATAGTGATTGCCGTCTGCGGAGTCCTGGCGGTGCACCTGCGCGACCTGTTGCGGGCCGCGGTTGCGCTGGCCGTCCTCAGCGTCGTGCTCTCGGCCATATTCTTCAAGATCGGGGCCCCGTATGCCGGGGCGTTCGAGTTGAGCGTATGCGCCGGGCTCATCACCGTCCTCTTCATCGCCGCCATTTCCTCCGTCAAGACCAGAGAAGAGTAGTCCAAAGACAGGAGTAGTCGAAGATGGGTGGCAAACTCTTTCTGGGCATCCTTTTCGGCGCCGGGCTGATGCTCATACTCTCGTACCTGATGCTTGCCGGCGCAACGCTCCCCGCGTCCGCCACATCGGCCCTCGTCCCGCTACGCGATGCCCTCTGGCACTACCGTGCGCTTGATGTCCTCGGCGGGCTCGCCCTGCTGCTCACAGGCACTTACGGTGTACTCGTGCTGGTCAGGGAGAGGCGGTAACCATGGATATGTGGCACGCATATTGGATCGCCGTCTTCTTCATGTTCAGCCTCGGCGTCTATGCCATGATCTTCCGCCACAACGTCGTCCACCTCATCATCGGTATCGAGTTGATGGCGAAGGGCCTGTGCCTGGGTATCCTGGTCGCCGGCCACCAGCAGGGCGGCAGCGTCTTCAGCATCTCCGAGGCGATGGTCATCACTGTGATCCTCATCGAGGTCGCTACCACCGCAATCGCTCTGTCGCTTCTTGTCTCCGCCTTCAAGCACACCGGGCAGATCGACATAGCCGCGCTGCGCCGGTTGAAAGGATGAACGAGCCACGAATCCCCAGAGCCTGGCGTTTCTGACCATTGCCGTACCACTTCTTGGCTCCCTGCTCGTCTGGCTTGTCGGCATGGCGAGCAACCGGCTGATGAAGTTCATCGCCGTGGCGATCTCATTGATCACCGGCGGTCTGACGATCGCGTTGCTGCGCGCCGCCAACGGCATCTCGCCGGAGGATGTCGGCTACTTCTGGATTCCCAGCGCCGCGGTGAAGATCGGCTTCAACCTCACCGGCATCGGCGTGTGGGTGGCTGCCGTCGCCGGCTGTGTCGGCTCGATGGCCGTGCTGTTCAGCGTCAAGTACATGGAGCCCGAGGAGAAGCACTACCCGCCGACCCGCTACTACTTCTTCACCGTGCTGTTCATCGGCTCGATGATTGGCCTGGCGCTGACCGACAACCTGATCATTCTCTATCTGTTCTGGGAGATGATCGGCTTCTGCTCGTATATCCTGATCGCCTACTTCTACGATGACCCGAAGGCCGTCTACTCGGGGACCAAGGCCTTCATCGTCACTCGCTTCGGCGATGTGGGCTTCCTGGCCGGCATCGTGGTACTGTGGCAGGCGACGGGCACAACGAATATCTTCGAGATTCTGCAGTTTGCCCGCGAGGGCTCGATCCCGGCTCTCTCTCTCGCCCTGGCCGGTGGCGGATTCATCCTCGCCGCGGTCGCCAAGTCCGCGCAGTTCCCGCTGCATGTGTGGCTGCCGGACGCGATGGAGGCGCCGACCACCATCAGCGCGCTCATCCATGCCGCCTGTCTGGTCAATGCCGGCGTCTACCTGATCGCGCTGACCTACCCGGTCTTCGAGTCGGTCATCTGGTGGGGGCCGCTGGTGCTCTGGATCGGCGCGCTTACCGCGCTGTTGGCCGGCATCCTGGCGCTGCTCGAGTTTGACATCAAGCGGGTGCTGGCCTACTCGACGGTGAGCCAGCTCGGCTTCATGGTGGCCGCCGTCGGCGTCGGCGGGCTGTATGCCAGCCAGTTTCACCTGGTAAACCACGCCGTCTTCAAGGCCCTGCTCTTCCTGTGCGCCGGCGCGATCGTCCATGCCGTGGGCACCCGCGATATGCGCCAGATGGGCGGGCTGTTCAAGAAGATGCCAATCACCGGAACCGCGGCCTTCATCGGCACGGCGGCACTTGCCGGCATTCCCTTGTTCAACGGCTTCTTCTCCAAGGACCTGATTCTCGAGAGCGTTATGAAGCCCGACTGGGCCGGCATGCCCCTCATGATCCTCATCGTGGCCGCGCTGTTTACGGCCGTCTACTCGCTGCGGATGTACTGGATGGCCTTCTGCGGCCCGAAGCCGTATGAGAAAGAAGCTCACGACGGCCCGTGGCAGATGAGCCTGCCGTTGGCAGTGTTGGCCCTCGGCGCGCTGCTTCTCTGGCTCGGGGCCGACTTCTACGCCGAGCGCGCCGCCGTCGGCATGGAGCACCACCACCTGCACACCGTCGGGCTTGCCGACCTGTGGCACCACACGCTCGGTTCGGTCAATGCGCTGTGGATCGTGACCGGCCTCGTGCTCGCCATCTGGGTGGTCTCGAGCATCATCTGGTCGCGGACCGGCAAGGTGTTCTCGGCCGAGGGCGCATGGGTTGAGGTCGTTACCGGCACCAAGATGGGCTTCGATGCCTTCTACAACGCCGGCGTGCGCATGGTCGGCAGATTCTGCCAGGCGCTGCGGACGCTGCAGACCGGCGATGCCAACTACAACTCCGCGGCCGTCGCCGTCGGGGTGCTGATTATGCTTATCCTGCTGGCGGCGAGGTAGCCGCCGGCCGTACCGCCCGTCCCCACCCCATACGGGGCAGGGACCGGCCGACGCTTTCGATGTGAGTGCTGACACTGCGGTGGCGGCCTGAGGTTGCCTCCACCGGGCACGTAGTGGAGATGACGAGCGCGTGATAGACCTTGTGCTTCCGATAGGCGTACTGCTGGCGGGCTCGCTGGTGGTGTATGTTGTCGCCCGGGCCTCTCACAACAAGGCCCTGACCGGCTTTGTCACCATCCTCGCGCTGGCCGTGTGCGGGTATGTGATTGAACTGCTGCAGACGGGCGACCCGATGATGGGCATTCCGTCGGGCGCCGAGGCGCTCTTCGCCACCTTCAAGCTGACCCCGCTCGGCATATTCATGGCCTGGGCCAGCCTGGGCCTGAGCGCCGTGGTCGCACTCTTTTCCGTCGGTTACATGAGCGAGCACAACATCGGCAAGTACTACGCGCTGCTTCTGATGATGACCGCAGGCATGGTCGGCATCGGCATCGCCAACGACCTGTTCAACCTCTTCGTGATGTTTGAGCTGATGAGCCTGGCATCATTCGCGCTGGTCGCCTTCGAGGATGAGTGGGAGCCCGTCGAGGCAGGCATGAAGTATGTGCTGCTCTCGGCGATGGGCTCGATGATCGCGCTGTTGGGGATCGTCCTGGTATTCGCCTACACCGGCACGCTTAACTTCGAGTTGCTCAATACCGCCGCCATCGCCGGCAAGATGCGGCCCGACCTGCTGCTCGGCTGCGCCGCCTTGATGATTGGCGGCTTCGGCGTCAAGGCCGCCATCGTGCCGATGCACACCTGGCTCCCGGACGCACACAGCGCCGCGCCCAGCGGCATCTCCGCGATGCTCTCGGGGATGGTCATCAGCGCCGGCCTGATCACGCTCATCAAGGCGCTCACGGTGCTGCACGGGCTCGAACTGGGGCTCGTCCTGGTGCTGCTCGCCGTCGTCACGATGTTCGCCGGCAACATGCTGGCCATCTGGCAGACCGACCTCAAGCGCATGCTCGCGTACTCGAGTATCGCCAACATCGGCTACATCCTGGTCGGCATCGGTGTAGCCTTCGCCGTCCCTGAGATCGCCGCCTTCGAGGGCTTCCGCGGAGGGCTGTATCACATCCTCAATCACGCGATCATGAAGGGCGGCGCCTTCCTGTGCGCCGGCGCGATCATCACCGCCGTCGGCAGCCGGGACTTCAAAGAGATCGCCGGCATCGGCCGAAAGCTCCCCATCGTCGGAGTGGCCTTCGTCGTCTTTGCTCTCTCGCTTGCAGGCGCCCCGCCGCTGAACGGCTTCGTCAGCAAGCTGTTCATCTGCCTGGCCGCGATGAAGATGCCCGTCTGGGGCTTCACCATCACCGTCATCGTGGTGCTCAACAGCCTGCTGTCGCTCTTTTACTATGTCCCGGCGATGAACAAGATCCTACTCGCCCGCGGGGAGGAAATGACCGAGAAGGTCAAGGCCACCTCGGGGCTGCCGGCGTCGATCACGCTGGCGATCTTCATCCTGGCGCTGCTCACGCTCGGCCTGGGTATCGCGCCGCAGTACGGGCTGGACATAGTCGACCCAGCTGCGCACTACCTGGCGGTGTTGTTGAAGCAGTAGGCTGCCACCCGTCGGCCACGGATGGCCGACCTACCCTTCCAGATGGGTAGGTCAGGCTTCCAGCCTGACGCCGGCATTCTTGCCCGACACAGGCGGGCGCAGTCCGTCGGCCAGGGATGACCGACCTACCCACCCGATACGGGTAGGTCAGGCTTCCAGCCTGACGGCGGCACTCTTGCCTGACACAGGCGCGGGGTCCGTCGGCCAGGGATGGCCGACCT
>MTKY01052109.1_pt1 | contig 12549 bp, 9 predicted proteins | sample 1042731 | NCBI WGS metagenome assembly MTKY01 (sample SAMN06212206, study PRJNA360538) | anaerobic digester metagenome | biome: Wastewater treatment plant; material: sludge; isolation source: anaerobic digester fed with sludge from wastewater treatment plant | place: Denmark: WWTP Soeholt ... | reverse complement strand
TTCCGATCTACCCCACGCGGCTGGTGTACACCTACGAGCGTATGTATGCCGGCGCCACGGCCTATCAGGCCGAGCGACACAATCCGCTGCAGGCGCTGTTCATCGGCGGGGGCGGCTACACCTTTCCGCGCTACATGGAGGCGGTGTTGCCCGAGAGCGAGCTCGACGTGATCGAGATCGACCCGGGGGTGACCGAGATCGCCCACCAGATGCTGGGCCTGGAGCGCGACACGCGCATCCGCACCTACAACGAGGACGCGCGCATGTTCCTGGAGCGCACGCCCGACCGCGCCTATGACCTGGTGTTCGGCGACGCGTTCAACGACTTTTCAGTGCCCTATCACCTGACGACGCACGAGTTCAACCAGCAGGTGCACGCCTGGATGGCCCCCGACGGCCTGTATGTGATCAACATGATCGACGGGCCATCGGGCGAGCTGTTCCGTTCATATGTCCACACGCTGCGGCAGACGTGGCGGCACGTGTATGCGGTGATGGACGTCGACTCGTGGCGCCGCGCCACGCGCTACACCATCGTGATCATCGCCAGCGACGAGCCGCTGGACCGCGACGGTTTGGCGGTGCACTCTGAGGAGCTGGCCGCGCAACTGCTCGACGAGGCGACGCTGGACGCGCTGCTGGCCGAGGACCGCACGGTGCTGCTGACCGATCGCTATGCGCCGGTGGACCAAATGCTGTTGCCGGTGTTCCTGGACATCCTGCCCGACTGACCCTGGCGGGGGCACGCCAGCGGGCGGGGCAGTTGTTGCAGGCAGGTGGGCCAGGTATAATGAACGTCAGACTTTTCAAGGGGGAGAAGATGGCAGACGAGCCCAAACGCGCCAAGGGAACTGGAATCTACAAGCACGTGTTCGGCGACGCCGGCTATGGCGTGTGGGTGCCGCAAGATTGGCACCGGCTGGAGCTGAACACGGGCAACCCGGGGGCGCTGTTCGTGCCCGACCTCGACGACATGGACACCTGCCTGCTGGTCGAAAAGGTGACGCTCGACTATTCGGTGGAAGAGGATGACATCTCTGCGCTGCGCGAGGGCTTTGAGCAGGGGCTGTCGCAGCTCGACATCGTCGACATCGAGTGGCGCAAAGAGACCGTCACGCGGGTGTTCAAGGGCTGGGACGCGCGCTTTGTCTACCGCGACGGTGACGTGGAGCGCAAGCGCTGGGTCCGCACCATGTTCTGGGGCGACGCCCAACTGACCTTTATCGCCCAGGGCAAGGATGTGGCCACCTACGAGTACTACGCCGGCATGTTCTACAACAGCCTCATGACGTTTGAGCTGGTCTAGCCCAGGACCAGGGCCACAGAACGGGGCGGGCTATTCGCGGGCGCCCATGCGCAGCACCTGAAACAGGTCAGAGCGCAGCGCCCGGTGCAATAGGCCGCCCTGTATCACGATCTGCACCAGGGCAAAGGCCCCCGCCATCACCCACATGCTGGCGATGTCGAGCTGAGGCCGCAGCGGCGGCAGCGGCAAGACGCCCTCGGCGGTGGTGACGCGGAAAAAGGGCACAAAGATGCGCGCCGCAGCCACGCCGATGGCCCCCCCGGCGGCCAGGCCCAGCACCAGCACCGTCAGATACTCGAGCTGCACCTGCGCCACCACCTGCTGCTGGCTCAGGCCCAGGGCGCGCAGCGCCGCAAAGCGCCACAGGCGATCCTCGAGCGAGCGGCGATGCTGGATGAGCAGCCCCATGGCCGCCAGCAACAGCGACGCGATGAACCCCGAGGTGAGCACGCCATACACGCCCACGCGCTCTTTGCGTTCGATCTCTTCCGCCGTGAGGGTCCACACATCGAGGTGGTTGGCGGTGTAGGGCGCCACCTCGCTGATGCCGCGGCGCAACGTCAGCAGGTCGGCGTCAGGATCAGCGCGCAGCCACACGTTGTAGGTGGCCACGCCGCCGCCCATGCTCATGATATAGTCCAGGTTGCCCACCACCGTATCGCGCTCCTCTTCAGAGCGCTTGAGGCGCGCGGCCACGTCGTCGGCGGCGTACTGGCCTTCATAGACGGTGGGAAAGAGGCGGTAGCTGCCCACGATCAGCAGGTTGAGCTCGATGGTGTTGGCGCCGTCGGTCGACACCCAGATGCGCAGCGGGTCGCCCACCTGCATGCCGGTGCGCCCCAGGTAGCCCTCAGAGACGAGCACGCCGTTGCTGTGGATGGCGAGGCGGTTCATCAGCATGCCGAGCGAGTCGCTGGCGAAATCGGGGCGAAAGGCGGCCGCGTCGGGAAAGCTCTGGCGGTCGATGGCCAGAAACCAGCCACGGTCGACCTTGGTGGGGTCGACGGGGATGTGGGCGCGGTAGCGGCCCGTCCAGGTGGCGGCGCGCACGCCGGGGATGGCCTCGAGGTCTTCGAGGGGCACCAGCCAGCGCCCCGGGTCGATCTGCTCGACAAAGCCGCCTTCCTCGAGGGTCGAGGCGCCGGCGGTGATGTTGCTGGGGCCCTCGTCGACGCGAAAGGCCAGGTCGGCGCCGATGCGATAGGCGATGCGGTCGGCCAGCCAGTCGTCGAGGCTGACGGCCATCGAGGCGACAAAGACGCCCACGGCCATCATGGTCATGATGAGCAGCAGCGCGTTGGTGTACACGCCGCCGCGCCGGCCGAGCTGTTGCAGGGTGAGGGCGGGCGTCACCGGCAGCAGGCTAGAGAAGGCGCGGTCGAGCAGGCGCAGCAGCAGCGGCACCAGGCGGGCCGCCAGCAGGGCGCACGTCATGATGAAAAAGGCGGGCACCAAGAAGACCATCGGGTCGCTAAAGAGATCGCCCGAAGAGCGCCACTTGCCGATGGAGATAGAACCGGCCAGGGCGAGCTGCCGCAGCAGGTAGTAGGTGGGCAAGATCAGGATGAGGTCGACATAATAGCACTGCCAGAAGGGCGGCTTGAGCTGGCGGCCCACCTCGCGGGCGTGGGCGATGACGCCCTGCCCGCGCGTGGTGAGGGTGGGGTAGACGCGCGCCAGCAGCGAGACGAGCATGGTCAGCGCGATCAACCAGCCGTTGAGGCCCGCGAGCGAGACGTTGAGCGGCGACATGGCCCCGAACCGCAAAAAGCTGGTGGTGTAGCCCATCAGGCGGCCGATGCCCAGGCCCAGGGCTATGCCGATGGGCGTGCCCAGCAGCAAGAGCAGCCCGCCCTCGATCAGCGCCAGCAGGGTGACCTGGGCGTCGCTGGCGCCGCGGCTGACGAGCACGGCCACCACCTGCCGCTCGCTGTCGGCGGCAATGGCCGAGACGACGGCGACAAAGTAGAGCACAAAACCGATGATGGGCACGCTAAAGCCGAACAGCAGCAGGGTGAGCGGCCGCAGGCGTTCGAGGTAGCCCTGCAGGGCGGGCAGGGCGGCCACGTCGAGCTTGGCGTCGGGCAGCATCTGGTGCACCTCGACGTCGGCGCGACTGAGGCCCTCGACGTAGCGCCGGGCCAGCTCGGGCACAAAGCGCGCCTCGTCGAGGTGCAGCGACCAGTGCACCGAGGCGGTGGGCATGGTGCCCAGCAGGGGCTGCACCAGGGCGGTGTACTCGTCGCCGTGCACCAGCAGCAGGCTGCGGTAGGTGGAGTTGGGGCTGGCTGGCCAGTAAGGATCGGTGGCATCGCTGGGCGCCCACAGGCCGGCGATGCGGATGGCGATGGTGGCAGGCGACGAGATGGGCTGCAGGTCATAGGCCTCGCCGGCGTGCAGGCCGAGCTCGGTGGCAAAGGATTCGTGCATCCACACGTTGAGGCGGGCGCCGGTCGAGGCGGCGCCCCAGGCGTCGCCGTCGACGACGGCGATGTGCTGCTCGATGTCAGAGAGGAACCCCACACTGGCGTTGGCGAGAAAGGTGCCGGCCGGGCCGTAGCTGCCGGGCTGCTGCGTCTTGAGCAAGAGCCCCGACGAGCTGATGGCCACCTGCTGCTGCGTCACGGGCAGGTCGGTGTTGCGCTGATAGATGCCCTGCATGAACACCAGTGAGGAGAGGGCCTGCTCGGCGGTAAAGGGGTCGGTGCTGGCGGGCAGATAGTAGGCCTTGACGGTCAGCGGCGAGCGCCGCAGGTCGGTCTCGAGGCGGCCAAGCTCTTCCTCGAGGATGGCGCGGTTGACGGCCTGGGCAAAGATCGGCACGCTGGTGGCCAGCCCGATGGCCAGGGCGATGGCGAGGACCGAGAGGGCGGCCAGGCCAGGGCGGCCTTGGATGCGGTGCAAGACGACGCGAAGCAAGAGCAACCTCCGCGGGGGATTCTAGCCCGAGTGACGGCCGCTACCAAAAAGGCTACGAGGCCCGACCGCAGTCGGGCCTCGTCTGGATCCACGTCAGAGGAGCACGCTGATGATGACGCCAACGACGATGATGCCGGCCTGCCAGGCCCAGATGGTCAGAGCGGTGCGCATCTGCTTGCGGGGGCCACCGTCGACCGGCGCGCCCGAGGTGGGCGAGACGTCGTCCATCGCAGTGCGCAGGCGGTACTCGGCAAAGATGGTAAAGCCCAGGCCCGCCGCGATCAAGAAGAACCAGGTAAAGAGTTCGACGGCGCTCAGCGTCCAGCGCGGGTCGTCGGCCGTGATGGGCCGCGGAATGGCGGCGACGATGGCGGTGGCGATGCTCATGACCGCCATCCGCACCGCCAGGATGTCGACCAGAGTGATCAGGGTTGTGACGGCCCACAACAGATAGTGCAGCGCTCCTTCAGACCACCGCGTCTTGTGTTCCATGCTAGACGACAACGCCTCGCAGACTCAGCTCGCGCGCAAAGTGGCACGCCGCCCAGTGATCATGCTCGACCTCTTCAAAGGGCGGCGCCTCGGTGCGGCAGATCTCCTTGGCATAGCGGCAGCGCGGGTGAAAGTAGCAGCCCGAGGGCGGGTTGGCCGGGCTGGCCACCTCGCCGGGCAGGCGAATGGGCCGGTCGCGCCGACGCGGGTCGGGCTTGGGCACCGCGGCCATGAGCGCCTCGGTGTAGGGATGCTTGGGGTGGTAGTAGAGCTCTTCAGTCGAGGCGAGCTCGACGATCTTGCCCACATACATCACGGCCACGCGGTCGGTGATGTGCTCGACGACGCTCAGGTCGTGGGCGATGAACAGGTAGGTGAGACCCAGCCGGCCCTGCAGGTCTTCGAGCAGGTTGAGCACCTGCGCCTGGATCGAGACGTCGAGGGCCGACACCGGCTCGTCGCAGATGATGAGCTTGGGGTTGAGCGCCAGAGCGCGGGCGATGCCGAGGCGCTGGCGCTGACCGCCCGAGAAGGCGTGGGGGTAGCGGCTCATGTACTCGGGGCGCATGCCCACGAGGCGCAGCAGCTCGGCCACCCGGTCTTCGTGCGAGTCGGCGGTGCCGCCCTCGGCAATGACCAGCGGCTCGGCGACGATGCGCTTGACGGTCATGCGCGGGTTGAGCGACGAGAAGGGGTCCTGGAAGATGATCTGCATGTTGCGGCGGATGGGCAACAGCTCTTGCCGCGACATGCTCTCGAGGTTCGACCAGCCCAGGTCGGGGTCCTTGAAGTGGATGGTGCCGGCCGTGGGCTCGTACAGGCGCAGGATGGTGCGGCCGGCGGTGGTTTTGCCACAACCAGACTCGCCCACCAGGCCGAGCGTCTCGCCCTCACGCACGAAAAAGTCAACGCCGTCGACCGCCTTGACGGCGCCCAGGGTGCGCTTGAACAGGCCACCCCGGATGGGAAAGTGCTTCTTGAGGCCCTTTACCTCGAGGATGACCTCTTTGTCTTGGACTGCGCTATTTGCCATTGTCTTCCACCTCGCCCTTGTCCGAGTACAGGAAGCAGCGAACCATGTGGCCGTCGCCGAGGTCGGTCTCGGCGGGCACCGCGGCATCGCACACACCCGGCATGTAGCTGTCGCAGCGCGGGTGGAAGGGGCAGCCACTGATGGTGGCGTAGGGGTCTGGCACCACGCCCCGAATGGGCGCGAGGCGCTCTTTGGAGCCGCTGCCCACGTGCGGAATCGAGCGCAAGAGCGCTGCGGTGTAGGGGTGCTTGGGGTTGTAGAACACGGTCTCGACATCGGCCATCTCGACGATGCGGCCCAGGTACATGATGCCGACGGTGTCGCACATCTGCGCCACCACGCCCAGGTTGTGGGTGATAAAGACGATGGTCATGCCCATCTCGGCCTGCAGCTCGCGCATGAGGTCGAGGATCTGGGCCTCGGTGGTCACGTCGAGTGCGGTGGTGGGCTCGTCGGCAAAGAGCAGCGCGGGCCGGCACGAGAGGGCCAGGGCGACCATGGCGCGCTGGCGCATGCCGCCCGAGAGCTCGTGGGGGTAGCGCTTGACGAGGTCGGCCGGTTTGGGCAGGCCCACACGGTCGACGATGTCGATGGCGCGCTTCATGGCCTCGCGCTTGTCTACATCCTGATGCAGGATGATGGTCTCGGCCACCTGGTTGCCCACGGTGTACGAGGGGTTGAGCGAGGTCATGGGCTCTTGAAAGATCATGGCCATCTCGGCGCCGCGGATGGAGCGGACCTTGGGGCCGTTGTCTTGCAGCTCGGTCATCTCGATGGACTCGATGACCTTGTAGCCGTCCTTGGTGCGCTCGCCGCGGTTAAAGACGATGCTGCCGTCGACGATGCGGCCGGGCTTGGGCACCAGACGCATCACCGAGAGCGAGGTGACGCTCTTGCCGCAGCCCGATTCGCCCACCAGGCCCATCACGCGGCCAAAGGGCACGTCAAAGCTGACGCCGTTCAGGGCGCGCGAGACGCCCAGGTCGGTGTAAAAGTAGGTTTTCAGGTTCTTGATGCTCAGCACCGGGGGCTGGCCGTTTGCCGTCTTGACTTCCATGGCGAAACAGTGCCTCCTTGCTAGATCGAGTAGGGGTCGACGGCGTCGCGGAGGCCATCGCCCAGGAAACTGAATAGGAGCACGGTGATGATCACCGCCGCGCCAGGGATGACCAGCCACGGTTGCTGGATGACGACCGACACCTGCTGCGCATCTTTGAGCAGTGCGCCCCAGCTCACCAGCGGGGGCATGATGCCGAGGCCGAGAAAGCTCAGTTGCGTCTCGCCGAGGATCATGCCGGGGATGGCCAGTGCGGCCACCACGATGATGTGGCTGGCGGCGTTGGGCAGCATGTGCACAAAGATGATGCGGCGGTCGCTGGCGCCGGCGGCCAGGGCCGCCATGGTAAAGTCAGAGTTGCTGTAGGACATGACCTTAGCGCGCAGTTGGCGCGCGAGGCCGGTCCAGTTCACCAGAGAAAGGATGACCGTGATGAGGAAATAGCGGTGCAGGGGCGTGAACGTGCTCGAGCTCTTGGGCAGGGCGGCGGCCAGGGCGGCCCACAGGGGCACAGTGGGAAAGCTGGCGATGATCTCGATGATGCGCTGCATGACGTCATCGACGAGGCCGCCATAGTAGCCCGAGGCGGTGCCCATGATGGAGCCAAAGACGATGGACATGGCCACGCCCAGCAGGCCGACGGTCATCGAGATCTGCCCGCCCATGAGCACGCGGGTCAGCATACAGCGGCCCAGCGGGTCGGCCCCAAAGGGATAGACGCGGTGCGGCGCATCGAGCCCAAAGAGGTGCACGTCGCTCTTGATGAACCCCAGCATGGTATAGGGGTCGCCCTTGACAAAGAACTTGATGGGGTAGAAGGTGGTCTCGTCTTTGACGTACTTGAACTTGAACGCGACCGGGTCCAGCTCGGTGGTGATGGCCATGGCGTAGGGCCGCAGGCTGAACCTGCCGGCCTGATTGTGGAACACGATGGGCGTTGGCGGCCCCGAGACATAGTCCGAGTCTTGCCGCAGATAGTCGTTGGGGCCCAAGAAGGGCGCCACGGCGATGATGGTATAGCCGATGATAAGGCCGATGAGGCCGATCATGGCGAGGGCGTTGCGGCGAAAGCGCAGCGCCATCAGCTTCCATTGCGACATCAAGCCGACTTCGGACACCGGTTCGGCGATCATGTCCACGTGCGGGAGGGTCGGAACTGCTTCAGTCATCTTGTTCGCCTCCTGTGACTCACTCAAACCGGATGCGCGGGTCGAGCCATGCGAGCAGGATGTCTGCAAGCAAGTTGCCGATCAGCAGCGTGATGGCCAGGAACACCAGGAAGCTGGCAGCCAGATACATGTCTTGCTGGAGCAGCGCCCTAAAGTAGAGCGGGCCGGTGGTGGGCAAGTTGAGCACGATGGCCACCACGGTCTCGCCCGAGATGATGGCCGGCAGGCTCATGCCCAGCACCATCACCAGGGGATGCAGCGCGTTGCGCACGGCGTGCTTCCAGATGACGCGTCGCTCGAGCAGGCCCTTGGAGCGCGCCGTCTGCACATACTGCATGCCGAGCACATCGAGCAGGTTGCTGCGCATGACGCGGCTCAGCCAGGCGGTGTTGTAGGCGCCGATGACGACGATGGGAATCCACAGGTGTTTGAGCAGGTCGACGAACTTGTCCCAGCTCCAGGGGGCGTTCACGAACTGGTCAGAGTAGAGGCCGCCGACATGCAGGCCCAGAGTGCGTTGCGCAAAGACCATCACCACCAGCGCGAGCAGGAACGCCGGCACCGAAAGGCCGGTGAACTGCAGCACGGTGATGGTGTAATCCAGCGCGGTGCGGCGATGGGTGGCCGAGTACACGCCCACGGCGATCGAGATGGTCCAAGAGAAGATCAGCGTGAGGACCGAGATGATGATGGTAAAAGGCAGGCGGGCAAACACGAGGTTGCGGGCCGGCAGGTTGTACTCGAACGACTCGCCAAAGTCGCCCGTCACAAAGCGCGAGATCCACTTCCAGAATTTGAGGTAGATCGGGTCATTGACCCCATACTGGATCTCGAGGGCCTTGATCTGAGCCTGGGAGAGGTCGCCGCCCAGCAGGCGAATGCGCTGCAGCTCGAACTCGAGATAAGAGCCGGGCGGCAGCTCGATGATGACAAAACCGATGATCATGACAAAGATGAGTGTGACGAACAGATAGCCTATTCGCCTGATAATGTAGTTGAGCATCGCACCCCCTTGAACTGAATGTCTCACCTGCCTCGGCCGAGAGAGGGGAGGGGTCTCCCCTCTCTCGGAGATCTTTCGGTGCGGTGATCAGGGCCGCGCTATGCCTTCCAGTAGAAGGTCTCGGGATTGTGAATGGCCGGGTGCGGGACGATCCACGGATCGCAAAAGCCGCCCAGTTTCAAGTCTTCCTTGTCGGGCACGTTCATCAGGTCCTTGTTCTTGATGAACATGCGCACCTGGTTGGCCACCGAACCCATGCCAAAGCCGCCCTGTTCGACATGAATGTCGATCAGGTCCCACACGATCTGCATACGAACCAACTCGTCCGGCTCGAGCAGGGCTTCGGTAAGCAAGTCCTGCATCTTGGGGACGACGGTGTCGGCAAAGCCAGGCTCCATCGAAGCCCACCGCGGCGGAGTACGGTCCCACGGGCTCTTGTCGAGCTCGGTGTCTTCCTTCTCGGTGCCCAACTGCTGGTAGCGGTTGCCGCAGAGCGGAGCAAAGCGCTCGGGCTCGTTGGGAACCAGCCAGCTCGGGTAGACGAGGAGGTCGGGGCCGTCAGAGGCGCCCCAGCCAGCGCGGATCTCGAGTTTGCCGGCATTCCAGAGGGTGCCGAACTCGGCGGGCGGGATGGGGTTGTGCACGATGTTGAGGCCGGCGTCATTCCAGCCCTTGGTGCAGATCTCCAGGCCCTGGACGTTCATGGCGGTCATATCGGCCGGATAGTCGATGCTGATCTCGAGTTTAGAGCCGTCAGGGAACTCGCGCCAGCCGTCGCCGTCCGCGTCGACCACGCCGATGCCATCGAGCAGGCTCTTGGCCTTTTCGATGTCATACTCCACGAACATGTCGCGCCACTTGGCGTACATCTCGCGGGCCTTGTCGTTAAAGTGGAACTCGATGGCCTTGGGGCTCATGGTGCCCGAGGTCAACTCGCCGGTGCCAAAGAAGATCATCTTTTGGATGGTCGGACGATCCATGCAGTGGCCCATGGCGCGCTTGAAATCGGGGTTCCGATAGAGCTCGCGCTTTTTGTCGTCGGGCGTGTCAAAGTTATGGAAGTAGTAGACGCCCGAGCCACCACCGCCGTCGATGAGCATCAGGGTATAGTTGCCGGCATCCTGCGCCTCGCTCACCGTGGCGATGTCCGAGTAGGCCATCGAGTGGTTGACCGAGGGCAGATAGTCGACGCCACCCTGGAGCACCGTCAGCACCTGCACCTGCGCGTCCTGGATCATCTTTTCATCGATGCCATCGACGTACGGGAGCTGGTTGCCTTCGGTATCGACGCAGTAGTAGTACGGGTTGCGCTTCCACACGCGCTGCTCACCTGGATCGTACTTGTCGCAGCTCCAGGCCGAGAGCACGGGGCAATCGGGGTTCTGGCGGTAGATGATCTTTTCGCGCAGCGTCTCGACGTCCTTCATCTCCGTATTGTACTTGGGATGGAACTGCTCGAGATAGTGCTTGGGCGCGATAAAGCGCGGGCCGATGTTGCCATTGACCCACATGGCCAGACGCTTGAGCGTCAACGGCGCCGAGACGGCGTACTTGAACGTCAGGGTGTAGTCATCGACCCTGACGAGCTCGACCAACTCGCCGCCGGCCTGCCCAAAGTCGGGTGGCTGATCCGGAAAGTCTGGGAAGAGAACGAGATCGTTCCACCAGAAGAGCACGTCATCGACGGTGCAGGGCTCGCCGTCAGACCATCTGACGCCCTCGCGGATGTGGATGGTCCACTCGGTGTTCTCTTCGTTGGTCTCCCACGTGTCGCAGAGGCCGGGGGCGATGCCCTGGCCGTCATCGATCCAGCGGAAAGGCGAGTGGCCGTAGAACCACTCTTCGGTGCCGCTGCCCAGGTTGGGATGGAAGGTGCGGATGCGGCCGCCATAGGCGCCCACACCGTCGACGCCGGCCAGGGTGAGCGGCACCTTGGGAAGGCGATCGGCGAGGGGCGGCAGTTTGCCCGCGGCCACCAGCTCGGCGAGCTCGGGGGCCTCTTTGACGGGCACGGCGGTCGGCACGGGTGTGGCCGTCGCAGATTGCGTCGGGATGGGCGTGTTGGTGGGCGCTGCCGTCGGTTGAGCGGCAGGGGCTTCGGCGGGAGCCTCGGCGGGGGCCTCGGTGGCCGGAGCCTTGGCGCAGGCCGCTAGGGCCATGCCCACGGCGCCCATGGCCGATGCAAATAGGAACTCGCGACGGTTCAGTTGGATCCTTGGCATAACATGGTCTCCTTCATGATGCATGTTGGACGTTCTGCTGGCCAGGCATACGTGGCTCGACGGTGACCCCCTTTCTCGGAGTGGTTATCTGAAAACGGCGCGCCTGGATGAGCGCTGGTCCATGTCTTCCAGCGCGGGCGCCGCACTCCGCAAACCAAAGCGGAAACGGCAGATACAAAAAAGGCGCGACAACGCGTCGCGCACCGGGTGAACCGAACGTATCAACCTGCATCAAGTGCGTGCGCACCTGAGCGATAGAGCCGCACAGAACCGCCGCTGCATTACGGGCGGCCTCTGGGCTCTGCGATCGTCTATAAAGGCTAGAAGCCATGGTATCCTTGGCTCGAGTGGCGCCGAGGTCGTATCGGCTCATCGGCTTTGATGAACAGGCAACGCCAACATGCGACAGTATAGCACCCCAAATCACGCCCTGTCAATTGCGGCCTGCGTTCACGTATGGGTGTATGGTGGCACAGGCCGCCGGTCTTGTCAAGCGCATTCGAAGGCCGGGTTCTGTGCAGTGGCTGACAGGCGTAACGCGATCGAGTACCATCAGGGCGTGGGGCGTGGCAACAGGAGGCCGAGATGCGCATCAGCGAGCGGGTAGGCTGTGTCGACTGGCCGTGCGAAGGCGTCGAGCAGGGCGCCTATCACGTGCCGGCGGCGGAGGTGGATCCCGAGCGTGTGCGGGTGGTGCTGATTGCAGAGACGGCCGCGCCGCAGGCGGCCGACAACTGCTATCAGGGGCCGACGGCACTCTATGAGGCGACCACGCTGGCGGCCCTGGCCAGTGCAGGCCTGAGGGCGGCAGCGCTGGCCGAGTTGCTGGAGCACGGCATCTATTGCACCACGGCCGTCAAGTGCGGCAAGGTGGGCTATGGCGTGCCGACGGCGGCCATCAACGCCTGTTCGCGTCTGCTCGAGCAGGAGCTGGCGCCGTTTGAGGGGGTGCGCGCCTATCTGCTGATGGGCGATGTGGCCATCAAGGCGGCGAACGCCATCGCGCGGCGCGCTGGCCAGCCAAGGCCCATTCCGGCGGGCGCCACCTACAGAATCCGCGGCGGCGAGTACTGGTTCGTCGGGGCGCGGGCCTTTCCGTCGTATCTGCAGGCGGGGCCCAGCTATGGCATCGAAAAGAGCAAAGTGGCCATGATCGCCGAGGACATCGCGGCGGCATTGCGTGTGGCCGGGCTGGCCCGATAGGAGGGGGGAGCATGGCGCAGATTGAGCGGGTGATGTACGAGCGCAGCAAGGCGGAGCCCTATGTAACGCGGTTGCTCGAGCTGGGCGCGGCCGACGCCGTGGCCCTCGACCCGCGCGACGTGGTGACGGGCGAATGGGTGCGCTG
>MTKY01053504.1_pt1 | contig 12551 bp, 12 predicted proteins | sample 1042731 | NCBI WGS metagenome assembly MTKY01 (sample SAMN06212206, study PRJNA360538) | anaerobic digester metagenome | biome: Wastewater treatment plant; material: sludge; isolation source: anaerobic digester fed with sludge from wastewater treatment plant | place: Denmark: WWTP Soeholt ... | reverse complement strand
GTCTGGCAGTGCTGCCCCGCTCTCCCTGCTTCACCGGTCAAACCTGCTGTGCTTATTGTAGCGCCAAGCGCCACATCGGATATAGGAGATGCAGCGCTTGGCGGTATCTTCCGTCTGCTGAGCACGACCCCCAGTATTTATGGAGGTGTAGGGGCGTATGCGATACGCCCCTACGGAAAACGTTCTGCTCAGCCAGCGAACTGGCCTAGCCCGTCCAGCCCACCGACGCGCGGTACTGAGCGAGCTGGCTGTCGCGGCCATAACGATTGGTGATCTCTTCCCACTGCGCGGCAGCGTTGTCCAGCGCTTCCTGGGCGCTGATCTCACCGGCGATGGCGCGGGTGATCTCCACGTCCAGCGTCTGCTGGTACTCCGGCGTGCCGACGATACGCAGGTCGAGCACGGCGTTCGGGTGCGCGATGCCGGTCAGGATAGCATCCAGGTAGTCCTTGGCGCTTTCCTCGTCGAAGCCGGCGTCAATCCACAGATCAAGGGCCTCGAACTGGCTGAAGCGGGCCGGGTTGATGCCGGTGCCGCCAGTGACCGCCAGGACCTTGACCAGCTCAGGCCGGGCCATGAAGGCCGCGAAGTCCAGCGCCGCTTCCTTCACGTCGCTGTCCGCCGCCACGCCGATGATCCAGCCACCGAAGGCGATGAAGGGGGCCGTGTTCACGCCCTCTTCTGGCGTTACCCACTCGCCCGCCACGTAGTCCCAATACTGGTCACCGCCGGGCAGCGGAGCGAAGCCCACGTCGCCCTTGACCAGCGACACGTTCTCGTCAATCGAGATGGTGCCGACATCGCCCCAGTCAATGTTGAAGACCGACAGGCCAGCCGGGAAGTAGTTACGGGTATCGGCCACGTCCCAGTTGATCTGCTCTGGCGGGCCGAGCTTGGTGCTCAGCATGTAGTCTTCGAGCGCCTTGACCCAGCCGGGGTTGTTGACCTGCGGGGTCATGTCGTCGCAGCTAAAGAAGAAGCACGGGTTGCCGGGGATCTTGCCGTAGCCGGCGGCGTGCGAGAAGTAGACGTAGAAGGCCTGCGTGCCGCGTCTCTGCGCTTCCATCACGCCGAAGATGGGGGCCTTCATGCCAGCGGTCTCAACTTCCTTGCCGTTGAAGAACTCGGCGATGTCGTAGTACTGGCTCCAGCTTACCGGCTCGGCCAGCGGATAGCCATACTCGGCCTCGAAGTCAGCCGCGTACTCGCCGCCATCCACCAGGTCCTTGCGGTAGTAGAGCATGTGCGAGTCACCGTCGTACGGCAGCGCGTAGATGGTGGGACCCCAGGCGATGATGCGCTCGCGGTAGAGCGGGATCACGTCATCCATATCCACCGCGTCCAGGATTTCCTGAGGGATCGGCTCCAGATAGCCGGGGGCCATGTAGTCGCCCGACCAGGCAGCCGGGAAGACCAGCATGTCGTAAGCGCCGGAGCCGGTCGAGAGGGCAGTCACCGTCTTCTCGAACAGGTCGTTCCAGGCGAACTGCTGCAGCTCGACCTCGCCGCCGGTCATCTCTTCCCATTCGGGGGCGTAGTCTTCGATCGGGCCGCCGATGGAACGCCCTTCCTGGGTCACCACAACAACCTTCATGCCCTTGAACGGCTTGTCATCCTGGGCCAGGGAAGTGGGCACGACACCCACGACCAGGGCCGCGATGATCAGCAACACGACGAGTTTCTTGCTCATTGTAAAAGTTCCTCCGGTGTGCTAACCGCAAACTATGTGAGACTGTGCAACGGATTCGGCTTGCGTCGGGCAACTTGCTGTGCTGGTCTCCAGGTAAGCAGCCTCCTTTCTTGGCCCTCGTGATCGTGGAATGAGGATGGCAGGCGCGTTGACAGAGGACAACAACCGCCATTGCAAGGCACCGTCACGCGGGCGTTAAATGTACTCTTTTTAGCCTCGTCATAGATTCAGTGTATGCGAAAACCACCCCGCTGTAAAACCGATTATTGGATGTAGAGGCGAGGTGCCCGCCCCACTCGTTGGTGCTCAGCGGGACGGGCGGGCTTTCTCGCGATAGACCACCCCGCTGCCCCATGTCATGCTTTCGAGGTGCTCGTCAAGGACGGCCTGCCGGTCGCCCGGCGCGCGCACGCGCACCAACTCGACTTCGAAGCGCGTCCGGTCGCCGCGATGCAGTGCGTGATAGTACTCGACGGGCGTGCCATCGCTGAGATAGCTCACGCTGTCGAGCATGATCAGCGGCGTGCCCTTCTTCACTTGCAGCATCTCGGCTTCGACCTCGTTGGCGGCCACAGCTTCTACTGAGCGGTGCCCGCGCGCGATGACGACGCCGCACGCCTCATCAAGAAATGCGTACAATGACCGCCGGGACAGGTCAACCTCCAGCAGGGCTGGACAGATTGCCTGTGGGATGTAGGTTGTCACAAGTTGGATGGGTTCGTCCTGCACGAAGCGCAGGCGCTCGATGACGATGACTGGGGTTTCGGGGGCGATGCCCAGCCGCTCGGCAATGCGGCGGCTGGCCGGCACGGCCTCCTGGCGCAGGATGCGCGCCGTCGGCGTATACCCCTGCTCGACCATGTCCTGGTAGAAGCCAGTCAGCTTTTGCACCAGGCCCTCGCTGATCTTGGGCGGGGCGACGAAGGTCCCCTTGCCCTTCAGGCGCGTCACCAGGCCGTGCTGGGCCAGATCGTTGAGCGCCTGGCGAATCACCGGGCGGCTGACAGCGAACATCTGGCATAGCTCCGGCTCGCTCGGCAGCCGGTCGCCGGGCTGCCAGGTGCCCGCCTGCAGGTGTTCGCGCAAGACATTGCGCACCTGGATGTGATAAGGGATACCGCTGGTGCGGTTAACTGAAAAATCCAAAGTAGTTGCCTGTTATCTTGTCATTACAAGTACTTATGCTGTATTATAGACTAGACTGGTGCGTCATGCAACTAGTTGCCAGGGGCAGGGCGATTGCATCAAACGTGCGCGTTGTTCTACCTCACCCCCAGCCTCGCTACGCTCGGCTCGCCCCCTCTCCAACGTGGAGAGGGGGCAGCGAGGCCCGCAGGGGCGTATGGCCATACGCCCCTGCAGCAGGCTGACATGCGGCGGATTTTGATGCGATTGCCCTGTTGCCAGGGGGAATCTGTTGGTGGCGGAGAGATTCTTCTGAGTCGCAGGGGCGCAAAGCGTGCGGAGGAAACGCAAAGAGGCCTATTCTTCTCTCTCCTCTGCGTTCTCTGCGTCTATGCTGTGATGTTTTGCTCGCTGCATGATTGGTGCGTCGAGACACGCCCAGGCTGCTGAGCACAGCAGAAAAGGAGCGTCATATGACATTCCGTGTGCTGGTCACCGCGCGGTCGTTCTGTGCGACGGACGGGCCGCACCACGAGTATCTGAGCAAAAGTGGCTGCACCGTTGATCTGCGCCCGCCCGATCATCCGCTGGGCGCGCCGGAGCTGGCCGCGCTCATTCCCGGCTACGATGGGGTGATCCTGGGGCTGGATGTCTGCGATGCCTCGGTCATCGCCGCCGCTGACCGGCTGCGCGTCATCTCGCGCTATGGGGCGGGCTATGACAAGGTGGATTTGGAGGCGGCGACCGCGCGAGGTATCGCCGTGACCACCACGCCCGGCGCCAACCGCGTCGCCGTCGCCGAGCTAGCGATCGGGCTGATCTTCAGCCTGGCCCGGCGCATTCCCCAGGTGGCTGCCAACGCCCGTCAGGGCGTCTGGGCGCGGGCGCAGGGCTGGGAGCTAACCGGCAAGACGCTGGGCCTGATCGGGCTGGGGGCGATTGGCCGCGAGGTGGCCCTGCGCGCCGCCGCGCTGGGGATGCGCGTGGTGGCCCACGACCCATACGTGAAGGGCCAAGTGGAGGGCGTCCGCCTGGTGGACCTCGACACGCTGCTGAAGCAGGCGCACATTGTCTCGCTGCACTGCGCGGTGACGCCCGAAACGGAGAGCCTGATCAACGCCGAGCGCCTTGCCCAGATGCGCGACGGGGCCACCCTGATCAACACGGCGCGCGGCGAGCTGGTGGACGAGACGGCGCTGCACGAGGCGCTCGTCTCCGGCAAGCTGGCTGGCGCGGCGAGCGATGTCTTCCGCCACGAGCCGCCCACAGGTAGCCCGCTGCTGGCGCTAGACAACTTCATCGCCACGCTGCACATGGGCAGCACCACCGCCGAGTCCGTTGCGCGCATGGCCTTCATGTCCGCGCAAAACCTGGTCGCCGTGCTGAACGGCGAGCCATGCGAGTTTGTTCTGAATCCCACCGCCCTGAAATGAGGAAGTGCACATGACCATCTACATGACTCCCTACACTCATCTGGTCAACCTGCAAGACGGCACGATCCCCACTGCTCCGCTGGTGCAACAGCGCCGCCTGTCCGACATGCGCGGGCTGTTCGCCGACCCCGCTGCCGAATACGCGCTGATGGGGGCCAACCCCCTGATCTATGAGGTCTACGAGGCAGCGCAGAACCCGAAGGAAACGGGTCACCTGCTCTACTCGACGACGGTGATCCATCCTGGCAAAGTCGGCGACGAGTATTTCATGACCAAGGGGCACTATCACACCAAAGACGAATGCGCCGAGCTATATTTCGGGCTGCTCGGCGAGGGCTATCTGCTGCTACAGACGCCGGAGGGCGAGGTGAGCTTGCAGCGCGTTGTGCCCGGCACGGCGGCCTATGTCCCGCCTTACTGGGGGCACCGCACGATCAATACGGGGGCGGAGAATTTCGTCTTCCTGGCCGTCTACCCGGCGGACGCGGGGCACGACTACAGGACCATCGCTGAGCGTGGCTTCGCCTCGATCCTGGTTGAGCGTGACGGCGCGCCGACGCTGGTGCCCAACCCGCGCTACGGGTAGCCAACCGTGCCTCACCCCCTAAATCCCCCTCTCCAGCCGAGCTAGAGAGGGAGACTTGAAAACTCGGCGTGGCACATTGCCCCCTTCCCTGGCTTGGCCGGGGAGGGGGCCAGGGGGAGGGGCGTTGTGCCCAGATCAGACTTGCGGGAACTGGTTCGGACAAGGAGGGGGATCATGTTCGCAGGCAACGTGCAAGGCTTCCAGCACCTCGGCTTACCCGTGACCGACATCGCCCGGTCGCGCGCGTTCTACGAGCGCCTGGGCTTCCGCGCCGTCTTTGAGACGACGCTCCCGGCGGAGGGCGGCGCGATCCAGGTGGCGATGCTGGACTTGAGCGGGTTCGTCCTGGAGCTATACCAGTTGGTTGGCGCGGACCTGGCCGGGATCGCGGCGCGCGGCGATGGGCACGTAGATCACCTGGCGCTGAACGTGGCCGACATTGAGCAGGCATGGGAGGCGGCGCGCGCCGCCGGGCTGACTCCGCTCGAAGATGCGCCGGTCTTTCTGCCGTTCTGGGACAAGGGCTGCAAGTACTTCACCGTGCGCGGGCCGGACGGCGAGAAGGTCGAGTTCAACCAGATTTTGGGCTGATCGGGCAGGCTGCTTGTGAGGGGGAGACCCATGCAAAAGTACATTATCGCTCATGACTTAGGCACAACCGGCAACAAGGCTACTTTGTACGACGGGGACGGCGCGCTGGTCGGCAGCGCCTTCTACGGCTATGATACCGAGTTCGCGCACACCGGCTGGGCGGAGCAGAACCCGGAGGATTGGTGGCGTGCGGTGTGCACGTCCACGCAGGAGCTACTGCGCCAGACGAAGATTCGCCCGGCGGACGTGGCGGCGGTCACTTTCAGCGGGCAGATGATGGGCGCGGTTGCTCTTGACCGTGCCGCCCGCCCGCTGCGCAACGCCATCATCTGGGCGGATCAGCGCTCCGTGCCGCAGGAACGCTGGCTCGGCGAGCGCATTGACCCGGCAGACGTGTACCGCATCACCGGGCACCGCCTCAGCGCGTCGTACTCGCTGTGCAAGATTCTGTGGCTGCGCGACAATCAGCCGGACGTGTACCACGCGACCTACAAGTTTGTCCACGCCAAGGATGCCATCGTCGCCCGCCTGACCGGCAATTTCGTCACCGAGCCGACCGATGCCTCCGGCATGAACCTCTACGATCTGGATGCCTGGGATTGGTCGGGGCGCATCATCGAGGCCGCCGCGCTGGATGCGGACAAGCTGCCTGTGCTGTGCCGCTCGATTGACGTGGTGGGCGAGGTGCTGCCCCAGGTCGCTGAGGAAGTGGGGCTGCCCGCCGGGACGCCAGTGGTCATCGGCGGCGGCGACGGCATGTGCGCGGGGGCGGGCGCGGGCGTGGTGGACGAGGGCGCGGCCTACAACTACGTCGGCTCCTCGTCGTGGATCGCGCTGGCGACGCGCCAGCCCATCTACGACACCGGCTACCGCACTTTCACCTGGGCGCACCTGGTGCCGGGCATGTACAGCCCGTGCGGTACCATGCAGATGGCTGGCGGCTCGTACCAGTGGACGCGCGACCAGCTTGCACCCCTGGAGTGCGAGGCGGCGGACGCGCTGGGTCTCAGTGCCTACGAGCTGATGAACCTTAACGCGCAGAAGTCAGCGCCCGGCGCGAACGGCCTGATCTTCCTGCCCTACCTGCTCGGCGAGCGCAGCCCGCGCTGGAATCCCCGCGCGCGCGGCGCGTTCATCGGCCTGACGGTGCGCCACACGCGCGGCGACATGGTGCGCGCCGTGCTGGAGGGCGTGACCATGAACCTGCGCGTGATCCTGGAAGCGTTCACGTCGCAAGGGGCGCGCATTGACGCCATGCGCGTCATCGGCGGCGGTGCGCGCGGGCGCTTCTGGAACCAGCTTATGGCTGACATTTACGGCGTGCCGGTGCAGCGCCTGGCCATCCTCGAAGAGGCGACTTCGATGGGCGCGGCGTTGGCGGGCGGTATCGGCGTGGGGCTGTACAAGGACTTCAGCATGAGCCAGACGATGAACGCCATCGCCGAGACGTTCCAGCCCGATCCGGCGGCGCAGGCGGCCTATGCCAAAGTCTTCCCGATCTTCGAGGCGGCCTACCACGCGCTGCTGCCCATCTACGACCAGATCGCCGAGGCGGGGCTGTGAGTGACGCTTTACCTCACCCCCTGCGCCCCCTCTCCAACGTGGAGAGGGGGCAGTGAGGCGCGTCAGCGCCGAGTGGGGGTGAGGTCTTCGAGCAGCTCTGAACCCTGCGAGGGAAGGAAACCCAGGGGTGAGAGATAGTCTGCCCGCAGGCCCCTTGGACGGGGCACTGATCCAGACGGTGACGGGGCCGCTGCCCGACGCAGAGGTGGCGCTGGCCGATGGGCACGCCCACGTCTGGATTCAGCCGCCGGATGGCGTAGACCCGGCAGCGCGGCTCGACCTGCACGACGAAGCGGCCATCCGCGCCGAACTGAGCGACTTTCGCGCGGCGGGAGGCTCGCTGCTGGTGGACTGCCAGCCAGGTGAAGCGGGGCGCGACGCGCGGGCGCTGGCGCGTATCTCCACCGCGACAGGCGTGCGCATCACGGCGACGACCGGCGCGCACCAGCGCAAGTATTACGCACCGGACTGCTGGCTGTGGTCAGCTTCTGCTGAGGAGGCCGCCGCCTATTTCGTCGAGGAGCTAACCGCCGGGACGCGCGAGTCCGGCGGAACAGTGCGCGCGGCGACGATCAAGATCGGCTACGAGGGCGTCATCGAGGGGCAGACGCGCGCTCTGATGGAGGCCGCCGCCGCAGCGTCGCAGCAGACCGGCGCGCTGATCCTGTTCCACACCGAGCGCGGAGCCAACGTCGAGGCGCTGCCCCCCTTCTTCACCGACCGGGGCGTGCCAGCGGAGCGGCTGTTCCTCTGCCATGTGGACAAGCGGCCTGACGCCGGATTGCATCGCGAGCTAGCCCAGGCGGGCGCGCTGCTCGGCTATGACACGTTCGCCCGCCCCAAGTATGATCCTGACGGCACGGCGTGGCCCTTGCTGGCCGCGCTGGTGGCCGACGGCCTGGGCAGGCACATCGCCGTCTGCCTCGACCTGGCCCTGGCCGGGATGTGGCAGCATTACGGCGGCGCGCCGGGCCTCTTGTTCCTGCCAGGGCAGATCGTGCCGCGCCTGCACGCGCTGGGACTGCCCGCTTCCACTGTCCGCGACCTCACCGGAGGCAATATCGCCCGGCGGCTCGTCTGGCGCGCGCCGGGCGCAGAGGAGACTCTATGACCGACCAAGCCCACGTCCTTGTCCCGCGCAGCGTGCCGACAATGTATTTCGTCGGCGTGACCACGCGCCAGTCGTCCATCATGAAGGTGTTCCCCAAGTGGTCGGACGTGCTGGGGCTGGGCGCGCAGATTGACGGCTACGATGCGCCGCTGCACGCCCCGGCGGAGCATTACCGCGCCATCGTCGAGCACATCAAGAACGATCCGCTCTCGATGGGTGCGCTGGTCACGACGCACAAGATCGATCTGCTGGAGGCGACGCGCGACCTGTTCGACTATCTCGATCCCTACGCGGAGCTGTGCGGGGAGATCTCGTGCATCTCCAAGCGCGACGGGGTGCTGCGCGGTCACGCCAAAGACCCGATCACGTCCGGGCTGGCCTGGGAAGCGTTCGTCGAGCCGGGCTACTGGGGACGCAGCGGCGGGCACGTGCTCTGCCTGGGCGCGGGCGGCTCAGCGGTGGCGATCAGCGTCTACCTGACCGAGCGCCCCGACGCTGCCGACCGCCCGGCCAAGTTCATCGCCGTCAACCGCAGCCAGCCGCGCCTGACCGAGCTGCGCAGGATTCACGAGCGGATCAAGACCGACATCACCTTCGAGTATGTGCTCAACCAAGACCCGCGCGCCAACGATGCGCGGATGGCTGCGCTGCCGCCCGGCTCGATGGTCATCAACGCGACGGGCATGGGCAAGGATCGCCCCGGCTCGCCAATCACCGACGACGGGCTGTTCCCGCTGAACGGCATCGCCTGGGAGCTAAACTATCGCGGCAAGCTGGACTTCATGCACCAGGCGCTGCGCCAGAGCGAGTCGCGCGGGGTGAAAGTGGAGGACGGGTGGGTATACTTCCTGCACGGCTGGAGCCAGGTCGTCGCCGAGGTGTTCGACGTGACGCTGACCCCGGCCCTGTTCGCCGAGCTGGATCGCGCGGCGGCGTCAATCCGTTCTTAGCTGCGTTATATGAGTGAGGAGAGGGAAAGATCATGGCTCGCTTTGATCGCCTGACCGTGCTCAACACGGTCTTGGAAGATGGACTGGTGCCGCTGTTCTATCACAGCGATCTGGAGACGGCCAAGAAGGTCGCCGGGGCATTGGCTGCCGGCGGCGGGCGCGTGCTGGAGTTCACCAATCGCGGCGACTTCGCCATTGAGGTCTTCAGCCCGCTGATCAAGCACTGCGCCCAGGCGCATCCGTCGCTGATCATTGGCGTCGGCTCGGTCGAAGACGCGCCGACAGCGGCCATGTACATCGCGCATGGCGCGAACTTCATCGTCGGGCCGAACTTCAACGAGGAAGTCGCCCGGCTGTGCAACCGGCGCAAGATCGCCTACGTCCCCGGCTGCGGGACGGTTAACGAGGTCACACGCGCCGAAGAATGGGGCGCAGAGATCGTCAAGGTGTTCCCTGGCACGGCGGTCGGCGGGCCGGGCTTCATCAAAGACATGCGCGGGCCGCGCCCCTGGTCGCGCATCATGCCAACCGGCGGCGTCAGCCCGGACGAAGCGAACCTGCGCGGCTGGCTCGCTGCCGGGGCTGCCTGTGTGGGCATGGGCAGCCAACTGGTGCGCAGTGAGTGGGTTAAGGCGGGTGATTTCGACGCCATCGCCGAGACCGTCAAACGGACGCTGGCGTTGATCCGCAAGATTCGAGCGGAAGTATAGTAGAAGAATAGGTGAAAGATGACTGATCTAAAACAACTAGTCGAGCAGGCCAAGCGCAGTGAGCTGTTCACCGCGCCGCACCTGGAAGCCGATCTCGCTGCGTTCCTGACGGATCAAGGCGGGGCGATCAAGACCCTGGCCGCTGAGGCGGTGGCCAGTGGCGTGAAGCATATCTATTTCGTCGGCAGTGGCGGGTCGTGGACCAATATGTACTCCGCCAAGTACCTGATGGAGCGTTTCACCACCATCCCCAGCGACGCGCTGACCGGCTACGAGCTGATCTGGCGCGATCCGGCCCGGCTGGGGCCGGACTCGTGGGTATTTGCCACGAGCTATTCTGGCAATACGGAAGACACCATCGCTGCGCTGCGCCACGCCAAGAGCAAGGGCGCGCGCACGATTGGTATCGCCAAGCGCCGCGAGAGCACGATCAAGCGCGAGGCCGATGTGCTGATTGACTACGACTCGACGGCCCTGTACATCCTGCCGCTGGCGACGGTGTACCTCTTCGCGCTGGAAGTGGCGCGCTTGCAGGGGAACAAGGCGGTTGAGCCGGTCATCGAGGGGCTGATGGCTCTGCCGCCGCTGTTGGGCCGCGTTTACCGCGAGAGCGAAGCGCGCGCCGCCACCCTCAGCGAGCAGTTCTCTGACTCCACGCTGCTGTATGCGGTCGCTTCCGGGCCGCTCTACGGGCTGGCCTACAAGTTCGCCCTGACCGTGTTCATGGAGAACATTCGCATTCACGGCTCGGTGATTGCCAGCGACGAGTTCCGCCAGGGGCCGGTCGAGGCGCTCGACCGCCAGGGGATGGACATTGTCTTCCTGATGGGGACAGACGAGTCGCGGGCCATGACGCAGCGTGTGCTGGACACCGTGCGCAAGCGCCCGAACGTGCGCACCATCGTCTACGACATGGCCGACTACCCGGACGTGCACCCGCTGCTGGCCCCGTTTGTGCTGCTTATCCCGCTGCAATGGTTCGTCGTGTACTCGGCGCTGCGGGCGGGGATTCACGACCTGGACGAGCGCGTGTTCATGGGGCGCGGCGTCCTGGCGACGGGCGAGGCGACCTGGCCGTAGAGAGTAGGGATCGCGGATTGCGAATTGCGGATTGCGAATTTCGATCCGCAATTCGCAATCCGACCTTCGCAATCCCTCACGGGTTGACGACGCCGATGGTCAGCAGGATGTTGGCATAGAGCCGCTGCTCGCCGGTGGCGATGACCAGGCACACGTCGCGGTCGAGGCAGCGGTCGTAAAAGGCGAAACGGTCGTGCGCCACCAACTCCAGGCCGGGCAGCAGCCGGCGAAAGTCGGCGTAGATGTCCGGCTCCGCACCACTGGCGGTGATCATCACCTCGGCGGCCTCGATGGGAATGGCCGTCAGCAGCGTCTCCAGCACATCGGTGACGGTGAGCAGGCCCGGCGCGAGGTTCAGGTAGACGCGCCGCGCTGCCGGGTTGGCCCGCGTGCTAAACGGGTAGTTGCCGTCGGCGATCAGGACTTTGCCGCCGTGACCGCTCCCGCCGAGCACCCCCAGAATCTCCGGGTGCAGCAGTTTGGACTTGAGCATGATCCTCCCTCCTGGAACAGACTACGCGCTGTCGCGCTTGCGGGTGTAGCGGCTGATGAAGTTATACGGCGAGGGCAGCCCGATGGCGCTGGCCTCGTCAAGGCGGGCCAATGCGTCGGGCGACAGCGCCCAGCCGACGCTGCCCAGGTTCTGCTCAAGCTGCTCCGGCGTGCGCGCGCCGAAGATCGGCGCGGTGACGCCCGGCTGGCACAGCACCCAGTTGAGCGCGATCTGGGCGGGAGTCTTGTCGAGTTCCTCGCTGAGCGCCCACAGCGTGTCAATGATCTGCCAGGTGCGCTCGGTCTCGCGCTGTTCGGGCAGGTCGTCCCAGCGGTCGGCGCGCCCCACGCGGCTGTCGGCGGGAGGGGCAGCGTCGCGGCGGTATTTGCCGGTCAGCCAGCCGCCGCCCAGCGGTGACCAGGCGATGACGCCGATGCCCTGCTCGCGGCACAGCGGCAGCAGCTCCCATTCGGTGCTGCGCACCAGCAGGCTGTACTCCGGCTGGAGGCAGTCGAAGCGTGCCCAGCCGCGCATCTCGCTGAGCATGATCGCGCGCATGAGCTGCGACGGCGTGTAGTTCGACGCGCCGATGTAGCGCACTTTGCCAGCGCGCACCAGGTCGTCGAGCGCGCGCAGCGTCTCGTCGAGCGGGGTAGAGGCGTCCCAGCAGTGCATCTGGTAGAGGTCAATGTAGTCGGTCTTCAGGCGGCGCAGGCTGGCCTCGACCTGGGTGAGGATATGCTTGCGCGACAGGCCGGTGTCGTTGGGGCCGTCGCCCACCGGGAAGAAGACTTTGCTGGCAATGACCAGCCGCGAGCGGTCGGGCTGCTGGCTGAGCCAGTTGCCAAGCATGGTCTCGGACTGGCCCTCGTTGTAGATATTCGAAGTATCCAGGAAGTTGCCGCCAGCGTCCACGAACATGCTCGCCATCCGGTGTGCCGCCGGCTCGTCGGCACCCCAGCCGAAGGTCTGCGTGCCCATGCATAGCTGGGACACTTTCAGGCCGGTCCGTCCCAAGAAACGATAGTCCATAAGTCTCCTCCTCAAGGCCAGTTGTGGGTGGCGTGACGGGTAACACACTGGGCGATTATACCCGCAGTCCAGCAAACGCCCACCGGGAGTGCATTCACCGGCCAGGGGTAGTGTATCGAATTCGGTTGAAATGGCGTGGGTACTGACTGTCGTGTGCCCCCCTATCCCCCAGCCCCTTCCCCCACGC
>MTKY01003137.1_pt1 | contig 12557 bp, 12 predicted proteins | sample 1042731 | NCBI WGS metagenome assembly MTKY01 (sample SAMN06212206, study PRJNA360538) | anaerobic digester metagenome | biome: Wastewater treatment plant; material: sludge; isolation source: anaerobic digester fed with sludge from wastewater treatment plant | place: Denmark: WWTP Soeholt ... | reverse complement strand
AACCGGCCGAGGGCCTGTTGCGGCGCGTCGGCCACCCGCCGTTGCCGCCGTACATCCACCGGCTTGTCGAGGGCGACACCCGCGAGCCGACGGACCGCGATCGCTATCAGACTGTATACGCCAGCGCGCCCGGTGCCGTGGCGGCGCCGACGGCGGGTCTGCACTTCACACCGGCGGTTTTGGAGGAGATTGCCCGCGCGGGGGTGGCCACCGCCCGCGTCACGCTGCACGTGGGCGTAGGCACGTTCGCGCCCATCAAGGTCGCGAACCTCGCTGACCACCAGATGCACGCGGAATGGTTTGATCTGTCGCAGGACGCCGCCGCGCTCATCGCCGAACGACGCCGAGCGGGCGGCCGAGTGGTGGCCGTCGGAACCACAAGCGTGCGAGTGCTGGAATCCGCCGGACAGCCGGACGGAACGCTGCGTCCCGGCCAGGGCTGGACGCGCCTGTTCTGCTATCCCCCGTATCGCTTCCGCTGCGTGGACGCGATGCTGACGAACTTCCACCTGCCCCGCAGCACCCTTCTGGCCCTGGTCATGGCGTTCACGGGCATCGAAACCATTCGCACCGCCTATGCGCACGCCATCCGCGAACAGTATCGCTTCTTCAGCTACGGCGATGCGATGCTCATTACGTGATCCCCAGCGACCGTTGCCTGCGTTTTTGTAGGAGAAACGACAAGGCACTCCATCGCGGTACGTCGGAACTCGATCCGGCGCCGGTCCTGCCCATGAACCTCACGGCGTGAGACCGAGCGCGACGATCCGTCGACTCCCCGAGAATCGCTATGGTTCGACGCCAATCATTACGAGCGGCACGGTTGGCACGCCTCTCCCCTGTCGCGCGACATCGTACAGCGCACCTTCGTAGTACCCTGGGCCCGACGACATCTGCTCCTGCATTGTCTTCATCGGAAGCACTTCCACGCCAACGTCGATGGAGTCCCCGACATAGAAGGCCAGATGCTTGACGAATAGGTCATACGCGATGAAGCTGTACTTTCCAAACTGAATTTCAACGGCGACTCGATCCTTTACGAAGTCCGTCTGGTTGTACGAGAAGATCGGGACGTGTCCTGCAGCTTCGATTTGCTGTCTCTGCTCGGTTGGCGGCAGATGCATGGTCCCGCGGATCAGATTGTAGTCCTTCGTCACCCAATAGCTCGTTCGACTCTCTCCCCAGCCAGCAGCCTGAAACCGATCGGCGAATGCCCGATTCAACTCCTTCGGTGCGAATAGAACCTGCCCTTGCATCCCCTTCTCTTTGCTTATCTTGGTCTTGAAGCGGCTGGCATCGACGTTCTCGATAATCGACTCAATCTCAGCCCAGAGCGCTCGTTCATGCACCAACAACCACTCGTATCCATTCAAGTGAGAGTGCATCGCCCCGATCTTCATTCGAGTCCCTCCAGCACGCACTGGGCGTTCGGCAGAGTCGTCGGATCTTGCCCTTGCCCAGGGGGACGATACACTTCTCGTCCCATGGGGCGAGTGCGAAGCGCCCCGCGGAGCGCCAACTCAACCCTTCGTCGTGCAGCGTCATAGTACTCCCTGACGATCTCAGAACCAGCCGCCCGTCGACCGTGAAGCACAGCGGCGACCGCCGTCGTGCCCACGCCCATGAACGGATCAACCACGAGGTCATTCGCCTGCGTCATACTCAGCACAAGTCGCTGAATGAGTTCCACCGGGAACTGACATGGGTGGATGGTCTTCTCGACATGATTGTGTTTGACATTCGGAATCACCCAGACATCGCCGGGGTTCTTCCCTTGGGGATTGCACGAATACTGTCCAACGCGCGGACCTTTGAAGTACTTTTTTCCAGGGTACTTCTGTGGCACGCGAATCGGGTCGAGATCGAAAACGTAGTTGTCACTCTTCGTATACCAAGCGATGACCTCATAGCGTCCCGAAAACCGACGCGAGCAATGAAGCCCATGCTCAAAGTGCCAGACTATGCGGTTTCGCATCCTCAGCCCATGATCCGCGAATACGGGGTACAGGATGCTGTCGAGCGGAACAATCGATCCTTTTTCGACGTAGTTCCCTACCTGCCAGCAGATACTGCCTTGCGGTGACAGGACTCGGATTGACTCGGCAATCACCCGTTCCTGCTGGCGAACGTACGAATCAAGGTCGAGTCGCGACTCATATTCCTTGCCGATGTTGTAGGGCGGCGACGTAACTACCAGAGCCGCGCTTTCGTCTTCAATCGCGCGCAGGAGGTCCAGGCAGTCGCCGTGAAACAGGGTGATCGCGTTGCCTGGATCGTAGCGATCGCGGACCTCTTCCGCAATTGGCTCACCTTCGAACAGATCCAGCTGTGTCGGCCCGGTGCGTCCAGTGCTGTGCTTTGGCTTCGCCATACGCCCGCTACCCCCCTATTGAGGACAAGCATAGGCAGCAAAGCCGCGCCTGCAACTGCCCTCAGACGCGATCCCACGACTTACCCGTGCGATGCGCCTCTGTGGGTTCCAAATCGGGCTTCCTATCTTATGGCATACTATGAGGTTCCATGCCCACCTCACAACCCAATCAGGTCGACCGCCCACTGCGGCCCAACGATCCAAGCCCGGACATCCGCTCGAGCACTTTGAGGAGCGCCTGGGTTCCTTCGCGACCTTCGCCGGCGGCCTGGTTGGCGTGGAACAATTGGGAAACCAGAGCCGTCCCCGGAAGCGTCAGACGGTTGCCGGACGCCTGCTCCAGGACGAGCCGCAGGTCCTTCTGCTGCAGGTCCACCATGAAGGCGGGCGCGAAGTCCCGAACCCGCATCTTCTCGCCCAGGTTCGCCAGGGCCCACGAGCCCGCGGCCCCGGCCGTGGTCGCCTGGAGCACCTTCGACAGATCCAGCCCGGCCTTCTCCGCCAGAATGAACGCCTCGCAGACGCCCAGCAGGTTCAGACCGCACATGATCTGGTTGCACAGCTTGGTCAGTTGGCCGTAGCCATTCGGGCCGCAGTACACAATGTTCTTGCCCATCGCCTCGAACAGAGGCCGAACGCGGTTGAACGCCTCGGCCGGCCCGCCGCACATGATGGAAAGCGTGCCGTTCTCCGCGCCGACCTTGCCGCCGCTGACGGGCGCGTCCAGGTACGCGGCCCCCCGCTGCTCCACGGCCTTCGCGATCTCCTGCGTGACGACGGGGGAGATCGTCGACATGTCCACCGCCACGGCGCCGCGGGCCAGCGCCGCGCACACGCCGTCCGGGCCCAGGTAGACGCTCTGCACATCCGGCGTGTCGGAGACGATCGTGATGACCGCCTCTGCATCCTGTGTCGCCGCCGCGGGTGAATCGACCAGCACGGCTCCCTCGGCCGCCAGCGGCTCGGCGCGGAACGCCGTCCGGTTGTACGCGCGAACCTCAAAGCCCGCCCGGAGCAGGTGCCCGGCCATGGGCAATCCCATGATCCCCGTTCCGATGAACCCGACACGTCGTATCATGGCGTTTCCACAAAGACGCCCGGCGGAAAAACGGCCCTCCGTCATGTTCCGGGCGAGTTTTCCAGAGCTTCGCACAGGGCGATGATGGTCGCCTTCGCGTCACCCAGGAGCATCACCGCCTTCGCGTAACGGTACAGCGGGTTCGGCACGCCGGAGTAACCGGGCCTTTCATCCAGGTTGCAGACGATCACGTGCCGGGCTTCATGCGCGCGCAGAATCGGCATGCCCGAGATCGGCGTATCCCTCGTCTCGATCGCCGCCGGATTGACAACGTCGCACGCCCCCACAATGAGGGCCACGTCGGTCCCGGGAAACTGATCCTCCACATCCTTGAGCTCGCGGAGCCGGCCATAGTCCACGTCCGCCTCGGCCAGAAGCACGTGCATATGGCCCGGCATGCGTCCCGCCACGGGATGGATGGCGAACACCACCTCCTTGCCCATCCCCGCCAGACCCTCGCTGAGCTGCACAACGTCTTCCGCCGCATCCGCCAGCGCCATCCCGTAACCTGGAACAATAATGACCTGGCTCGCCTGGCGAAGCAGCTCGCCCGCCCGAGCCATCGGATCCGCCGGCTCTCCGGCCGGCGCTTCCATCGGTCCGCTTTCCGGGGCCGCGGGCGCTTCCGGCGATGCCGGGGCCGATGCGGCGGCCTCAACGTGCGGACGCAGGCCGGCAAACACGGACAGCAGGTGACGGTTCATGGCACGACACATCACGTGGGTCAGAATCGAGCCGGACGCCGCCACGGTGGCCCCGCACGCAATGAGCAGACGATTGCCGATCGCAATCCCGCAGAACGCCGCCGCCAGACCGGCCGTGGCGTTCAAGAAGGAAATCAGCACGGGCATATCCGCCCCGCCGATGCGGATCGCCATCAGCACGCCGAGAAGCACGGAAACCGCCAGCAGGACAACCAGCACGGCCGCCACAACGCCGCTTCCGGCGGCCAGTCCGGCCCAGATGGCCAGGGCAACGATGACCGCGGCGTTCGCCAGCAGATAGCCGTTATGGCCCGCCAGAATCGTCGGCGTCTGGCGCAGGCGGTTCGCCAGTTTCGCGCTGGCGATCACGCTGCCACTGAACGTCGCCGCCCCGATGATGAGCCCAAGCAGGGCCGCCACCTCCGCCGTCCGAGTGGGCGGATGGGCGGTCGTGCGGGTAAGCTCAACGAAGGAGACCAGAAAGGCGGCCACCCCTCCGGCTCCGTGCTGAAACGCAACCATCGCCGGAATCTGGATCATGTTCACGCGGACCGCCACCCAACCGCCCAGGACACTACCCAGCAGCACCGCCACCACGACCAGCGGAAGATCCATGACTCGGTGCCGGTACAGAACCAGTACGGCCGCACACAGCAACGCGAAAGCGGCCGTCAGGTTGCCGCTCCGCGCCGCGCGGGGAGTGCGGAACTGTGCGATGCCCGCCACGAGAATCAGGATGATGACCAGATCAACCCCGAACGACGCCATATCCGTCTCTGCTTTCTCTGCGATTCTGTGGAAGCCCGGCCCGCCGCCGCGGCGGTCAGGCGGCCGAGTCCTTCTTCCGGAACATACCAAGCATCCGATCCGTGATGACGAACCCACCCGCCACGTTGAACATGGCGGTAATCAGGGCCACGGCCCCCAGACCCTTCTCCGTGACCGTCGTCTGCACGGAGAACAGAAGCAGGGCCCCCAGGATGGTCACCGCCGAGATGGCATTGGTCATGGACATCAGGGGCGTATGCAGCATCTGCGGCACGCGCGAAATCAGCACGTAACCCACGGCAAACGCCGCTACGAAAATCACAACCATCAGGAGTACGTCGCCCATGGTTTCCTCCACGCATACGGCGCCGGAGCCTTCCTACGCCTCCCCCATCGCCTTGAGCGTGCCTTTGTGAACAATACGGCGATCCCGCGTAACCAGGGTAGCCTGCACGATTTCGTCGTCCACATTCAGGGTATTCAACCCATGCTGGAACAGGTTCTGCACATAATGCTGCACGTTCTGCGCGTACAGCCAGGTGGCGTCCACCGCCATGGAGCCCGGAATGTTGGACGTGCCGCAGAGGTAGACGTCATGCACGACGATCTCCCGCCCCGCCTGGGTCAACGCGCAATTGCCGCCCTGGTCGATCGACACGTCCACGATCACGGAGCCCGGCTTCATACTGCGCACGATGTCCTCCGTGATGAGCACCGGCGCGACCTCGCCCGGCACCAGGGCGCTGAGAATGATGATGTCCGTCGTGGGCGCCAGATCGCGCATGAGGGCCCTCTCACGCTCGATCCACTCGTCGGGCAACGCTCTGGCATAGCCGCCCTGCCCCACGGCCAAGTCGTCGGGGACCTCAAACCCCACCACCTTCGTGCCCTTGAGGCTGCCGGCCTCGCGCCGGGCATCCGGCCGGATGTCGATGGCCTTCACACTCGCGCCAAGCCGCTTGGCGGTGGCGATTGCCTGAAGCCCAACCACGCCGGCTCCGACCACTAGGACCTCCGCGGGCGGAATCGCTCCGATCGCCGTGCCGATCATGGGCACGAAGCGCGGAAAATGACTGGCGGCAATGAGCACCGACCGGTAGCCGGTCACCGTGCTCATGGAGGTCAGGGCGTCCATCGTCTGGGCCCGGGACGTCCGCGGAATCCCGTCCATGGTCAAGGCCGTGATGTTCCGGTCGCGCAGCGTGCGAATCATGTCGTGGTTCGGCGGCGCGGCCGGATGCAGAAACGTGATAAGGATGGCGCCTTCGCGCAGCAGTTCCGCCTCCTGGCGGCCGACGGTCTGGTTGAAGGCCGGCTGTTTCACCTTCAGCACGACGTCAGCACGCTCAAACAGACTGACGGCGTCGGGAGCGATCTTGGCGCCGGCGGCCACATACTCCTCGTCGGAGCGAAACACGCCGCTACCAGCGGTCGATTCCACCAGAACCTCGAAGCCCATCGCAACGTATGCCCGCACACTCTCCGGCAACGCGGCGACCCGCCGCTCTCCCGGCAGAATCTCCTTCGCAATTCCAAGAATCATGGTTCTCACGTCCTCTTCAAGTGCGGCGCCCTTCGACACGGCGCCCAGACGAAAAGCACACTTACTCCACAATCAGCAGCACACGCTGCGCTAACCGAAGCAGGATCGGCGAATGAAGCGATTCGAGCAACCGGAGAATCGGATCCAACGCCGGCCCCCTCCGCCGAGAATCACGGCTGTCCGCCGGAACGCTTCGCGCGACGGACAAGCTCCCCTCCGTAACGGCCGCCGGCACCCGAAACCGCCCGGCACAAATGCCCGCCCGAGATGAACCCGAGCACTCCAGACCCCGGCGTTTCCGAACGCTGGATCAGGCTCCGGCCGGCCGCCCGCCCGGCCTTACAGTCGCCGGTTGCTCAAACGACCGCGGAAACCTCACCACGCCTGCCTGATGAAGGTCAAGGGGTTGATCGCCCTTCCGGCACACCGGTTCCTCCAACACCAGTCCCCATTCCGCCAGACCGCCCAGAACCGTCTCTCCGCTCACCGGACGTACGGGATCGACCATGATGCGTCCGCCCCGCCGGGTTGTCAACGCACACTGAGCCGGCTCACCGCGTGGACCGACAATCCCGCGCCGGACGCAAAGGTCGGCTGCGCAGAATGCAGAGACAATTGAACCACAAAACGCCTGCCGAGAGGCTCGGATAACCCTGAAGTCGATCCGGAAGGACCGTCCCTTCACAGCCGAGCGGTCCTCCTTCGACGCGGGCACGCATTGGGTGACATTGGGTCTCGCCCGCTGTTTTCACGACGGCGCGGGCGCTCGCGGACGAAGTGAACGCTCCCTGGCACTCTCGAAGGCGAAACGAGCGATCCTTTCATCGCACGTCGGCACAAACGCCCGCGAGAATCCGGCCGATCCGGTCCGTGTCGACCGTCCAGGCGTCATTCTCGATACGTTGGCCTGTTTTCAGCGCCGGCGCGCCGTCAAGCGTGCGGGGGAGTCCCGGCCGCAAATCCCGGGCCAATGCCGGCCACACGCGGAGGGTCATCCCGTATTCACCGAGCAACTGGCTGTACGCTCGGACCTTCATTGCCGGAGTTGCCGGGCGGGCGAAAAGAACCGCTTCCGAATCCCCGCCGGCTGGCGCACGGTCCGCATCGCCGAGGTGCCCGGTCAGCCGGAGGCGTCCGGTCAGTTCGGCCTCTGACCCCGCAATGCGCACCGCTCCAGCGACTCGTTCTGTTCCTAATCACTTGTTTTGCAAATGATTGCGCATACCGGACAAAAATCGACCCGGATTGTTTTGATTCCCTCCGAACGGGTACCTATAACTTCACAAAGACGTTCAACGGGTTGGCCGGAACCAGAAACACAAGACGCGGAACACGACGGGTGGCGGGCCCGGAAACGAGGCCGGTTTGCCGGCGCGTGGGCCGCGGATCGCTCGGCAGGCGCCCGTGGGCAGCCTTCGGGCGAAAACAAGGAGAATCCAAACATGGCCTTTGAACTTCCTTCACTACCGTACGATTACAGCGCACTGGAACCTCACATTGACGCACGCACGATGGAAATCCACCACACCAAGCACCACAACGCGTACGTCACCAAGCTGAACGAGGCCATCCAGGGACACGCGGGACTGGTCGGAAAAAGCATCGAGGATCTGCTGGCCGGTGCCCGCAATCTGCCCGATTCGATCCGCCAGGCCGTCATCAATCACGGCGGCGGACACGCCAACCACACGCTCTTCTGGCAGATCATGGGAAAAAACAAGGGCGGCGAACCGGCGGGCGTGCTGGCGGACGGCATCCAGGCCGCCTTCGGCGATTTCGCCCGATTCAAGGCGCAGTTCTCCACCGCGGCCGCGAACCGGTTCGGCAGCGGCTGGGCCTGGCTGGTGGTGGATACCGCCGGCCGACTCCAGGTGATCAGCACGCCCAACCAGGATTCGCCCATCATGGACGGCCACAAGCCGATCCTCGGCCTGGACGTCTGGGAACACGCGTACTACCTGCACTATCAGAACCGGCGGCCGGACTACATCGCCGCCTGGTGGAACACCGTGAACTGGGACAAGGTGACGGAGTACTACAAGGCCGCCCGCAAGTAACAACGGATCATTGGACCCCCCGCGCAAGCCGACGGCATTCCGACCGTGTTCGGGCCGGCCGTCGGCTTGTGTGACATCCGTGAACCCGTATCGGGCCTGAACGACAGGAGTGAATTCAGCGCTTGGGCTTGCGAAAAACCGCCACCACGTCCTCGATCGGCACTACAAAAAGCTGGTTGTCCGACTCGAAGTCCACCGGAATGGCGTTCTTGGGGTTAAAGAGGATTTTGTCGTACTGGCGGATGGGAAAGTTTTCGTCGTTCTGCACCTGGGCGGAGACCGCCACGATTCGCCCCGTAATCGTGGGAATCTCGATGGAGTCGGGCAGCTCGATGCCCCCCTTGGTCTTCTTTTTGTCCTCGTCCTTGCGGATGAGAACCCGCTTGCCGACCGGCTCCACCGTCTCCAGCCGTGCGCGAGCAGAGTCTGCCTTTTCCGCCATGAACCGCTCCTGAGCACCGGGATTCCTGTACAGCCGGGGTCGATCGGCTATACTGCGAAATTCTAACCCGCGCCCGGTCGTTGGACAAGGGTCGCCCCACGGATGCGGGCCGCCGGAGAAAACCGGGCTGCGGCGTGATTCCGATGATGGATTCGGAGCGTCTTCCGCCTGGTGTGACCAAGCCATGCAGACGCCGTTGAGAACGGCGCGGATGAAGCATTTGTGACTCGCCGCCCCATGCACGTCGCCCTGGTCTCCCTGGGCTGTGCGAAAAACCTCGTTGACTCGGAAAAGATGCTCGGCCAACTCGCCGAGGCCGGCTGCGTGATCACCGGCGATGCCACGGAGGCAGATGCGGTTGTGGTCAACACCTGCGGCTTCCTCAACGCCGCGCGGCAGGAAGCCCTGCAGGCCATCCGCGACGTCGTGAAACTCAAGCGGCGTGGCCGATGCCGGCGGGTCGTCGTCGTGGGCTGCCTCGTCCAGCGCGACGGCACGGATCTGCTCAAACAGGTCAGAGGCATCGACGCCCTGGTCGGCGTCCACAACCGCGACGACGTGGTCCGGGCGGTGCTGGCCCGCCCTGCGAAAGGCCCGCGAACGGTGGACATGTATCTGGGCGATTACCACCCGTTCGTCCACACGGACACCGCCCGCCTGCGCATCACACCCCCGCATTATGCATATCTGCGGATCAGCGAGGGCTGCAACCAGAAATGCACGTTCTGCACCATACCGGCGATTCGCGGCCCCATGCACTGCAAACCGCCCGCCATTGTCCTGGCGGAGGCCCGAGAGCTGATCGGGGACGGGGCCGTGGAGCTGAACCTCATCGGCCAGGACACCACCAGTTACGGCCTGGATTCCGAGGAAGGCTTCGGCCTGGCCGATCTGCTTCGGCAGCTCGACAGGCTGGACGGCGTCCGCTGGATTCGCCTGCTGTACGCATACCCCACCACGTTCACGGACGAAATGATTGACGCGATCGCCGGCTGCGACCGGGTCGTCAAATACATCGACCTCCCCCTGCAACACATCAGCAACCGCATCCTGAAGGCGATGGCCCGCCAGGTCACACGGGCCGAGATCGAACGATTGCTCGAGAAACTCCGTTCGCGAATCCCCGGGCTGCGACTCCGGACGACCCTGATCGCCGGGTTTCCCGGCGAGACAGACGCCGAGTTCGAGGAACTGGTCCGCTTCGTCCAGGAAACCCGGTTTCAGGCTCTTGGCGTCTTTGCGTACTCCCTGGAACCCGACACGCCCGCCGGCCGGATGAAGAGCCAGGTGCCCGACAGAGTCAAGCAGCACCGGGTCGACCGGCTCATGCGCGTCCAGCAGGAAATCGCCTTCGCGCAGGCCGACGCCTTGGCGGGGCAGGAACTCGAGGTTCTCATCGAAGGTCCGCCGGTGGATGGGCTTCAACCGGCACGCCACGCGGGGCAGGCTCCCGAGGTGGACGCCGTCACGCTGCTGGAGGGCGGCAACGCTCCGCCCGGCCAGTTTATCCGCGCCGTCTGCACCGGCCGTCGCGACTATGATTTGCTTGCCCGACCCGTCGAGAGTAAGCTTCCCTCCGTCTGAACGCCCGTCGAATGCCGATGACACGAGTCCGCGCGCTCGGGCTCCTGGCTTTTGCCTCGACCGGCCTATCGGGCTTCGAGATGGCGATCAACCTTCCCAATCAGATCACCCTCGGACGGCTGGTGCTGGCGGCGATCCTCTTCGTCTGCCTCGCCCAGTACAAACACGGCCAATCCAGCCTGCGCGTGCTGGACGGAGCCGCCGCCCTGTTCATCGTGGCGGCCCTGACGGACATGCTCGACGGTTATCTCGCCCGTCGGCAGAACCAGGTCACCTCGTTCGGACGGGTGCTGGATCCGTTCGTCGACAAGGTGCTGGTGTGCGGCTCGTTTGTGTTCCTCTGCTCGCCGGGCTTTGTGGATGACGCCACCGGCCGCAACGTGTCTGACGTACGCGCGTGGATGGTCGTGCTGATCATCGGCCGTGAATTGCTGGTGACCAGTCTGCGCGGCTTTTCCGAAGCGCAGGGCGATTTGTTCGGAGCCAACGTCTTTGGCAAAGCCAAGATGATGGTCCAGAGCATCACCATCCCCGTGATCCTTGTCTTCCAGGCGCATCCCAACAGCGTTTTCGCGGCACCGAACGTACGCTGGATTCAACCCGCCCTTGTCTGGTTGACCGTCCTCGTGACGACGGCCTCGATGGGCTCTTACCTGCTCCGGGCCCGCAACATCCTCTCCGAGCTCTCCCGCCCGACCCACCGCGACAAAAACCCATAGCCCGCGGCCTGGACCACCGCGGCGAACAGTGACCGGCGACTTCGGCGAGGGTGGTTGCCGTGAATCGGCCGACCGCCGGACGGTTCGTCGCCGGCGTCTGCGGAGCGCGATTCGCGACATGATCTACCTGGCCTGCCGGTTGACGCGGCACGCCGGTCGCTGGCGTCTGGCGTTCTGGAAGAACAACCCGTGGCGTCCGGTCAGGCAGCGGATGTACGAGCGTTTTCTGGCCCCCGGCCGGTCGGGTCTGCTTCCCGCCTCGGTACCGCGCTGACTTTTCCCTACGCAGTACAATCACCGGGCGCCTTTTCGGAAGGGGGACCTTGCGCGCCGAGACCGCCCTGTGAGCAATACCGTCACGCCGCGGCACCCATTCCCGCCCCATAAACCCGTGTCACCATGCCTTGCGTGCGCGGTCGAACCCATGCAACGCTTCCCGTCCGCCCAATTCGACGATATCATCGCCATGCGTCACGGATTCAGAATAGGCTCTCAGTCCGATGGCCGGTTTTCACCCGCCCGCTCCTGGCCGGTTTCGCCCGCCCGGCGACATTTCGGCGTCAATTCCAGTGCTTGCCCACGGCAGGCGTAGAGATAACAGGCAGATCCCCGCATGTTCATTCCCACACCGCGCTGCGCTTTCTTCGTCAGTACCTTCGGTCGAGCGGCCACCTTCTCTGGTCCCGATCGGACACTGCAGTTTGCCTGCCGGATCCGCCCCGGCCGACGTCCACGAAGCGCCGCCTGGTTTGTTCCGTCCTCAAACTTGGCGTCGATCGACGGGCGAGGTGCATGCGGGATAGTGGAACCTATCGCGCGATACGCCCAATCGCACGGCTGCCAATCACGAACGACGACACCGACTCGTTGCTCATTTGGGGCAGCACCTTTGGCGCGCGGCCCGGTCCGTGACCTGTTTCGTGTGTCCATGGTCCCCAGAGCATGCCCGGCCGCTCGACGACGTTCACCGAGCGAACAGGATGCGATTCATATGCCGGCGGCCCCCATCCGTGGGTGGCAATTCCTTGGCCTGCCGCCGGTCGTTCCAGGCTGGCATCGGTCAATGCCCATCGACCGATCTGAAGGTTAGGATAATGTTCGCATAAGGCCATGTCAAGCGGTCTAACAAGGAATTCGCTGCGGTCCGGCGTCGCGGAGTTCCCGCCACAGCCGCCGCTGCTTCCGCCAGTCGGGGACGGCGGCGATGTCGCGGAGCTGGGGCTCGACGACGGGGTCACGGCCGGAAGTGACGCGTGGGAGATGGAGCACCTCTTCCTGAATGTTCGGGGCC
>MTKY01057848.1_pt1 | contig 12563 bp, 9 predicted proteins | sample 1042731 | NCBI WGS metagenome assembly MTKY01 (sample SAMN06212206, study PRJNA360538) | anaerobic digester metagenome | biome: Wastewater treatment plant; material: sludge; isolation source: anaerobic digester fed with sludge from wastewater treatment plant | place: Denmark: WWTP Soeholt ... | reverse complement strand
CCCATGAAGATGTTGACCTCGTGGGTGGTGATGTCGTCGTCGTTGTAGGAAACCGTGCGCAGCGTCATGAACAGATGATCGGAGTAGCGTTCAACCTTCGGTCTCTGGTGAGCTTCAAGGGCGTCCTCCACGGCGAGCGGATGCAACCCCAGGGTCGCGGCGACGCGTTGCAGCTCATCGTGCTGTGGATCGTTGACACCGATCCAGAGGAAGTCGTCCTCCCCGAGGCCGGCGAATGCCGCCTGCAGGGATGCACGGTCATCATCTGTGGATTCGCGGACCCCGTCGCGATAGACGGCGCAGTCAATGATCACGACGTCATTGTGCACCTCACAGTGCAGCCAAGCCGTCGACTTGCCGTAGCCGACCTGCCGATACGCTCGAGGCATGCACAGCTGGACGTCACCTGAGGTCCCTACTCTCAGTGATCTCGGACTTGGCAACGGCCCGGCCGTCAACGTCTACGACACGTCGAGCAAGAGCCTGATGGCGAGCGACCCCGAAGACGGTGCGCGTCTGTATGTCTGCGGCATCACCCCGTACGACGCCACTCACCTCGGTCACGCGTCGACCTATCTCGCCTTCGACCTGTTGCAGCGCGCGTGGCTCGATCGCGGACTCGGGGTGACGTACACGCAGAACGTCACCGACGTGGATGACCCACTTCTCGAGCGTGCCAACGCGACCGGTGTCGACTGGGCGGAGCTGGCCGAGCGTGAGACGCAGCTGTTTCGAGACGACATGACGGCTCTGCGTGTGCTCGCCCCTCACGCCTACGTTGGGGCGGTTGAGTCGATAGAGCTCGTGGTTGACCTGATCGAAAGGCTCAGAATTGCCGGAGCCGTCTACCGCGTGGATGACGACCTCTACTTCGATGTGCACGCAGATGCCGATTTCGGCATGGTTTCAGGCTTCGATGAGGAGACGATGCTGGAGATCTTTCCCGAGCGCGGAGGGGACCCTGAACGGGCCGGAAAGAAGCACCCGCTCGACTGCCTCCTGTGGTTGTCCGAACGGACCGGCGAGCCCGCGTGGGACACCCAACTTGGTCGTGGCCGTCCTGGTTGGCACATCGAGTGCGCTGCCATCGCGTTGCACAACCTTGGCACGGCGTTCGACGTGCAGGGTGGCGGCTCGGACTTGGTGTTCCCACACCACGAGATGTCGGCGTCGGAAGCAACTGTCGCGACGCAGGAGCCGTTTGCCCTCGCATACGTGCACGCAGGCATGGTCGGCTACGAGGGCGACAAGATGTCGAAGTCGAAGGGCAACCTCGTGCTCGTCTCCAAGCTCCGCGCTGAGGGGCGGGATCCGATGTCGATCAGGCTCTCACTGCTGGCACACCACTACCGCAGCGATTGGGAGTGGTTCGGTGGGGAGATCGACGTTGCAGATCAGCGGCTCACTACGTGGCGTGCTGCAGTTGAACGGCCGACTGCGCCGTCCGGTGAGCACCTCGTGGCAGCACTCAGGACCGCCATGGCCAACGACCTCGATGCTCCCGCCGCCCTTGCAGCAGTCGACGCCTGGGCGGCCGGATCTGGAGACGATTCGCGTGCGGGCGACACGGTGCGTACAGCGGTCGACGCACTGCTCGGCATCGCGCTCTGACCAACCCGGTGGTCTGACCGTCTAGGTCACGCGGCTCGCAAAGGGACGGTCTGCGTCTTCGAGCCCCGCGCAAGCCAACAGCCCGTCCTCGACCTGATAGCGATCGATCTCGGAGTCCGTGGCTGCTGGACGTGCTTTGCCGGGGAGAAGCCAGGTCACCGCGGCGGCGAGGATGCCGAGACCGACGATGACGAAAGCCGTCGACCGGTAGGACTGCAGGGTTGGTTCGCCCGCGTCACCGAATCCGCGCAGAAATGTCACCGCAAGCCCGCTGCCCAAAGCGAATCCCATGAATCGCGAGACCTGATAGAAGCCCATCGCACTTCCGGTCTCCTCGGCAGGAACCGATCGGACGATGAGACCTGGGAGGGCCGCGAAGGTCGTACCAACCCCCACGCCCACCAGGGCCATGCTGACCAGTACCTGCCAAAGGGCGGTGGTCGTGAGCCCGAAGATCAGCGCGCCAAGGGCAACCGCGAGCGCACCGAATGGCATCACGGCGCGACTGCTGAATCGTGACTGCACCCGGGGGAGCGCGACCGTCATCAGGAAGCTGAAGACCGACATCGGCACCAGGGTGAGTCCGGCGACAAAGATCGACTCGCCGAGCCCGAATGTGTCCAGCTGGACGAACTGCGCGATGACCACCATGAGGATGTACATCGTCAGCCCGAGGAGCAGCCCGGCGAGATTGGCAGTCAGGACTGCACGGTGCTTGAGCAGCCGCAGGTCGACCAGCGGATGCTTGGTGCGCAGCTCGTGCACGGTCCAGAGCGCAAGCAGGGCGGTGCCTGCGATCAACATGGAAACCACCGCGGGCGAGGTCCAGCCCCAGTCGACCGCCTTGTCCAGCGGTATCAGGACCAGAACCAGCCCCACCGCGACGATGAGAGCGCCCAGCACGTCCAGATCGCTGTCGTCGCGAGACTCCTTCGGTGGCGACACCACCCAGACGGCAAGCGCGAGCGACACGATGCTGATGGCAGTGCCGAGCCAGTACGCCGCAGCCACACCGCCGTGATCTGCGACCAGGCCGGTGATGGGATAGCCCAGCCCGACGCCAGCGGCGCCGACGACCGACAGACCTGCGATGACCCCTCGCGCACGTTCCGCGGGAAGGTGATCACGCGCGGCCGCCATCGTCAGCGGCATGATCGCCATGCCGAGGCCCTGAAGAGCCCGCCCGAAGATGAGCGGGCCGAGCGATGTGGCGAGTGCAGCGATCGCGCACCCGACCACCACGGCGCCCAGGCAGATTGCGATCACGACTCTGCGATGGCGACCGTCTCCCAGCCGACCAACCAGGGGAGAGGCGATGGCTGCCACGACGATGGTCGAGGTGAGGGCCCACTGCGTGTTGGAGATGCTGGCGTCAAGATCCTTGGCGATCTGCGGGAGCAGCGGTGCGCCGAGGCTGCTGATGATGGCGTTGACGGCCCCGACGAACAGAAGCGCCGGGATGAACATACGTTCCCGGAATGACGTCACGCCAAAACAATACAGTTAGACTGCCTAGTCGCTAGAATGGTGTGATGCATCCGACGCCAGGGAACATCGCGGAGGAGCTGCGACTGGTGGTCGGTCAGCTGGTGCGCCGGTTCCGCCAGGACCGAGAGCTGCCGCTGCCGCAGTTCACGGTGCTGGGCATCCTTTCGCGAAGTGGACCAGCCACGACGAGCCAGCTCGCAGCCGTGGAGCGCGTACGCCCGCAGTCGATGGCGCACACGATCAATCAGCTTCTCAATGCACACCTCGTGGAGCGTCGGGCAGACCCCGTCGACGGCCGACAGATGCTCATCGACATCAGCGCACCTGGTGCCGACGCGATGGATGCCTTCCGAACCACCGCTGATGCGTGGGTCGAGGAGGCTGTCGCCTCACGTCTCTCCGATGCCGAGCGACGCACGCTCGTGCAGGGCATCGCACTGATGAGACGCCTCGTCGGCGAATAGCTCGTCATTCCGGGTCGTCGGTACGGCGGCGTAGGTAGCGCTCAAATTCCCGGGCTATCGCATCACCGCTCGCCTCGGGCAGGTCGCTGGTGTCGCGCTCATTCTCCAGTGCCTCGACATATTCGGCGATCTCAGAGTCGCGGGACGCAAGATCTTCGGCGCCGCGCTGCCAGGCATCAGTCATCTCGACCAGAACACCCTGTGGGAGCGGTATGCCGACCGCGTCCTCAAGTGAGCCAAGCAGGGCAAGCGTTGCCTTGGGACACGGCGGCTCGGCAAGGTAATGGGGGACTGCGGCCCACAACGAGGCGGTGGCTATGCCCTCGCGCGATGCGGTGTCGTTGAGGACAGACGTGATGCCGATCGGCCCCGTGTAGCGAGAGGGTTGCAGGGACATACGCTCCATCAGTGCACGGTCGGAGGTTGAGCCACTGACCGGAACAGGGCGCGTGTGCGGGGAATCCGCCAACAGTGCGCCGAGGGTGATCATCTCCGAAACCCCGGCGAGCTTGGCGACACCGATCACGGTTGAGCAGAATGCCTTCCACCGGAAATTGGGTTCGGGCGCCCGCAGCAGCAGGACGTCGCGCTCACTGCGTCGTGGCCGCGCGTGAAAGATGGAGGGCGCCGGCCACACGATCAGCCGTTCGTCGTCCTCTTCGGTGTGTACGTGTGGACGGTGCATCTGGAAGTCGTAGTAGTCCTCAGGGTCGAGCTCGATCAGCAGCTCGGCATCCCATTCCTCGATGAGGTGATCGACCGCACCCGATGCTGCGTCGGCGGCGTCGTTCCAGCCCTCAAAGGCCGCGACCATCCACGGGTCCCGAAGCGGCGGAATGTCGATCGACTCACTCACACATTCACCCTACGCGCCAGCGACCACTCGCCGAGAGCAGAACTCACCCCACGACCAGCGCAAGCCGAATGCGTCAGCGACCACCGGAGTCGTGGGGGCCCAAAGCCAACCAAGCACGCAACGCGACGAAAGCGTGAGCGAGCGTGGCGAGCATGACCGCCCCGAGGCGAGCCCTGGCGAGCCGCGTCGAGTGAGCGAGGAACGAGCGGCGGTCATTCATTCTCGGTTCGGTAACCCAGGTTGGGTGAGAGCCACCTCTCGGCCTCGTCGATCGTCCAGCCCTTGCGATCTGCATAGTCCTCAACCTGGTCCCGACCGATACGGCCGAGCACAAAATACTGCGACTCAGGATGGGAGAAATAGAGCCCACTGACCGAGGCTCCCGGCCACATGGCCATGCTGTCGGTGAGCTCGATCCCGGTATTGGCTTCGACGTCCAACAGCGACCAGATGGTCTGCTTCTCGGTGTGTTCAGGGCACGCAGGATAGCCGGGCGCTGGCCGGATCCCGTCGTACTTCTCCTTGATGAGCTCTTCGTTGGTGAGCGCCTCATTGGGCGAGTGCGCCCAGAATTCCTTGCGCACGCGTTCGTGCATGCGTTCTGCAAACGCTTCAGCCAATCGATCGGCGAGTGACTCCAGCAAGATCGCGCTGTAGTCGTCGAGCTCCTTCTTGAACTCCATGATCTTGTCGGTCGAGCCGAGTCCGGCTGTCACGGCGAATGCACCGACGTAGTCACGCAGTCCGGTCTCCTTGGGCGCGACAAAGTCGGCCAGCGACTTGCGCGCGGAGCCTTCACGACCTTCGCCCTGCTGTCTGAGCTGATGGAGGGTCGTCAAGACCTCGGTACGCGACTCGTCGGTGTAGAGCTCGATGTCGTCGCGTTCTATCTGGCTTGCCGGGAACAAGCCGAACACCCCGTTGGCCTGGATCCACCGCTCGTCGATGAGCTTGTCGAGCATCGCGAGTCCGTCGTCATACAGCTTGCGGGCAGCCTCACCGGTGGCCGGATTGTTGAGGATGTCGGGAAAGCGCCCCGTCAGCTCCCACGAGCTGAAGAACGGCTGCCAGTCGATGTATTCGCGAAGCTCTTCAAGCGAGTAGTTTTTGAACGTCTTGACGAACTGTGTCGAAGCTCCGTGCCGGTGATCGCAACTCGGACCCGTGCACAGGTCATGCGCTTGCTGAAGCAGCATGCGAGGTCGCGGGGGCTGGTATGACGACCAGTCGATCGCCATCGCCTTGGCGCGGGCGTCGTCAATCTTCAGCAGGGTGCGACTGTCCTGGCGAGAAGCGTGTCGTTCACGCAGTTTGTCGTAGTCTGCGACAGTGTCGGCCAGCAGTTTTGGACGCTGCTCGTCGGACAGAAGTGCTGACACGACCGGCACCGATCGTGAAGCGTCCTTCACCCAGATGACCGGCCCGTGGTATTTCTTGTCGACCTTCACCGCCGTATGGGCGCGGGACGTGGTGGCGCCGCCGATGAGCAACGGGATGTCGAAACCCTGTCGCTCCATCTCTGAGGCCAGGTTGACCATCTCATCAAGTGACGGCGTGATGAGACCCGACAACCCAATGACGTCAGCTCCCTCAGCCTTGGCGGCATCGAGGATCTTTTGGGCAGGCACCATCACTCCAAGGTCAACGACGTCGTAGTTGTTGCACTGCAACACCACGCCGACGATGTTCTTGCCGATGTCGTGCACATCGCCCTTGACCGTCGCCATCACGATCTTGCCGTTGCTTCGTTCGACGTCACCCGGCTGCTTCTCCGCCTCGATGAAGGGGAGAAGGTATGCGACCGCCTTCTTCATGACGCGCGCCGACTTCACCACCTGTGGCAAGAACATCTTGCCCTCGCCGAACAGGTCGCCGACGACATTCATACCGTCCATCAGCGGACCTTCGATGACTTCAATTGGCCGTCCGCCGCGATCGGAGATCATCTGGCGGAGTTCTTCAGTGTCGTCCTCAGCGAATGCGTCGAGGCCTTTCACCAGCGCGTGGGTGATCCGCTCGGTGACCGGCAGTGATCGCCATTCCTCACTTTCGACCTCCTTGACCGAGCCGTCGCCGGCAAAATCAGGGGCGATCTCGAGCAGTCGCTCGGTGCTGTCTTCGCGTCGATTCAGGACCACATCTTCGATGCGTTCGCGCAGCACCTCCGGCACCTGGTCGTAGACCTCGAGGGCTCCGGCGTTGACGATTCCCATCGTCAGTCCGGCCTTGATCGCGTGGTACAGGAACACCGCGTGAATAGCCTCGCGTACCGGATTGTTTCCGCGGAAGGAGAACGACGCGTTGGAGATGCCTCCAGAGATCAGCGCACCCGGGAGGTTGTCGGTGATCCACTGGCACGCCTCGATGAAGTCGAGCCCGTAACGCTGATGCTCCTCTATGCCCGTGGCCATGGCGAAGCAGTTGGGGTCAAAGATGATGTCCTCAGCAGGGAATCCGACCTCGTCGACCAAGATGTCGTAGGCCCGTTGGCAGATTTCCTTGCGGCGCTGGAGGTTGTCGGCCTGACCGTCCTCATCGAATGCCATCACCACGACGGCAGCACCGTGCTTGCGACACAGGCGGGCTTCGCGGACGAACTTCTCCTTGCCCTCCTTCAGCGAGATGGAGTTGACGATCGACTTGCCCTGGACGCACTTGAGGCCGGTCTCGATGACCTCCCACTTTGAGGAGTCGATCATCGTGGGGACGCGGCAGATGTCTGGCTCGGTCGCGACCAGCTTCATGAAACGGCCCATCGCATCGACGCCGTCGATCATGCCCTCGTCCATGTTGACGTCGATGACCTGCGCGCCATTCTCGACCTGCTGTCGCGCGACTCCCAGTGCAGTCGGGTAGTCGCCCGCCTTGATGAGGTTGCGGAACCGGGCAGAGCCGGTGATGTTGGTGCGTTCTCCGACGTTGACGAAAAGCGAGTCTCTGGTGATCGTGACCGGCTCCAGACCCGACAGCCGTAGGGCGGGAGTCATGGTTGGCGGGACTCGGGGGGTCTTGTCGGCCACATCACGCGCGATCGACGAAATGTGGGCGGGCGTGGTGCCACAACATCCGCCCACGAGGTTGACGAATCCAGCATCGGCGAACTCCGCGACAATCGCGGCCGTCTCATCGGGCGCCTCGTCGTACTCGCCAAACGCGTTGGGCAGACCCGCGTTGGGGTAGCAAGAGATGAATGTGTCAGCGACCCGGGAAATCTCGGCAATGTATGGACGCATCTCCTTGGCGCCGAGCGCGCAGTTGAGCCCGACGAGCAACGGCTTGGCGTGGCGTACCGAGTGCCAGAATGCCTCTGTCACCTGGCCTGAGAGCGTACGACCGGATGCGTCGGTGATCGTGCCGGAGATGATGACCGGCCAACGACGTTCGCGCTCCTCAAACAGCGTCTCCAAGGCGAAGATGGCGGCTTTGGCGTTGAGTGTGTCGAAGATCGTCTCGACCATGAGCACGTCCGAACCGCCGTCGACAAGACCATTGGCCTGTTCGAGATAGGCCGTCACCAAGTCGTCGAACGACACGTTGCGGGCGCCGGGGTCATTGACGTCGGGTGAGATTGAGGCAGTCCGGCTGGTCGGACCGATCGCGCCAACCACATAGCGAGGCTTCTTCGGCGTCTTCTCAGTCATCGCGTCGCATTCACGCCTGGCCAGGCGTGCCGACTCGAGGTTGAGCTCATAGGCCAACTCCTCCATGCCGTAGTCACTGAGCGACATGGTGGTGGCGTTGAACGTGTTGGTCTCGATCAGGTCAGCGCCGGCCTCAAGGTATTCGCGGTGGATCTCTGCGATGATCTCCGGCTGCGTGATCGACAGCAGGTCGTTGTTGCCCTGCACGTCGCTGGGCCAGTCCTTGAACCGCTCGCCGCGATATCCGGCCTCGTCGGGTCGATCGCGCTGGATCGCCGTACCCATGGCCCCGTCGAGGATGAGGATTCGCTCGGTCATGAGCGCGGTGAGCTTGTCGGTCGCGTCAGGGCGGAGATCGACAGCGGCGGCGGTGAGTGACTCAGACACGAGCAATCCTTGATAGAGAGATCAACAGGAATGCTGGGGACCTCCAGCCGGCGGCGGGCTCGCCTAGGCCTCGGGGGATCCCGAACTATGAGCCCATTGTCTCATTTGTGGAAAGTTTCCGTGGCCTACGGTTGAGGCGTGAACAACTACGCCGCCGTGCTCTGGGACCTCGACGGCACGATCATCGACAGCGAACCGCTCTGGATGGCCGGTGAGCACGAGCTCGCCGAGCGATACGGCAGGACGTGGACGCAGGAGGACGGACTCGCACTGGTCGGCAACTCCTTGATCAAATCGGGGGACTACATCAAGGAACGACTGGCTGCAGACATGTCAGCCGAGGAGATCATCGACTTCCTGGTCCTGCGTCTGGCCGCCTCGCTGCGTGTGGGGATCCCATGGCGTCCGGGAGCCCGCGAGCTCGTCGACGCGCTCGATGCGGAAGGTACACCGCAGGCGCTGGTCACCATGTCGTACGCCCCCATCGCCGCGCCGATCGCTGCGGCCCTGCCGTTTGGTGCCGTTGTGACAGGAGACATCGTGACCCGAGGCAAGCCGCATCCTGAGCCCTACCTGCTTGCTGCCGAGCTGCTGGGCGTCGACGCAGCAGATTGTTTGGCGATCGAGGACTCTGGCACCGGCGCCGCCTCAGCCAACGCCGCCGGGTGCAATGTGCTTGTGGTGCCGCATTTTGTCAATGTGCCGGATGCACCCCGTCGTACGCAGCTGCCGACCCTGGAGCACGTCGGGCCTGAAGCCCTGCGCGCACTGTTTGGCTGAGCCGGCGCTAGGGGACCTGGGCGCCGGGAACGAGCTCGAACTCGGGGAACGGCGGAGGAGTGCCACCCCACTCAGGGCAGATCGACTGGTGGGAGCACCACTGGCAGAGGTTGCTCTTGCGGGCGGGGAAGTCACGAGCGTCGAGCGCCTGCGAGATGGCATCCCACAATGCACTGACCTTGCGCTCGGTCGCCAGCAGCTCAGACTCCACCGGCTCGTAGGTCAGGAACGATCCGTCGGCGAGGTACATCAGCTGCAGCACCGTCGGGATGACACCTCGGGTGCGCCAGATGACGAGCGCGTAGAACTTCATCTGGAACAGCGCCTTGTCCTCAAAAAGCGGGCTCGGAGCTCGGCCAGTTTTATAGTCCACCACTCTGATGCGGCCGTCTGGGGCGATGTCGATCCGGTCGACGATGCCGGCAAGCGTCAACCCGGACTCAAGCTCGTGGCTGATCTTTTCCTCGCGGGTGTGCTCACCGAGGTGGCGCGGGTCCTCCATGCGAAAGTACGTCTCGAGCAGCGTCACCGCTGAGGCGAGCCACGCCGTCTCGTCGGCAGCCTGCTCGGTGGTGAACAGCTCGGCGAGTCGTGGCTCCTCGGCACGAAGCTTGTCCCACTCGGTCGGTAGGAGCCTGACTGCCTCTTCGAGTGTCCGGCTAGCGGCGGGCTCGGCGAGCAGGTCCTCCAGGACTGCGTGGACCAACGTGCCTCGCACCATCACCGCGTCTGCGGGCTCAGGAAGTCGGTCAATGACCCGCAACCGATAGCGCAGCGGACAGTTCTGGAAGTCACCTGCGCGGGACGGCGAGAGCGAGTTGCGCACTGTCGTCACCGCTGGGGTCACGTCGTGGAGCTCAAGCTGTGGTGCGTCCATTCTTGCAGGCTAGACCGCGGCACTGACGGAAATCGGGAACCACGCGGCGAGGCGATAGGTTGGCCGCGTGAGTGAGCGGAGAGAGCGAACCGACAGAGCCATCATGCCGTTGCCTCAATACTCTTGCTTCTTCATTGAGGTGACGGCGTGAGCATGAGCATCCCGCCCGGCACCTGGCGCATCGGTCGCCTTGGTGGAGTAGACCTGCTGATCAAGCCGTCGATCGTGCTGATGGGGGTCGTCCTAGTCGCACTGTTCGCGCCGCGGTTCGATGACCGGTCGCAGAGCAATCCGTACGCACTGGCGGCGGCGTTCGTGATCGCGCTGTACGTGTCCGTGCTCGTGCACGAGCTCGCCCATGTCTTCATCGCTCGACGCTTCGGTATGCGAGTCCAGTCGGTCACGCTGCACCTGCTCGGTGGCGAGACCCTGATCGACGGCGAAAGTCGTACGCCCTGGCAAGAGCTCACGATCTCGATCGCGGGCCCGCTCACCTCGTTGGCAATTGGCCTGGCCGCCCTCTCGATCTCGGGATCAATGGCCGGAACCGTTTCGGACGTGTTGTGGTCGGTCGGATATGTGAACGTCCTCGTTGCGATCTTCAACATGCTCCCGGGCTTGCCACTCGACGGTGGGCGGGTGTTCCGGGCGATCATCTGGCAGGTCACCGGGCGCGAGGAGACAGGCGTACGGATTGCCGCCTGGATTGGGCGAGCCACCGCTGTCGGCCTCGTGGGGTTTGCACTGTTGGGTGGAAGCCGGGGCAGCCAGATCGGCATCAATCTCGCCATTGCACTTCTGGTGGGATGGTTCCTCTGGCAGGGAGCGAGCGATGCCCTGCACCACGCAGGCCGAACCACTCGCATCAATCTGCTGGTGGCTCGCACGCTGGCTGACCGGACCCAGTCGCCGCCGTCCAGCTCACCCCGTCTGGCTGCCGATCTGCGCGGGGCCCCGCTGTTGCAGGCCATGGCCGCGAATCCCGCCGACACGTATGCCCTCACCGAGCCTGATGGATCGGTCTACGGGACACTCACCGCACGTGCCGTCGACGACGCCTACCGGGCGAGCCGATGAGCGCCGGCATGCGCAGCGGACCGTTGGTCGCGGGGGAATGGGTCCGACTGACTGATCCCAAAGGCCGCAAGCACAACCTCCTGCTCGAAGTGGGCGCACAGTTCTCGACCAAGAAGGGTCAGATCAGCCACGACGACGTGATTGGACATCCCGAAGGGATTGTCATCGAATCGTCCATGGGTGCCGCCTACCAGGTGTTCAGACCACTGCTGTTCGAATACGTGGTCTCTATGCCACGAGGCGCCGCGATCATCTATCCCAAGGATGCCGGGCAGATCATCACGATGGCTGACATCTACCCGGGTGCGCGGGTGGTTGAAGCCGGAGCTGGGTCAGGGAGCTTGACGACCTACCTCCTGCGGGCGATCGGCGTCACAGGAACACTCGGGTCGTACGAGGTCCGCGAGGAGTTTGCAGAAAACGTGCGACGCAACGTCGAGCAGGTCGCCGGCATCAACACTCCCGGATGGACCCTCACGGTTGGAGACCTGCGGGAGGCGATCACGGAGACTGAAATTGACCGCTTGATCCTCGACATGGTCGATCCGTGGACTTGCATCCCGCTGGCCTCGGAACGGCTGGTGCCAGGTGGCATCGTCTGCGCGTACGTGGCGACGACGACGCAGCTGTCGCTGTTCGTCGAAAGCATCCGTGAGGACGGCGGCTTCACCGAGCCGCATGCCTGGGAGACGATGCAGCGCGACTGGCACCTCGAAGGCCTATCGGTGCGCCCCGACCACAAGATGATCGGCCACACCGCCTTCCTGGTCACAGCCAGGCGGATGGCACCCGGCCAACGCTCGCTCGAGAAGTCCCGACGCCCGGCCCCTGGCGCCTACGGGCCCGACTACCAGGGCCCGCGCCCCATGGGCTTCGAGGTCGATGCAGAATCCTGACGCAGCGCCGTCACATATGACCGCCACAGATAGCGACACCAGCATGTCGCGAAGATGACACCCATCTGCGTGGAACGTGCGGGTAGGGTCGGCCGTACGAGCAGGAGGTGGCGATGACCGAGAACGAGTCTGGAAAGCGTGGTCAGTCCAGCGAGGCTGAGCAGGAGCTTGGCTACTTGCGCGCGGAGGTTGAGCACCTTCGCCGGCGGCTCGGCACCGAAGGTTCGACCGACTCGCGCCTGCGCGACATCGAAGCCAAGCTCTCAGCCACAAACTCCCAGAACGAACGACTGACGTCGACGCTTCGTGAAGCACGCGACCAGATCGTCACCCTCAAGGAAGAGGTCGACCGGCTGGCTCAGCCGCCGACCGGCTTCGGCACGTTCCTCAAGCGCAACGACGACGAATCCGTAGACGTGTTCACCGGGGGACGAAAACTTCGAGTCAATGTGAGTCCCACGGTCGACAAGGAAGAGCTGCGCAAAG
>MTKY01057918.1_pt1 | contig 12565 bp, 12 predicted proteins | sample 1042731 | NCBI WGS metagenome assembly MTKY01 (sample SAMN06212206, study PRJNA360538) | anaerobic digester metagenome | biome: Wastewater treatment plant; material: sludge; isolation source: anaerobic digester fed with sludge from wastewater treatment plant | place: Denmark: WWTP Soeholt ... | reverse complement strand
CCCCGCGCGCCCGCGCAGACGGCGGGTTGGGCGGGGCGGAAAGCCCGCGCCGGCTGGATGAGATCGGCGCGGAACCGGAGGCGCGCCTGGCGCTGCCGATCGAAGAGTTCTCCCGCGTGCTGGGCGGCGGGATCGTGCCCGGCTCGATCGTGCTGGTGGGCGGCGATCCCGGAATCGGCAAATCCACGCTTCTGCTCCAGGCGGCCCTGGCGATGGCCGCGCAGCATAAGGTGCTGTATGTCTCGGGTGAGGAGTCCGAGCGCCAGGTGCACGCGCGCGCGATGCGCCTGCTCGAAGGACAGCCGGCGCCCCCGAGCCTCTACCTGGTGACCGAGACCAACTTGGAGAGCGTGCTGGCGCACAACCGCGGACTGCAGCCCGACCTGCTGATCGTGGATTCGATCCAGACAGTCTATCTCCCCGAGGTGGAATCCTCGGCGGGTTCGGTGAGCCAGGTGCGCGAGTCGGCGGCGCGGCTGCGCGACCTGGCCAAGACCAGCGGCACAGCCGTATTCCTGATCGGGCATGTGACCAAGGAAGGGCTGATCGCCGGCCCCAGGGTACTTGAACATATCGTGGACACCGTGCTCTATCTGGAAGGCGACCGCTTCCAGTCCTACCGCCTGCTGCGTTCGGTGAAGAATCGGTTCGGCGCCACCTCGGAGGCGGGGGTGTTTGAGATGCGTGAACGCGGCATGGCCGAGGTGAACAACCCCTCGGAGGCTTTCCTGGCCGAACGCATGGTGAATGTGCCGGGGTCGGCCATCGCGGTGACCATGGAGGGCACACGTCCGCTGCTGGTGGAGGTGCAGGGGCTGACCAGCCCGACCAGCCTGGGCAATCCGCGCCGCACGCCCAACGGGGTGGATTTCAACCGTCTGGTGATGCTCACCGCGGTGCTCACCCGCCGGCTGGGGCTGCGCCTGGGCGAACAGGATGTATTCGTCAACATCATCGGCGGGCTGCGCATCTCCGAACCGGCCGCCGATCTGGCGGTGGCGGCGGCGATAGCCTCTTCCATGCGCGACACGCCGGTCAAAGCTGATCTGGTGCTGATCGGTGAGGTGGGGCTCTCCGGAGAGCTGCGCATGGTGGGGCAGACGAACGCGCGTCTGCGCGAGGCGGCCCGGCTGGGCTTCCGTCAGGCGGTCATCCCGCGCAGGCTGCGCAAAACGGGCGAGGGCTGGCCGGAAGGCATCCAGGTGCTGGAGGCGCGTTCACTGCGCGAAGCCCTGCAGCTGGCTTTCGTGCCCGCGCAGGCGCAATGAACCGCGCGGGCGCCTGCGCTCCTCCCGTGATCCGCCCATTCCGCCCCGGTGATCAGGCCGCTGTACGTGCGCTGGTATTGGATGGCCTGCGGGAGCATTGGGGAACCCTCGATCCGCGTTTCAACCAGGATCTGGATGATATCGCGGCGCGCTACGCCGGGGCGGTCTTTCTGGTGGCGGTGTCAGCGGGGGATGTGGTTGGCTGCGGGGCGCTTGTTCCTCTGGATGCCCGCACGGCCGAAATCCGCCGTATGTCGGTGAAGCTGCCCCTGCGGAGGACGGGTTTGGGGACCAAACTGCTGCGTCAGCTGCTGCGCGCCGCCCGCGTTCAGGGATTTGAGCGGATCGTTCTGGAAACAACCACCAACTGGAACGGCGTGGTGGCCTTCTACCTGCGCAATGGATTCCGCGTGACGCATATTCAGGGGGAGGACACCTGGTTTGAGTATCTTCTGAAATGAGGGGGGGAAGGACCGCCCCCTTACCGCGCAGGCGCGGCGCCGGCCAGCGCATCGAATAACGCGCCAAATCCGCCCCCCCTTCCGCGCAGGCGTGGCGCCGGTTCCAGCATTACGCAGGCGAATCGCCTGCGAAACCATGATTGTCACATTCTTTTACGCAGGTCATCCTGTCTGACCGTCCAAAACTCCCCCTGTGCTATACTGACTTCATCATCCCCAACCTGCGGAGGAATCCATGACGAAATCGTCTGGATTGGAAAACCGCGCAACGCTTGACCTGCTGATCAACATCAGCAAAGAACTCACCTCAGATCTGGATTTGCGCACGGTGCTGGCGAGGTCGCTTTCGCTTGCCTGTTCCGCGCTGGGCGCGGAGCGCGCCAGCATCATCGTGCTGGATGAGAAAGGCCAGCCGCTGGATGCCGCCATGGTAGTCGGCTCTGACCAGATTCCTTCCACAGCCGCCAAGCTGCGCAGTCTGATCCGCAAGGGACTGGCGGGCTGGGTGCTGCGCAGCGGGCTGCCAGCCCTGGTTACCGACACCAGCACCGACGAACGCTGGCTGGCGCGGCCGGATGATTCGCTGGGTGATTCCGGCAGCAAATCGGTAATGTGCGTGCCCATCGTCACCCGCGGCAAGCCGGTGGGCGTTTTCACCATCGTCCATCCGGAAGCCAATTACTTCGCGCCCTCGCATCTCTCGCTGCTGGTTTCAATCGCTGAGCAGGCGGGGATCGCCATCTACAACGCCCGTCTGCATGGACAGGTCCAGACCGCGCAGCGGCGCTACCGCCAGCTGTTTGATGACAGCCTCGACATGATCTTTCTGACCGACCGTTCCGGCACATACCGCGAGATGAATCAACGCGCTTCCGCGCTGGTGCCGCATCGGGGCCGGGCGTTGAACAACCTGAAAATCCCTTCCCTGCTCAACCTTGATGAAAAATGGCTTGAGGCGCAGACTGAAAACCTGCGGCGCGGCAGCACCCTGCGTTTTGAAGGATTATTCTTTGGCAGAGAGAAAGACGGCCTGCCCGTGGAAGTATATCTGCGGCCGTTGGCCATCGACGGGGAAGACAGCCTGCAATGGATCATGCGCGACATCAGCTCCAGGCGGTCTTTGGAAAGCCTGCGCGAGATGCTTTCCGAGTGCGTCATGCATGATCTGCGCGCCCCGCTGGCCAATATCCGTTCCTCACTCGACCTGATGACCCTGGCCGGAGGGGAGCATGAAAGCGCTGATCGTGAGCTTGCGGCGGTAGCCAGGCGCTCCTCCGAACGCATGCTGCATTTGATTAATTCCTTCCTCGATCTCAGCCATCTCGAAGCGGGGCAGGCGCTTAAAAACAAGCGGCCACTGAAAATGGCGCCCATTCTGCGCGAAGCGGTGGAACACTTTAAACCCGCGTTGGAGGAGAAAAAACAGGTCTTAAAGGCATCTTTCGCTCAGAAGCTGGCCCCTGTACAGGGCGACCGCGAGATGCTGCTGCGCGTGTTTATGAATCTGCTCGACAACGCAATCAAGTTTTCCCCAGCCGGCGGTAAACTGGCCATCACTGCCGCCGCTCATCCCGAGGGCCGGCTGGTGGTCGAAGTTGAGGACAGCGGCGCTGGCATCCCGCGGGAGGAATGGGGGACGGTCTTTGACAAATATTACCGGGTCAGCAGTACCAGCCCCAGGTCGGGGTATGGGTTGGGCCTGGCATTCTGCCGGCTGGCTGTCGAAGCCCACGGCGGCACGATCCATATCGACGCCTCTTCACTGGGCGGCAGCCGCTTTACCGTCCACCTCCCTGAGGGGAACAAATAACATAAACCAACCGTCAGGAACCAGATGATCGAAGCAGCCAAAGGAATTTTTTACGAAAACTCATACCCGGGGGGCACTCTGGGGGCGGTCGCCATGCCCATGGGGATCGTTCTGATCGACTCTCCCTTCCGATCCGAGGACGCGCGCGGCTGGCGCAATGCCCTGAATGGCCTGAGGGCTGGCGGTGAGCGCTTGCTTGTCATCCTTGACGCGCATTTTGACCGCACGATCGGCGTTCGCGGCCTGGAAGCCCCGCTGCTCTCTCAGGATCGCGTGGTGGAGGTGATTCGCAACCGGCCATTGAACTACCGCGCGCAAGGCAGCGAGACCGGCGCGGATTGGCAGCTTTTCAACCTGTCCGGCAGCATCCGCTGGGTGATTCCGGAAATCTCCTTTTCGGAACGCTTTTATATCCATTGGGATGAGCAGCCTGTGCTGGTGGAATCCCATCCTGGGCCAGCCAGCGGCGCGGCCTGGGTGGTCATCCCGCACCAGCGAGTGGCTTTTATCGGCGATGCTGTGGTGCCAGACCAGCCGCCTTTTCTGGCCTTTGCCAACCTGCCAGCCTGGCAGGCAACCTTAAAACTGCTGCTGGAACCGGAATATGAGGATTTCACCTTGATCAGCGGGCGCGGCGGGCCGGTGACTCGCGATCAGGTGCGGCAGCAGGCTGATTTCCTGAAAACCGTTCAGGAAGGATTACAGAGCCTGGCCTCCAGAGGCAAACCCGAGGACGCTGCCGGGCTGGCTGAATATGTTGCCCGCCGCGGCCCGGAGTCCTTTTCCGAAGCTAAATCCATCCAGCGCCTGCGCTTCGGCTTGCGCCAGCTGTTCATCCGCACCCACCGCCCTTCGATGGAATGTGTCGAGGAATGATGATAACTAATATGGAGACTTTTGCCCCCCTTGTTGAACTGACCCGCGGTCCGCTGGTGGAATCGATCCACTTCGGGGTGATCGCGGTGGTGGATCAGACCGGCAGGCTGGTCGCCCATGCCGGCGATGCCGGGTTTGTCGCCAATCTGCGTTCGAGCGCCAAACCGTTTCAGGCGCTCAGCATGGTGGAATCCGGCGCGCCGCAGCGTTTTGGGTTGACCGATGAGGAAATCGCTATCGCCTGCGCCTCGCACAGCGGCACAGATACGCATGCGCGCCTGCTGGACGCGATGCAGGCGCGCATTGGGGTCAGCGAAGCGGATTTGCTCTGCGGGGCGCATTACCCGATGTACGAACCCGCGGCGCGTCTTCTGCGCGAGAGAGGCGAAACGCCGACTGCCAACCGGCATAATTGTTCCGGAAAACATACCGGCATGCTGGCCAACGCGCGGGCGCGGGGGTTTGAGATCACCGACTATCTGAACACGGACCATCCGGTGCAGCAGATTATCCTGCGCGGCTTTGCCGAGATGACCGGGCAGGACCCCGCGGAGGTGCCCATCGGCATCGATGGTTGTTCCGCGCCCACCTTTGCCGCGCCGATGCGCGATGCCGCTCATGCCTATGCCCTGCTGGCCGATCCTACCGGTCTGCCCGCGGAGCGAGCCGCGGCGCTGCGGCGGATTTATTCAGCCATGACCGCCCACCCCTTCCTTGTGGCGGGCCCGGAACGCTTTGATACCGCGGTGATGCAGGCGGGCGCCGGCAGGATCGTCGCCAAAGGCGGGGCGGAGGGCTATCAGGGCATGGGGATCAGGCCGGACGCTCTGTTCAAGGGTTCTCCCGCCCTGGGGATCACCTTTAAGGTCATTGACGGCGACCAGGCCGTGCGGGCCAATGGGGTCATTGCAACCGCCATTCTGGATCAGCTGGGCCTGTTCCGCGGGGAAGATCATCCTGAACTCGCGCCATTCCAGGCTCGCCGGTTGTATAACGGGCGGGAGATCGAGATCGGAGAAATCCGGGCGGCATTCCGGCTTGACCTGCCGGATGAATACCTCGCCGGCGCAACGGCGTAACGCTCACGCCGCGCGAACGACTTAACTCACGACGGCAGGTCTGGAAAGCCCGCCGGTATTCGTGTGTATACTCCGGTGAGCTGTGCCAGACTGGCCGGCATCATGCATGACCAACAAGAAGACCAACGAACTCCTCAGCCGGGCGCGTGATCTGGATGAGCAAGCCCTGGCAACCATCCATGACCTGTATTTTCCGGCCGTGTTCCGTTTTGTCTATTTCCGATTCAATGACACCCATCTGGCGGAGGATATCACCAGCGAGGTATTTGTCAGGCTGCTCAACACGCTCCGCAAACCGGATGCGAAGATACTGAATCTGCGCGCCTGGCTGATCGGGACCGCTGATCATCTGGTCATCGACCATTTGCGGCGCAAATACCGCCAGCCGGAGGAGGATATTTTGGGCATGGAGGATCTGCCATCAAGCGATGACACCGCCATGCTGACTGAGTTGAGCGAGCAGCAGAAGCTGGCGCTGGAGGCCATGCGCAGCCTGAACCAGGACCAACAGCAGGTAATCTCGCTGCGTTTCCTGTTGGAATGCTCGGTCGAGGAAACCGCGCGCATCATGGGCCGCAGCAGCGGAGCGGTTAAACTGCTGCAATTCCGCGCGTTGGCCGCGATGCGCAAACTGCTGGAAGCAGGGAAAGAGGAGCGTGGACAAATCAAAGCAGCTCACCCAGGTCTTGAATGATTGCCTTCTGCGCCTGCAGCGCGGTGAGACGGTGGAGGGTATTCTGGCTGATTATCCGGCTCAGGCAGCCGAGCTGCGCCCCGAACTTGAAATGGTGCGCTCACTCTGGGCGACGCGCGGATCGGACACCGTCCCCATTCAGGCGTTGCAGCGCAGCCGGCAGCGCCTGATCACGCTGGCAGAGCGGTACCGTACCGAACCGCGTCCGCCCAGATGGCGTGTCTGGCTTAGCAGGCTGCTGAGGTTGCCGCGCCGGCCTGCCTTCCGGCTCGGTTTATTGCTGCCGCTTGTTCTGGCCGCGCTTGCTGCCGGGGCGGCCGCGGCCGCGGACTCGGCGCTGCCCGGCGAGCCGTTCTATCGGGTAAAACTGGCGGTCGAACAGTTCCCGCTCCTGCTAAATGCCAGCCTTCCGGATCGTCTCGCCCTCGAGCTGGCGTATGACCAGCGCCGCGCGGAGGAGCTGCGGTCAGCGATGGAACAGAGGCAGGTTAGCGGGAAGTACCTTCTGGCGGGCAGGCTGGAAAAGGCTCAAACCGGCTGGCAAATCGCCGGGATTCCGATCCAAATGGAAGATGGTGAAAACGCGGCTCCTGCCGAAGGTGATTACGTCGCGGGGTTGCTGAGCATCGAGCCGGATAAGCCTACAGCCAGGGGAAAGTTTTCCGCGCGTCTGTTTTCGGGCCGCGGCATTGTGGAGGAAGTCGGTGAGAACCGGGCCAGGATTTCAGGAATCTGGCTGGATCTGCCAGCCGCCTCAGGCAAGCTGGCGGGATTAACACCGGGCCAAACGGTGCGCGTTTCGCTCGTGCGCACCCCGCAGGATGGCTGGCTGGTACAGCGGCTGGAAGTGCTGGATGACTGACGTTCAGCAGCCCAGATCGGCGACCAGCTGATCGTGCAGCTTGCGGTGGGTTTCCTCGGGCGTCTCCGGGATAACGCGCACCTTCGCGACAGTTGACATGAAATTGGTATCGCCATTCCAGCGCGGCACGACGTGCAGATGCACATGTTCAGCGATCCCCGCTCCCGCCGCGGCCCCGATGTTGGCCCCGAAATTAAAAGCATCGGGATGGTAAATCGCGCGCAGGGATTTCATCAGCGCCGCGATCAGCTCCATCATCTCCGCCCGGGTTTCCTGAGGCAGCTCTTCAATGGTGTTTATATGCTCATACGGCACCACCATGGCATGCCCGCTGGTATAAGGGTACAGGTTCAGGATGATGAAGGCATACTTGCCGCGCCAGACGATCAGGTTTTCAGGTCCATCCTGGCTGGCGATGGCGCTGCAAAACACGCAGTCTTTATTCCGGGCCTCTTCATTCATATACTTCATCCGCCAAGGTGACCAAAGCGTCCTCAACTGACCTCCAATGCCAGAGGGGGGGTGGGCGCCGTGGAACTTCAGTTGGGATCCCTTCTGGTGTTGATTATTTTAACACGGGCGTCAAGATTGACAGGAATTCCCCGCTTTTGGTAGAGTATCGGGATGCGCCAGGGCCTTTTCTCCTCGCTCCCCCTGCTGACCGTCAGCCAGGTGAACCGCTATATCCTGCAATTGATGGATTCGGATGAGATCCTGAGCGATATCCGCGTGAGCGGGGAGATCTCCAACTTCACCCGGGCTGCTTCAGGACACCTGTATTTTTCGTTGAAGGACGGGCAATCCGCCCTGCGCGTGGTGATGTGGAAGAGCAGCGCCCTGAGGCTGCGTTTCCAGCCGCGGAATGGTCAGCTGATCGAGGCTGAGGGCCGCGTCGGCGTTTATGAACGCGACGGCGCCTACCAGCTCTACGCGGATAGACTGAAGCCAGCCGGGGAGGGCGCTCTCTACCAGGAGTTTATGCGTCTGAAAGCCGAGCTGGAAACTCGCAGCCTCTTTGATCCGGCGCGCAAGCGCGCGCTGCCGGTTTTCCCACAGCGCATAGGGGTGGTTACCTCCCCGGCCGGAGCGGCGCTGCAGGACATACTCAACACGCTGGCGCGCCGCTATCCGCTGGCCGAGGTGATTCTCTCCCCTTCCGCGGTACAGGGCGAAGGCGCGGCGGAAGAGCTGGTGAGAGCATTGCGGCGCCTGTTCAGGCGCGAGGAAGCCCCGGATGTGATCATACTCGCCCGCGGAGGCGGATCGATCGAGGATCTGTGGGCGTTCAACGACCAGGTTCTGGTCGAAACTGTCGCCGCCTCACCCATCCCGATCATCAGCGGCGTGGGCCACGAAACAGATATCACCCTGGTTGATTTTGCCGCCGATCTGCGCGCCCCCACGCCCACGGCGGCCGCGGAACATGCCACCCCCGACCGCGCTGAACTGGCTCTCTCCGTTCAGGGGCTTTCCAACGCGCTGAACGCGGCGGCGCGCCGCCGGCTGGCGACCCTGCGCCAGCTGCTGGATTTTTCAGGCGCCAGGCTTGAACGGCAGGATCCGTTGCAGCGGCTCAGCCTGAATCGTCAGATGCTGGACGGGCAGGTTGGACGCCTGTACCGCGCCGCGGGCTATAATGTGCGGTCGGGCCGCGCGGAATGGCGCGCCCTGACCGCCAGGCTGGTTAACCTGGACCCCCTGTCTCTGCTGCGTCGCGGATACGCCATCGTCGATGACGCTGATGGCGTTCGCATCAGTTCGATCAGCCAGGTGAAACCCGCCGCCGGTGTGCGGGTGAGATTGCATGACGGGAGTATTGACGCCCGTGTGGAACGGATAAGGGTGAATGATGAAGAAACAAGCCGCTGAACCTGCCCGGATGACCTTCGAAGAGGCGACCGCAGAACTGGAGTCTATCCTCACCCGTCTCGAGGACGGGCAAATTTCGCTTGAGGAGACCATGAAGTTGTTTACGCGCGGAAAAGAGCTCGCCGAACGCTGTTCTGCGCTGCTGGATCAGGCCGAGCTTCGGCTCACCCAGCTGGCAGGAGACGCGGATCCAGCCGGCGGGCGGGATGACGAAAGCGCGACATGCTAGCGGATCTGCTGCGCAACCAAATCCTGATCACAGCGCTGGCTGCCTGGTTTCTGGCGCAGTTTGTGAAACCGCTGTTGGATTACCTGGAGACGCGCCGCTGGAGCCTGGGATTATGGCTCAGCAGCGGCGGCATGCCGAGCTCACATTCCGCGCTGGTGTGCGCGCTGATGCTTTCCACCGGTTTGTTTTACGGCTTCGAAACACCGGCGTTCGCCATCACCGTAGCGTTGGCTATGGTGGTGGTCTATGACGCCGCGGGTGTGCGCCGTGAAGCCGGACGGCATGCCGAAAAGATCAATCTGTTGATCGAGGAGCTTTTTAAAGGCCAGCCGATCAGTGAGCAGCAGCTCAAGGAAGTGATCGGTCATAATCCCATTGAGGTAATGGTTGGCGTACTCCTGGGGCTGAGCGCCGCGTTGATCTCGTGGTGGCTGGTTCAATAAAAGGCAAGGGGAATCGCTGACCGGAATTAACTTTTGCCGGATCAGCTTCCAAAACTGGCGGAAAATAAAAATCCGGCAGGCGGGTCTGCCGGATTTCTATTTTGATCAGGAATACGCCTATTGCCGGCCAGCGTGCAGCTTATCCTGGTAGTCTTTCAACTCGCCCCAATTGCCCTGGAGCGCGAGTTCAGCCTGCTTTGGCCAGCTGGAGGGATCCGCCAGGCTGCCCAGGTTGGCATCATTCAGGATTTCCTTTATCCTGGAGGCGTCCGTTTTTGCGAGATCGGCAAAGCTGGCGATGCCGGCCGCCTTGCAGACCTCAGCGATGCGCGGACCGATCCCTTCCACCAGCGTCAGGTCGTTGGATTTGACCGCTTTGTAGAAGGCCAGATGCTGGGGATCCTCCGGAACGGGCAATTCGGGGGCATCTTTATCGAAGATGTCTGCAATCCTGTCCCTGACGGGTTCCACCACATGGTCCTCCACCGCCTCGGCCGCGTCGTTCGCCGCGTCTTTGACCGGCTCGATGATGTGTTCCTGAACCTCTTGGACAGCATCCTCGATTTTGTCCCTGACCCCTTCCGTAAAGGCGGGTTTATCCTCCGCTTCAGGTTTAGCGTCAGAGACAGCGTCTTCGATGGCGTCCTGGGCGGGCTCGACCAGCTCGCTTTTCACGTCGCTCGCTGCGTCTTTGACCGGCTCGATGATGTTTACCTGAATCTCGTGGACATCAACCTCGATTTTGTCCCTGACCCCCTCCGTAAAGGCGGGTTTATCCTCCGCTTCAGGTTTAGCGTCAGAGACAGCGTCTTCGATGGCGTCCTGGGCGGGCTCGACCAGCTCGCTTTTCACGTCGCTCGCCGCGTCCTCGATGTTGATGACGGCCTGTTTCGCCTCATCCTGAACATCGCGCATGGGCCGCGCCATGTCCCTGGGTTCTTCATTCCTGCGGCTTAGCAGCCAGATGAGCAGGACAATGACAATAAAGGCTATCAAGAGCCAAAGCCACCAGTTTTCTCCCATTGTTGCCTCCTAAAAAGTCAGACAGTATGGAGATGATGCAGACAGTAGATTAACCCTGTCAACAATTTGAGCCCCGAGAGCTCATTAAGGTATGTTTTTGTGACCAAATCCTGCGTACATGGAAGGATTATACCCTCTATCGGTATAATCGATCACCGGGGAGGCGAAATGGCGAACCAAATCACGCTGGATCAGGCAGTTGAGCAGATCGGTTTTGGCAAATTCCAAAGCAAGCTGATGACGATATGCGGGATGGGCTGGGCAGCTGACGCGATGGAGGTGCTGTTGATATCCTTTGCCATCCCGGCCATCGGCGAGGAATGGAACCTGAGCGCCGGTCAGAAAGCCTTGCTGGCCACGGCCATCTTCCTGGGCATGCTGATGGGCGCGTATATCTGGGGTCGGATCGCCGATACCAGAGGGCGCAAAATCGGTTTCATCTCCACCATTGCGATCGATTCGATCTTTGGCCTTGCCTCGGCTTTCTCGCCTTCTTTCGCCTGGCTGGTGGTCCTGCGCGGGCTGACCGGTTTTGGCGTGGGCGGAACGCTGCCTGTCGATTACGCCATTTTCGCTGAATACCTCCCCGCGAATAAACGCGGACGTTACCTCGTGCTGCTGGAATCATTCTGGGCGCTGGGCTATCTTCTGGCGGCGGGACTGGCCTGGCTGATCGTCCCCCGTTTGGGCTGGCGCTGGCTGCTGGCAATCTCGGCCCTGCCGGGGCTGATCATTTTCATCATCCGGCGCTCTATTCCCGAATCCCCGCGTTATCTTCTTGTCCAGGGGCGCAGCGAAGAAGCCGCCGCCGTGCTGCGGCGCGTGGCGCAGTATAACGGCGTGTCAATGGGCGATTTCAGTCTCGCTCCGCTGGAGAAAACAGCCCCCGCGCGCGTGCAGGATCTGCTGCATCCCTCCTTGCGCCGCTCCACATTCCTGTTGTGGCTGATCTGGTTCGCCATCTCACTGGGGTATTATGGCGTTTTCACCTGGCTGCCCAACTATTTCCGCGGCCTTGGCATGACGTTGCTGCCGGTCTATCAAAATGCTTTTATTCTGGCGCTGGCCCAGATCCCCGGGTATTTCTCGGCCGCGTGGCTGGTGGAAAAATGGGGCAGACGGCGCACCATGGCGGTGTTCTTATTCGCCAGCGCGTTGTTCACCTACCTGTTTGCCGCCGCCACGGGCCTGAACTGGGTGCTGGCGATGGGCATCTGGATGTCCTTCTTCACCCTGGGAGCCTGGGGGGTGATCTACGCCGTTACGCCGGAGGTGTATCCCACCTCGCTGCGCGGCACCGGCATGGGCACCGCCTCAGGGTTCACCCGCATCGCCGGGGCGCTGGCGCCCAGTCTTGGCGCTCTGCTGATGGGCTCTGGTTTGGGCCTCTCGCTGACCGTATTCGCCATCAGTTACGCGGTAGCGGGTCTGGCGGCGTTGTTCCTGCCCTATGAGACCAGCCAGAAGCCGCTCGAGGACGTGCTCCACAGCTGACGAGTCAGACGAGCGTCAACCGGTACAGGTTGGTCGTGCGCTGCTGGAAGCCCATGCTTTGATAAAGCCGGTTGGCCGCCTCGCGCTCCGGACGCGAGGTGAGGTCGATCCTGGTTGCCCCGCGTTCCCGCGCACGTTCAATGGCGGCTGTCAGCAATAACCGGCCCAGGCCTTCCCCGCGGCTGGCCTGATCCACCACCACATCCTCGACCCAGGCATGCCAGGCTATCGGGGTCCTGAAGACGGCCAGGGTAAGCGTGCCCGCGATGGGGCTGTCCGGCGACTTTCGCACGGTGAACAGATCGCAGGTGCCGCTGTCGATCACCCGTTGCAGATCCGCCAGGCCGGGCAGCGGGGCATGGGGATTCAGCTGCGGCAGCAGCCGCGCCATGGCTTCCACCAACGGCTGCTCCGCCCGTGTCCAGCGTTCGACGCGGGCGCTCATGCGTTTGGCCGC
>MTKY01051416.1_pt1 | contig 12566 bp, 14 predicted proteins | sample 1042731 | NCBI WGS metagenome assembly MTKY01 (sample SAMN06212206, study PRJNA360538) | anaerobic digester metagenome | biome: Wastewater treatment plant; material: sludge; isolation source: anaerobic digester fed with sludge from wastewater treatment plant | place: Denmark: WWTP Soeholt ... | reverse complement strand
TCGGTCATACCGACCCTGGCTGCGCGGCCCTCCTACGATGCAACGCATGGCAACACCCAAGGGACCCGACTTCTCCAAGAACCTGCTGTTCTACGGGGACAACCTTGAGGTGATGCGCAAGTGGATCAAGGACGAGACCGTCGACCTGATCTACCTCGACCCACCGTTCAACAGCAATCGCACGTACAACGTGCTGTTCAAGCACAAGACCGGCACAGAAGCCGACGCGCAGATTACGGCGTTTGATGACACGTGGACGTGGAGCCAGGATGACGAGCGGGTGTACGCCGAGCTGCAAGCTGCGGGCGGCAGGGTGGCTGACGCCATCACAGCAATGCGTCAGCTCATCGGGCCGAGCGACATGCTGTCCTACCTCGTGATGATGACGGCCAGGTTGCTGGAGCTGCGGCGCGTTCTAAAGCGCACGGGTTCGCTCTACCTGCACTGTGACCCGGTCGCGAGTCACTACCTCAAGGTCATCATGGACGCGGTCTTCGGCGTGGAGAACTTCCGTAGCGAGGTGATCTGGAAGCGCACTGGAGCGCACAACTGTCAATGGCCAAGTTGATGTCCTCGCTGGTGGCCAACGGAAGTCCTCGCTGGTGGCCAACAAAAGTCCTCGCGGTCATGCCTCCTTGCTGCGGGTGGTGCGGTGGGTGAGGCGGTAGCTGTCGCCGGTGGTGGTGATGATGTGGGCGTGGTGGCAGAGCCGGTCGAGCAGTGAGACGGCGGTGGGTTGATCGGGCAGGAAGCGGCCCCAGTGCTCGAAGGGTGAGTGGGAGCCGATCGCGATGGATCGTCGTTCGTAGCCGGCGGCGACGAGGCGGAACAGCAGTTGGCAGCCGGTGTGGTCGAGTGGGGCGAAGCCGATTTCGTCGATGATGATCAGGTCGTTGCGGCAGACGGCTTCGATGGCTTTGCCGACGGTGTTGTCGGCGACGGCGCGGTAGAGGTGCTCGACGAGTTCGACGGCGGTGAAGTAGCGGACCTTGTAGCCGGCGGTCACGGCGGCGGTGCCGAGGCCGATGAGGTAGTGGGTCTTGCCGGTGCCGGCGGGCCCGACGAGGCATAGGTTCTCGGCTTGGTGGATCCATTCGAGTGTCACGAGGTAGTCGTGGCTGGCTCGCGGGATGGACGATTCGTCGAGGCGGAACTCGTCGAGGGTTTTGTCGATCGGGAACCGTGCGGCGGTCATCCGGTTGCGGGTGTTGGAGGCGTCGCGTGAGGCGATCTCGGCCTCGACGAGGACCCGCAGCACTTCTTCGGGTGCCCAGCGTTGCGCCTTCGCGTTGGCGAGGACGTCGGGTGCTTCGCGGCGGATCGCGGCGAGGCGCAGCCGGCGCAGGCCGGCTTCGACATCTGCAGTGAGCGGGATCGGGGTGCGGCCGCTCATGCGAGGTTCTCGATCCGGTAGGCGTCGAACGAGCGGACCTCGGCGGTCGGGAGTCCGACCACGACGTGGTCGCCGGGCTGCGCGGGTTCGGTGGTGGCGGTGCCGATCGCGAGGATTGAGCGGACGTCCGCGGCGCGGAAGCGGCCGAAGCGTGCTGCTCTGGCGAGGGCTTTGGCGACGAGCTCGGGGCCGTGCGCGGGAAGGATGTCGTCGACGATCTCGATGATCTCCTTGGGCAGCATCGTCATCCCGGCGGCGGCGCCTTGGCGGATGAACGCCTCGGCTGGTTCACCCAGGGCGAGGAACTCGCGTTCGGCATCGGTGCGTGCTCGCGGTCCGCGTGACGGAGCGCGTCGTGGTGTCGGGTAGTGCTCGTCGAGCACGGCTGCTTCGCCGGGTGCGAGCTGCACGTGATCGGCAACGAGGCCGCCGTCGAGGTCGTAGATGCGAACCTTGCCGTCGAAGGTGACGGCCTCGACGTGTGCGCCGACGAGTCGGTGTGGGACCGAGTAGCGAGCCGACGCGACTCGGATCGTGGACAGCTTGTCGACCTTGCGGACCTCCACGCGTCCGATCCGTGGGCGCAGCATCGGCAACTCCCGCAACAGCGCCCGTTCCTCGACCAGGCGGACGTCGGGGATCGCGCAGATCTCCGAATGCGCACGGGCGTTGACCTCGCAACACCACACGCGGCAGGCGTCGTTCAACACCGCCAGGTCGTCGGAGTCGGGCAACACCAGATCGGTCTTGGCGTAGCCGACCAGGTTCTCGACGATGCCTTTCGACTCCGGGTCAGCTGGATGGCAGAAGTCCGGGACGAACCGGTAGTGCGTCGCGAACCGGACGTAGTCCGGCGTCGGGATCACCACGTTCGCAATGGTGCCGCCCTTCAGACAGCCCATCCGATCCGCGAGCACCTTCGCGGGGACACCGCCCAACGTGTCGAAGCAGTCGGCGAGCATCGCCAACGTCGTCGCAGCGGTCTCGTCACGAGCAACGCGCACGAAACGGACCCTCGACCAGGCGAGCACCGCGCAGAACACCTTCAACCCCGACGGCAACAGACCCCAGTCGATCGCCAGCGTCTCGCCCGGCACCCACACCGCCGGCCGCCGCTGATGACGGCCGATCTCGCCACGAACCTGACGCTTCACGCCCGCCACGAGCCGCCGGAAGTTGCGGTCCGATCCCGCGTAGCCGGCCGTGCGTGCCGCCGGCAGCAACCGCTTCGCGGTGCCACGGCCGTTGGCTTCGCGGACGAGATCGAGCACCACTGTGCGGACCCCATCGGTGTTCTTCGGCACCGGCGCCCGCTCGGCACGTTCATCATCCAACAGCCCGGCCTCGTGGGCGAGCACCTTTCGTTTCACCGTCTTGGGGTCCACACCGCACAACTCGCCGGCGGCGCGATACGACCCCAGACGCGCGTACGCGTCGACAACATCCATGTTCTTCCTCGCTGACAACAATGTGCACAACCCCTCGAGCGTGTGATCTGGAACTGACTTGGTCGTCGTTCACGATCACCGCTCGAGGTGGCCCGCAGGGTGGATCTACCTACTCACCACCGCGAGGACTTTTCCTGGCCACCAGCGAGGACTTTGACATGGCCACGGACACACCTTCGTGGTGGGCGATCATCATCTCGAGCCATGTCTGGTCGAACTCCGTGCCGGTCATTGCCGACATGGTGTCCATCTGCTCGGCGGACATCATCCCGTCCATCGACGACATGTCGTGACCATCGGAAGAGTCCATCATGATGGGCTGACCGGCCGCGGTGAGCCAGCCGGTCATCAGCTCGACCTCGGGATCCTGGGCGCCCTTGATCCTGGTGGCGAGATCGATGACCTCGGGACTGGCGCCGACCTTGGGGTCGAGTGCGATCTCAGCCATCTCGATCGCTTGCTCGTGATGGGCGATCATCCCTTGGGCGAACTCGACGTCGGCTGCGTTGAGCGTCACTGTCGCAACGGATCCCCCGGGGGCTTGTGTGGCCGGGGTGCTGTTGCCCATCGAGGAGTGGTCGGAACCGCACGCAGCGAGCGTGGCCGTGAGTGCGAGAGCGATGGCGGGGAGGGCGAGGCGACGGATCATCGAGTAAGCCTTTCGGGGGTGAGTACTACATCATGTAGTATAGAAGTGACTCGGGCGTCGCGGGGCGCGCCGGTCTCGGTTCGGCTGGTGGACGGCGGGGAGACGACCATGGCGGCGGTGATTCCGATGATGACGAGCCCGATCGCGAACTCGGCGACGACGGCCTGACGGAGCGGGCCGGTGTGGCGGCCCACTTCGTCGTGGTCGTCGAGGCGGTGGTCGATTCGGCGGCGGTTGGCGTTGGCGATGGCGAGCATCAGTGCGAGCACGACGATCTTCGCGAGGAGGTAGCGGCCGTGGCTGGCGTCGAGCAGATCCATCGGGCTTCCGATGAGTCGTACGCTCTGGACGAGCCCAGTGGTGACGAGGGTGGCGACGCTGATCGCCGCCACTCGCGAGAAGCGACGGACCGTTGGCACGAGCACATCGTCGTGGGGATCACGGTCCAGCCGACGATCGCGAGCCCGGCGATCCAGGCCGCCGCGGCGGCGTGGTGGGCGACGTCGGTGGCGACACCGATCGCGGGCCAGCGCATCGATCGCGAGTGGCCGGCGAAGGCCCATGTGGCGAGCAGCCCGAGCCCGGGCAGTGAGACGGCGGTCCAGTACACGTCGCGATGGACGATGTCGGCGTGGAACAGGACAAGCCACATCGCTACAGCGAGGGCGATGCGGATCGCGAATGCCATTCCGGCGTCGGTGGTCGTGGCGGCGTCGATCGACCCGAACGACGACCATGGCACCCGGCCGCTGACGTCGGACGCGACCACGAGCAATTGCAGGAACCCGAGCGCGGCGGTGGCGAGCAATGAACGGCTGAGAATGCTCCGCAGGATCGGGTGACTGCCGGCGCCGGTCCACACGTATGCGGTGGTGAGGAGGATCCCGACGATGGCCATGATCGCCAGATAGGAGGCGTAGCGCAGGATCCAGCGCACGAATGTTGGTGTCGAGTACGAGCCGTCGCCTTGATCGAGTGATGAGCCGCCGACCGCCGAAGGGGTCGTGGTCGGCAGGGTCGTAGCAGCAATTCCTGGTGCGGTGGTCGGGGTGGGTGTGCTGATCGTGAAGTCGACGCGGCCGGTGATGGGGTGACCGTCGGGTCCGACGAGACGCCACCGCACTGAGACCGGCCCGGGCAGCAGCGTCGGAAGCGGCGTGACGACCTCGGTGTCGCCGGCCGCGCCGTGGATCGAGCCACTCAGCTCGCTACGGGCGCCGGTCGCGTCGATCAGGGTGACCGTCATCGTCTCCAGCGGTACCGCCATGTCGAAGACCCACGTGATCTGCGCAGGCGCCACGGCCAACTCGGCGCCGTCTGCCGGGTCGCTGGAGACCAGGGTGTTGTGCGCCGATGCGATGTCCGCCGGGATTCCGACGGCACCGCTGATGGCGGCGCACATGGCGAGTGCGAGCAGGGTGAGGCGGCGGAGGAGTGTGCGAGGCATAGGCTGTCGAGTCCGGCAGTGCCCCGACAGCAGAGCAACTACACGATGTAGAAGTATATTCGAGGTGGTTCGCGAATGGGCGGCGCCCCGTGGAGGATGTGCATGACACGACGACCCGATGGTGCTCTGGAAACCGATGTGCTGCGCGTGCTGTGGGCCGCTGACGGTCCGCTGCTGCCTGGCGAGATCAACGAGCGACTCGATGCCGGCTACGCCTACACCAGCGTCGCGACGATCCTCACCCGCCTACAGACGAAGGGTTTGGTCGTGCGCACACCCGCAGGCCGAGCATTCGCCTACTCGGCGGCAGTCGACGAGCCCGATCTCGCGGTGCGGCGCATCAGCGAACTGCTCGACTCGTCGTCCGATCGGGCCCAGGTGTTGAGCAGGTTCATCGGTGGCCTGCCGGCGAAAGAGGCCAAGGCGATCCAGGCCATGCTCGACAGGGCCACCTCAGACAAAGGCAAGCACTGATGCTGGGTTCACTGGCATTTCCGTTGTTGGTGACCGTTTCCGTCGCCGCCGTCGCGACGTCGGCGCATCGGCGTCTCCCGCCGCGGCTGGCCACGCGGTTCGTCACGATCGCGCTCGTCCTCGTCATCCTTGCTGCCCTTCCGACCGCGTTGGTTGTCGCTGTTGCGTTCTTGGCGCACGCGCCGGTGGTCGGGTTCGGGTTCGAGTGGTGTGCTCAGGCGATGGGGCTCCACGGCTCGGTGCCGGCGTGGCTCGGCGCTCCGGTGGTCGTGTTGATTGCCGTGGGCGCGGTGAGGGCGTTCAGGCTGTTGCGCCAGCACCGGGCACTCCGGGTTGAGCACACGCGTCCGATCCACGTCGCGCACAGTCACAAGCCGTACGCAGTGACCCTGCCCGGCCGCGCGGGACAGATCGTGATCTCGACCGCGATGGTCGAACTGCTCGACGAGGACGAGCAACGGATCGTGGTCGCGCATGAGCGGGCACATGCTCACTACCGACACGACCGATATCTGCTCACGGCCGAGTTCGCGGCAGCGGTGCTGCCACCGTTGCGGGCTCTGGCGAAGCGGGTGAACTACTCCATCGAGCGATGGGCGGATGAGGCCGCTGCGGCCGCGTGCGGTGATCGCCGGCTGGTCGCGATCACCCTCGGCAAGGTGGCACTGCAGACCAACCCGCCGACCGTGGCCGGGTTCTCCGGCCTCGGGGTCGCATCACGGATGGGTGCGCTGCTCGAGCCGCCGGTCCCGAACCCGCACCGAATCCACGTCGTTGCACTGTGGTTGAGCATTGTCGTGACCGCTGGGTTCAGCGTGTACCAGCTGCATCACCTGGAACGACTGCTGACCGCACTCTGCCCGCACTGATCACGACGTCGAGGCGGAGACCGGCGCGAGGGCTCCGACGTGTTCGGCCTCGTCGTGGGGGCGCAGTTGGACTCGCCGGAGCGTTTGTGCGTTGAGGGCGACGACGATGGTGGACAGGCTCATCAGGATGGCGCCGACTGCTGGTGCCAGCGTGATGCCGGCCCAGGCGAGCGCGCCGGCGGCGAGTGGGATGGACACGATGTTGTACCCGGCCGCCCAGGCGAGGTTCTGGCGCATCTTGCGGTACGACGCCCTCGACAACTTGATGACCCCGACGACCGATCGAGGGTCGTTGCCGGCGAGGACCACGCCAGCGGATTCGATGGCGACATCGGTGCCGGCGCCGATCGCCAAGCCGACATCGGCGCGGGCCAGGGCGGGAGCGTCGTTGACCCCGTCACCGACCATCGCCACCTTGTAACCGCGAGCCTGCAGCTCGGCGACTTTGTTCTGCTTGTCCTCCGGGAGCACCTCGGCGAACACTTCGTCGATGCCGAGCTCGGCGGCGACTGCCTCGGCTACCTGTCTGGCGTCGCCGGTGATCATCACGACTCGTTCGATCCCGATGTGGTGGAGATCGATCACGGCTTGGCGGGCCTCGGGGCGGATCTTGTCCTCGAGCGCCAGGGCGCCGATGATCTGATCGTCGCGCACGAGATGCAACACGGCCGCGCCGCGGCTCGTCCATGGCTCGATGTCGCTGCGGATCGACTCGGGGATGTCGAGTGAACGCTCACGGAGGAGGACGGGGCCGCCGACGGCGTAACGGCGGCCGTCGATGACCGCCTCGACACCACGGCCGGTGATCGCCCGGAAGTCGGAGGCGTGGGCGACGTCGCCGCGTTCGCGTGCGGCGGTGACGATCGCCCGGGCGAGCGGGTGCTCGCTGTCCAGTTCGACGCCACCTGCGAGGCGCAGGATCTCGTCGGTCGACATGTCGTGGCCGGCGATGCCGGTGACGACGTGGCGGCCTTCGGTCAGGGTGCCGGTCTTGTCGAACAGCACCGCGGTGATCGTGCGCATGCGCTCGAGGGCGAGTCGGTCCTTGACGAGGATTCCGTTGCGGGCCGAGACGGCCGTGGAGATGGCGATCACGAGCGGGATGGCGAGCCCGAGCGCGTGTGGGCAGGCGATGACGAGGACCGTGACGGTGCTGGTGATGGCCTGGTCGGTGTCACCGGCGATCGACCAGGCGATGAACGTGATGACCGCGGTTGCGGTGGCGATGTAGAAGAGCCATTTGGCGAAACGATCGGCGAGGACCTGGGCACGGCTGTTCGAGGCTTGGGCTTCGGCGACGAGACGTTGGATCCCGGCGAGGGCGGTGTTATCGCCGACTGCGGAGATTCGGATGCGGATCGAGGAGTCGGTCGACACGGTGCCGGCGACGACACGATCGCCGATCGCTTTGACCACTGCTTTCGATTCTCCGGTGATCATCGACTCGTCGAGCTCGGCTTCACCGTCCTCGATCGTCCCATCGGCCGGGACTCGCCCACCGGCACGAACGAGCACCAGCTGTCCTTCGCGGAGCTCCCCCAGCGTGACGGTCCGTGTGGTGCCGTCCTCGATCACTTCGGCTTCGTCGGGGAGCAGCGCCGCGAGAGCGGCGAGCGCGCCTTGTGCCTGGCCGATTGCTTTCATCTCCTGCCAGTGGCCGAGCAACATGATGGTGACCAGCGCCGCCAGTTCCCACCAGAACTCGAGGTCGAACCAGCCGAGGCTCGACGCCATCGACGATGCCCACGCGACGGTGATCGCCATCGCGATCAGCAGCATCATCCCGGGTGCACGGTCTCGAACTTCGTCGGCGGCGCCTTTGAGGAACGGCCAGCCGCCCCAGAGGAACACGAACGTGCCGAGCACCGGACCGACCCATGCGACCCCGGAGAGCTCGTAGCCGAACCAGTCCATGATCATCTCGCTGGTGGCGACGACCGGAAGCGAGATCAGCAGGGTCAGCCAGAACCGGCGGCGGAACGTCTCCGGGTCGTGCCCGGCGTGCTTGTCGTGCCCTGCATGTCCGGCATGGCCGCCAGGTGCGGAGTGCACGTCGTGGTGGTGGCCGCCGGAGTGGTGATCGTGGTCAGAGTGGGTCGCGTCCGCTCCTGTTGGATGCTCGTGCATGGGATTGGCGCTCATGATCTCACTATACCCCCTGGGGGTATAGTGTCAAGGTCGGTGTGACGAGGTGCACCACTACTCGACGGTGACCTCGATCTTCATGCCCGCTCCGTAGTGGCCGGGCTGGTGGCAGCCGACTTCGTAGGTGCCGGGTTCGGTGAAGGTGTAGGAGAGCTGCCCGGCGGCGCCAGGCTGCACCGTGACTGCGGCTTCGCCCATCGAGTGGGTCGATGCGTCGCCCATGTGTGCCATCTCGTCGTCGTGTTCCATCTGGGCAGCGGCGTCGCCGATGAAGGCGTCGTGGGGGATCTGGCCGGTGTTGGTGAACCGGAAGTCGATGGTCTCGCCGGTCTTGACGGTGAGCGTGGTTTGGTCGAACTTGATGTCCTCCATGGCGACGTCGACGGCCCTCGCCCCAGCCGGCGCAGCGGCCGAATCGCGGCTCGCGTCAGAGCTGGACTGACGGGTCTCGCCACATGCGGCGACGAGCGTGGTGATTGCCACGATGCCGGCGATCAGCGGGAGGCGAAGTGTGTGCGTCATCGGGTTGCCCTCTTCTGAGGTCTCGTTCCGGGTACGCGTCTGCACCCGGCTGTTCGAGCACTGTGGCGATCCGGTGTGCAGAACGTGTGGAGGTCGGGTGCAGGTCGTCTGGTTTCGCCCGGGCCGCACGCGAGCGGGTGTCGAGGCCGTCCTAGAGTCGATTCGTGAGCGTGACCGTGCTGGTAGTCGAGGACGAGGTGAAGATCCGCGACCTCGTGCGCCGCTATCTCGAACGCGAGGACCTCGCGGTGGTCACGACCGGTTCAGGCGCTGAGGCCATGTCGATCCTCGAACGCGGTGGGATCGATCTGCTCGTGCTCGACCTGAACCTGCCCGACGTCGCCGGCGAGACGATCGCCACGGAGTTCGCAGGTCGCCTGCCGATCGTGATGCTGACTGCGAAGTCGGGCGAAGCGGACCGCATCCGCGGCCTGGAGCTCGGTGCTGACGACTATCTGACCAAACCGTTCTCCCCGCGGGAACTGGTACTGCGAGTCCAGGCCGTGCTCCGCCGCAGCGCGGTGACGTCCGTCGACACGTCCATCAGCTCGTTCGGTGGCGGAGAGCTCGTCATCGATGAGGTGCGGCACGAGGCGACCGTTTCCGGGGCGGTCGTGGAGTTGACGCCGACGGAGTGGTCGTTGCTGACCGTGTTGGCGTCGTCGCCAGGTCGGGTGTTCTCGCGAAGCGAGTTGGTCAACCGCGTCCGCGGCTACGAGTTCGATGGCTACGAACGCACGGTCGACTCGCACATCAAGAACCTGCGCCGCAAGATCGAACCCGACTCCCACGACCCGACGGTCGTGGAAACAGTCCTCGGTGCCGGGTATCGGCTCGGCCTCGCGCGGGACCGAGCCTGACGGTGGCACGTCGTCCGCTACTGGGCCCGCTCGGGGTCCGACTCGCGTTGGCGTTCCTGACCGTCGCCCTCGCCGCTGTTGCGGTGTTCGCCGCGCTGACAATGCTGTCGGCACGCAACGAGGTCTCCGGCCTCACCGACCGCCAGCGGAAGGACGACCTCACCGCGACGGCGATCGCAGCAGGCGACGCCTACCAGCGCGCCGACGGCTGGGCGACTGCAGACCTGGCCGGTGCGGCGGCGGTCGCCGCGAGGAGCCAGGCGACGCTGACCATCGTCGATGCCAATGGCGAAGTGGTCGCAGCGCCGACGGACGCGCTCGCGTCGATGATGATGCAGATGCACGGCCTTGCGTCGGTGGACACGCCCCGTGGTGACCCGGTCTCAGCCGCAGTCGTCGTGGACGGCCACAGCGTGGGGGCCGTGATGCTGCGCTTCCCCACCCAGGCGATGGAAGCCGAACGCCACGTCCGCGACGCACTCGCACGCACTGCCATCCTCGGCGTCCTGATCGCCGCGGGGGTGGCCCTCGTCGTCGCGCTCTACGTCTCTGTACGAGTCACCCGGCCGGTCACCGCGCTCACCAGCGCCGCCGGCGACCTCGCAGCGGGACGACGCGACACGCGTGTCGCCACCGACGGCCCCGGCGAGTTGCGCACACTTGCCGAGGCGTTCAACGGCATGGCCGACCACCTCGACCGCGAGGACCGTCTCCGCCGCAACCTGGTTGCTGACGTCGCCCACGAGCTGCGCACACCGCTCGCCATCCTGCAAGGGTCGACCGAAGCACTGCTCGACGGCGTCGACCAGCCGACGCCGGAGATCCTCGGATCCCTCAACGACGAGGTCACCCGCCTTCGGCGTCTCGTCGGCGACCTGGAAACCCTCGCCGCCGCCGAAGCAGCCGGTCTACGACCCCGCACCGATCCCGTCGATCTCGCCGACGTCACGGCATCCGCCGCCGACCTGCTGCAGCCCTTGGCCGACGACCGCGACACAGCCCTGACGGTCGATACCGAGCCGGCCATGGTGATTGGCGACGCCGACCGGCTGCACCAGATCGCGGTCAACCTGATCGCGAACGCGATCAAGTTCACCCCCGCGGGCGGCGCGATCGCCATCCACACCCGCACGGACGGAGCCACCGCGACGCTCGAGGTCATCGACAATGGCCCCGGGATCCCCGAGCAGGACCTGGCGCACGTGTTCGAACGGTTCTGGCGTGGCGTGAACGGCGACAAGGCCAGCGGCAGCGGCATCGGCCTCGCAGTCGTCGCAGAGCTGGTTGCCGCACACCAGGGCACGGTCACCGCCGCCAACGTCCCTGGCGGGGGAGCGCGCTTCGCCGTCACGCTGCCGGCGGCACCAGCGCAGTAGACGCTGCGAGCAGGCGACGAAACCGCGTCGCATGCACGTCCTCTCCATCCGTCCTTCACACACGGGGCGCACCATGGTCCTCGTCAAGGAGGCAACCATGAAGCCACGAACTCGAACACTCGGTGCCCTCGGCGCTGCAGTGGTCACGACAGGGCTGGTGCTCGGACTGGCGTTCGCGGGTAACTCCGCCGCCAGCGGCACCGACCGAACCACCCCGACCACGGTCTCGATGCCGATGAGTCAGATGCCCGGCATGGGCTCGATGATGACCGGCGACTCGACCGGGATGGCCACCATGATGGGCTCGGCCGACATGTCGGCCATGCACTCGATGATGCACCAGATGATGAAGGGCACCGTCGACGACGACGTCCTCGCCCAGTGCGATCAGGCCCATGCCGCAATGGCCGGCTCGATGACGACCGCGCCCACCCAAGGGCAGTCGAACCACGAGGCGCACCACGGGGGGACAGGGTCATGAACCACCGCCACCACCTCATCTGTGTCGTTGCGGCCGTCGGGCTCGCAGTGTGGTTCCTCGTCGCCGGTAACGGCGGCGCCGCACTCGCCGGCGTCAGCCTCGCCCTGCTGATCTGCCCGCTGGTGATGGGTGCCGTGATGTGGATGCTGATGCGCCAACCCAAGTCGGCATCTGCGCCTCCTCAGACCGAGCACGTCAACCACGACGAACACATCTCGGCGGGACCGCGATGAACGCCCGACCGTGGTTGAAGATCGTCGGGTTCGAGCTCGCAGTGCTCGCACTGATCGGGCTCGGCATCGTCGGACTGATCCGCGGTGCCAGCGGGCCCGACGCCCCCGATGCGATGGCCGCGTCGCCGGTCGTGACGGTCGACTTGTCGACCGTCACGCCGGCCATCGCCGCCGACTACCACTACGCCGCCGACCACCTCACCGACCTCGCCCAGATCCCCTGTTACTGCGGCTGCGACCACAGCCTCGGCCACCGCAACCTCGCTGACTGCTACATGACCGCCACCGGAGCCTGGGACGCCCACGCCTCCGGGTGTGCGGTCTGCGGCAACGAGACCGCAACCGCCCGCGAGCAACTCGCCGCCGGTGCGCCGATCGCCGACGTACGCACCTCGATCATCGACCAATACGGACCACCCCCATCACTTTTCAGCTCTGGAGCATCGTCATGACCAACACCACCACCCGCCGCGCCGAACGCCAGCGCGCCCACCGCAATCACTGGATCCTCGGTATCGGCACCCTCACGGTCGTCGCGGTCATCACCGTGTTCGCTCTCACCAGCGGTGGACCATCAGCCGGCACGACGGCGACGCGTACTGGTGAGACGAACTCGATGGGCATGCCGATCATCGCCACACCCGGCGCCGGCAGCGGTGTCGCCGAGAT
>MTKY01086166.1_pt1 | contig 12570 bp, 14 predicted proteins | sample 1042731 | NCBI WGS metagenome assembly MTKY01 (sample SAMN06212206, study PRJNA360538) | anaerobic digester metagenome | biome: Wastewater treatment plant; material: sludge; isolation source: anaerobic digester fed with sludge from wastewater treatment plant | place: Denmark: WWTP Soeholt ... | reverse complement strand
GGAGATCGTTCTCGCCGTAGAGCAAATGCAGCATCGTCAGACCTGACGGGTAAGGACGCGAATCCGCTGCAACCCGCGGTAATAGTCGGTGAACACCGAGGCGATTTCCACATTAGCCAGATTGGAATCGGTGGTGAGTGTTCCCTGCACCCACTCTGCCAACGTCGGAGCCAGCAACAAAGCCAGCACGTTGAGCAGAATCAGGTGAGGCAGCCGTTCCAGGGATTTACGCCAGGATGGCTTTGTCCCCTGAATGCCCAACAGTGTCGCCAATGTGGTCAATGTCGCGGTGGTGACCGTATTCGTGCCGCAGTTGCGATGCATGCGCAACGCGCTCTCGCCGGCTTTGAGCCGTTTCAATGCCTCCATCACGGTCGGAACGATCTCTTCCGCCGTCAGCGAGGTGTAAATCGTAAATCCGCGCGGGCCAGATATCCCCATAGCCTGTGCGCCAAGGTGCTGTTTGCCCAGCAGATTGAGCGTGGCGTGTTCCAGGGCGTGATTGCGCCGAATGCGATGAATGAAAGACAGGTTCATGCTAATCTCCTTCCATAAGTGCGGATGGGGCGGTGGGTAGCGCAACCGGATGGGCAATAATCAACAACCGGTTTGCCAGACTGTTGTAAGGATGGCACGTCACCAGCGTCAGCCGCTCATCGGCCGTGGGGAGGATGTATTGTGCATTTTGAATGCGCACCTCAAGCGACCGCCCCGCTTCGGGAAGAATCAGCCTTTCGGTGACGGTGTATGTGTAGGTGGCGCCATTGTCCGCCTCGACCATAATCGTTGCGCCAACGTTGAGCTTGTACAAATAGCGGAATACCTCGCCATTCGAGGTATTGTGCCCGTTCAGAACCGTATTGCCTGGCACCCCAATCTTCGCCGATGTCTCGTGCCATCCGGCCGCGCGTTGGTTGGGAACGTCCCATATCGGCTGCTTCACACCCGCAATCTCGATATATTTCCAGCGAATCGGAACAATCGGCGCTTCCAGGTCAATATCCGGAATGAAGAGGCGTACCGGCACAACACCCTCAGGCAGGGTGTATGTAGCGACAGGGGTGGTCTCTTCGGATTGCGTGAAGGGGACGTCGGTCGGCGTCGGGCGAGGCGTCATCTCTGGCGCCAGCGTCACTTCCGGCACGCCAATTTGCCTGGACGGCGCTTCCTCCTGGAAAGGTAACAGCGGCACGATGACTTCTGGGGTAGGCGTCACCACTACCGTGGTGACCGGGGCTACATCGGATGTGTGGAACAGCGCATCGAGTTGCGGCGCCAGCCCCAGATAGCCCAACGCGATCCCTGCGAGGAGCAGGCCCGCTCCTCCCCACGCTAACAGATTGACAAAACGTAAACGCTTTTTATCCATATACCCCTCAACTGAGGGGTATTATAGCCGATTTTTCGGAGAGCGGCAACTTTTTCAAAGATCTTGATACTTTTCAGGCTTGAGCACACCGATGAAGGGCAAGTTGCGGAACTGCTCGGCAAAGTCGAGACCGTAGCCGATGACGAACTCATCCGGCACTTCGAAACCGACGAAGTCCAGGGGGACCTCGATCTGCCGGCGGCTCGGTTTGCTGAGCAACGTCGCCACGCGGATGCTGGCGGGCCGGCGCGCGGCAAAGTTCCGCAAGATGTAGGTGAGTGTGTTGCCGGTGTCGACAATATCCTCAACAATGATCACGTGACGCCCCTGCACATCCGAAGCCAAATCCAAAAGAATCCGCACCGTACCCGAGCTGGTCGTCCCGCGCCCATAACTGGAGATTTCCATAAAGTCAAGTTCGTGACGGAAAGTGAGATGGCGGGTAAAATCCGCGAGGAACATAAAAGCACCCTTGAGGATACAAATCAGGATAGGCAGATCGTCGTCAGTATAGAGCGCATTCATCTCGGCGGCCAACGCGACAACCCGCTCCTTGATCTGAGTTTCGGAAATCAACACTTTTTCGACATCGTCAAGTAGTGACATCGTGACCTCCTGGGGATAGCTCTCAGCGATCAGCTTTCAGCTTCTTAGCTGCAAGCTGACCACTGACGGCTGACCGCTACGATTCGTACACGCTTGGTTTGAGTATCGCAATGTAGGGCAGGGTGCGAAAACGATCCGCATAATCCAACCCATACCCCACCACCCACACATCAGGGATCTGAAATCCCAGATAATCCACCGCGACTTCAACCTCGCGCCGGTCGGGCTTGCTCAGGAGGACAGCAGTACGCAGCGAGGCCGGCTGGCGCGCGCCGAAGATGCGATACAAGTACTTCAGCGTGTAACCGGTATCGACGATGTCCTCCACGATCAGGATGTGCCGCCGGGTGACGTCGGCGCGCGTGTCCATGATCATGCGCACCGCGCCGGTGGTTGCGGCGCTATCCTCGTAACTGGACAGCGCGATAAAATCGACGCGATGCGGCACGGTGAGCCGCCGCGCGAGGTCGGCCATAAACATGAACGAACCTTTCAGCACGCCAACCAGCAGGAATTCCTCGTTGCGCAGGCCGGCGTAGTCGGTGCTGATGATGTCGGCCATTTGTTGAACGCGCTGCTGGATCGTGGCTTCATCCAACAGGATGCGTTCCACGGAATTGGGTAAGATAATGTCCATGAATTACTCCTCAGGTCGAGGGCGTTGCGGCATCTGGTGATGAGCACGACAACGCGCTTCGTAGACTTCGCTGGCGCCGACCAGGACGACGGGGTCGTCGCTGTAGGCCGGCTGACCGGCGATGAGCCGCTGCGTTCGGCTCGCCGCCGCGCCACAGACGACACAGATCGCCTGCAATTTCTCCACTCGCTCGGCGATCGCCAACAGTTGGGGGATCGGACCAAACGGCACACCACGGAAATCCATATCCAGTCCGGCGCAAATCACCCGCTTGCCCTGGTCGGCCAACGTATTGCACACCCCGACGATGGCCGTGTCGAAGAACTGCACCTCGTCGATGGCAATGACATCAGCCGTAGCGTCCAGATGGGCCAGCAGTTCTGCGCTGTCGTTGACGGGGATCGCGTTTTCCTGCAAGCCGTTATGCGAGGCGATAGCCTTGTCCGTGTAGCGCAGATCGATAGCGGGTTTGAAGACCTGGATTTTCTGACGCGCAATTTGCGCCCGGCGCAGGCGGCGAATAAGTTCCTCGGTTTTGCCGCTGAACATACTCCCACAGATGACTTCAATCGATCCACTGCGACAGTCTTGATTCATGCGAAGCTCCTGCTTATGGATTTTTCATGTCCTTCCCTAAAACGGCATTTGACGGGAAGACAGAACGCGTGGAGTAGAAAACTCGTGGAAAACAGAAAATGGAACGAGGCAGGGGTTGTCCCCTGCCTCGTCTGTATGACTATGCGGCGGTTGCCATTTTACCGGCGGCTTGATCGCCTGGGAGGATGTATCCGTGCGCGCGCAGACCCTTTTTCAAGTCGGCCAGCCCCTTGAGACCCAGACCCTTGATATCGGTCAGTCCGTCGTCGCCTTTTTCTTCCAAAATAGCGAGCAGGTCGCCGACTTTCACCAACCCGGCGTCAGCCAGCAATTTTTCCATCCGCCGGCCCAATTCGAGTGTGCTGATAGCCAGATCGGGAGAAACGCGCGCGGCCTTGCGCTGCTCAATTTGCTGGAGCGCCTCTTCGCGGGCTTGCAGACGACGCATAAAGCGATCGACCTGACCTTCGGTGTCGACGATGCGCTGCTCGCCGGTGAAGTAGGGGTGGCATTTCGCGCACACATCGGTGTGCAACTCCGGCACCGTCGCGCCAATCGTCCACACCTCACCGCAAGCGCAGATGGCCTTCGCTTCGGGATACCAGTTGGGATGAATTTGCGGTTTCATGCAGCCATACCTCCCTCAGCAACGACAACGTTCACCCGCTTGCGCCCGTGGACAACGTCATACTTGACGTGCCCATCGGCCAGCGCGAAGAGCGTGTAGTCCTTGCCCATGCCCACGTTGACGCCGGGCTTGATGTGCATTCCTACCTGACGCACGATGATATTGCCAGTGATGACGGCTTGCCCACCGTACTTCTTGACGCCGCGCCGCTTGGCGCGACTATCGCGACCGTTCGTTCCAGTTGCCTTCTTGCGTGCCATTGTGCTATGCTCCCTTCACAATATCGTCAACGCGCAGACGCATGTACGTCTGGCGATGACCCTGGCGGCGGCGATAGCGCTCTTTGGGGCGATACTTGAAGATGCGGACTTTCGGACCGCGGAATTCGTCAATGACGGTCGCGCGCACCACCGCGCCCTCGACCGTCGGCTGCCCCACCAACACCTGCTCGCCATCATCCAACAAATAGACCTGATCCAGTTCCACCTGTGCGCCCACCGCGTACGGAAGCCGCTCGACAATGAGGTCGCTGCCGACGCTAGCCTTGTACTGGTGTCCTCCCGATTTGATCACTGCGTACACGTTTTCCTCCCTTATCCCTAAGCCTATGGTCATAGGCCCTAATACAAAACATGAGCCGACCCCTTGCAAGGCTCGGCTGTTTGGTCATTATAGCCAGGTCGGCGAATTTGTCAAACCTCATTCAAATACCCCTCGATACCTTGCCAATGCGTCCCCTGCCAGTAGATTTTACCACATTCGGCGCAGCGGTGAAACAGGGTCTGGGTCTGGGCGACATACGCCGGAACAAAGGAGCGTGCGACCTCGACGGGGATGCGCCGCAACTTGCCGTTACAGACCATACAGCGTGGCGCAGCGTCGACGGGCCGGCCGAGTACGGCGATCACCTCTGCAAGTTGCGTGTCAAGGTCTTGCGCGTTGATAAGGAGCGTGCGCAATCCACGCCGCTGCGCCAGGCCATGATCGCGCGTGAGCACAATGCGCCCCTCGGCGCGGGCGCGTTGCGCAATGCGGACGTCGTCATCCTGCATATACAGCGTGTCATAGCCCAGGATACGCAGCCAGCGAGCCAGCTTGCCGAGCATTGCGTCGGCCAACAAGCGAGGAATAGCATCACTCATCACGTTCTCCTCGAAACAGGGGTCGATGATGGAGGATCAAGGATCTCTGATCCCTGGTTACTAATCACCAATGCCCATCATCTATAGTATAATCGAAAGTCGGTGATTTGTCTTTTGATCCTTTCGGTGTACAAAACAAGATTGTACGCAAACCAACGCTGACGGCTGATCGCCGAACGCTGATGGCCGATTTCTGATTTTGCCCTTGTTGCAGAATGTATGTTCTAGTATAATAAGGGGGGAGGACAAGGCAATGGCGAAACGGGAGAGTCGCTGGGTTTGCCAGCAATGCAACTGGAGTTACGCGCGCCACATGGGCAAGTGCCCCAACTGCGGCGCGTGGGAATCGTTGGTCGAAGTGCTGCTGGAGACGGACAGCGGCGGCGCGACAACCACGCCTTCGGCGCGCCTCGCGCAGCGCCCGCAGCCGTTGAGCCAGGTCGATCTTGGCGCGGTGGACCGCATTCCAGTGCTGATGAACGAGTTCTCGCGCGTGCTCGGCGGTGGGCTGGTCCCCGGCTCGATCGTGTTGATCGGCGGCGAACCAGGAATCGGCAAATCGACGTTGCTGCTGCAAGTCGCCGCCGCGCTTGGCTCGGCCGAGCGCCCTGTGCTCTACGTCTCTGGCGAGGAATCCCCACGGCAGATCAAGATGCGCGCCAAACGCCTGGGCATCGAGGGCGATCCGCTGTACCTGCTTTCAGAAACCGAGGCCAGCGCGATCCTTGCGCAGGCCGGGGCAATGTTGCCCAAGCTGCAGGCCCTGGTCGTCGATTCCATCCAAACCGTCCACAACGAGGATATGGCGTCGGCGGCAGGCAGCGTGAGCCAGGTGCGCGAGTGCGCGGTCAGCTTCCAGCGCTGGGCGAAGGAGAGCGGTGTGCCGGTCTTCGTGGTCGGGCACGTCACCAAGCAAGGGTCGATCGCCGGGCCGAAAGTTCTGGAGCACATCGTCGATACGGTGCTGTATTTGGAAGGCGATCCCTTCCACACCTACCGGCTGCTGCGCAGTGTGAAAAATCGTTTCGGCGCGACCTCCGAGGTGGGCGTGTTCGAGATGCAAGAGCAGGGCCTCGTCGAGGTCGCCAACCCCTCGGAAGCGTTCCTCGCCGAGCGCATGGTGAACGTGCCGGGATCGACCATCGCCGTCACCATGGAAGGGACGCGCCCGCTCCTGGTGGAAATCCAGGCGTTGGCAAGCCACACCAGCTTCGGCAATCCACGCCGCACCGTCAACGGGCTGGACTTCAACCGGCTGCTGCTCACCGTCGCCGTGCTCACCCGCCGGGTGGGGCTGCGGCTGGATGAGCAGGACATCTTCGCCAACGTGGTAGGTGGATTGCAAATCGAGGAACCGGCTGCCGACCTCGCCGTGGCGGTGGCGTTGGCTTCGAGCCTGCGCGACCAGCCCGTTCCGGCGGACGTGGCGGTAGTCGGCGAAGTGGGGCTTTCCGGCGAAGTGCGTTCGGTGAGCCAGTTGGAGTCACGGATGAGCGAGGCTGCCCATCTGGGTTTCACCAAAATCCTCATCCCGCGGAGTATGCAGCGCAAACAGTTGCGCCCGCCCGACGGGTTAACCCTGATCCCGGTACGCTCGGTGGGCGAAGCCATCGAAGCCGCACTAGGGCCAAAACGATAACGAGACACAGAGACTATGACAAAAAGTAGCACTTCTTCACGTTCAGGCAGCCGCTCTGGATCACGCGGGCGATCGTCGTCGAGTAACCGGCGCACCACGCGCAAAAAACCGCGCGAATCGCTGTGGAATCGCCTGAGCACCGATGAGAAGCTCGATATTGTAGGCTGGAGCTTGTTCATCCTGGCCCTGCTCACCTTCCTGAGTTTTATCTCGGCGCAGCAGGGGGCATTGACCAAATGGTGGATGACCCTCCTGGCGCAAACGTTCGGGTGGGGAATGTACGTCGTGCCCCTGTTCTTCGGCGCGGTAGGACTGTGGCTGATCCTCCGCCGCTTCGAAGACCGCCTCCCTAAAATCGACCCCGAACAGATTGTGGGCGTGACCGTCGGATTCTTTGTCGCCTTGATGACGTTGCACCTCATCACCAGTTTTGTGTGGCCGCAGACCGGCTTTTATCGCCTGGGAGAGACAGGGGCCGGCGGGGGATTGATCGGCGCGTTGATGCTGGATATAAGTGTCAAGGCGCTTGGCAAAGCCGGCACCACGATCCTCCTCGTCCTGGTCTGGATGGTTATTGCAACGTTCATCGCCGGCATCTCGCCTTCCGATGCCGTCCGCCTGCTGAGCGAGCGCGCGGAGAGACGCCGGAGCGCCGGACAGCAGAACATCCCCCCGTGGGATGTGGCGCAACTGTCCCTGCCGCCCGACGCGATAACACCGACAGGGTCACCTACCGGCCGGAAGGTTCTCGGCGGCGAATCGGAATCGGTAAGAGCAGCGCCAGGGCAGAAAAGGAAAGAGGATGAAGTCCGCATCAATGTGGCTGCCCGTCCCACCAACGGTAACGGCGCGCTGGAGTTCGAAGGGCCGACGCTGGTGGTGGGGGCGCAGGCATGGCGCTTGCCGAGTGTGGTCGATGTGCTGGAAGAGGGCAGCGAGCAATACTACAGCGAAGACCTGATCCGCAAGCAGGTCCGCAGCATCGAGAAGACGCTGGAAAGCCTGGGCGCGCCCGTGCGCGTGCGTGAAATCAACCAGGGGCCGGTGGTCACGCAGTTTGGGACGGAGCCGCTCTTTATCACTGCGCGTACCGGACGCACGACCAAGGTCAAAGTCAGCAAAATCACCAGCCTGGCAGATGACCTGGCGCTGGCGCTTTCCGCGCGCAGCATCCGCATCCAGGCTCCCATCCCCGGCAAAGGGCTGGTGGGCATCGAGGTGCCCAACGAAGAACCGGCTGTGGTTTCGTTGCGCGACATTATGGAATCGGAGGCTTTCGGCAAGCTCAAGGGCCGTCTGCGCCTGGGCTTGGGACAGGATGTTTCCGGGCAGGCGGTGGCGGCAGATTTACGCGCGATGCCGCATATGCTCATCGCCGGCGCGACGGGCGCGGGCAAATCGGTGTGCGTGAACTCCGTTGTTGCAGCACTGCTGTTGCAGAACACGCCGGACACGCTGCGGTTGATGATGGTCGATCCCAAACGGGTCGAACTGACACAGTACAACGGTATTCCGCACCTGCTGTCACCGGTAATCGTGGATGTAGAACGCGTTGTGCCCGCGTTGAAGTGGGTGATGCGCGAGATGGACAGCCGCTACCGGCGCTTTGCGCAGGTTGGCGCGCGCAACATCGAGGACTTCAACCAGCGAGTGAGCAAGTCGATGGACGAGACGCCCATTCCCTACATCACCGTATTAGTGGATGAGTTGGCCGACCTGATGCTCCAGTCGCCAGAAGAGACGGAGCGCGTGCTGTGTCGTCTGGCGCAGATGGCGCGCGCGACGGGCATCCACCTCATCATCGCCACGCAGCGCCCCAGCGTGGATGTGGTGACCGGACTGATCAAGGCCAACTTTCCCTCGCGGGTAGCCTTTGCCGTGGCCTCGTCGGTGGACTCGCGCGTGATCCTGGATATGCCGGGGGCGGAACGGCTTCTGGGCCGCGGCGACATGCTCTTTATGCCGCCGGATGCCAGCCAGCCGCTGCGTCTGCAAGGGGCCTTCGTCTCCGACCACGAGCTGGACCGCCTGATCAACTTCTGGCGCAACGCCGTGGAGCCGGGTCAGAAACCGCAGCAAGTGGATTTCCCCAAGCCGATGGCTGCCGCCCACGCCGACGAGATCGCACCGGCCCAACCGGCGCTCTTCCCCGACTTCGAAGAAGAGACGAGGCTTGCCGGTCAATTCGAGGATCAACTGCTGCCGACTGCCGTGGAAATTTTCCTGGCCGAAAACCGGGCCTCTGTCTCTTTGCTGCAACGCCGCCTGCGCATCGGCTACACCCGTTCGGCGCGGCTGGTGGATCAACTGACCGATATGGGGATCGTGACAATGGAGACCGAGGGACAGTTCCGAAAAATCAACCGGGCGGTGGCGGAGTCGCTGCTGCAATCGCTGTATCCGGGGGGAGATGGAGTGTAGATGATGCCAACAACACCCATTCCGTTCGAGAAAATTCAGGGCTGGTTCTTCGATTTAGATGGCACGCTGATGGACACCGACGATCAGACGGTGGAGCGGCTGGCGCAGCGGCTGCGTTTTCTGGGCGACGAGCGCGCACGCCGGCTGGCCCGGCGCATAGTTATGGCCGGGGAAACGCCGATGAACTACGCGGTGACGGCGGTGGATATGGTAGGACTGGATGCCGTCCTGTTCGGCGTCCGGCGTATGCTGCATGCCCACACCACCTCCACGTTTCGCCTTATCGAGGGAGTCAAACCGTTACTGGTGCGTCTGGTCGAACGCGCGACGCTCGCGGTCGTTTCAACGCGCTCCTCCGAGGATGCCACAGAATTCCTACGCCAGCACGACCTCGCTGATTTCTTCAAACTCGTCGTCACCCAAGCGACGACCAAGCGCCTCAAGCCGCATCCCGAACCAGTGCTGTACACGGCAAAGCAGTTGGGGCTGTCGCCGGAGGTCTGCGTAATGGTCGGCGACACAACGATGGATGTGCTTTCGGGACGGCGCGCGGGCGCGTGGACGGTTGGCGTGCTGTGCGGCTTCGGCGAAGAGGCCGAGTTATGGCGGGCCGGCGCGCATCTGGTATTGCCGTCTACGGCGAATCTGCTGGAGCTGATGAGATAGGAGAAAAATCTACCACGAATCTGCACGAATATACACTAATTTCGTCTTCCTTCGTGAAAATTCGTGTGAATTCGTGGTTTGATTTTCCAAGCGGGTTGGTCAGGTCATCTAACGGTCGCCGTGACCGTATAGGCGCAGCCACAGTTCCTCGTCTTCTTTCGACAGACTGCCTGGCCCCTCATCCTTCGTCGGAATAAGCTGCTGCTTGCGTTTAGCCAGCCTGGCCTGTGAGGGCTTGGATAGGTCTTGCGCCGGTTGACGTTTGCCCGGCTTTTCCGAGGCGGAAGGGGGCAGAGTTGCGGGCGGTTCAGGTTCGCCGCCAAAAATCTCCAACCAGGTTTCGACCTCTTCGTCAGAAAGCGCACCGTGCTTTTTCACGACCGGAGGCTTGGATTGGTGCGGCTTTGCTTGAGGTCTGGGTTTCGGTGGTTGGACGCTTTCCGGCGCATCGTGGAAGACCTCCAACCAGGATTCCACCTCTTCAGGAGAGACTTCGTTGGGCTTTCCCCCATACGCAGGGGGCTTTTCTCGCTTGGGCTGTGGGGGCAGAGACACCCCCAGTTGTTCGGCGATGGAGCGTACGGTACGCGATGGCGGCGTCGGTGGCGTGGACTGTTCCAGCGCGTGTTGTTTTGCCCGTTGCGCCTGCTTTTTGGAGACGACGTGGGAAGCAAGCGGCGCCGGTTCCGGCGCAGGTACGGTCTCTGGCGCAGAGGGCGACTCCGGCACAGAGGGCGACTCTGGCACAGCCGGCGTTTCGAAAACTTCAAGCCACGCTTCAACCTCTGCCGCCGGCACGCCCTCCGGCTTTTCCTGCTCCACTTTCAACGTTTGGCTCAGCCGCTCCGCAAACTCCTGCGCCGACAGTGTCTTCGCGCCGGTCACCCGCGCGTTGTCCAGCACCTCGCGATCGGACGACACCACCGTCCAGTTGGGCGCATCAGGCAGCGTGCTCAGCCGCTCTTTGATGATGCGATCCGCCGTACTATGATGCCGCGCCGCGAAAACCACGCGCACTTCCGGCGAAGAAAGTACCCGCGACGGCCCACCCGGAATCCCGCCATCGAAGATGACGATAGCCTTGCGTCGCTCGCGCCCGCTCCAGGCGCGCAGCTTGACGACCAGTTTGGCCTCGTCGTCTGGATCCGCCAGGTCGACATCCGGCAGGGCAGCGATCACATTGTGTCCATCGATCAAAAAAGGCATAGCAACCCCTTCAGTGTTTTTCTCGTAGTATTATAACTCAATTTGCGCGACGCAATTTTTGCGCCAGCATTTGCGTGTTGCGCTGCCGTGTCTATAATGCTTCTTAAAGCTGCAGATGACTGCACGGCAAACAACTGTCAGTCGATTGACATTAAGGAGGTATTATGTCCAACGACAAGATGCAATACCCGGAGCGCGCGAGTGATGTGGGCACGTTGCTGGGGTGGTTAAAGGACTTTTTTGGCCATTTTCGCCTGGCCTGGGAACTGTTGTGGGATGAGCGGGTCCCGTTTGTCGCCAAACTGGTGCCAATCCTGACCCTGCTGTATATCCTTTCGCCAATTGACCTGATCCCCGACGCGATGCTCGGTCTGGGCCAGTTGGACGATCTGGCGATCTTCCTGATCGGGATGCGGCTCTTCATCGACGTATGCCCACCAGCCCTGGTGTCCGAACACCAAAAAGATGCACAGCTCGAAATGACCGCTGCACCGTCAGACGAAGAGCAACCCACGTCATCCACGTGGAGGATTCCACCCACAGCTCAGATTATCGATCTGGAAGCCGAAGAAGTTCCCGACGCAGCCGCGCCCACCGGTACGGCCGAAAAACCCAAATCATCTATCCCTCACGTGTGGTAAAAGCGATGAAAACTCTGGTCGAATGTGTACCCAACTTTAGCGAAGGCCGGCGCGCCGACGTGATTGCGGCCATCGTGGAGGCCATGCGGGCTGTGCCCGAAGCGCGGGTGTTGGACTTCGAATCGGATGTAGATCACAACCGCTCGGTGGTGACGTTGGTAGGGCCGCCGGGCGCGGTGCAGGAAGCCGCGTTCCAGGGCATCAAGACCGCAGCGGCGTTGATCGACCTGGATGCGCATCGCGGCGAGCATCCCCGCCTGGGCGCGACGGATGTGGTACCGTTCGTGCCGATCAGCGGCGTGACGATGGCCGATTGCGTGGCGCTGGCCCACGATTTGGGCCGGCGCGTCGGCGAGGAACTGGGCATTCCGGTGTACCTCTACGAGCAGGCAGCGTTGCGTCCGGAGCGCGTCAATCTCGAGGACGTGCGGCGCGGCGAATACGAGGTGCTCAAAGCTGAAATCGGCAAGAACCCCGCCCGTGACCCGGATTTCGGACCGGCGGTGGTGGGCAAGGCCGGGGCCACGATCATCGGCGCGCGGCCATTCCTGGTGGCCTTCAACGCTTATCTCAACACGGATAACGTGAGCATCGCGCAGAAGATCGCGCGAGCGCTGCGGCATTCCAACGGCGGCTACCGCTACGTCAAAGCGATTGGGCTGCTGGTGGCCGGGCAAGCGCAGGTGTCGATGAACCTGACCAACTTCCCGCAAACGCCGCTCCACCGGGTGGTGGAAACAATCCGCAGCGAGGCAGCGCGTTACGGTGCCGCGGTCACCCACACAGAGCTGGTAGGACTCATCCCGCAGCAGGCGCTCGTCGATGCGGCGCAGTGGCATTTACAGCTCGATCTCTTCGAGCCGGGGCAAATTCTGGAAAACAAGCTTGCGGCGCTTGACGAAGGTACGCCGGTCGGCTTTTTGGACGCGGTGGCCGCAAACTCTGCCGCGCCCGGCGGCGGCGCAGTCGCGGCGTTGGCCGGGGCGCTGTCGGCGGCGCTGGTGGCGATGGTCGGGCG
>MTKY01055298.1_pt1 | contig 12586 bp, 8 predicted proteins | sample 1042731 | NCBI WGS metagenome assembly MTKY01 (sample SAMN06212206, study PRJNA360538) | anaerobic digester metagenome | biome: Wastewater treatment plant; material: sludge; isolation source: anaerobic digester fed with sludge from wastewater treatment plant | place: Denmark: WWTP Soeholt ... | reverse complement strand
GGGGCGGCCTTGCCGGGCCGGCGCCGGAAAAAGCCCCGGACCGGCCGGGGCCGCAGGGGGAAAAGTCTCCGGTGACGAAAAAAAAGGCCGCCCCCTCCCGGGGAACGGCCTTGCCGGAGTCTCCGGTGATCCCGGAATCTAGATGAATACCGCCACGGCCCGTTCCGCGGCGCTGGCCGCGTCGGGGGAATAGATGTCCGCGCCGATGCTCTTGCAGTAGTTGTCCGTAACCGGGGCGCCGCCGATCATGATGGTGACCTCGTCCCGGATGCCCTCTTCCTTCGCCTTTTCCACCACATGCTTCATTTCGGTCATCGTCGTGGTCAGCAGGGCGGAGCAGGCGATGATGCCGGCGTTCTGTTCCTTGGCGGTGTTGATGAACTTGTCCGCCGGGACGTCGGTTCCCAGATCGATCACTTCCAGCCCCTTGCCTTCCATCATCATCTTCACCAGGTTTTTCCCGATGTCATGCAGGTCGCCTTTGACGGTTCCCAGAACGACCTTGCCCTTGGACTTGACCCCCGCCGAAACAAGAAGGGGCCGCAGAAGGGCGATGCCCGCGTTCATGGCCCGGGCGGCGATGAGAACTTCCGGCACATAGACCTGATTGTTCTTGAACTTCTCCCCCACCACGTTCATGCCCGCCATGAGTCCTTCTTCCAAAATGACCTTGGCGTCGATTTTCTGGTCGATCGCTTTCTGCACCAGGTCCTTCACCTCGTTCGCCCGGCCCTTCTGCAGAAACTCATTCATTTCTTCGAGAATCGCCATCCCGTGGTCCCTCCTGTATTCGGAATCGACTGAGAGTTTGACGAAAATGTACACCATCCCCCGGGGAATGTATCACAATTTATTGTCAGTTTTTGTATTTTCTTTGGGGAAAAACATCCTGTCGATATAGGCATCCTGAAACTCCGGGGAAGAAGACAGTTCGATGTATCGCACCGCCCGGCGGATTTCATCGCAGCGCTTCCACATGTTTTCCGAAAGCAGGGCCATGATGGCGCCCCGTCCGGCGGCGTTGCCCATAACCTCCACGCGATGGAGAAGCTCCCCCGGGATGAGGCCGATGGCGGCGGCGCTTTCCCGGCGGATGTAACTGCCGAAGCCTCCCGCCAGGCGCAGGGTCCCGATCTCCCCCGGAGTGATTCCGGCATGGCCGATCAGGGTATCGATCCCCGCGGCGATGGCCGCCTTGGCCAGCTGGATCTCCCGGACATCCTTCTGGGTCATCATGATGGGGGCCCCCACGGCGGACTCCTCCTCCGGCACCAGAACGAAGGCGGGCTCGCCCTCCGCCTCCGTCATTCCCCGAAGATAGTCGTCGGGGATTCCCGCGGAGGCGGCCTCATCCCGGGACAGCATCCTGCCGGTTTCATCGACGATTCCTGCCCGCAACAGCAGGGCCAGAAGGTCCACGATGCCGGAGCCGCAGAGGCCCAGGGGCGGGGCATCGGCGATGGTGGTGAAGGCCGGCCGTCCCTTTCCCGGGAAAACCCCGTTCACCGCCCCGGCCACGCCCCCCACGCCGTTCCGCACATGGGCCCCTTCGAAGGCCGGGCCCGCGGCGGTGGAGCAGGCGACCATCCCGGACCGATCCCCCAGGACGATCTCGCCGTTGGTGCCGATGTCGATGAGGAGGCAGGGCGATTCGGCCTGGTCCATCCCCCCCGCCAGGACTGCCGCCACGATGTCGGCGCCCACGTAGCCGGATATGGACGGGAGGACCTGGACCAGGGCGCCGGGGGCGATGGACAGACCCAGTTCCCGGGAGGGAACCCGCTGCGCCTCGGTGGTGACGGAGATGAAGGGGGCGGCGGCGATGTTTTCCGGGGGGAGGCCCAGGGCCAGATGGAGCATCGTCGTGTTGGCCGCCAGGGAGACTCCGTATATCCGCTCCGGGTCGATGCCGTTGCGCCGGGCCAGGGCCGTGATCATGGAGTCGATCTGGTCCAGTATCTTCACGCCCAGCAGGCGGAGGCCCTCCGGACGGGTCATGGCGTAGTGTATCCGGGAAATGACATCCCCTCCGAAGGCCCCCTGGGCATTCAGAGCGGAGAGAACGTCCAGGTTTTCTCCCCGGGTCATGTCCATCAGGTAGGCCGCCACGGTGGTGGTGCCGATGTCCACCGCCACACCGTAGAGGCTGTCCCGGGTGTCCCCCGCCTCGACGGCGATGACCCGGTCCCGGCTGTGGCACAGAGTTGCGGAAAAGCCGTTTTTCCGCAGGGCCCCCGCCAGCTTCCGGAGCACCGCCAGGGGCATCCCCGGTGCGTCCTCCCCGAGCTGCCGCAGGATGCGGCTCTGGTCCGAGGCCTGGTCCTGGAGCCCCGGCTGGGGCAGCGTCAGAAGGGTTTTTCGGAAAGGCGGCAGAATCGCGAACTTTTCCTCGATCAGGGACGCCTTGTTCCCCACCCCCGCCCTTTCGCCTTCCAGTTCCACCCGCGCCGGACCCGCCGTGGGTCGGACCAGGCAGGCCAGGCGCAGACCCCGGGCCAGGTCCTGGGGGGAGAGATGCCGCCGTTCCCCGTCGGTGACGGGGGAAAATTCGCCTTCCACCACCACCACGCGGCACTTGCCGCAGCGTCCCTTGCCGCCGCAGGGGGCGGGAAGGGTGAAGGGCGTCGCAGTGTTGATGTAATCCAGAAGGCTGGGACTGTCTCCGAAATCACCGGAATGATGGTGGCCGTCCCGGGAAAGATGCATGACGATGGGGGATTTTTCGGACATGGGCCATCCTAATATGGGGATATCTCTTTGACAACACCCGGGTTCCGCTGTAAGCTGAAAATCGCCATGGCGCTCATGCACCCCCCCAGTCTGGAAAGAGAATACACCGAGTCGGAGGCGGAAATCTTCGTTTACGAGGAACTGCGCCGGCAGCTGGACGATTCCTTCCATGTTTTTCATTCCGTCACCTGGACCGGCGACCGGAACATCCGGGGCGAATGCGATTTCGTCGTTTTTTCGATGACCCGGGGCTTCGTCACCCTGGAGGTCAAGGGCGGCCGGATCGAGAGCCTGGACAATTCCTGGTATTCGGTTACCCGCACCGGCGAGCGCCACCGGATCAAGGACCCGGTAAAACAGGCCCGGTACGCCCAATGGGCTTTCCGGGATCTGTACCGGAACCACTACGGCGAGTATTTCTCCGGGATTTTCACCTGGGCGGTCTGTTTCCCTGAGGCCTCGTTTTCCGAATCCTTCCATCACAAGGATCTGAACCGCTACAACGTTCTGCATGCCGGGAATCTGGGCCGGATCCGGGCCTGGATCGACGAGCTTTTCCGGTACACCCGGCCGCGCCAGCGGGACGGCGGCCTGTCCCCCCGGGAGGCGGAGAATTTCCTGTCCCTCTTCAACGCGTCCATGAAGCTGCCGCGGTCCATCCTCTTCGCCCTGCACAAGCAGAGGGAGGAGCTGGAAAACATCAACCAGTTCCAGGATTATCTGCTGGACCTCTTCGACGACAAGAACCGGGTGGGTTTTCAGGGCGCCGCCGGGACCGGCAAGAGCTGGATCGCCATGAAGAAGGCCATCCGGCTGGCGGAGCGGGGGAAGCGGGTCCTGTTTCTCTGTTTCAGCAACAATCTGCAGGACCATATCCGGGAGAGGCTGAAGGATTTCCCCGGGGTGCGGGTGGTGACCTTCCATTCCTACGCCCTGTCGGTCCTGGCGGAGGCCATTACCCTGCCCGCCCGGGAGGCGGCCGCCGATTTTCACCGGTTCATCCGGGAGGTTTTCCGCCGGGTTCCCCGCCGGAGGAAGGACCCCTTCGACGTGGAGGACTTCAGACCCGACGCGTCGGGGATCAAGACGCTGCTCCGGGCGGTGACGGAGATCCGGGACGATGTGGATTTCACCGATCTCATCGAACGGTACCGCCGGGAGGATCTTCTGGACGAGGAGCTTCTGTCCCTGATGGAGCACCTCCTGCCCTGCCGGGTCTGCGGGGAGGAGGGGCTGAACGGCATGTTCTATTCCAACCGCCTGCCCCGGGCCCTGCTGCAGATCTTCGAGGAATACACCCTGCGGGACCAGTACGACGCCATCATCATCGACGAGGCCCAGGACTTCGAGGAAAACTGGTGCGACTGCATAACCTTCTTCTTTAAAAGTCCCCAGGAACGGACCATTTACGTCTTTTACGACGACAACCAGTCCATCTTCAGAAATATCGCCGAGCTTCCCGTGGTTCGGCTCATCGCCCACCGGGGACTGGGCAACTTCATTTTTCACCTGAAACGGAACCTTCGCAACACCCAGGAGATCCACAACTACGCGGTCCGGGCCACGGGCCACGGCTCCACTGCGCTTTCCATGGATATCCGGGGTCTGGAGCCGGAGGAGGCTGACTTTACCGGCCCCGAAGAGGTCCGGCGGCACGTGGGGGATCTGCTCCGGGATCTGGTTACCACCCACGGGCTTTCCGCATCGTCCATCGCCGTGCTGTGCAACGTGCCCCTCCGGGATTCTCCCTTCGGGTATTTCCCGCAGATCGGAGGCTTCACCCTGCAGCCCGATGGGATCCCCGGGAGCGGCAAGGCGGTGATGTACCGGACCATCAGCCAGTTCAAGGGCCTGGAAACGGACATCGCCATAGTGGTCCTGGACTATACCGCCCCGGTGGAAGAGCCCCATCATCGCATCACCCCGGAGCTGATGTATGTGGCCTTCACCCGGGCCAAGCACCTCCTGTACGTGGTCAGACTGCGATGAGCTGCGGCTCCCGGCCCCGGGCCCTGCTGCTGAATCCGCCGATCTACGATTTCGCCCTCTACGACCTCTTCCTGAAACCCTACGGCCTCCTGCGGGTGGCGGGCTTCCTGCGAAACAACGGCTGGGATACGGTGTTCGTGGACGCCATGGATTACCGGGACCCCCTGTCCATCGCCGCCCTGGGGCGGCCCCGGAGAAAGGAGGACGGGACGGGGAAAATGTTCCGGGTCCCGGTCCCCACGCCGGAGGGTCTGGCCTCCCGGGGCCGCCGCTACTCCCGCTACGGCGTGGTTCCGGAATCCCTGGCCCGGCGCCTGGCCGAAGCGGCGGGCGGCGGAGAGGGGAGAAGCCCCCGCCCGCCGGATCTGGTGCTGGTGGCCGGCGGCATGACCTACTGGTATCCCGGGGTGGTGGAGGCGGTCCATCTGTCCCGGAAGATTTTTCCCCGGACCCCGGTGGTGGTGGGGGGGGTCTACGCGGAGCTGATGCCGGAACACTGCGCCCGGGCGACGGAGGCGGACGAGGTGTCGGCGGCGGATGGGAGAGGCGGCCTGGCGGAGATCCTGCCCCGCCTGGGTTTTCCCGCTCCTACGGCGGACTTCCCCCTGAATCCTTCCCCGGAACCCGCATACTGGGGGGACGCGGCGGTCCTGCGGCTCAACCGGGGCTGCCCCCTGGCCTGCGATTACTGCGCCTCCCGCCGCCTTTCGCCCCGCTTCGAGGCGGGGGACCCGGAAGCCGCCGCGGCCTGGGTCCGGGAGGCGGCGGAGGGGGGGATCGGAAACTTCGCTTTCTACGACGACGCCCTTCTGTCGGGCACGGGAGGGGTGTTTCCGGCCTTTCTGGAACGGATGATCCGGCTCGCGGAGGAGGGACGGGGCCTGCGGTTCTACCTCCCCAACGCGGTCCATATCCGGGGACTGGATCGGGAGACGGCGGCGCTGATGCGGAAGGCGGGGTTTCAGGAGATCCGGATGGGTTTCGAAAGCTCCTCGCCGGATTTCCACGCCGCCCACAGCCCGGGGGGGGCGAAGTTCCGACCCGACTCCTTTCCCGCCGTTGTCGCGGCCCTGACGGAGGCGGGCTTTCCCCGGGAGGCCCTGTCGGTCTACATCCTGGCGGGGCTTCCGGGGCAGCGGGCGGGGGAGGTGGAGACCTCCGTCCGGAAGGCCCTGGCGGAGGGGGTCCGGGTCCGGCTGGCGGAGTACTCGCCGGTTCCGGGCACCGGACTCTGGGAGGAGAGCATCCGGCGCTGCCGGTACCCCATCGGGGAGGAGCCCCTGTATCACAACAACTCCTTTTTCCCCATGGAATGGGAGGGTTTTTCCCGGGAGGATCTCACCCGGCTGAAAGAACTGGCCCGGACCGGAAAACATCGGTGAAAATGGGAGTGTGCCGGCCCCTGCCAGGGCACCCGGCCCGGACCGGAAAACATCGGTGAAAATGGGAGTGTGCCGGCCCCCTGCCCGGACCCCCGGCCCGGGCGTCTTGACCAGAGGCCTCGACGGAATCTATAATCGAAGACGATATCATTTTTTAATACAGGATCTACATCGTTGCTGGTTCGTTACAGCGCTTCCGTACAGGGCGCCCCCCGAAAGAGGGCGGAAGTTTATACTCCCGACGAGCATCCCATCCGCCGCTCCCAGATCGACCCCGACGCCGTCCGCATCGCCGAACGGCTGAAATCCGCGGGCTTCAGGGCCTATGTGGTGGGCGGCGCGGTTCGGGACCTTCTGGTGGGGCGGACCCCCAAGGACTTCGACCTGGTCACCGACGCCCACCCGCGACGGCTGAAGAGTCTGTTCCGGAACTCCCGGATCATCGGCAAGCGGTTCCGGCTGGTGCATGTCTATTTCAACCAGAAGATCATCGAGGTTTCCACCTTCCGGGCCCTGGATGCGGGGGGGGAGACCAACGTCTACGGCACCATCCAGGAGGACGTGCAGCGGCGGGACTTCACCTTGAACGCCCTGTACTACTGCCCTCTGGAGGGGATCATCATCGATTATGTGGGCGGCCTGCGGGACATCCGCCGGAGGCTGGTCCAGCCGCTGATTCCGCTGAAGACGATTTTTACCGAGGATCCCGTTCGGATCGTGAGGGCGGTGAAATACGCCGCCGCCCTGGATTTCAGGATACCCTTCCTGCTTCGCCGGAAGATGCGGAGGCAGACACCCCTTCTGGACGCCGTGTCCAGTTCCCGGCTGACGGAGGAACTGTACAAGATTCTCCAATCCGGCTCCGCCACCCCGATTTTCCGGATGATGCACGAGATCGGAGTGCTCAACAGCTTCTGCCCCGCCCTGGCGGAGATGCTGAAGAACGGCCGGGACGGTTTCCGGGACAGGTTTTTCGCCACCCTGGAGGCCCACGATGCCGCCGTCGAAGGGAACATGGAACGGTCCCGGCTTGTCCTTCCGCTGGTGAAGGATTTCATCGAGGACCTGAAAAAGACCCGGAGCCCGGAGGACCTGCTCCCCAAGGACGCCTATGTCCTGGTAAAGGATTTCGTCAAACCCCTGGTGCCGGCGAACAAGGATGTGGACAGCATCGTGTCGGACCTTCTGCGCAGGAAAAAGACGCGCTCCCGGGGCCCTCGACGGCGGCCTCGACGCCCCCGGCCCTCTCCGGCGGTCTGACCGGAGCCCTTACCTTCCTCCCATCCGGCCCATCAGTTCCTCCGCCTTCTCCCGGTACTCCGGGTCGATCTCCGCCGCGATTTTCAGGTAGCTGACGGCCTCTTCCGGTTTCCTGTCGGCGTAGGCGTTGATTCCCAGGGCGTAGTAGATGAGGGAGGGCTGGGCTCCCTTTTCCAGCGCGATTTTGTACAGTTCCTCGGCGGAGGAATAATTCTTCCGGGCGTATTCGATGAGGCCGCGGTAATAGGGGGGCATGAAGTTGTCTTTTTCCATCTCTCCAGCCGCGGTGAGGGCCCGTTCCGCCTCGTCGAGCCGCCCTGCCGTATAGGCGTCCATGCCCTCCCGGAGCAGGGAGCGGAAGGATCTGCGGCCCTCCAGGTAGACGAAAAAATCCTCGCAGAGACTGTCCTGGTCGTACCATTTGAAGGACCGGTCATAAACCCGCCGGATGTTGTCCTCCAGGGAAGCCTCGGGCTGGAGGGCCGCGACGGCATCCCAGAGGAGGCGGTTGTGCTCCTTTTTCGGGGAGTTCATCAGAAAGGACACCAGACCCCAGGCCTGGGGGTAGAAAACCTCGATGTTATCCCGGGCCCCTTCGTTGGTCAGGGAAAGGACGGTCTCCAGCGGAAGGAGCCTGTCGCCCTGTCCCGCCGCGAGGTCCTTCAGGGTGTCCAGCCAGGCGAGGTTTTCGGAATAGACCGCCCGGTGGGATCCGGGGTCGACGGAGATTTTTTCGAAATAGACCGCGAAGCCTTCCCGGATCCACAGAGGCGGGTTGGAAACGAAGGAGCGGAAGATCTGGACGAAAGCCTGATGGTTCAGCGATACCCGGAAGTTCTCCTCGTCCGTGGCGTACCCCACCAGCTCCCGTTTTCCGGGGTTTCCGTAATGCAGGTAGATGAAGTCCTCCCGGGTCTGATCGATCAGGGACTTCAGGTGCCCGTCGTAGCGCTCCTTGTTCGCCAGAATCCGCACCCGCAGGCCGGTTGCGGCCCGCTGGGCTTCGAAATGGAAAAGGGAGGCGAAATAGTCGTACAGGGAGTCCAGGTATCGGCCCAGCTCCGCGGCATGGGCGGCGGAAATTTCAGAAACAACCTGATAATGGGAGGACGAAGCCTCGTAGGTCTTCACGTCCTGTCCAAAAGCCCCCCCCTGCGCCGCCAGCAGAAGAATGAGGATGGGGAACATCTTTCTGATCATGAAGCCCTCCCGGCGTTTTTCCATCTCCATTCGTTTATCGGCGTTTCAGGTGATACTGTCGATGGTCACGTTCAATTCCTGGATCATGATTCCCGTAAAACGCTCGAGGCTCTCGATGATGTATTTCTGCATTTCGTGGATGCTGGGGATCAGTTCCACCCCGTAGGGGATGGAAATGGAAAGCTCGATATGGTAGGTCCCCGCCTGGTTTTTTATCGTCACCTTCTTGAGCTTCACCTGATTGTGAAACTCCTGAAGGCAGTGGAGGATCATCTGGGTCAGGGCGGCCTCGGAAATGGTGACCTCCCCCTTCTTGCTGAACTCCGGCCGGATGACGCTTTTTTCGAAAACCTGCGGCCGGCCCGAGATGCCGAACTGCTGCCGGAGGAAGATCTTGATCGAATCCGCCATGGTCCGGGGGTCGGTCCGCTTGATCTCGATGGACGGCACCGGTATCACATGGCGTCCGTGGACGTTGCGGTAGTGCAGGGCGGTCTGGATCTCGTCCTGGGTGGCCACATCCTCGATCTGGATGATCTTGCTGGGGGCCGGCAGCCGCAGGGTGTCCGCGATTTTCCGCACCATGCCCTCGGAGGTCCCGATGATGAGAAGGCGTTTGAACTTCTGCCGTTCCAGGCACTGGCGGACCTCCCGGCGGTGGGCCTTGTCGTGGTACAGGGCGGTCTTCACCGCCGCCATGTAGGCCTTCTCTTTTTTCGAGGAGCGGCCCGCCAGGATTTTATTGTCCCGGATGAGCAGCCCGTCGTCGATGATGAGTTCGATGCCGTACTTCTGGCTGATGAGTTTGGCGCGGAAACTCTTCCCGGTGCCGCTCTTCCCAATGAGGGCGAAGACCTTGACCCCTTTCAGGAGCCACACCAGGTTCCGGTACGCGCTCTTCACGCCGATCATGACTCAGTCTACCACCGGTTTCCTTTGTTTCTCAAGGAGACGGCCGGGGTTTTTTCCGGTTTTGACCGGCCCCCGGCTTTTCCCGCCCTTTTCGGCGATCCGGGGAGTGGCCGGCCGACCGGGGGGGGATCAGGCAGGCGGGGCCGAAACCGATGAGGTCGGCCCTGCCCGCCCGGTTCAGGGCTTCCACCACGAGGCCGTGGTTTTTCGGGTTGCGGAAATGCATCAGCGCCCGCTGCATCGCCTTTTCCCGGGGTTCTTTGGGAACGTACACCGGCTTCCCTGTCCGGGGATCCAGGCCGGTGTGGTACATGCAGGTCGCCAGGGTCCCCGGGGTGGGGTAGAAGTCCTGGACCTGTTCAGGGATGAAGCGTCGGTCCCGGAAGTGCTCCGCCAGTTCCACCGCCGCGTCCAGGTCGCTGCCGGGGTGGCTGGAGATGAAATAGGGAACCAGGTACTGCTTTTTCCCCAGACGGCGGTTCTCCCGGTCGTAACGTTTTTCGAAGTCCCGGTACACCCCGTGGGGAGGCTTTCCCATGACCGTCAGGACCCGGTCCGAGACATGTTCCGGCGCCACCTTCAGCTGTCCTGAGATGTGATGCTCGCAGAGTTCGGTGAAGAAGGCCGGGTCCGGGTCCGCCATGAGGTAGTCGAACCGGATCCCCGAGCGGATAAAGACTTTCTTCACCCCCGGGAGGGAGCGGAGTTCCCGGAGAATCTCCAGGTACTCCCGGTGGTCGACTTTCAGGTTTCTGCAGGGGGAGGGGAACAGGCACTCCCTGTCCGGACAGGAGCCGGACCGGAGCTGCCTGGGGCAGGCGGCGGCGCGGAAGTTCGCCGTGGGACCCCCCAGGTCGTGGATGTAGCCCTTGAAATCCCGGTCCCGGGTGATCTCCCGGGCTTCCTGCAGGATGGACTCCTTCCCCCGGCCCTGCACGATCCGTCCCTGGTGGAAGCTCAGGGCGCAGAAGGAACAGGACCCGAAGCAGCCCCGGGAACCGATGATGCTGAACCGCACCTCCTCCACCGCGGGGACCCCTCCCGCCGCGTCGTACATGGGGTGGGCGGTCCGGGCATAAGGCAGGTCGAAGACCCGGTCCAGTTCCGGGGACGGCAGCGGGGCCGCCGGCGGGTACTGAAGCAGGTACCTCCGCCCGGGGCCTTCACCATAAGGTTCCGCCAGCGGGCGCCCCCGGAAAGGGTCGGTGTTGTCGTATTGGGTTTTATAGCTCCCGGCGTAGACCCGGGGGTCCGAGGAGGTTTCCTCGAAGGAGGGCAGGAGCAGCCCCCCCCAGTTGTCCGGAAGGCTTCCGGCGGGGACCACCGTCCCGGGGATGCCCGGGAGATCTTCGCCCGCCGCCAGGCGGCGGGCGATTTCCCGGATCTGTCTCTCCCCCATGCCGTAGACCAGGATGTCCGCCTTGGCATCCAGGAGGATCGACCTCCGGACCCTGTCGTCCCAGTAGTCGTAATGGGCCAGCCGCCGGAGGGAGGCTTCGATGCCCCCCAGAACGATGGGGACTCCCTTGCAGGCCTCCCGGGCCCGGACGGAGTAGACGATGGATGCCCTGTCCGGCCGGGACCCGGGGGCTCCACCGGGGGCGTACACATCCCTCCGGCGGGGCTTCTTCGCCGCCGTGTAGTTGGACACCATGGAGTCCATGTTTCCGGCGGTGACGAGAAAGGCCAGGCGGGGCCGGCCCAGCCGTTTGAAATCCTCGGGGCTTCTCCAGTCCGGCCGGGAGATTACGCCCACCCGGTAGCCTTCCGCTTCTAAAAGGCGGGAGATGACGGCGATGCCGAAGGAGGGATGGTCCACGTAGGCGTCTCCGGTGATGCAGATGAAATCGAGCCTGTCCCAGCCTCGGCGGGCCATGTCGTCCCGGGAAACGGGAAGGAAGTCTTTCATAGGTTCTCCGGAATATACCGGATTGCAGGGGAAAAATGAAGGGCCGGCCCGGAGAGGGCGCCGGGGGCTGTTTATTGACCGATTCGGGTTGACAGCCCGGGGAAGCTGTGGGATCATTTCGCATCCAAATAAAAATCTCTGGAGGAGAAGGAATGAAAAAATTCGTGAAAGTCCTTTTTGTGTTCGCCCTGGTCTTCCTGGCGGCGCTGTCCGTGTCCGCTCAGACGAAGGTGAAACCGGACTTCAGAATCCGATTTTCCTACACCGACTCGAGCACCTGGCCCCAGGGAGCGGTGGTTCCCCAGGCGGAGCACGCATTCGCGCTGGTGTTCAAGAACATGGTGGAATCCCTGACCAACGGCAAGGTCGGGGTGGAGCTGTACCCCGGAATGTCCCTGGCGGACGCCAAGACCTCCATGGAGATGGTCAAATCCGGGAGCCTGGAGATGGCCACCACCACCGGGACGGTGGCCAGCATCTATCCGGCCATCCAGGTCATCAATCTTCCCTATGTGTTCAAATCCGACGAGGTGGCCTGGTGGGTCTTCGATCAGAGCAAGTTCTGGCAGGATCTGAAGACAGACTTCGAAAAGAAAACCGGCATGATGATCCTCGCCATGGGCCAGAACGGGACCCGGCATTTCACCAACAACCGGCGTCCCATCCGCACCCCCGAGGACATGAAGGGTCTGAAGTTCCGGGTCATGCAGTCGCCGATCTACGTCAACATGGTGCAGGCCCTGGGCGCTTCCGCCACTCCTCTGGCCCACGCCGAGATCTATACCGCCTGTCAGACCGGCGTTGTGGACGGGCAGGAAAACCCGGTCTGGAACATCGCCGCGAACAAGTGGTACGAGGTGCAGAAATACATCACCCTGGACGGGCACACCTGGAGCGAGAACCTCGTCCTCATCAACTCCCGGTTTTTCAACCGCCTGCCGGCGCCGTACCAGCACGCCATCAAAATAGCATCCTACCACGGGGAGGTCATGGACCGGGCATCGGAAGCCCTGGCCACCCGGGTCCTGGACTTCGACAAACTGAAGGCTACCATGGAAATCTACGCCCCCAGCCCGGCGGAACTGGAAAAGTTCAAGCAGGCATCCATGCCCACCTACGACTGGCTCCGGAAACAGATCGGCGACAAGGTCATCGACGATTTTCTCGCCGCGGTGAAGCAGGGGGAGAAACAGTTCGGCTACTG
>MTKY01003274.1_pt1 | contig 12592 bp, 8 predicted proteins | sample 1042731 | NCBI WGS metagenome assembly MTKY01 (sample SAMN06212206, study PRJNA360538) | anaerobic digester metagenome | biome: Wastewater treatment plant; material: sludge; isolation source: anaerobic digester fed with sludge from wastewater treatment plant | place: Denmark: WWTP Soeholt ... | reverse complement strand
CGGTGTTAGCTACAAACCCTGATGCAGATCATGACGTCGCAAGCGAATCATTCCGAAAATTTGCAAGCTCTTCCTGTACCGGCATTCACACCCCGGGAAGAGGATCACAAGCCAGCGCCCAAACGGAGGCAACAATGGTTGGGGAAGTGCTTCATGAGGGACGCACACGCGCCCTCAGCCTGTCCACCGTGGCCTTCACGGTCTGTTTTGCGGTCTGGACCATCTTTTCGATCATCGGTATCCAGATCAAACAGAATCTCGGTCTCTCGGAAACCCAGTTCGGCCTGCTGGTGGGAACGCCCATCCTGACCGGATCGCTGGTGCGCATCGTGCTCGGCGTGTGGGCCGACCGTTACGGCGGTCACAAGATACTGCCGCTCGTCATGATCGCGGCCGGCATCGCGACCTGGGCGCTGGTCTGGGCCGAGACCTACACGCAATTCCTTCTTGTCGCGCTCGGCGTCGGGCTCGCGGGCGGCTCCTTTGCCGTCGGCATTGCGTATGTCTCGCGCTGGTACCCGGCCTCCAAACAAGGTACCGCGCTTGGCATCTTCGGGGCCGGCAACGTCGGGGCCGCGGTAACCAAATTCTGCGCCCCCTTCTTGATGGTCGCCGCCGGGTGGGAAATGGTTGCCCAGGTATGGGCCGTGGTGATCGTCGTAACGGGTGTCCTGTTTTTCTTCCTGGCCACGGACGACCCGGTCGTCGTCGAGCAGCGGCGCAAGGGCATCACGCCACGCAGCGCCTGGCTCGAACTCGAGCCGCTCAAGAACGTGCAGGTGTGGCGCTTCTCGCTCTACTACTTCTTCGTGTTCGGCGCCTTCGTCGCGCTGGCGCTGACGCTGCCGCACTACCTGATCGGCGTGTACGGGCTGGATATCCGCAGCGCCGGCATGATCGGCGCGCTTTACTCGATTCCAGCCAGTATTTTCCGTGCCTACGGCGGTCATCTGTCCGACCAGTACGGCGCGCGACGCATCATGTACTGGACTTTCGGGGTGTCGTTGCTGTGCTGCTTCCTGTTGTCGTACCCGCCCACCCAGTATGTCGTGCGCGGCATCGACGGGCCGATCAGCTTCACGCTCGAAATGGGCTTGCCAGCCTTTATCGTGCTGATTTTCGTGCTCGGCTTTTTCATGAGCCTGGGCAAGGCCGCGGTGTACAAGCACATCCCGGTCTATTTCCCGAAAAACGTCGGCGCCGTGGGCGGTCTGGTGGGGATGATCGGCGGTCTGGGCGGATTCCTGCTGCCGATCGCCTTTGGCGCATTGAATGATCTGACCGGTGTCTGGAGCAGCAGTTTCATGCTGCTGTTCCTGATTGTTGCCGTCTCGACTGTCTGGATGCATGTTTCGGTACGCAGCATGGAGCGCGCGGCAACCGGCACGGCGCTGGAAGACCTTCCGGCCTTCCCCGAGTTGCAGGATATCCACGTACAGGCGCAACCAGAGCATCGGGCGCCATCCCATGTGCTGTCCGACTGGCGACCGGAGGACCCTGCGTTCTGGCAAGCGAGCGGTCGTTCGATCGCGCGGCGCAATCTGCTGATCTCGATTCCCGCGCTGCTGCTCTCGTTCGCGGTCTGGATGGTGTGGTCGGCGATCGTTGCCAAGCTGCCGCTGATCGGCTTCGCCTACACGACCGACCAATTGTTCTGGCTGGCGGCATTGCCCGGGGTCTCCGGCGCCACATTGCGTATCTTCTACAGTTTCACGATCCCGATTTTTGGTGGTCGCATGTGGACCACGCTGGCGACTTGGTCGCTGCTGATACCAGCGCTCGGCATCGGGTACGCGGTGCGCGATCCGGGCACGCCCTACGCGGTCTTTCTGGGACTTGCGCTTGCCTGCGGACTGGGTGGCGGCAACTTTGCCTCGTCGATGTCGAACATTTCGTTCTTCTATCCCAAAGCCGAGAAGGGACACGTGCTGGCGCTCAACGCGGGGCTTGGCAACCTCGGTGTCAGCGTCGTGCAGTTCGTGGTGCCGATGATCATCACGGCAGGCGTGTTTGGAGCGCTCGGTGGCGCGCCGCAGACCGTGACCCAGAACGGCGAAACCAGCCAGATCTGGCTGCAGAACGCGGGCTTCATATGGGTTCCGTTCATCATCGCCTCGGCGTTCGCAGCCTGGTTCGGCATGAACGATGTGGCCTCTGCCAAGGCATCCTTCGCCGACCAGGCGGTGATCTTCCGTCGCATGCACAACTGGATCATGTGCTGGCTCTACACCGGAACCTTCGGCTCGTTCATCGGCTTTTCCGCGGGCTTTCCATTGCTGGCCAAGGTCGAGTTCCCCGAGGTGATCGTGCTGAAGTACGCGTTCCTCGGTCCGCTGGTCGGGGCGCTGTCACGCTCGCTGACCGGCGGGATTGCCGACAGGTACGGCGGCGGTCGCGTGACCTTATGGGTATTCGTCGGCATGATGGCCGGTGTTTGCGGAGTGCTCTATTTTCTCGGCATCAAGGAGCAGGATGGTGCCTTCTGGGGCTTCTTCGCCAGCTTCCTGTTCCTGTTCTTCGTGACCGGCGTGGGCAATGCATCGACCTTCCAGATGATCCCCGCGATCATGCGCAAGGAAGTCGCGAAGCTCTGTCCCGGGCTGTCGCCGGCCGAACAGCAGAAGCAGTCCGACAAGGAATCGGCCGCGATCATCGGCTTTACCTCGGCCATCGCGGCCTACGGTGCCTTCTTCATACCGAAGAGCTATGGCACCGCGATTGCGCTGACCGGAAAAGTCGATGCCGCGTTGCACGGCTTTCTGCTCTTCTACGCGTCTTGCCTGTTTATCACCTGGTACTGTTACACCCGTCGTGGCGCCCTGCTGTGGGATGTCGAGCGTCGCGTGCCAGCTGAATCTGGAGACTTGTCATGAGCTACTTTCTCGATCGCCTCAATTTCCTCAAACCGCGCGACCCGGAGTTCTCGGACGGACACGGGGTGACGAAGAGCGATGACCGCAGCTGGGAAAACGCCTACCGTGCGCGTTGGCAGCACGACAAGATCGTGCGCTCCACGCACGGCGTGAACTGCACCGGTTCGTGCAGCTGGAAGATCTACGTCAAGAACGGGCTGGTCACCTGGGAAACCCAGCAGACCGATTACCCGCGCACCCGCCCGGATCTGCCCAACCACGAACCGCGCGGCTGCCCGCGCGGCGCCAGCTATTCCTGGTATCTTTACAGCGCCAACCGCCTGAAGTACCCGATGCTGCGTGGTGCGCTGCTGAGGCTGTGGCGTGAGGCGCGTCGTACACTCGCCCCGGTGGATGCCTGGGCCAGCATCGTCGGCGATCCGGAAAAGACACGTGCCTACAAGACCAAGCGCGGCATGGGAGGCTTCGTGCGGGTCAGGTGGGAGGAAGCAAACGAACTGATAGCGGCCTCCAACCTGTATACCGCGAAGAAATGGGGGCCGGACCGGGTGATTGGCTTCTCGCCGATCCCGGCCATGTCGATGGTGAGCTATGCGGCGGGTTCGCGTTACCTCTCGCTGTTCGGCGGCACCTGCCTTTCGTTCTACGACTGGTACTGCGATCTGCCGCCGGCCTCGCCGCAGGTCTGGGGCGAGCAGACCGATGTGCCCGAGTCGGCCGACTGGTACAACAGCCGCTACCTGATCGCCTGGGGGTCCAACGTGCCGCAAACGCGGACCCCGGACGCGCATTTCTTCACCGAGGCGCGTTACAACGGCACCAAGACCGTGGCAATCACGCCCGACTATGCCGAGGTCGCCAAGCTCTGCGACGTATGGATGCACCCCAAGCAGGGTACCGATGCTGCGCTGGCAATGGCCTTCGGGCACGTGATCCTGCGCGAGTTTCATCTCGATGAGCCTTCCGAGTATTTCCGCGCCTACTGCCGGCAATACTCCGACATGCCGCTGCTGGTGCGGCTCGAACCGCGCGCCGACGGCGGCTTCGTCAGCGGCCGCTACCTGCGCGCCAGCGACCTGGCCAACTGTACCGAGAGCAACAATCCCGAATGGAAAACACTTGCCTGGGACGAGTTGAGCGATGCGATCGTGGTGCCCACCGGTTCGGTCGGATTCCGCTGGGGCGAGGACGGCAAATGGAACATCGAGGAGAAGTCCAGCGCCGGAGATGCAACACGGCTGCGCCTGAGCCTCGAGGGCTGCAGCGATGAAATCGTGGCGGTCGCCTTTCCCTATTTCGGCGGCGTGATGCACGAAAAGTGGAATGCCAACGTGCAGCAGGACGTGCTGCGCCGCAATATTCCGGCCCGCACCTTGCGCATGGCCAACGGCGAGACATGGCATGTGGCGACGGTCTATGACCTGCAGCTCGCGCAGTACGGGCTGGATCGCGGCTTCGGCGGCGATTATGTGGCACGCGGCTACGATGACGACGTACCCGGCACGCCAGCCTGGGCCGAGAGCATTACCGGGGTTCCGCGCGCACAGATCATCGAAATCGGGCGCGAGTTCGGACGCACCGCGCATAAAACGCGTGGACGTTCCATGATCATCGTCGGCGCGGGAATGAATCACTGGTATCACAACGACATGAACTACCGCGGGTTGATCAACCTGGTGGTCATGTGCGGTTGCGTCGGCCAGACCGGCGGCGGCTGGGCCCACTATGTGGGACAGGAAAAACTGCGGCCCCAGTCGGGCTGGCTGCCGCTCGCGTTCGGACTGGACTGGAGCCGTCCACCACGGCAGATGAACGGCACCTCGTTCTGGTATTTCAACTCCGACCAGTGGCGCTACGAGAAGCTCGATGTCAGCGAAATCCTCAGCCCGCTTGCCGACCCCGAGAAGTACCGCGGCAGCCTCGCGGACTACAACCTGCGGGCGATCCGCATGGGCTGGCTGCCCTCGGCGCCGCAGCTCAACTGCAATCCTCTTGCGCTGACCCGCGAGGCGGTCAGCGCCGGAGCCGACATCACCAGCTACGCGCTCGAGAAATTCAAGAGCGGCGAACTGGACTTCGCCTATGCCGATCCGGACGCACCGCAGAATTTTCCGCGCAACCTGTTCATCTGGCGCAGCAACCTGCTCGGCTCTTCCGGCAAGGGGCACGAGTACATGCTCAAGCACCTGCTCGGCACGCGACACGGGCTGCAGGGCAAGGATCTGGGCGAGCGTGGTGCGCGCAAGCCCGACGAGATCACCTGGCGCGATCCGGCGCCGGAGGGAAAGCTCGACCTGCTGGTCACGCTCGATTTCCGCATGTGCACCACCGCGCTGTATTCCGATGTGGTGCTGCCAACCGCCACCTGGTACGAGAAGAACGATCTCAACACCTCGGACATGCACCCCTTTATCCATCCGCTATCCAAGGCGGTCGATCCGGCCTGGGAGGCACGCAGCGACTGGGATATCTTCAAGGGTATTGCGCACGCCGTCAGCGAGCTCGCACCCGGCGTGCTCGATGCCGAACGTGACCTGGTGCTGGTGCCGACGCTGCACGACAGCCCCGGCGAACTGGCGATGCCCGAGGTGCTCGACTGGAAGCGCGGCGAATGCGAGGCAATTCCCGGGAAGACCATGCCGTCGATGGTGGTCGTGGAGCGCAACTACCCGGATCTGTACAAGAAGTTCACCTCGCTCGGACCGCTGCTCGACAAGCTTGGCAACTGGGGCAAGGGATTGGTGTGGGATACCAACGAGGAAATCAACTTCCTCGGCGACCTGAACCAGCGTGTCACCGAGGAAGGCGTGAGCAAGGGCCGCCCGCGTATCGAGAGCGCCATCGACGCCGCCGAGGTCATCCTGAGTCTGGCACCGGAAACCAACGGACACGTGGCGGTCAAGGCATGGAGCGCGCTCGGCAAGTTCACCGGGCGTGCACACACGCACCTGGCCGAGGGCAAGGAGCACGAGGCCATCCGTTTCCGCGATGTGCAGGCGCAACCGCGCAAGATCATCTCCAGCCCGGTGTGGTCCGGACTGGAGGACGAGCACGTCAGTTACAACGCCGGTTACACCAATGTGCATGAGCTGATTCCATGGCGCACACTGACCGGCCGCCAGCAGTTCTACCAGGATCACGAATGGATGCGGGCCTTCGGCGAGGGACTGATGGGATACCGCCCGCCGGTGCAGACCAAGACCATCGGACCGATGCTCGGCAAGAAGCCCAACGGCAATACCGAGATCGTGCTGAACTGGATTACTCCGCACCAGAAATGGGGAATTCACAGTACCTACAGCGACAACCTGCTGATGCAGACTCTCTCGCGCGGAGGACCGATCGTGTGGCTGAGCGAGGACGACGCGCGCAGCGCCGGCATCGTCGACAACGACTGGATCGAACTGTTCAACGTGAACGGCGCGATCGCCGCCCGCGCGGTTGTCAGTCAACGCGTGATGCCGGGCATGGCGATGATGTATCACGCCCAGGAGCGCATCATCAACGTGCCCGGATCGGAGATCACCGGCACCCGCGGTGGTATCCACAACTCGGTCACCCGGGTGGTCGTCAAGCCGACCCACATGATCGGCAGCTATGCCCAGCTCAGCTACGGCTTCAACTATTACGGCACCACCGGCACGAACCGGGACGAGTTCGTGATCGTGCGCAAGATGAACCAGGTCGACTGGCTCGATGGCGAGCCGGTTCCCCCGCCTGCACAGGAGGCCAAGCGATGAAAGTCCGCGCCCAGATTGCGATGGTGCTGAATCTCGACAAATGCATCGGCTGCCATGTGTGCTCGATCACCTGCAAGAACGTGTGGACCTCGCGTGAAGGGGTCGAATATGCGTGGTTCAACAACGTCGAGTCCAAACCCGGTATCGGTTACCCCAAGCAATGGGAAAACCAGGGCAAATGGAACGGCGGCTGGGTACGCACCGCGGCCGGCAAGCTCGAGTTGAAGGCCGGCGGGCGCTGGCGCTTGCTCGCCAAGATCTTCGCGAACCCGGACCTGCCCGAGATCGATGATTACTATGAGCCATTCGATTTCGATTACCACCACCTGCACGAGGCGCCGGAGGGCCAGCATCAGCCCACCGCGCGACCGCGTTCGCTGATCACCGGTCAGCGCATGCAGAAGATCGAGTGGGGCCCGAACTGGGAGGAAATCCTCGGTACCGAGTTTGCGAAACGCTCGCAGGACACGAATTTCGAGGCGGTGCAGAAGGAAATCTACGGCGCCTTCGAGCGCACCTTCATGATGTACCTGCCGCGTCTGTGCGAACACTGCCTCAATCCCGCCTGCGTCGCCGCCTGCCCCTCGGGCGCGATCTACAAGCGCGAGGAAGACGGCATCGTGCTGATCGACCAGGACAAGTGCCGCGGCTGGCGCATGTGCGTCTCGGCTTGCCCGTACAAGAAGATCTATTACAACTGGAAGAGTGGCAAGAGCGAGAAGTGCATCTTCTGCTATCCACGCATCGAGGCTGGCGAACCAACCGTGTGTTCGGAAACCTGCGTGGGACGCATCCGCTATCTGGGCGTGATGCTCTACGACGCCGACCGCATCAGCGAAGCGGCCTCGGCGGCGCATGACCAGGAACTCTACCAGGCGCACCTCGACCTGTTCCTCGACCCGGAAGATCCGGCGGTGCAGCAGGCGGCACGCGCCGAAGGCATCCCCGAGAACTGGCTCGAGGCGGCGCGCAATTCTCCGGTCTACAAGCTGGCGATCGACTGGAAGCTGGCGCTGCCCCTGCACCCGGAATACCGCACGCTGCCGATGGTCTGGTATGTGCCGCCGCTCAGTCCGATCCAGGATGCGGCCACCCGCGGACAGATAGGCAGCAATGGCGAAATTCCCGACGTGCAGTCGCTGCGCATTCCAGTGCGCTATCTGGCCAACCTGCTGACCGCAGGCGACGAGCAACCGGTGGTGCGAGCGCTGGAACGCCTGCTCGCGATGCGCAAGTGGCGCCGCGCCCTGAACGTCGAGGGTGTTGCCGATACAGCAGTGCTGGAGCAGGTTGGGCTCACGGTGGCGCAAGCCGAGTCAATGTACCGCTACCTGGCCATCGCCAACTACGAGGATCGCTTCGTGATACCGTCCGGGCACCGCGAATACGCCGATGATGCCTTCGGCGAGCGTGGCGGCTGCGGCTTCAGTTTCGGCAACGGTTGCAGTGGCAACACACCGGCCGATCTGTTCGGTGCGCAGAAGATCACCGTATACCAGGTGCCGCCGGCGCGCCAGGAAAAGACCCGGGAGCCGTCATGAAATCGCTCAAATTGATCAGCGTTCTGCTTGATTATCCGCAGGACTCGCTGTGGGAACATGGCAGCGAAGTGCGCGCGGCGTGTCAGGAACTGCCGCAGGCGGCGCAGCGCTCGGCGTTGGCGGATTTCGTCGACGCCCTGTTCGCGCAGGACCCGCTCGCGGCGCAGTCACGCTGGATCGAAACCTTCGATCGGGGCCGCTCCATGAGCCTGCTGATGTTCGAGCATATTCATGGCGAATCACGTGACCGCGGCCAGGCGATGGTGGATCTGCTCGAAAACTACCAGCGCGAGGGCTACGAACTCGACAGCCGGGAGTTGCCGGATTATCTGCCTCTGCTCCTGGAATTCCTGTCCCTGCGGCCCGCAAGCGAGGCCTGCGACTGGTTGCATCATCTGGCGCATATCATCGCGCTGCTGGCCGCGCGGGCCGCGCAACGCGACAGCCCTTATGCGCTGCTGTTCCGCCTGCTGTGCGAGATCGGCGGTTGCGAAGCGCAGTTGCATGGGCTGAACGCAGCGCTCGACGAGCCGCGTGACGACACCGCCGAGGCCATGGACGCGGTCTGGGAGGAGGAACAGGTGCGTTTCGGAACACAGGGCATGGACGAGCCCTGCACGAATACGCGAATTCGCCCGGCGCCAAGAGCCGAGCCGGTGCAGATAATCGGGAGGTAATGAAATGGACCGTTTTATCGATGAACTGCTGTTCCAGTTCTATCCCTATGTCGCAATAGCCGTGCTGCTGATCGGCAGCTGGCTGCGTTTCGATCGCGACCCGTACACCTGGCGCGCCGGTTCGAGTCAGCTGCTCTCGTCGCGCGGCATGCGCTGGGGCAGCAATTTGTTTCATGTCGGTGTGCTGGCAATTCTGGCCGGACATTTCGTGGGGCTGCTGACGCCCCACTTCATCTATGAACCATTCATCAGCTCCCCGCACAAGCAGTTGCTGGCCATGGGGATAGGCGGCGTGTTTGGCTTGATGGCCTTCGTCGGCATGACGATTCTCGTGCTGCGCCGCCTGTTCAACCCGCGTGTCCGCGCCACTGGCCGGCGCAGCGATCTGGCCGTGCTGCTGCTGCTCTACGCGCAACTGCTGCTCGGGCTGGCATCGATTTTTGTGTCGGCCGGTCACCTCGATGGCGCGCAGATGGTGCGCCTCGGCGAATGGGCGCAGCATATCGTCACCTTCCGCGGGGGCGCGGCCAGTTATATCGCCGGTGCGCACTGGATCTACAAGGCGCACGTTTTTCTCGGCATGACGCTGTTGCTGATCTTCCCCTTCACCCGCCTGGTGCATGTCTGGAGCATGCCGGTATCGTATCTGCGCCGCCCGTATCAGGTCGTGCGCAAGCGCCAGCAGGTGCTTCGTTATGGTCGCTGATGCAGGCGGCGTGTACGAACCGCGTACGTCGTCGGGCGTGAGCGTTGGAGGAGTCGCCATTGACGAGACCGCGATTGCCCGCGAGATGCAGCACCACCCGGCACCCGATCAGCAGGGTTCGCGCATGGCGGCTGTGCAGGCGCTGGTAGTACAGGCGTTGCTTCAGCGTGAAATCGAACGGCGCGGCATCGTGGCCATGCCGCGGCCACAGGAAAGCGGGGAAGAGGCCGCCATTCGCGTGTTGCTCGATGACGCCCTGATTGTGCCCGAACTCGAGGAAGCCGATTGCCAACGATTCTTCGAGGCAAACCGTGACCGGTTCCGGGCTCCGGATCGCGCGCTGGTCTACCACATCCTGCTTGCCGCGGCACCCGCCGATACGGCGACGCGCCTGCGTGTGCGGGCGCAGGCCGAGGAGCTCATTGCGGACATCCGCAACCATCCGCAGCGCTTCGCCGACCTCGCCGCGCGACACTCGAGCTGCCCGTCGCGGGAATCCGGCGGTGAACTCGGCTGGCTGGAAAACGGGCAGACAACACCCGAATTCGAGCGCCAGGTGCTGCAACTCGGCGTCGGCTTGTGCGAACTGCCCGTGGAATCGCGCTACGGGCTGCACGTGGTGCGGGTCGACTCGGTTGTGCGCGGCGTCCACCTTCCCTATGAGCAGGTCCGCGAGCGCATTGCCACGCGTCTCGAGGTACAGGTACGTCAGCGCGCGATCCAGCAGTTGCTGAACGAATTGAGCGAGCGCTTCGGGGTCGAGGGCCTCGACGACGACGCCCATTGAGCCACACCGGGTCATGGAGCGAACGCACGTTCGCAAGGCGCGGCCGATTCAGACCTTGGGACCGAGTGCAATAAAAAAGGCCCGCTCGATGCGGGCCTTTTTCGTGGCAGAACGCGGCGATCAGTAGCAACAGAAATCGTAGCGAACCCCGAGCGACCAGGTGTCGATCTCGTTGTTGAAGGCATAGGAGTAGCCTGCGCCCACCGAGAACGTACGCGTCGGATAGAAGCGCGCGTTCAGGCTGGCCGTGAAGTCATCGGTCTCGTAGCCGATGTTCTTGGAGCGGTCGTCGAGATCGCCTTCGAACAGATCCGTGTAATTGCCGTTCGCCTCGACTTCGAATTTCGGGTTCAGCCACGCGCGCAGACCCACCTCGGCACCGAGACCCGAGCCATCGACGTCATAGCGGTTGCCGTTTCTGAGCGTGGAAGGAACGTCGTCGAAGTCCTTGTACGCGGCCAGCACACCGCCGTAAAGATCGATGCAATCGGCAATCCGGGTGCGAGCGCCCACGGTAATCGCGCCGGAGCGGATGTCGACGGAGGAATCATCCACTTCTCCGTAGACCACGTTCAGCTTGGTGTAGATCATCTGGGTGGGTTGCAGACTCAACGTCAGCGCGGCACCGTCGCTCTCCACGTTGAGGTCATCGTATTCCCCTTGGGTATACGCGCCTTCGATGTAGGCATAGCTGAAATCCTGGGCCATCGCGGCAGCGGGCAAGACCAGGCAAATGGCGAGTAGCGATTTTTTCATGAGTGCTTCCTCTGTCTCCGTACAACAGCAGCAGTTGCTCGACCAAAAGGCGAGTCGTTGAATCCAGCTTAGTCGCTCGATCTCGGTTGCAGCCTCCACCAGTGAAAAATTGCCGAAACAGTGATATTTCCGCGGCCCATATGGAGCCGCCGTGCTCGAAATGCGCAACTCGCAACCGGCGCGCCCGTCCCTGCGGACGAAAAACGCCCGCCGGCTTTCACCGACAGCTGATTCGACCGCAAGGCGGGAAATGCAGGATCGCGCGCAAGCGCGCAATAAGCGGAATTACGCAGGGAAGCTCAGGCGACTCCCTGCGCGGGGTTCAGAACGCGAAACCGACGCCGATCACCGGGCCGCTTATCGAGATATCGGCCGAGTCGTTGCCATTTTCGAGATCGTAGTTGAGGTTTCGATAGCCAAAACGGAATTCGGTGCCGCAGCAGTCGTAGACGAATTCGGGCGCCATCTCCCACACCAGGTCGGAGTCCCCCGCGCCCACCGACAGCGTCGGGCTGAACGTCCAGTACTTGCTGAGCGCCAAACGCGGACGCAGCATCACCACGCCGTCGTATTGGGTGCTGCTGCCATCGACCTCGCCCACGTTCTGTATCTTGAAATCGGTATCGAGTTTGATGTAACGCACCCCGACCAGGGCATCGATGGTCGATCGCTGACCGGCGTGAAAGCGAACACCGGTCGCAACCACACCCAGGGTGGAGTCCGATTTCAGCTGGGCCTTGTTTGACGCACGGCGCAACTCGACATCGCCGGAGTCAATCGCCAGGTAATCGAATTGCACCAGGTTGACCCAATTGCCCTTGTTCGCCTCGAGCATCACCGAGCCGCCGATATCCATATTGTCCATGATGTCGGAGAAATCGGCAGAGGAATTGAAGTCGTGCCCGCGGACGTGGAAGTCACCATCGATACCCATTGCCCACAGGTAGGGTGTCAGGCGCACATCCCAGGCATCACCGGCAGCTGCCGGCAGAGCGAATTGCGCCGCCAGCAGCGAGACCGCGGATACCGCAAACAGATTGCATTTCAACATTTGGCTATCTCCATGATGACAAAAACGATTGCCCGCTTTATACCACACGCGCTACCCACCAGCATCCGAAAAATACGCAAGGAGAAAATTGGCGGTGCACAGTGCGTACGCTCAGGCAGCCGTGCCTGCCCGTCCCGGGCCCGCCTGTCCGCACGGCGTTTTGACCAGCGCATACAACGCCGGTATCACGATCAGGGTGAGCACGGTCGAAGACACCATGCCGCCAACCATGGGCGCCGCGATACGGCGCATGACTTCGGAACCGGTGCCGGTGGACCACATGATCGGCAGCAGTCCGACCATGGTCGCCACCACCGTCATCATCTTGGGCCGCACCCGTTCGACCGCTCCCGCCATGATTGCCGCGCTCAAATCCGCATCGCGCGGACTCGTGCCCTGATCCTGCGTGCCGAGCATGGCGACGTGGCCGGTCTGGGCCGCATCGGGCTGGAGGACGTGTT
>MTKY01054374.1_pt1 | contig 12598 bp, 11 predicted proteins | sample 1042731 | NCBI WGS metagenome assembly MTKY01 (sample SAMN06212206, study PRJNA360538) | anaerobic digester metagenome | biome: Wastewater treatment plant; material: sludge; isolation source: anaerobic digester fed with sludge from wastewater treatment plant | place: Denmark: WWTP Soeholt ... | reverse complement strand
GAGAGCTGGAAGCGCCACAACGACGGGACGAACATGGCATACTGCGACGGGCATGTGAAATACGCGAAGACGCCGACCGGCCCCATGGACCAGACCCAGTGCCTCAAGATGTTCGGCGACCCCAGGACCTACTGAGCCACGCTTCGAATTACGCGCACGACACGGGCCTCCATCGCTGGAGGCCCGTTGCTTTTCCACCGGCTTGTTCCGGTCCGGGCCTACGGCGCGCCCAGTTCGGGCCTGGGGAACAGGTCGCACAGTTGCGCGTACAATTCGTCACTGAGCTCCACGTTGGCGGCGGCCACATTGTCGCGCATCTGCTCGATTTTCGTGGCCCCGATGATCACCGATGTCACCGCCGGGTGCTTCATGCACCAGGCGAGGGAAAGCTGGGCGGCGGTGATGCCGAGATCACCCGCGATGCTCTTGAGGGTCTGGGCCTTGCGGAGAATCTCGTCCTTGAAGTACAGGTCCATCATGATCTTGTTCTGCGAGGGGTCCGACGCCCGGGTTCCCTCGGCAGGCGGCTGGCCAGGCTCGTACTTGCCTGTTAGCACTCCGTGGGCCAGGGGTGAGAAGACCACGTTGCCCATCCCGGTCTTCAGCGTTGTGGGGAAGACCTCGGCCTCGGGGTACCGCCACAGGAGACTGTACCGAGGCTGGTTGGAGGCCGGCGGACGGCAGCCCATTGCCCTCGCCAGGTCGCACGCCTCCTGCATGAGCGCCGACGGCCATTCGCTGCAGCCCCAGTAGAGGATCTTCCCCTGCCGCGCGAGGTCATCCATGATCCGGATCGTCTCTTCCAGCGGAGTGTCCGGGTCGGGGCGATGGCACTGATACAGGTCGATGTAGTCGGCATTGAGGCGCTTGAGACTTGCATGGCACTGTTCGAAGATGTGCTTCGCCGACAGCCCGCGGTCATTGGGCCCGTCACCCATGGGCGCCCAGACTTTGGTGGCGAGGACGTAAGACTCCCTCGGGTAGCCGGGGAGGATGCGGCCCAGGGACTTCTCGGCCTCGCCGCGATTGTAGGCATTGGCGGTGTCGAACCAGTTGATGCCGGAATCGAAGGCCAGAGCCACGCATTCGGCGGCGAGGTCATCGCTCACATGCATGCCGATGGTGAGATAGCTCCCCAGCCCTACCTTGCTGAGCTTGACGCCCCACTTGCCGAGATTGCGGTATTCCATGGTGTATCTCCTGGCGTGCGTCATGGTGCCGCTTACAGCCCGCCGATGGCGTCGGCCTTCTCGCGGCCTGCAAAGGTCCCCCTTACTTCAGGCCCCACGCGCGCATGTTGTCGAAGCTGATCTTCAGGCTGTCGAAGGGGTCGCGGTCGTAGCAGTTGTCCTGCTCCACGATATACCACTCGACGCCGGTGGTCTTGCATGCCTCAAGGATATTGGGCCAGTTGAGATTGCCCTCGCCCACCTCGGCGAAGCGCTGCTCACCACTGACGATGCGGAAGTCCTTGAAGTGGACCAGGAACATGCGGCCCTTGAGCATGCGGATCCACGCCGCGGGGTCGCCGCCGCCATGCTGCACCCAATAGGTGTCGATCTCGCCGGTCACGTACTTCGGGTCGCTTTCTTCGTAGATGATCTGCAGGCCCGTGCGATCGCCGTACTTCTCCAACTCGAAGCTGTGGTTGTGATACCCAAAGGCCATCCCGGCCGCCGCCAGCTTGCGCCCCACCTCATTGGCCTGTTTGGCGAAGGTGGCATACCCCTCGGCGCTGCCCCGGAACTCATTGGGCAGGCCACCGATGGCGGGATACTTGCACCCGATGATCTCGTGCTGCTCGATCATCCGGTCGGTCTCGTCACGCAGGCTCTCGAAAGAAACGTGGGTCGCGGCGACCTCGATCCCGTTGTCGTCGCAGATGCGGCGGACGTCGGCCCAGTCGATGTCCTTGCCGATGCCCGAGACCTGCACGGCCTCATAGCCGATCTCGCGCACGCGCTTCATGGCCTGGGCGAAGTCTTCGGTGGTCTGAGTGAAGTCCCGCAGCGTGTAGAGCTGGGCGGCGATCTGTGTCCGTGGCATGCAAATCGTCCTCTCGGCTGGTCAGGCAATCCGCGACGCGCGAAAAGACCGCAAATCGCGCCGCATGTGGGGATTGTCCTGCCTGTGGTTTTCCTGAAGTATGCTCAAAAGGGGCCCCGGCGTCAACGGCGGCCCCCCCGGAACGGCTGCGCGACCGGCGTGCCGCGCGTCTATACCCTGCGCCCCACGAAATCCGTGAAGTTCCGCGCCACCAGGCGCTCCACGTCATCCGCGATTGCCTCGGCGGTCACGCGCCAGCCAGTTTCCGCAAGGTCCACGTACTTGTCCGTCAGCACCTTGCCGAAAATCGCCCGCGAATGCTTCCACTTGTAGATGAGCTGGTCGAGAATGCGGGCGTCGGAATGCTGCGGGATCATAGACAGCCCCAGCAGCTCCAGACGCATTCGGGTCATCTCGTCGATGGTCAGCGGGTCATTCAGGAACCACCAGCAGCCGAAGGGCATGAGGTTCGGCAGCTTGCGGGCAGCCACGCACAGCTCATGCTGGTTCTCGCGAGACAAGAGGGTGCACAGGAAGCGGATGTCTGGATTGTCCGCGGCCATCTGCTCCACCGCGCGGATGTCGCATCTGCCCACACCGTCGCCCGCGAGCTTGAGCGCCGGGTTGAGCTGGCGCTTGACGCCGATCATCATGGCGAAGGGCGTGCCCGTATCCCGCGCCACCGGCAGGACGCAGTTGGCGATCATCTGCGCGGTGAAATCTTCGCCGGGGAACTGGAAGGTGTCGGGCAGCGAGACCGCCATGTAAAGGGGGCTCATGCGCTTGATCTCATCGGCCAGGAACTTGCGCACATTCCGGAACGCCTGCTGGGTGAGGCCTGGCGTCACCGGGTAGCCCCACTCCTGCAGCGAGGCCACATTGCGCGCCCACATGCTCTCGATCAGCACGCCGTCGATGCGCAGGGCAGGCAGGAAGCGCGCGTCGGTGCAGCCCTCGCCCAGCCAGACCGGGCGCTCAACGGGGTCGAAGGGGTCGTTGGTCATGACCGCCGCGCGCACGTTGGCCAGTTCCAGCACCCGGTCGATGTGAGCGGCCACGGTGGTGCTTGCGAAGTAATCGCGCGCTGCTTTCAGGTCCGGCTTGTTTACGTCGATCCCCAGCGCATTGAGGGTGGTGAGCACGCCGCGGCAGGCTTCCGAGACCGGGGAGCTTTCCACGAACAGGTGCTGCCAGATGCGGTCGGCCTGCGCGGTCTTCGTCATCGCGTAGAACTCGGCGGGAGACGGCCCGCCGGGAGCGCGGCAGACCTCGGCGATCAGGTAATGGTAGGTGACCAGCTCATCCACGCCCCACAGGAGAAGCTCACCGAAATCGGCGCTGTAGATATGGGTGTGCAGGTCAATGATGGGTGTGGTCTCGAGGGCGGTCGAAACAGCGGCGGCGATCTGCTCCCGCCCGGAAAGCGCGTTGCAGTTCTGGCAGGTTGACATGGTACAGACCCCCGGGGTCAGTGTGATGCGCGCACAACATTTCGTCGCTGGGTGAGGGGTCTCCTCCAACGAAAGAGCCGCCACCCGGTTGGGTGACGGCCCTGGAGTGCGTCTCACAATGAGCGGGATTACTCCACCACCCGGATCACGTTGGGGATGGAGTCCACGATTCCCAGGTTGGAGATGGCCGCGAGTGCGGTGCGCAGGAACCGCTGCGGGCAGGGGTGCATGACCCAGACGATCTCTGCGAGGTCCTCGCCAACGTTCGCCTCCTGGATCACCGATTCGATGCTCACGCCCTCCTGGCCGAGGATCGTTGCAATGCTGCCAAGAACGCCCGGCCGGTCCTTCACCCTCATGCGCACGTAGGCCTTGGCAACCACGTCGTCGATGGGAAGGATGCTCGCCTGGCTCTCGCAGGTGCAGGGAACGCGGCCCCTGGCGTTGCGCAGGATGTTGCGGGCGCAGTCGATCACATCCCCCGCGACAGCGCTGGCAGTGGGAAGCGCCCCCGCGCCGCGACCGTAGAGCATGACGTCATCGCAGGCATCGCCCTGGACGAAGATGGCGTTGAAAACGCCGTCCACCGCGGCCAGCGGATGTGACCGCGGCACGAGCGCCGGGTGGACGCGCACCTCGATCTGCTCACTGTGCCGGCTGGCGATGGCCAGGAGCTTGATCACGTAGCCCATGCGATGGGCATACTCGATGTCGGTGGGCGTGATCTTCGAAATGCCCTCGCGGTAGACGTCCTCCACGTGGACCCGGCGCGCGAAGGCAATCGCGGCAAGGATCGCGATCTTGTTCTGTGAGTCGATCCCCTCGACATCAGCGGTGGGGTCCTGCTCCGCGTAACCAAGGGCCTGGGCTTCGGCGAGAACCTCGGCGAACTCCCGGCCCTCCTGGCTCATCTTCGTGAGGATGTAGTTGGTGGTGCCGTTGACGATGCCGAGAATGCGCTGGATGCGGTTGGCTTCCAGGCTCTGGTGCAGGGCGCGGATGATCGGAATGGTGCCGCCCACGGCGCCCTCGAACTGAACATCAACGCCCTTGTCGCGGGCGGCGTCGAGGATCTCACTGCCGAACTTGGCCATGAGTTCCTTGTTCGACGTAACCACGGCCTTGCCGTTCTCGATGGCCGCCATCACCAGCTTGCGGGCGATGCCGATCCCGCCGATGGTCTCCACGATAATGTCGATGGAGGGATCGGTGCACAGGGCCATGCCGTCGGTGGAGCGCAGTTCCGCCGGCACGTCGAAGTCCCGCGGACGGTCCCAGTCAATGTCCGCCACGGCCGCTAGTTCCACCGGGGCCTGGGTGCGTCGAGCGATCTCATCGGCATTGCGGGTCAGTAACTGGAAGAGCCCGCCACCGACGACGCCGCAGCCAAGAATGCCGACACGAACCGTGCGTTGCTCCATAGCACGAACCTCCTGAACCGCGGTAACCGGTTCGAGAATACGATCTGGGTCGGGCGAAAGCGTGCATGAAACGGTACGGGGGGAGATCGGGTCGCGACGCCTGAGCCCGTGGACAGGCACAGGGCGCGACCCCGCGGCTAAGTAGTCTCAACGTACATCAGGGTCTGCCCGGCCTCTACGTGGTCCTCATTGGCCACGAGGATGCGCCTGATGATGCCCGACACGGGGCAGTGCACGTCGTTGAAAAGCTTCATGGCCTCGATCAGGCCAACAGTGTCGTTTTCGTGGACTTCCTGGTCCAACTCAACGTACACGGGAGACTCGGGCGACGGGGCACGGTAGAAGACGCCCGACATGGGCGCCAGGATCGGCGTGAGGTTCTCCGGGACCGCCGGCTCAATGGGCGCATGTGCGCCCAGCTCAACCGGGCCAGCGACGCCGCCCGCGACCACAACCGCGGGTGGGTCGAGACGCTTGATGAGCGTCTGCTGCTCGCCCATCTGGACCTCGATCTCCGCGAGGTTCTCGTTCTCGGCGAGGGACAGCAGCCATTGGATGTCGGAGTCGTCGATAGGCATGGGCGTCTCCCGCGGGCACGGCCTGCGCTGACTTGCAGGCCTGATCTCATGCCCATAAAACCTTAGCGACGGGGAGGCCCGCCGCTATCAGTCAGAAAGCGATGAGGATATCTGGTAGCGGGGGAGGGATTTGAACCCCCGACAACGCGGGTATGAACCGCGTGCTCTAACCACTGAGCTACCCCGCCACTCAATCGCTACTTGCGCTTGCGCTTCTTCTTCTTTGCCTTCTTGCGACGAGCCTCTTCCTCTTCCAGCCGCTTCGCCTCGATCTCGCGCTGGATGTTGCGCGTGACCTGCTCGTCGAACTCGCGAAGAGGGGCTCGGTCGAACGCAGACAATGCCTTGTAATCAACGCTGTACTTGCTCATAACCAGCCTCCAGGACGGATAGAATAGCGATCTTGCGCCCCGGAGTCAACCGCTTTCTGGAGTCGGGGTCTGACCGCGAAAAGTGGGTGGGGGCATACCAACCGAGCACGGTCCCCTCATCGACCCCGCGCCCCAATGCCGCGCGCTTGCCCTGGCATCATATCCCGCTTCGCGGGCGCGAAGGCAACTCTCAGGACCCAAAGGCGCGGAAATGCTCAGGCCAGCGATCAGATGACGGGCGATTACCCACAAAACCGAGTCCGACCCCTGGAGTCCCCGGCGCCGCGTGGACCAGACAGCCTCGAGGCAGCCGAACTACCCCGCCGGCTCCTCGACTGCCGGTCCGGACAATTGCAAGAAACGCTGGACGTGAGCGTTCTTCATCAGACCCGCGCGCATATCGCGCATGAGGGCGAATACCTTCTGCTCTTTCAGCATCTGGGCGATGCTGTCCTTCACTTCCTCGAAGGGCGCGGTGCGCTCGTTCTGGCGATCTTCCCGCTTGACGATATTATGCAGGCCCTGGAAGAGCACGACCGGGCTGATGTCGCCATCCTGCTCGAGCGCCATGGCCGCCTGCATGAGGGGGCTGCCGTCGTCGGTGCGGTAACCGATCTCGCCACCGGTCTTCATGGTGTACGGGTTGATGTTGAACTCCCGCGCCGCGTCGCCCCAGGTCTTCTCGCCGGTGGCGATCATCTGCCGGACCTGCTCGGCCTGTTCCTTGGTCTTCAGGGAGATGACGCTGATTTTCACACGGGTCGGCTCTCGGAACTGGTCGCGGTTCTTCTCGTAGAAGGCGCTGACGTCGGCTGCGGAGACCGTTGCTTGGTCCTCAACCATCTTGCGCAGGAGGACCTGGGTGCGCATTCGGGCCCGGAGATTGGGGATGGTCATGCGGCGCGTGGCCAGCCAGACCTGAAACGGCTCGCACTGTCCGGCCTGGGCGCCCTCGTCCATGCTGGTCTGCATGGCCAGCACTTCCTTGTCAATCTCCTCATCCGTGGCGGTGACATTGGCGTTCCTGGCCGCCTGCTCGATAACAAGGGCCTGGATCATCTCATCCAGCACTTGCTTGCCGTACCAGTCGACCAGCGTGTCCTGGAACTGCTTCTCGGTAATCGGTTCGGTGTTCACCTGGGCAACCGGGTCCACGGCGAAGGCCGGAACCAGGAGGGTCAGCGTGAGTGCGAGCATTGTGAGCGTGCGAATCATTGGGTTCTCCTGCAGTCAGATGATGGCTGTGCGGGCCAGTCCAGGCCCCTGGTTATCAGACGCCTCTCAGGCGTCAGGGTTCGCGGCGACTGTTGCGGTAACGGACGCCCGGGCCTTGATGTCAGGGCCGATGCGCACCACCACGCGGGAACCGGTGATGTCCGCGGGGGTGCCGAGGTCCCTGCTCAGGTCCCGCAGGCGACGCGCGATCTTCAGCGCCCGCTCCTTTTCCGGGTAGACCGGCCCCAGGCGGGAGCGCTCAATCCAGATGGGCGTGGCCTTGATCTGCCACTGCCCGCCCTCTTTCCACCACAGTTCGAAGAGGGCGCTTTCCATGCGCTCGCCTTCGCGCTGGTCGAACACGAAGTTGCCCATGCTGTACAGGATCGGGCGGTTCTTGTAGGCGCCGATGCCCTGGAGGGTGTGGGGGTGGTGGCCCAGGATGCAGTCGGCCCCGGCGTCGATGAGCGCCAGCGCGGTCTTGCGCTGCCGGTCGCTGCGCCCTGCGTGGTACTCCTCGCCCCAGTGTACCGAGACGAAGAGGATGTCGCAGCGCTTGTCGGTGCGCCGCACCTGCTCCATGACCGCTTCGGGGTCCTCGTCAATCTTGCAGTAGGACCCGTGCTCGAAACTCAGGTCAGTGTACGCCAGGAAGCCCACTTTCAGGCCTGACACATGGAAGATGACGGGCTCCCAGCTTCGCTCGCGCTCGCGGTTCGCCCCGACATAGGCGATGTTGTTCTCATCCAGGCAGTCGAGGGTGTTGAGCACTCCCTCGCGCCCGGCGTTGAGGGAGTGATTGTTCGCGAGAGAGACCACGTCGATGCCGCCGTCAACGAGGACTTTGACGGTGGCCGGATCCGCCCGAAAGCAGCAGTTCGCCGGGTCATGCGGCCCGGTTCTCGATAGCGGGCATTCCAGGTTCGCGAAGGTGAGGTACGGCGCGCGCAGCTGGTCGCGGACCTTCGCGAGAATGGACTCCGGGCCGTTTGCGCGGATGCGCTTGCCCACGCTGCGGTCCAGCATGATGTCGCCGACGGCGGCCATCCAGAGCATCTTCCGGGGCTCGGGCGCCGGTTCAGCGCTGAGTGCGGCGGCAGGGGTGAGGGCGACCGCGGCGGCATCGGCTGATGCGGCAGCCTGGGGCTGCGGCTTGTCTCCGCACCCGCAAAGGCAGCACAAGAGCACACCGAGAGCAGCCGCGCAGATCGGGATAGCCCGGCGCAGGGAGGACCTGGTACCCATTCGCCACCTCCATCGAGGGCGCGTGACACGGCCATGATACGCGAGTTGAGGGAGCGCGTCAAACGGGTGCGCGCGCGCGTGAGGTTTCAGAAAGCTCGCTGAAATACCTTGACAATAATACGCTAAAGCATTATACTAACCATAGAAACAGGGCACTGCCCGTGATTACAGTCAAGTGGAGGGATTGCTATGCGCACCGACCCTTGGAACACCATGCGAGCCGTGATGGACGAGATGGACCGCTGGGCCAGGACAGGGCTGGGCCGCAGGGGGCAGGAGCTTGCTGATGCCCTGGGGTACCTGCCGCTGGACGTGGCCGAGACCGCCGAAGCGTACATCCTCAGCGCGGAACTGCCCGGCGTCACCATGGACGCGGTGGCGGTGAACGTCGAGGACAATGTGATCACGATCACCGGCAACAAGCCCGCGCCCGAGGACACGGAAAACGTCCGCTACCACCGCATCGAGCGGCCGTACGGGAGCTTCCAGCGCTCCCTGGCTCTTCCGCGGAACGTAGACCCGGACCAGGTGTCCGCGAAGTACGAGGCGGGAGTGCTCACGATCACCGTGGGCAAGCGTGAGGAAGCCAAGCCGAAGCGGATCGAGATCCAGGCGGGTTCGTAACAGTCTCGCCCAACATTAACGCAAACGGCCACCCCGGATGACGGGGTGGCCGTTTTCCTTGGCATCGGTGGGCGCAACACCACTGGGAGCACCGCTTCGGCTTCGCTGGAAGCAGTGGCGCCCACGATGCGACCTCTTCGGAAGGCGTCTGGTCACGGGCACAGAGGGTACCCACTGGTCTTCGTCGAAATTCCCCGTCGCGGCGGGTCGCACAACCGCCCGGCGAGGTGACTGATGGACCCCAATGCCTGCATGCAGATGCTCACACCCGACTACTGGCCTGCCCGCCTGGGGCAGATCGAAGACTCCCTGCGCCGCCTGAGGCGCGGGCGCGTGGAGACCTTCGGTCTGAGCGCCGGGAACCGGCCTTTGTGGGCAGTGGTGTATGAGGCGCCCGGCGCGACGCAGACGCTCTGCATTGTGGGCGGCACCCACGGGCACGAGCCGGGCACATGCGTCTCATGCGTCAATGCCATGCACGTGTTGGAGCACGGGCGCGATCTCAAGGGCGACCGTCTACCCGCGCTGTCCGAAGCGGCAGAGCGCATCAATCTCCTCTTCATCCCTGTGCTGAACGCCGACGGCCGGGCCCGACTGCCCGCGGGGTTCCACGCCACCTGGTCGGACAACACGATCCCGTATGAGCGCGGCATCAATGCCGGGCACAGGCTGAACCAGGGCGAAACTGGCGAACTCCTGGACGGGATCGACCCTTCGGCAATGGTCCTGCTCGGGGGGCGGTACAATGACGCGGGATTCCTGATGAACCGGCCCACGTCGGTCACCGAGACCCGCAACGTTGAAGTGCGCCAGATGCTGGACTGGCTGGACAGGTACCCGCCCGACTGCCTGGTGGATCTGCACGCCTGTGGCAGCAACTTCTTCATCATGAACCGCATGCTCCCCGAGCCTTACCGCGAGAAGATGCGGGCGATCAATGGGCGCGTGACTGATATCCTGCAGGCACGGGGCAGCCAGATCGGGCCGATTGACGGCGATCAGGAGCCCTCCGAGTCCGGGTTTGTCAGCAACGTCCGGATGGTTTATCATCGCTTCGGCTCCCTGGCCTTCGTGTTCGAAGGCCGCCAGGGGTATCTCAACTTTCCGCCACTGTTCGGCTATGATCGGATCGTCGATGATTACCTGACGGTGATCGCCGAAACCGCCGCATACGGCGCCGAGGAGGGCTTCCGGCCGTGAGACGCTGGCGCGCGCCGCTGCTGATCGCAGTGCTTCTGGCCGGCACGCTTTCCGCGTACGCCGACATCTACTTCGGCGTCTTCGGCGACAGCCAGCCGGGAGGGGACTGGAACTATCCGGTGCTGTCGGCGATCGCGGCGGACATGGCCGGAAGGCGCTTGAGCGTGGTGCTCGGAACCGGGGACTACATCGACGGCGCGCGCAACCTGGACAGCCACAGGGGACAGTGGCTCCATTTCTTCAAAGGGATCGCTCCGCTCCAGCAGTTGGGGAAGGTGCCCGTTGTGCTGGCGCCGGGGAACCATGACATTCGGGGAAGCCGCGCCTACCTGGAGCTCTTCGAGCAGCACTTCGGTCCGGCATACAGAAGCTTCGACATGAATGGCTGCCACTTCATCACTCTGAACACCGAGGAGCCGGGCAGGGCGGGGATGATCGGCGGCGAGCAACTGGCCTGGCTCAAACGGGACCTCGCAGTCACCCCCAACATCACTCCGACTTTCGTCGCCATGCATCGGCCGCTGTGGCCCGTGAGCATACACGTGGGCGAGAGTCTGGATGAGCACCCCGAAGCCCGCGACGCCCTGCACCAGTTGTTCGTCTCCGAGGGCGTCCGCTGCGTGTTCCAAGGCCACGAGCACCTGTTCAACCGCCAGTTCAGGGACGGTGTGGAGTACATCATCAATGGTGGAGCCGGGGGGTCCTTGTATGCGCGGCCCGACCGCGGAGGTTTCCACCACTGGGTCCTGGCGCAGGTGCGGGACGGCAAGCACACCCTGCAGATTCGGAAGATCAAGTTCGAGTGACGGTCACCATTGATCCGTGCCCGTCGCCGACCAATCACCGGCGCGAGCCAAGGAGCGAACCCGTCTTGAACCCCACGAACAGCTTCGAGCAGATCATGTCGCAGATGGCCGTTGCCGAAGGCGCCCACGGCAAGTGGTTCGAGCGCATCCGGGCCGAACTGGATTTCGCCGCGAGGATGGCGGACGCGAACCCGGATCAGGCCGGGGAATGGCGGCCGATCATCGAGCAGGCGGCCGCCCTGGTCGCCAACGGCCTGCGGGGCGGCGGAGGGGACCTTCCGGCGCTGGTTGCGGAAGCCGAAGAGATACTTGCGCCGCTGTCAGCCGCCGCCAAGGAGTACGCGATCTACTGCGCCGGGCACGCGCACATTGACATGAACTGGATGTGGAGCTGGCCCGAGACCGTGGCCGTCACCCATGACACCTTCAGCACCATGGACCGCCTGATGGACGAGTTCCCGAGCTTCCACTTTTCCCAGAGCCAGGCGTCCGTCTATCACGCCATGGAGAAGTACGCGCCTGAGCTGTTTGAGCGAATCCGCAAGCGCATACAGGAGGGCCGCTGGGAGTCCACGGCCTGCCAGTGGGTGGAGGGCAGCAAGAATCTGGCGTCGGGCGAGATTCTCTGCCGCCACCTGCTGTACACCCGGCGCTGGTTCCGGGACAAGCTCGGCCTGCCCTTTGACGCGGTGAAGATCGACTGGGAGCCCGACACTTTCGGCCACTGCTGGACGCTGCCGGGGATTCTCGCCCGGGGTGGCATCAGCCGCTACTATCACCACCGCAGTTCCGGCCCGCAGCTTCAGGCAATGTCCTCGGGCAGCGCCTCTCAGTTGTACTGGTGGGAGGGTAAGGACGGCAGCCGCGTGCTGGCTTACGATGACTCCCCCAACGGCTACAACTGCGAGATCACCCCGCACATGACCCACCTGTTGTTCGCGATCCAGAAACACACCGGGCTGAAGAAGATCCTGTGGGTCTACGGGGTGGGCGACCACGGCGGCGGACCTACCCGCAGGCATCTTCGGGCCGCGCAGGACATGGAAAGCTGGCCGGTCTGGCCGCGGGTGATGCTCACCACCACCGACGCGTTCTTCAGCGACGTGGAGCAGGAGATCGCCGAGAAAGGCCTGGAGCTTCCGGTTCACAAAGGCGAGTTGAACTTCGTGTTCGAAGGCTGCTACACGTCCCAGAGCCGCATTAAGTTCGCCAACCGTTCGGCGGAGAACGACCTGGTGGACACCGAGACCATCGCCCTGTGCGCCAACCGCCTGTGCGGCATGGACTACCCCTCGGCGGTGCTTGAGGAGTGCTGGCAGCGCGCGATGTTCAACCAGTTCCACGACATCCTGCCGGGCTCGGGCGTGAAGGAGACCGTGGAACACGCCCTCGCGCTGTTTCAGGAGAATCTCGCGAACACCGGCATGATCCGCACCCGCAGCCTGCGCGCTCTCGCGGGGATGGTGGACACCTCAGCGCTGGCGCCCGCGGCGCTACCGACCGCATCCGACATGGGCCTGGGCGCGGGCGTGGGGAATGGCGCCTGGTGGGGCGGCGTCTCCAGCCTTGGCGAGGCGGAAGCGGGCGGCGAGGTCTTCGTGGTGTTCAACCCCGCCCCGTTCCAGCGCGACGAGATGGTGT
>MTKY01047530.1_pt1 | contig 12605 bp, 12 predicted proteins | sample 1042731 | NCBI WGS metagenome assembly MTKY01 (sample SAMN06212206, study PRJNA360538) | anaerobic digester metagenome | biome: Wastewater treatment plant; material: sludge; isolation source: anaerobic digester fed with sludge from wastewater treatment plant | place: Denmark: WWTP Soeholt ... | reverse complement strand
GTCGGATGAATTCAGGTCGGCGATCAGGACCGGGCGGCAACTCGTGAGTGCGTCAAGGCTCGGCCCCTCGCCGAGGGTGAACTCGAGCTCGCCAAGTCGAGCGCTGACGTCATCTGCGCCCGAGACGTAACCGGTCGCACCGTCCTCGGCCATCAGGCCGATGGCGACGCCGACGGCTGAAAAGTGCTGGGCCGCGGCTCGACACAGCCGTTCCAGCCGGACGGCCATGTCTGTGACTTCGTCGGGGTCCAGCTGATCTGCCAGGAGGCGCTCAATCACCTCACGATGAGCGAGTTGGCTACCGTCGTCGTTCAAAGCCGCGCACTCCTCGCTCGTGCAACGTGGCCGGATCGAAGCCTCTGCACGGGACAGGCTCATGGTTGATGCGGGCCCGCAGAACAAGGGGCCGGGGCCCGCAGAGTAACCGTCGGTGGTGAGGGCCCAGACTACCTCGTTATTGCGGTGCGAGTGACCATCGCACCGGGTTCGCACCTTGATCAGCGAGCAGCTCGTTGGCGCGGCTGAACGGCTTCGAGCCGAAGAATCCGCGCGAGGCCGAAAGCGGGCTGGGGTGCGCCGACTCGATCACCGGGGTGTCGCCGAGCAACGGCTTGAGTCCTTGGGCGTCCCGCCCCCAGAGGATCGCGACAAGAGGCTGGTCGCGCGCCACCAGTGCGCGAATGGCTTGGTCGGTTACCGCCTCCCACCCCTTGCCACGATGGCTGGCTGTTGCCCCGGAACGGACGGTCAGCACCCGGTTGAGCAGCAGCACTCCCTGTTCCGCCCACGGGCGGAGGTCGCCGGACGGCGAAGGCGGGATGTCGAGGTCGGCTGTTAGCTCAGAGAAGATGTTGGTCAGGCTGCGCGGCAGGGGTCGTACGTCTTGCGCCACTGAGAAGGACAGCCCGACGGGATGGCCGGGGGTCGGGTAGGGGTCTTGGCCAGTGATCAGCACCTTGACGTTCGCCATCGGCTCGGCGAATGCCCGCAGGATGTTGTCGCCGGCGGGTAGATAGGAGTGCCCGTTCGCGACCTCGGCTCGCAGGAACTGCCCCATCGCTTCGATGTCGGTCGCGACAGGCTCGAGTGCCTCCGCCCAATCGGGCGCCATCAGCTCTGACAGCGGCTTCATCTGGCGACCCTGAGCGCTCGAGGGGCGAGGAGCCCGGCGAGCACGCAACCGATGATCGGCACCGCGAACGCAGTCGTCAGCGAGACCCAGTTGGTGAGGATGCCGATGATGGCGGGCCCGGCGAGCAGGCCGAGGTATCCGGTGCCGGCGACCCTCGCGAGGTAGGTGCCTGAGGATGTCGGATCGATGTTGCCGGCAGCGCTGAAGAACTGCGGCACACAACCGGCAAGCCCGACGCCGAACAACGCCCAGGCCGCGATCGCTGTCGGCGGGTTGGGTGCCAGGGCTGCGCCCGCGAGCCCGATCGCGCCGACGACCGCCGCGCGTTGCACGTATGCGGCAGCGCCGATCCGGGCGACGATCCGATCCGCGAACAGTCGTACGGCGGTCATCGTCACCGAGAAGGCGCCGAACGCCCACGCAGCGACGGTCTTGCTGGCTCCGAGTGAGTCGTGCAGGTGCACGGTGCTCCAGTCGTACGCGACGCCCTCCGACAGCAGAAGCATGAAGGCGAGCAGCGACAGCAGTACGACGCGACCGGTCCACGGCGCTCGCCTGACATCAGCTGTGGTCGGCACAACTGGTCGAGTGCTCAACAGGGCCGGCCGAGCGATGAGTGTCACGGCGATGCCGGCAATCGCCGCAGAACCCAACGTCAAACGGATGTCGACGGCGGTGGCGATCAGCAGGCCGCCGATGATCGACGCAGCGAGGCCGCCGAGGGAGAACAGGGCATGGAACGCGCTGATGATGGGTCGCCCGTATGCCCGCTCGACCTCGACCGCCTGCGCATTCTGGGCGACGTCGACGATGCCATTCGCGGCACCGAGGACAGCGAGTGCGACAGCGAGGCCAGCGACACTTGTTGCGAGCGCCGGCCCGATCAGGGCAGTGCTGAGGGCAAGACCGGCGCTGAACGTGACGGGTCGGCTACCGAGCCGGTCGATGATGCGCCCGCCGACCTTCATACCGATCAGAGCGGTGCCACCCATGAGCAGCAGGGCGTAGCCGAGGGTGGCCTGGTCCGCGCCCGTGCGATCGAGGATTTCCGGGATGTGGACGACCCACATGCCGAGCACGAATCCGTTGAGTGCGAAGAACGCGAACGTCGACATCCGCGCTCGCGCAAGGGGCATGTCGTGAGCCTATCGGCGTGGATAGACTGCCCGGGCTGTGTCAGCCATCGCCTCCTACCGCGCCCTGTTGCGGATCGTTGGGCCCGCCTACATCGTCGTAGCCTTCCTCGGGCGAATTCCGCTTGCCATGAGCCAGCTCGGTGTCCTCGTGCTGGTCAGCACCACGACGGGTCGGTACGGTCTCGGCGGGGCCGCTGCAGGCGTCCTCGCCATCGCCAATGCCATCGGATCACCGCTTGCGGGAGCGCTCGCTGACCGGATCGGGCAACGCCCGGTCGTGCTCGTGCAGTCACTCGTCGGCGCGGCCGGACTCGCCGGAATTGTTGCGGTCACCGATCCCGAAGCGTCCAACGCAGCGATCTTTGCGATGGCAGCGATCACCGGGTTCGCCATGCCGCAGGTTGGCCCATTGGCCCGCGTACGCTGGCGACCCATCACGGCCGACGCGGGTGATCAGCGTCGGCTGGTCGATGCCGCGTTCTCCTACGAGGGCGCGGCGGATGAAGCCTCGTTCGTCCTCGGTCCCGCCACGATCGGCGTGCTCGCACTGATCGCTGAGCCGGCTGGTGCTCTGTTGGCGGCCGCGGTCCTGCTCGCGGTCTTCGGTTCGTGGTTCGCCATCCATCCGACATCAGCGTTGGTAGCAAAGCAGACCTCACGCAGTGGAGCGGGTTCTGGGTCGCTGTGGACCGCGGTGTTCCTCGTGCTGGTGTCGGCGCAGTTCTGCATCGGGATCATCTTCGGCAGTGTGCAGACCGGAAGCACGGTGCTGGCGACCGCCGAGGGTCGCGCCGGTCTCGCCGGGTTGATCCACGCGACACTGGGCATCGGCAGCGTCATCGCCGGGCTGGCCATCACGGCTCTGCCGGAGCGCATCCTCTATGCCACCCGCATGCTCGTCGCTGCGCTTGCCCTGCTCGTTCTGTCCTCGCCGCTGCTTCTGGTCGACTCAGTCGCGTCGTTGGTCGGCGTCATCGCGTTGCTGGGCTTTGCCGTGGCGCCCTACATGATCAGCAACTTCGCACTCGCTGGGATCCTGGTGCCACTGCACCGGGTCGGGACGGCGATGACGCTGCTCGCCGGTGCGACAGGTGTCGGCTACGCCCTCGGTGCATCGATCGCCGGGCGCCTCGCCGACGATCACGGTCATACGGCGGCGTTCGCCGCCACCGTCAGCGCTGCCGGTCTGGCCGTGCTGCTCGCCGTGACGGCCAATCGTGGGCTCCGCGAAGCACGGCCCACCAACGCCTGAGTCCGGGCGTCAGAGTTAGGGCGGTGGGTAGGTCGCCCTTCGCGACGCAGAATGGGCGATTGGGTCACCGCGCAAGGGCTGGTTGGGCGACGAACCCACCGCTCCGCGGGTCAGAGCTTGGCGAGTGGGGTCACGTCGAGGCCGAGTGCTTCGCCAACCGCGCCGTTGACGAGCTTGCCCTCGTGCGTGCTGAGTCCACCGGCAAGAGCTGTGTCATCGGTGACGGCCTGACGCCACCCCTTGTCGGCGAGCGCGACCGCGTAACGGAGGGTGACATTGGTCAAGGCGTATGTCGAGGTGCGCGGCACCGCGCCAGGCATGTTGGCGACGCAGTAGAAGATCGAGTCGTGCACCTTGAACGTCGGGTCGTCATGCGTTGTCGCGCGTGAGCTCTCAAAGCACCCACCTTGGTCGATTGCGATGTCGACGAGCACTGAGCCGGGCCGCATCGTGGCGACGAGGTCATCGCTGATGAGTGTTGGCGCCTTGGCGCCGGGTACGAGCACAGCGCCGATCACGAGGTCGGCTTCGCGTACGGCTTTCTCAATCGCGTATGAGTTGGACGCGACGGTCGTGATCATGCCGGCGAAGCGTGCATCGACCTGTCGCAGCTTGGCGACATCGAGGTCGAGGATCTCAACCCGAGCACCCATCCCGCGCGCGACCTCGGCAGCGTTGACGCCCGACACTCCTGCACCGATCACCACGACATCGGCCGGGTAGACGCCGGGGACGCCACCGGGCAGTACGCCGCGGCCCCCGTTGCTGGCCAACAGATGTTGGAATCCGACCTGCGGCGCGAGCCGGCCAGCAACCTCCGACATCGGCGCAAGAAGAGGCAATGACCCGTCGGACAGCTGCACCGTCTCGTACGCGATGGACGTTGTCCCGGACGTCAGCAGCGCTTCGGTGCACTCGCGGCCGGCGGCGAGGTGGAGGTAGGTGAAGAGCGTCTGGCCCTCGCGCATCCGGCCATACTCTTCGGCGATTGGTTCCTTGACCTTGAGCACCAGCTCGGCAGTCTCCCAGACTTCGTCGGCCGTACTCAGCATCTTGGCGCCAGCGGCCACAAACTCGTCATCGGTGATCGATGAGCCGATACCGGCGTCGTGCTCGATGACGACGTCGTGACCACGACCGGAAAGCTCGTGCACGCCGGCAGGCGTGATGGCAACGCGGAACTCATTGTTCTTGACCTCGCGGGGGACCCCGACCAGCATGTTGTGCTCCTTCGAAACGATTCGATAGTCCTATGGTGAAGGAAGTGCGGTTTCAGCCGCAACCTTTCGAAGAACATTCGGTATGCTTGACTCCGAAGCACCGATCGTGCGTTGAGAGTCTACGGAGAGGTCGAGATGCCGAAGGATGTTCACGGGCTAGATGACCTCGACCATCGCATCGTCGAGGCGCTGCGTGCAGAGGGCCGGATGGCCAACAATGCGCTCGCCGACAAGGTCGGGGTCGCCGCTTCGACCTGTCTCGTCCGACTGCGCAGCCTTGTCGACCGCGGCGTGATCGCCGGCTTCCACGCCGAGGTGGATCCCGCCTGGTTCGGCCGTCCGATCCAGGCAATGATCGCCGTACGCCTTCGCGCCGAGGCCCGGTCGTCGATCAACGAGTTCTCCGACCGACTGGCGGCCATGCCTGCGGTACTCAATGTCTACTTCCTCGCCGGTGCCGATGACTTCCACGTTCACGTGGCGGCGCGCGATTCCGAAGACCTGCGGGCGTTCGTCGTCGACCAACTCAGCGCAGCGCCCGAGGTGGCGTTGACCGAGACCAATCTGATCTTCCAGCACAAGCGCGGACAGCTCGCAGACTAGTGCCCTACTTCCAGACGGAAGCGATCTCCTTGCGGTAGCGCCGCCCCGGACCTCGCGTCAGCACCGCCAACACCGGGGCCGGGATCTCCCTTTTCAGTCCTGCGACATCCTCAGGCTCGGCCCCATCGAGCAACCAGGCCGCGAACGTGCCGGCGCCGCCTTTGTGTGCCTTGCGGACATCGACCTGCGCCTTCTTGAACTCGGGAGTCTTGTGGTGCGCCGCCGACCATGGCTCGAGGTCGCGCTCCTCGTGGGTGAGGTGCAAGTCGAGAACGGTTTGCAGCTCGGCGATCGCGGAGCGGGCAGAGTCGAGGTTGGTCTGAGATGGGTCAGCGGTGAAGGCCTTCATCGCTCCCTCGGCACCGACCAGCGCTGCACTCATCCGGTCGTGTTCGCCGTCCAGTTCTTCGACGAGCTTCGGGTCGACGCCCAGCTGGGTGAATGCCGGCCAGAAGATTGTTTCCTCATCGTCGTGGTGGTGGTGGAGCTGGAATGCGAAGTTGCCCCAGGCCCGGCTGAGCTCGGCGGCTCGGCTCTTGTCGCCGGGACTGAAAACGGCAAGCGCAGCGTCGAAACGCTTCATGTCTCGTCTGAAAGCCGCATGGATGATGGTGTTCATGGTCAGGTGCTTCGTCATGGCTGACTCCCGCCGTTGGTTGGTCCAGCATGGGATTCTGCGCTGATTACGTGCTGCATGTCCATCTCCTGCGCGATTAGCGGGCGAGTCGCTGCTCGAGACGCTCTCGAGCACCTGGCCATTCGTCGTCAGTCATGGAGAAGAGAACGGTGTCGCGCCACGTCCCGTCCTGTCGGAGCCGGTGCTTGCGAAGCACGCCCTCGCGTACGCCTCCGATGCGAACGATCGCGGCCTGCGAGCGCTCGTTGAAGATGTCGGTGTGCCAGACCACCCGCACACAGTCGAGGTCGTCGAAGGCGCGCCGCAGGAGCAGAAGCTTGGCTTCGGTGTTGAGAGCTGTGCGCCAGAATCGACTGCCGATCCACGTGTGGCCGATCGCGACGGTACGTAGAGCCGGAACGATGTCGTAATAGGTCGTGACACCGGCAACGTCGCCGGTGTCCAGGTCGACCTGGACCCACATGATGAGGTCGGTACGTGCGAGGTACTCGGCAACAAGCGCCTCGGCATCGGCAAGGGTCGTTGGCCGGTCGACCGCGAGCCACCGGAAGACCCCGTCATCGTCTGACGCCTTGAGCAGCCCAGCCGCATGGTCCGCGCGGAGCGCTTCGAGGCGTACGTGCTCGCCGATCAACGTCGGCGTGGCGTAGTAGTCGGCGTTCATGCCGACAACCTATCTAGCGGGACAGTCGGTCGAGGAAAGCGATCAGGAGCGCTTCACGCAACGCGGGGGGAGCGATGTCGAGGAGTGCGTTGACCGGTGCCATCCGTTCGGGGACGGTGACTTCGCCTGTGTCCGAGCCGAGTCCTGCGAGTGCGAGCAGCCCGTCGAATGCCTCGTCGTCGAGCGTTGTCGGGTCGATCGCGACTGCCGCTGCGCGAAGCTCTTCGTCGATGACGATCGGGCCGGCCGCGACTGCAGCTTCAATCGACTCCGCCAGGGCGACTAGGAACTCCGGTACGGCTGGCGCGGTCGCTGCGCACACCGTGAGGTGCAGCGACGCTGGCATCTGGCGATAACTCATCTGGGGTTGTACGAACCAGCCGCGGGTCAGCATCTCGTCACTGATCGTGAAGACGTCGCACGACTCATCGGTGCTCAGAGTCACGAGCGACGAGTCGGGACGCGTCACGAGGTCGACGTGCTCCTGAGCCTCGATGCCGGTGACCAGTGCGGCGGTGCCATCGAGTGTCGTGCGTACGAGGTTGAGATAGCCGTCGTCGCCGATCAGGTTGACCACGGCCCACGCTGCTGCGAGCGGGCCACCGGACTTGGTCGACTGGGTCGTCGCATTGAGCATCGTGTAGCCCGGCCAGTCGGCGCTGGCAAAATATTGCGATTTTCGCAGCTCTGGGGTCGCGTGCAGGAGCAGCGAGACGCCCTTGGGTGTGTACGCGTACTTGTGCAGGTCGGCAGAGATGCTGGAAATGCCTGGCACCCGAAAGTCCCACGGATCGATCGTGCGCCCGAGCCGCTCCGCCCACGGCAAAACCCATCCACCAATGCAGGCATCGACATGGAACCGCAGGCCACGCCTCAGCGTCTCGGCGGCGATCGCGCCGATCGGGTCGATCACGCCGTGCGCGTACGACGGCGCCGACGCTGCGACGAGGACAACCCGGTCGCTGTACTGGTCCATCGCTGCCGTCATCGCGGCAGGATCGGCGCGCTTGGTCACGGGGTCGACGTCGACACTGATGCGCTCGACCCCGAAGTAGTGGGCAGCCTTGTTGAACGCAGCGTGGATCGTGGTCGGAACGATCATCACGGGATCGGCCACGCCGGGTTGCGCGTCTCGAGCTCCTTGGACGGCGAGCAGGATCGACTCGGTGCCACCGGACGTGACGGTGCCAACGACCTGGTCACCCGCGTTGAAGAGCGGTCGCGCAAAGGCGACGAGGTCCTTCTCCATCGCGAGCAGACTCGGAAACGCAGTAGGGTCGAGCCCGTTGGTCGAGGCATACATCGCCAGCGCCTGCTTGCCGATGGCATCGGCGTCGGCGATCCCGGAGTCGTAGACGTACGCCAAGGTGCGTCCGCCATGGGTCGGCAGATCATTGACGCGCAGCTGATCGAGTCGCCGCAGGATCTCAGCGCTAGACATCGGCCACCCCGCTCAGCTTTTCGTCGAGGGAATATCGGCGTAGGAAGATCAGGCTCAGCGCAATCAGTGCCGCTGGTACGAGCGAGAACCCGACAGCGATTGCCGTCCTGGCGCTGTCGGGCTGCACGGCGGTGTGGTCAGTCGACGAGACATACCCACCGATGGCAAGGATCACGGCAAAGATCCCCGGGCCGATGGCAAGACCGAGTGTCTCGCCAGCAGTCCAGACTCCGGTGAAGACACCGATCCGGTTCTCGCCCGATGTCATGGCGTCATGGGCGGCGACGTCGGGGAGCATCGCCATCGGGAACACCTGGGCACCGGCGTAGCCGATGCCGACGAATGCAGCCGCGATGTAGACGACAACCGTCTGGTTGGCTTCGGCTCGTACCAGCGCGATCGCCCCAGCGATGAGGAAGAGCGACGCGATCAAGTAGCCCGACTTCTTACCGTGCCGTCCGGCGTATCGCTCCCACAGCGGTGTCACCAGCAGTGCCGGCCCGACGAATGCGGCAAACAAGATTGTCGCGGCGCCAGAGTTGTCCAGCAGGTCGTCCGCGACGTACGCGACACCAGCAAGCATCGCGCCGACTCCAGCGGCTTGAAGCACGAAAGCCGTCAACAGCATGCGGAAGTCTGGTGTCGATGCCACCAGCCTGAGCTGATCACGCAGCGTTCCGGTGGCGGCCTCGGTGGTGTGCTCCGGAGCGTTGCGGGTCCCGCGCCAGGCACCGAGCACACCGATCACGAGGATCACCGCGATGTAGACACCCATGAGCCGGTAGCCCTTGGCCGTCGGATCTCCTCCAAAGGCATTGACGACGATCGGGGCAGTCGCACCCGACAGCAGGATCGCCAGCGCCAGCACGACAACCCGCCAGGTCATGAGCTTGGTTCGCTCGGTGTAGTCGAGGGTGATCTCGGCAGGCATCGCGACATAGGGCACCTGGAAGAACGCGTATGCGGTGGCGCAGGCCAGGAACAACAGCACGACATACGCGCCTGCGAGAGCCGGAGGACCGGTCGGCCCGGCGAACAACAAGGCAAAACAGACCGCCAACGCGAGTCCGCCCTTGAGCAGGAACGGTCGACGCCGGCCCCCCGGCGCCGTCGAGCGGTCGCTGATGCGTCCGGCGATCGGGTTGAGGATGACGTCCCACGCCTTGGGAACGAACACGATGAACCCGGCGATGACGGCCGCGATGCCGAGCGTGTCGGTGAGATACGGGAGCAGCAGCAGGCCGGGGACCGTGCCGAACGTGCCGGTCGCGACGCTGCCGAGTGCGTAGCCCCGACGCACAGATGGATCAAGCGCGGAGCTGGAAGAGGAGGGCATGCCGACAGTTCTACACGGCGGCGGGTGCAACGCGTCCTTGATCAGACTGGGCGGGTCTTCTTGGCGTGCGGATCGCGTACGGAGTTGAGCTCGCGAAGGAAGTTGGCCGCCCACAGGTCGATGTCGTTCTCCATGACCTGACGACGCATCGCCTTCATCCGTCGCGCATTCTCCCGCGGATCGGCGTTGATCGCCGCCAGGAGCATCTGCTTCATGCCGTTGATGTCATGCGGGTTGACTTGGTAGGCCGACTTCAGCTCGGATGCGGCGCCGGCGAACTCGCTCAGCACCAGTGCGCCCTTCTCGTCGTATCGGCAGGCGACATATTCCTTGGCGACGAGGTTCATGCCGTCGCGCAGCGGGGTGACGACCATGACATCGGCGGCACGATAGAGAGCGGCCATCTCCTCTCGCGGATATGACGCGTGCAGGTAGGTCACGGGTTGCTGGCCAATGCGGCCGACGTCGCCGTTGATGCGCCCGACCAGTCGGTTGATGTCGTCGCGCAGAAGGATGTATTGCCCGACCCGTTCGCGTGACGGGGTGGCCACTTGGACGAACACGGCATCGTCGACGTTCAATGCGCCGTCAGCGATCAGCTCGCCGAAGGCACGCAAGCGCTGACGCAGTCCCTTGGTGTAGTCGAGCCGATCGATGCCGAGCAGCACGGTCTTGGGGCTGCCGAGGCTCTCGCGGATCTCGGCTGCACGGGCAACGACCGCAGGAGTGCGGGCCAGCTCCTCAAAGCCGGCAGCGTCGATCGAGATGGGATAGGCCTTGGCGAGCACGATGCGGCCGTCGGGGAGATAGACGGTGTCACGGTGTGTCTTGTGACCGACGCGCTGGCGCACCAACCGGATGAAGTTCTGGGCGGCGCCGGGCATCTGGAAGCCGACCAGGTCGGCACCCAGAAGGCCTTCAAGGATCTGTCGACGCCACGGGAGCTGCTGGAACAACTCGGTCGGAGGAAACGGAATGTGCAGGAAGAAGCCGATCCGCAGGTCTGGGCGCAGCTCGCGAAGCATCGAGGGCACGAGCTGCAGCTGGTAGTCCTGCACCCACACGACGCCGTTCTTCTTGGCGATCTTGGCGGCCTTCCGGGCGAAGCGCTTGTTGACGCGTACGTAGGAGTCCCACCATTCGCGGTGGAACTCCGGTGGCGCGACGACGTCGTGATAGAGAGGCCACAAGGTGGCGTTGGAGAAGCCCTCGTAGTACTCAGCGACCTCGTCGTCTGACAACGGGACGGGTACGAGGTGCATGCCGTTGTGGTCGAACGGCTTGAGCTTTTCGTTGGGTGCGCCGTGCCACCCGATCCAGGCCCCACCATTGCGGCGTATCACGGGCTCGAGGGCGGTGACCAGGCCGCCGGGAGACTTGCGCCACGTCGTCTCGCCGTCGGGGCCGGTGATCCGGTCCACGGGCAGGCGATTGGCGATCACCACGAATTCTGCGAGGCCAGACGCCATGGCGCCCAGCCTAGTGGTGCGCGCCTATCTCGGCGCGACGCCAAGCTGGCGCAAGATGTCGTCTAGGTGCTTCATGATCGCCAGCGACTCATCGAGCGGCAGCAGCTCCGACTCGGTCTTGTCTGCTCTGAGGCAGTCAGCAACCTCGATGATCTCGTGCGCGTAGCCGCGGCCGGTGACGGGTTCGTTGAACGTCTCGATCGCGTCGCCGCGGGTGACAGTCAAGCCAGTGGTCTCGTGGAATCGTGGGTGCATCTCGATCAGACCCCCAGTGCCGGCAACTGAAGCGCGGTTGTCGGAGCAGGCCACCTGATTCCAGGCGATGTTGGCGACGGCGCCATTCTCATACGTCAGGGTGGCTCCGGCGTTGACGTCGATGCCCTGATCGGACAGCACGCCCGTTGCGACGATCTTCTTCGGTTCACCGAGCAGGAGGTAGGCGAACGTCGCCGGATAGATGCCGACATCGAGCAGCGCACTGGCGCCGAGCGTCGGGTCCCACATGCGGGCCGAGTCTGCCGCTGCCGCGAAGCCGAGCTCGGCTCGCACCTGTTGAGGTGTGCCGATCGCCCCGTCCCGCACCAGCTGGAGCATCTTGCGGGTGTTGGGATTGGTGCGGGTCCACATCGCCTCGGCCAAAAAGAGGCCGCGCGACCTCGCCTCGGCGATCATCGTGGCGGAGTCATTGGCGTTGAGGTTCAGCGGCTTCTCGCACAACACTGCCTTGCCACCCTCGAAGCACGTCATCACATCCTCGAGGTGTCGGCTGTGCGGCGTGGCGACATAGATGACGTCGACGTCGGGATCAGCGGCGAGCTCTTCGTACGAGCCATGGGAGCGCGCTCCGCCGTATCGGTCGGCAAATTCTGTGGCCGCCTCGACGCGGCGAGAGCCAACCGCGGCGAGCTCGCTGCCCTCGACTAGCGCGAGGTCGGTGGCAAATTGCTCGGCGATGCGACCCGTGGCGAGGATGCCCCAGCGGATCGTGCGTGGATTGGTCGGCATGACACCACTATGTCAAATGACATCGTTGTAGTTCGTGGACTAAGATGCACGGTATGAGCGCAGTGGAGAAGACCAGCCAGGCGAACACGGCGGCTGTCGAGTCACTGTCTGAGCGGGACCGCGAGATCTTGGCACTCGAGCGCCTCTGGTGGCAGTACGCCGGCGCCAAGGAGCAGGCGATTCGCGAAAAGTTCGACATGTCGGCGACGCGCTACTACCAGGTGCTCAATGCGTTGATTGACCGCGAGGATGCGCTTGCCTTCGATCCGTTGCTCGTCAAGCGTCTGCGCCGACTGCGAGCTGGCCGACAGCGCAGCCGGTCTGCCCGGCGCCTGGGCATCGATCTCTGACGGAGCCAGTCGTGGACCACCGCAGATCCCCCAGTCGCAACCTCTTCGTTCCTTCCAGCTGGTTCATCTTCTTCACGATTGCTGTGTGCCTGGCAGCGGCCGGGACGCTCGGCTGGCTCCTGGTGAAGGGCGATGACGACAACGGCACCGCGACCCCGCCGAATGCGTCGGCAACGACACCGGCGCCGACCCCGACCCCGACTGATCGAAGCTGTCGAAGAGGATCATCTTGGAGAGTGCGTTGCTGTGTTTTCGGCTGTTGGGGGAGCGGTGGAGGCGAGTGCCGGGGAGCTATGCCTGACGGGAGCCAAGATCAGCCATGAGGATGCCCTTTCGGCGCCCTGATCCCCTCAGTCCCCC
>MTKY01052531.1_pt1 | contig 12610 bp, 14 predicted proteins | sample 1042731 | NCBI WGS metagenome assembly MTKY01 (sample SAMN06212206, study PRJNA360538) | anaerobic digester metagenome | biome: Wastewater treatment plant; material: sludge; isolation source: anaerobic digester fed with sludge from wastewater treatment plant | place: Denmark: WWTP Soeholt ... | reverse complement strand
GCACGACGGGGCGATCGCCAGAACGAGGCGGCGCGCGAGATGAACCGTGCGCTCGGCGACATGGACAAATTGATGCGCGATCAGCAGCAATTGCGCGACGACACCCATCGCGACGGCAGGCAACAGCAAGGCCGGCGCGGCGGACAAGAAGGGAGAGGAACGCGGCAGGACGGCGACGGCGAGGACGGACGCTCACTGCGCGACCGTCAGCAGGAACTGCGCAATCGCCTCGGGGACATCCAGAAGCGGCTCGGCCGCAGGGGCGGCGCGCAGGGCGATCTGAAGGCTGCCGAAGACGCCATGCGCGAAGCGGACGGCCAGCTCGGTGAAGGCGGCGATCGAGGCAAGGCTGCCGACGCGCAAGGTCGCGCCCTCGACGCCCTGCGCCGTGGTGCGAACCAACTGGCGCAGCAAATGCAGAATGGCGATCCCTCGCAACAGGCCGGGCGCGGCGAGGGGCCCGCCATGGGCGAACCAGACGGCCAGAGCCCGTCCGAAGCCGATCCGCTCGGCCGTCCGACACGCGACCCGCGCTACAACCCCCGCGCCAAATATGACCCGATGGGCGTCAGCCCGGCGTTGCGGGCGCAGCGCGTTCTGGAGGAACTGCGCCGGCGGCTTGGCGACGTCTCGCGGCCGCAGGAAGAACTCGACTATCTCGAACGACTGATTCGGCGCTACTGAACGCTGATCTCGTGGACCCCGCAGCCGCGCGAGCGGCAGCGATCTGGATGGAGCGGATGAGCGCCAATCTTGTGATTTCGGTTGCCCTCGGAGCAGTGGTCATCGTCCTTGTGCTCGGCCTTTTCAACATGATGCGTGGGGGCGACTCGAACCGCTCGCAGATGCTGATGCGTTGGCGCGTCGCCCTGCAGTTCGTGGCGATCATCGTCATCATGGGCGCTCTCTGGCTTCGGAGCTGATCGCAGATGGTCCGCCTCAACAAGATCTACACACGCACCGGCGACGACGGGACGACGGGCCTCGCCAACGGCGAAAGACGATCAAAAGCCGATCTTCGCGTCGAGGCTTACGGCGCCGTCGACGAGACCAATTCCGCCATCGGCATGGCGCGCATTGCCCTCGGCGACGACCCCGCCGGGCTCGATCCCGTCCTCGCGCGAATTCAGAACGACCTCTTCGACCTTGGGGCCGACCTCGCAACGCCTGCTGATTCTCCGCGGGGCGAAGGCGCCCTGCGTATCGTCGAAAGTCAGGTCCACTGGCTCGAAAGCGAGATCGACCGCGTCAACGAGCCGCTGGCGCCCCTGCGGTCGTTTGTCCTGCCCGGCGGGTCGCCTGCCGCAGCCGCCTTGCACATGGCGAGAGCCATATCGCGCAGGGGAGAGCGGATCATGGTGGCGCTCGCCGCGACACCCGGCGAGACGGTCGACCAGCCCGCCTTGCGCTACGTGAACCGATTGTCGGACCTGCTCTTCGTCGCCGCCCGGGCGGCAAATAGCAACGGCGCGGCCGATGTGCTCTGGGTTCCCGGCAAGAACCGTTAATTCCGGGCTGCGAAACGGGCTGCGTGCAATGCGGCATGCGCGTTGACTCGCCTTGACCCGGCGAGTACCAAGCCATGCGAATTCAGACGCCGAGGAGCTGGAGATGAAGGTTCTCGTGCCCGTCAAACGGGTTGTCGACTACAACGTGAAGATTCGGGTGAAATCGGACGGTTCGGGAGTCGATCTCGCCAACGTCAAGATGTCGATGAATCCGTTCGACGAAATCGCGGTAGAGGAGGCGTTGCGTCTCAAGGAAGCCGGCAAGGCGACCGAGGTGATTGTCGTGTCGGTCGGCCCGGCGCAGGCCTCCGAGACCATTCGAACCGGCCTCGCGATGGGCGCCGATCGCGGCGTGCTCGTGAAGGTCGACGGCCCGGTCGAGCCGCTGGCGGTCGCCAAGATCGTCAAGGGCGTGGCGGAAGCCGAACAGCCTGGACTGATCATCCTCGGCAAGCAGGCGATCGATGACGATTGCAACCAGACCGGTCAGATGCTGGCGGCTCTGCTCGGATGGCCACAGGGCACGTTCGCCTCGAAGCTGGAGCTGGCCGATGGCGGGCTCAGCGTCACGCGCGAAGTCGACGGCGGCTTGCAGACGGTCGCGCTCAAGGGTCCTGCCGTGGTCACGACGGATCTGCGCCTCAACGAGCCGCGCTACGCTTCGCTCCCGAACATCATGAAAGCCAAGAAGAAGCCGATCGACGAGAAGGCGCCCGCCGACTACGGCGTTGACGTCACGCCGCGCCTGACGGTCCTGAAGACGACCGAACCCGCCGCGCGCAAGGCCGGCGTGAAGGTCGGCTCCGTCGCCGAGCTGGTCGGCAAGTTGAAGAACGAAGTGGGAGTGATCTGATGGCGACGCTTCTTCTCGCCGAAGTCCAGAACGGCAAGCTCAACGACGCGACGGCCAAGGGCCTCGCGGCCGCAGCTGCGCTTGGGGCCCCGGTTCATATCCTCGTTGCGACGCAGAACGGCGACGCCGTAGCGGCGGAAGCCGCCAAGCTCGCCGGCGTCGAAAAGGTCCTGCTCGCGGACGACGCGCTTTATGCGCATCAGCTTGCGGAGCCGACAGCGGCCCTGATCGTCGGCCTGGCCGGTGGGTACGACGCGATCGTCGCTCCGGCGACCGTTTCAGCGAAGAACATCATGCCCCGCGTTGCGGCCCTGCTCGACGTGATGCAGTTGTCCGAGATTACCGCCGTCGTGTCATCCGACACGTTCGAGCGCCCGATCTACGCCGGCAACGCGATCCAGACGGTACAATCGAAGGACGCAAAGAAGGTCATCACCGTCCGTACCGCCTCGTTCAAGGCGGCGGGAGAAGGCGGCTCGGCCAGCGTCGAGAAGATTTCGGCCGCCGCCGATCCGGGTCTTTCGGCTTTCACGTCCGAGGCGCTCGCCAAGTCCGATCGTCCCGAACTCGCCTCCGCCAAGATCATCGTCTCCGGCGGCCGCGCGATGCAGAGCTCCGACAATTTCAAGAAGTACATCGAGCCGGTCGCCGACCGCCTCGGAGCCGCCGTCGGCGCCTCTCGCGCAGCGGTGGACGCGGGTTACGCCCCCAACGACTGGCAGGTCGGGCAGACCGGCAAGGTCGTCGCCCCGGATCTGTATGTCGCGGTCGGCATTTCCGGCGCAATCCAGCATCTTGCTGGTATGAAGGACTCAAAGGTCATCGTCGCCATCAACAAGGACGAGGAAGCGCCGATCTTTCAGGTGGCGGACTACGGTCTCGTGGCCGATCTGTTTTCGGCGATGCCGGAACTAGACCAAGAGTTGCAGAAGATCGGCCGCTGACGCGGCCGGTTTCCCGGCATATGCTGGGCGCGTGGCGAAACCGGACGGGCAAATGGGAACGCAGATCGCGAAAGTAGGCATCATCGGGGCCGGCCAGATGGGCAAGGGCATCGCGCAGGTCTGCGCGGCGTCGGGCTTCCAGGTGGCGCTCAACGACCTCTCCGAAGACCGCCTGAAGGCGGCCGTCGAGGACATCGACAGCGCCTTTGCGCGTCAGCACGAACGCGGTCAGCTTGCAGCGGGCGAACGCGACGAGCGCATCGCCAGAATCCAGACCTCGACAGACTATGCGCCCTTCGCCGAGTGCGATCTCGTGATCGAATGCGCGAGCGAGAGCGAAGAGCTGAAGCGGAAGATCTTCGCCCAGCTCTGTCCCGTCCTGCGCAAGGACGCGATGATCGCGACCAATACGTCTTCGATCTCGATCACCCGTCTCGCCGCCTCGACCGACCGTCCCGAGCAATTTATCGGGATACATTTCATGAATCCCGTGCCACGCATGCAGCTGGTGGAGTTGATCCGCGGCATCGTGACGGAAGACGCAACGTTCGAAGCAGCGCGCGACTTTATCGGCCGCCTCGGCAAGACTCTCACGTTTTCCGAGGATTTCCCCGCCTTCATCGTCAACCGTATTCTGCTGCCGATGATCAACGAGGCCGTGTATACCCTCTATGAGGGCGTAGGGTCGGTCGACGCGATCGACACGGCGATGCGGCTCGGCGCCAATCACCCGATGGGACCGCTTCAGCTGGCGGATTTCATCGGCCTCGACACCTGCCTGTCGGTGATGCAGGTTCTGCACGAGGGCCTGGCGGACTCGAAGTACCGCCCCTGCCCGCTGCTCGTGAAATATGTCGAGGCCGGCTGGCTCGGTCGCAAGACGCAGCGCGGCTTCTACGACTACCGGAGCGGCACGCCGGTCCCGACGCGCTGATTCGTCGCGCCTTCACAATACCGTCTTCGGCCCTATAGACTGTGTCTGCGGCGAGATTCGGCCCCGCCGAATCACAGACACGGGGTGCTCCGTTTGACGGTCCACTTCCAACCGACCATCCGGCCGGAGGCGTGTCCGGCGTTGGTGCTCAACGCGGACTATCGACCGCTGAGCTACTATCCGCTGTCGCTCTGGTCCTGGCAGGATGCGATCAAGGCAGTATTTCTCGACCGTGTGAACATCGTCTCGCACTACGAACGGACGGTCCGAAGTCCGAGCTTCGAGATGAAGCTTCCTTCCGTCGTTTCATTGAAGACGTATATCAAGCCTGCCCGGCATCCGGCATTCACCCGCTTCAACGTGTTTCTTCGGGATCGTTTCGCCTGCCAGTACTGCGGCCAACCGGAGGATCTCACCTTCGACCACGTCGTGCCTCGCTCGAAGGGCGGCCTGACGACCTGGGAAAACGTCGTCGCGGCCTGTTCGCCCTGCAACCTCAGAAAGGGCGACCGGCTTCCTGACGAAGTGCACATGTGGCCAGCAAAAGCGCCGTATCAGCCCGAGATCGAGGATCTGATGCGTAACGGGCGCCTTTTCCCGCCCAACTATCTGCACGAAAGCTGGATGGATTATCTCTACTGGGATTCCGAACTGGAGCCCTGAAGGTCGCTATCGCGCGCGTTTGGCAGACTGGCTCCGGACCGGATGCGCCTTGTCCTGAGCGACATCGAATTCCACCGCGACATTTGCGCCGTCTGCGGGAGGCGAGACGAGCCTCGCGCTGAATGCAGCTCGCTCACCCGGCTCGATACGCTGGCGCGTCGAATTTGTTGTCCATGCGTAGATCGCACGGCCGTCGCCGTCGCGAACTTCGACCTTCATCGGCGGAACCGTTTGCACTTCGGCTGTTTGGTTCAGAACCTCCCCCTCGACCACGAGTACGCGACGGTCGCCTTCCGTCGCGATGCGGGTCGCCGCCAGGGCGATATCGAGCTTGGCGAGATTGACAGGCAAACCGACGAGGTCGAACAGAATGGCGGCGCGGGGCTCGGCTCGCACGACCGAACCGCGAAGAGCAATTATTCCCATGAACAGGACAAGGACCGTCGAGACAAGGATGGGCCCGGAGCGCATTCCCCGCGCCAATCCCGGCGAGGCCTCGGACGGCGCCCTCGGCGCAGCGGGTGTAGCGAGCGTGCCGTCACGCAACATCGGAGTATCCGCCATTCTGAGACATGCCGAGGTTTCATAGATCGCAGGCTTATGGTTAATCGTGGGTTAACCCCGCGAATCGACCGATCCATCGCCGCGGGACATGCAGGATGCGCCCTTGGTTCGATTCGAAAACGTCGGGCTGAGATACGGGATGGGGCCAGAGGTCCTTCAAGACCTTTCGTTCTCGATCGAGCCCGGATCGTTTCAGTTCCTGACCGGACCCTCCGGCGCAGGCAAGACGACGCTGATGAAACTGCTTCTGCTCTCGCTGAGGCCGACGCGGGGTCTGATTTCCCTGTTCGGGCAGGATTCCTCACAACTTGGGAAGGACGCCATCACTGCGATCCGCAGGCGGATCGGCGTTGTCTTCCAGGATTTTAGACTGCTCGATCACCTGACCACCTACGAAAATGTCGCCCTGCCTCTACGTGTGCAGAACCGCCGCGCCGGCGCCTATCGTGACGAAGTGGTCGAACTCTTGCGATGGGTCGGGCTGGGCGAAAGAATGCACGTCTACCCCGAGGTCTTGTCCGGCGGAGAAAAGCAGCGCGCGGCTATCGCGCGAGCGCTCATCGTGCGACCTGAACTGCTGCTGGCGGACGAGCCGACCGGCAATGTCGATCCGGCGATGGCGCGCCGCATCATCCGGCTGTTCGTGGAATTGCAGCGTTCTGGCACCTCGGTGGTCGTCGCCACCCACGATCTCGGCCTCATGGACCAGTTCGACGGCGCGCGCCGGCTCGTCCTGGGAGACAGTCGACTTCACATCTACGAGTGATTTGGGGCGGCGATGTCGAATGAAAAGCGCGATGAGCGAAACTGGCTCAGTCGTCTTCCGCTTGGAGGGTCAGCCGAATCGGCGCTGGTGCCCGCGGCGAGCATCGCCGGTCGGACGCTGGTGACCGTGGTCGCCATCATGACCTTTCTCGCGTCTCTCGCAACGGGCGGCGCAATCTTGGTCGGAGAAACCAGCAGGGAGTGGCGGTCGAGCGTCTCACGCGAGGCGACAATCCAGCTTCGCCCGCAGTCGGGGCGCGACATCGAGGCGGACTTGCGCGTCGCAGCAAGACTGGCGCGCGACACGCCGGGCGTGGCGGAGGTGCAGACCCTTTCGCGACAGGAGTCGCAACTCCTACTCGAGCCGTGGCTGGGTCAAGGCGTCAACCTGGACGAGATACCAGTCCCACGCATGATGGTGGTGCGGCTTGGCGCCAGAGAACATGTCGATTTTTCCAACCTCGCCACACGGCTCAGGTCGACCGTGCCGGGAGCGACGCTCGACGATCACCGGATCTGGTCGGAGCGCCTGGCCGACATGGCGAATGTTCTGGTCGGCATCGCCGTAGGCTTGGTCGTTCTGATCGTCACGGCCATGGTTCTGGCGATTTCATTCGCCACGCATGGCGCCATGGCCGGCAATCGCGAGATCATCGAGGTCCTGCATTTCGTCGGTGCGTCCGACCGGTTCATCGCTCGCGAATTCCAGCGGCGTTTTCTATGGCTGGGCATGAGGGGCGGCGCGATCGGAGCAGCCGCTGCATCCCTGTTCTTCGTTGCCGCCGGCTTCCTCAGTCACAGATTGGTAGCGACCCCGAGCGGAGAGCAACTCGAAGCGCTGTTCGGCTCTTTTTCCGTGGGCGTCGCAGGCTATTCTGCAGTGGCCGCGCTAGCATTGGTCAGCGCCGGATTGTCAGGACAGACCTCGCGCGTGATCGTTTTCAGGCGGCTTAGAAAGTTGTCGTGAAAGAAATGGCTATGCCGGTACATGACGCTCCCCCAACCTCCAGACGCGATCAGGTCGCAATGTCGCCTGGACGCAAGCTTTCGGTCATCCTGCGATCGACCGTCTTCAACGTCGTCTTTTATATCAACGTGATCGTATTGATGGTCGGCGGGCTGCCCTCGGTTCTGATGGGCCGGAAGGCCGCAATGGGCATGGCCAAGCTATGGGCTCGGACATCCCTCTGGTGGCTCGAAATCATATGTGGGACGAGGGTCGAATTCCGGGGGCTGGAGCTGATTCCGGCAAGCGGCGTCGTGATCGCCGCCAAACATCAGTCGATCCTGGAAACGTTTGCGCTCATCGTCCACATCCCGGATTTTGCCTATGTCTTCAAACGGGAGTTGAACTGGATTCCGCTTTTCGGATGGTACCTGAAAGCCGTTGAGCAGATCGCGATCGACCGCTCCGCCGGTTCGACCGCACTTTCGCAGGTGACGAGCGGTATCGAAAAATTTCTGAAGGACAGGCGAGCCGTTCTGATTTTCCCCGAAGGCACGCGTCGCCCCGTCGGCGCGCCGCCTCGCTACAAATACGGAGTGGCGAACGCCTATTTGACCGTTGGAGCCCGCGTACAACCGGTCGCCCTCAACACTGGCGTTTTCTGGCCCCGACGGAAGTTTCTACGTTATCCTGGGGTGGCGGTGATCGAATTCCTCCCCGTCATCGAACCGGGACTTCCAGTCGAAGAATTTTCGGCCCGCCTGCAAGAGGCGATCGAAACGCGGACGGATATGCTTGTTGCTATGGCGTACGAGGCCGACCCTGCGCTGACGCCGGATCCGTCGGCTTTATCCCCGGCACAGGAAGAGCGATGACCGAACGACCCGCAAGCAGATCGGCAGGAGCTTGGCGCAAGCTCGGCTATGCGATCGCCTTTTCCGCGGGCTTCTTGACGATTGGCTGGTCCATCTACTGGTATGTGGCCCATCGACTGGCCCTCGGCGAACTCGAAGCAACACTGAGCCGTGAGGCCGGTTTCGGACGTACCTGGTCATGCGGCGCGATGACCAGCGGCGGTTACCCATTCTCGGTCGAGATCGATTGCGACCGGTTTTCGGTAGCGGCCAGATCGCAGGATCGCAGCATCACCGCCCAAGCGCGGCGGGCGGTCGTTCGCGCCCCGCTCTATATGCCGAAGCGGGTGTACATACAGGTGCACTCGCCAGCCGAGGTTTCCATCGACGATGCGCGGGTCGATCTCGACTGGCGATCGTTGCAGGTGTCGGCGCGCGGCCTGCCGGGCCGCTGGGACCGGCTTTCCGTGGCGGGCGCAGACGGCGCTATCCGCCTGAACGGTAACGCGACGCCGACGAGGATTGCCGCGCTTCAGTCCAATCTGCGCCGGCCCGCCCACGCAAGCGACGGCATTCTCAGTTACGAGATCAGCGTAGCGGGCATCCAGTCGGCGGTCATCGACATTCTGCTCGGCGGCGCGGAGCCAGCGGTGGTCGCGAGCATCGGCTCGATCACCCAGTTCGATCGTGCATTGACGAGCCCGCCCGGTGATAGACTCGACCAGTGGCGCTCGGCTGGAGGCCGGCTCAACGTTTCGCAGTTCTCGCTTCAGAAAGGTCGTTTCGGGCTGCAGGCGGACGGCGGCGTCGGACTCGACCAGACACGAAGGCTCGACGGCAGGCTCGAACTTCGCGCCCAGAACGCCGCCGACGTCATTGCCGGTCTCGGCCGTCAGTCGGGATCGTTCGGTCTACCGCTCGTCGGCCTTTTGCTCCGCACTTTCCTGACGGATCGCGAGACGGGGGAGACCCGACTGGCCGTCTCCTTTGAAAATGGTCGGGTGGGGATCGGACCTATGAAAAGCCTGATGACGCTTCCGCCCCTCTATTGATCGTCGCCCTGATGGCGGCCGAAATCGGGGGCCGCCGTTTCCTGACCGAGTTCGATGATGCTGCGCCGGATGTTGCGGGTCCGGGTAAACAGCGTGAACAGCCCGTCGCCGTCGCCCCAACGGATCATGCGTTGCAGCGCGCTCAGGTCTTCGGCGAAACGGCCGAGGATTTCGAGCACGGCCTCCTTGTTGTTGAGGAAGACGTCACGCCACATGGTCGGATCGGAGGCCGCGATGCGCGTGAAGTCGCGGAAACCGCCGGCCGAGAATTTGATGACTTCCGACTGGGTCACTTCCTCGAGGTCAGCCGCCGTGCCAACGATATTGTAAGCGATCAGGTGCGGCACATGGCTCGTGATCGCGAGCACGAGATCGTGGTGCTCGGCCGACATCGTCTCGACATTGCTGCCCGCCGCCGTCCAGAAAGCAGCGAGCGTATCGAGCGCCGCCTGATCGACATCCGTCGGCGGCGTCAGGATGCACCAGCGATTGAGGAAGAGCGTGGCGAAGCCTGCGTCAGGCCCGGATTGCTCGGTGCCGGCCACCGGATGGGCTGGAATGAGGTTTACACCTGCTGGGACGAAGGGGGCGATGGCGGTGGCGACGGCGCCCTTGACCGAACCGACGTCACTGAGGATCGAACCTTGCTTCAGATGCGGACCAATCTTCTCTGCGATGGCCGCATTCGCGCCGACGGGAACGCAGAGGATTGTCAAATCCGCGTCTTTCGCCGCGGCGACAGCATCCTCATCGACCCGATCAGCGAACCCCAGTTCGCGTGCGCGCGCGCAGACCTGTGCGGAGGCATCGGCGACGACGATCTCGGCGGCGATACTCTTCCGACGGGACACCCGCGCCAGCGAAGAGCCGATCAGGCCGCAACCGATAATAGCCAAACGTCCGACAACTGGCTGCTGCAGTTTGGCGCCGAGGCTCTCAGACATTGCTTACCGACTTGAGTTCGGGCTTGAAAGGTTCGGCATGACTCCCGACGAAGACGGGTTGCACGTCCATTCCGATGGCCGTGAGCGAACGGCGGGCGCTGGCTTCTCCACTCGGGCCGGGAAACGAGAGCAGAAGCGACAGACCGTATTCGCTCGCCGCACTCGAAACGACTGCCCCACCCTGGTCGCGCACGCTTCCGGGCAATGCGTCGCTCCAGCGATCGATCCGGGCGACGAAGAGCTGGACATCCGTCGCAGCCGCTTCGGCGAGCGGGCGCGAGATCACGAACAGGGGTATGCCTGCCGGATGGTCCTGGCGTTCCACAAAGGGCACTCGCGCGATCACCTTGGGCGAAGTTGGTTCCGTCAAACGTGTCCACCAAGCCCCGTCGCCGACGCCGGTCGCAACGCGGATGAGACCAAGATCGCCGACTGAACCTGCGACGGCGGCGACGACCGCCTCGGGCCCATGATGCGGGATGAAAGGCGGCGAAAAGCCGAAGTGGAAACGCGCCGAGTCGCGCATCGCGGCGTCCCCGGCCGACACGTCCACGTGGATGGCGTAGTTCGCCTGAACGAAGGTGAAGGTTCCGATGATGATCCGCCAGATGCTTTCGACCGTGTCGAGAGGCAACAGGCCGGCATGGCGCTGCACGAGGCGCCGCATCATTTCGGCCTCCCGGCCGGGCCGAAAAGCCGATCCGCCGCCCTGACGCGCTTTGGTCGCGATAAGGTTTTCGATGATCTGTCCGCGCTCCATCAGCAGACGATGGATCGCTTCGTCGATGCGATCGATGTTCTGACGCAAGGCGGCAAGGCCTGCAGCCGCGCTTTCGCTATGTGCTTGGCTCATGATGGGATCCGTTTGGCGTTTCTCTTAATCGAGGCCGTTCGAATTGAACAGCTTATTGCCTCGGAGCTTGACTTTGGCAGGCAATAATATTCTTCTTTCCAAACAATCCGTTCGAAATATCGAACGATAGGGAGGTTTCACAATTGGGCGCGGACGCGTTTCGCGAAGCGGACAATCCGACCAGCCAGGTCGTGCGCTTCCCGCCGACCCAGCCGCTGCAGATGGATGCCGGGCCAAGCATCTCGCCGTTCAGCGTGGCCTACCAGACCTACGGAACGCTGAACGAAGACAGGTCGAATGCGATCCTCGTCTGCCACGCCCTCACCGGCGACCAGCATGTAGCCAACGATCACCCGGTGACGGGAAAGCCCGGGTGGTGGTCGATCATGGTCGGCCCCGGCCGACCGATCGACACGGACCGTTATTTTGTCATCTGCTCGAATGTCATCGGCGGCTGCATGGGGTCGACCGGTCCGGCTTCGGTCAATCCCGCCACCGGGCAGGCATGGGGACTCGACCTTCCGGTTGTCACGGTGCGCGATATGGTCCGCGCGCAGGCGATGCTGATCGATCACCTTGGCATCGAAAGGCTCTTCTGCGTCGCTGGGGGCTCGATGGGCGGCATGCAGGTTTTGCAATGGGTGGCGAGTTACCCAGACAGGGTATTCTCTGCCCTGCCGATCGCGACGGCTTCAAAGCATACCGCTCAGAATATCGCGTTCCACGAGGTCGGCCGGCAAGCGGTCATGGCGGATCCGGACTGGCTCGGCGGCCAGTACGCGCTGCACGGCAAACAGCCTACGAAAGGCTTGGCTGTGGCGCGCATGGCCGCGCACATCACCTATCTGTCTGAAGGCGCCTTGCAGAGGAAGTTCGGCCGCAAGCTTCAAGACCGGGCGGCGCCGACCTTTTCCTTCGACGCGGACTTCCAGATCGAGAACTACCTTCGCTATCAAGGATCCAGTTTCGTCGACCGGTTCGACGCCAACTCCTACCTGTATGTCACCCGCGCCTGCGACTACTTCGATCTCGCCGCCGACTACGATGGCGTTCTGGCGCGCGCCTTTTTCGGCGCGCGAACACGGATTTGCGTCGTGTCCTTCACGTCCGACTGGCTCTATCCGACGTCCGACGCGCGCGCGATCGTCCATGCACTGAACGCGGCGAGCCTTCCGGTTTCGTTCGTAGAAATCGAGACGGACAAGGGCCATGACGCGTTCTTGCTGGACGAGCCGAATTTCATGGCGACGACTCGAGGCTTCCTCGACGCCGCCGCGACTGCGCGCGGGCTACCGCCCGCCGAGACAGGCCGAAACAATTGAGCGACGCCAGCGTTATCTCCACAGCGACAACGCTTCCGCGCGTCGACCTGCTGCTCGTTGCGGCCATGGTCGAGCCTGGTAGCCGCGTGCTGGACGTCGGGTGCGGCGACGGGTCATTGCTGCAGATGATCGTCCACGACCGACGTGTCGACGGTCGGGGCATCGAATTGTCACAGGCAGGCGTCAACGGTTGTGTGGCGAAAGGGCTGTCGGTCGTCCAGGGCGACGCCGACACCGATCTGGTGGACTATCCCGACGACGCCTTCGACTACGTCATCCTGTCACAAACCCTCCAGGCGACGCGTCAGCCACGTCAGGTGCTCGAGCACATGCTGCGGATCGGTCGGCGCGCGATCGTCTCGTTTCCGAACTTCGGCCACTGGAGCGTGCGCACGCAGCTGATGTTCC